>Ga0105046_10002090_pt1 | contig 31377 bp, 28 predicted proteins | sample MAT03_FD_78385 | JGI IMG/M metagenome (GOLD analysis project Ga0105046, IMG submission 78385) | Freshwater microbial communities from Lake Fryxell liftoff mats and glacier meltwater in Antarctica - MAT-03 (megahit assembly) | ecosystem: Environmental > Aquatic > Freshwater > Ice > Liftoff...
CGCAACCCATCGTGCCGGGCCTGCATGTTCGGGTCAATCATGTTGTAGGTGCCGGACACAGCCGCCATGCTGATCTGGCGGGCCTCAAACATCTCGCGCACCACATCAATCAGGGCCGGCTCGATGGCATCGGGCATGTCATCCAACCCGGCGCAAGACCAGTTGAACTGCACCACATGAAAGCCGTGCTCCACCACAGCATCCAACACCTGCGCCAAACTCGGCCGCGAAAACACCTTCGTAAAAATTCCGGTCTGCATTGAATCCTCCATCACAAAAACATATTCAACCCTTTTCTGGATACACAGGTTGCATCTTTCGCCCTCACTGGAGTTTAGTCGTAGTGTTCAAATCGGCAGCTGCGCTGTCAAGGTGGCTACGGGGGTCAATGGGGTCCATATCCAAACTCAAATTTGCTTGACAAGCGGATTCAGTTCGGTAGAATCCCACTCCGCTTAGGCAATCGCCCAAGTGGTTGAGATGCCGACGTAGCTCAGTTGGTAGAGCACACGACTGAAAATCGTGGGGTCAACAGTTCAAGCCTGTTCGTCGGCATTTGACAGTGTGAAGTTGAGATGAAATTTCGGTTGATTTCACGTTGTCGGGTGTGGTAGACTCCACATGTAAGCGCGGGTGTGGCTCAGACTGGTAGAGCGATTCCTTGCCAAGGAATAGGTCACGGGTTCAAATCCCGTCACCCGCTTGAGATAAACAGAGGCGAGGCAGTGTCTCGCCTCTGTTTGTTTTTGGGCCTGTAGCGCAGTTGGGAGCGCGCCTCAATCGCACTGAGGAGGTCAAGGGTTCGATTCCCTTCAGGTCCATGAGATCGATCGAGAGGGGCGGGAGCAATCCCGCCCCTCTTTCGTTTTCTGCAGTATTTTAATCGTTTGTAGCCTGCCAGGACCTGCTTAACCTAAGTCTGCTAAACCTTTGCCCGACTGCTCAAGCTTTCAATTTTTACATCATGCGTTGGATCATTGACACAGACTGCGGCGTGGACGATGCCATTGCCATCGGCATGCCATTCGCGCCCAATCAGTCGTACCCCTTTCACATCGAAGCCTTCACCACTGTGGCCGGCAACGTCGCTCTACCCAAGGTGAATGTCAACGTCGGGGCCGTCTCCGATCTATTTGGGCTGACCGCGCCCATCTTCTCTGGCTGCGATCATCCGATGCTGGCCAAACATGAGACGGCCGAGGGTTTCCACGGCGTCGACGGCCTGGGCGACAACAACCTGAATGTTACGCAGCGCAAGCCTGAAGCCGAGCACGCCGTGCTGGCCATCAACCGGCTGACAAAGCAATATGCCGGCGAGATCAGTATTCTGGCACTGGCTCCGCTGACCAATATTGCGCTGGCCTACAACCTCGACAACGAGCTTCCCAAAAGAATCCAGAAGCTGGTGATCATGGGCGGCGCGTGGCAGGCGCGCGGCAACCAGAGCGCTGCCGCCGAGTTCAACATCGCCGTTGATCCCGAATCGGCCCACGTGGTGTTCGAGCACTTCGAGAACATCGTGCTCGTGCCATGGGAACCCTCATTGGCGCACGAGTGGCCGTATGAGCGCATCGTCGCCCTCGGCCAACGCAACACGCCGCGCGGCACCTTCTGCTGGAAGATGTGCGAGAAGCTCATCCCCGCCCTGCGCGATACCTATTTGCACAAGGCTTTCCCTTCACCGGACCCGATGGCCATGGCCGTCGCGCTCGACGAATCCATCGTCACAGAAGAGGTCAAAGCGTTTGTCCAGGTCGATGTCGCGCATCATTTCGGCCGCGGCCTCACCACGCTCAATCGCAAACACCCCCGCCCTAACGTCCGCGTGGTCACATCTGTGGACGAGCAGCGCTTTTTCGAGATGATGGAATCGGCTTGGGGGTAAGGCTTTGGATCGGGCTGTCATTGCGAGCCTGTAGCCCAATTTAATTTCGATATGACTACAAATGTTCGTGCCTTGTTTGATGCGGCGGCCCAGGATTACGATGCCGCTCGACGGCAACTGGTGCCATACTTTGACGACCTCTACGGCATCGCGCTCTCACTCATCCCCTACTCGGCCACCACACCTATACATGTGTTGGACCTCGGCGCTGGCACGGGCCTGATGACCGCACTCGTGGCCGCAGCCTACCCGCACGCCCAACTCACTCTGGCCGACATTGCGCCTGAAATGCTCGACAAAGCCCGCGAGCGATTTACGGCCGAGCAAGCCCGCGTCAACTACATCGAGTTGGACTATGTGCAGCAGCCGATTCCCGGCCAATATGATTTGGTCGTGTCGGCGCTGTCGTTGCACCATACGCCACCAGCGCAACTGCCGGCCGTGTTTGGGCGCATTTTTGCCGCACTCAAACCCGGTGGCCGCTTTATTAATCTCGATCAAGCGCTCGGCACCACGCCTGAAAACGAGGGGATATACCAGCAAACCTGGCATTCTCAGGCGCTGGCCAAAGGCACAGACGAGCTCACGATGAGTCGGGCGCTGGAGCGAATCAAGGCCGACCAAACCACCCTGCTGGCCGATCAATTGACCTGGCTCACTCAGGTCGGCTTCACCAACGTGGACTGTTGGTACAAGAACTTTCGTTTCGTCGTGTATTCCGGCGATAAAGTTGGTTGAAGATTTTGGACAGAATGACAGAATGCACGAACTAAAGCCATGATTTTGTATTGTCCATTGTGTCATTCTGTCTAAATCTGCTTCAAGCATTACCCACAAAACAATGAGTCAATCACAGCCTATGTTGTTACACGCGGCGCAAGTGCTGACCCTGAACGCCGCGCACGCACACCTACACGACGCCGGCATCCTCATCGAGAACGGCGCGATCATAGCGGTGGATCCGTGGAGCGCGTTCGAAGGGGCGACTGCACCGGTGACGGATCTAGGCAACCGCCTGGTCATGCCCGGCCTCATCAACGCCCACACCCATACACCGATGACCCTGTTTCGCGGCCTGGCCGAGGGCTACTGTCTGCTGGGCATGGAGGGTTGGTACAACGGCATTCGCGTATGGGAATTAGCGATGACCCGCGAGATGGTGCCGCCGGCCGTGCTGGTGAGTTGCGCCGAGATGATCCGCACCGGCACCACCTGTTTCAACGACCAGTATTTCTACATGGACCATATTGTGCCGGCTGTGCAGCAAAGCGGACTGCGCGCGGCATTGGGCTATGGCATTGTCGAGATTGGTGACGCGCGGGCGCAGGAGTGGGCGATTCAGGAGGCCGACGCCTTCATCGGCAGCCTGCGCGATGACCCGTTGCTCAAGGGTTGGGTCGGGCCGCACGCCTTCTTTGTCGATAACTCAGTCGCGACGATTCAGAAGGAGTTGGCGCTGGCCGACCGGCACAACACCGGCTTTCACATCCACATGTCGACCACGGGTGAGGAAGACGCGTTTTGCCACAAGCACTATGGCATGAGCGCGGTGCAAAAGATGGCCGAGATTGGCGTGTTTGAGTTTCCCGTCATCGCCGCGCACTGCCTGAGCATTCCCGCCCAGGACTTCCCCACCCTCGCTCAATCACCCTTCACCGCCCTGATCGCGCCATCCAGTTGCATGCGGGCCGGCAAGACCGCCGCGCCATTGAAGGCGATGTTGGATGCTGGCATTGCCGCCGCCCTCGGCACCGACAACGTAACCGCCAACAACTCCTACGACATGTTCAAGGAGATGCAAGTGCTTGGCAAGCTCATGTCCTATCGCGAGGGCGTGCCCAATCCCATCTCATCGCAAAAGATTGTGGAGATGGCCACGATTGACGGCGCACGCGCCCTCGGCCTGCAAAATGAGGTGGGCTCACTGGAACCGGGCAAACGCGCCGACCTCATCGCCCTGGATCTGGATGAAGTGGGCTGGAGTCCCCGTGGTGCGCAGGACATTTACACCGCGCTGGTCTACAGCATCAACGGCCTCTACGTCACCGACACGATGGTCGATGGCCGCTGGCTCATACGCGACCGCACCCTGCAAACCGTGGATTACCGCGCCGCCAGCCGCGATCTCGATGCAGCCTTTGTCGAATTGCAGGCGCGCCGGGCATCGATCGAAGCGACTTCGTAAAAGATCACCATGCAAGATCAGGACACACCCTATAACGCGCATGCAATTTCCAAAATCAATCAAAATAGGCTCATGAGCGACAAACCCGATTTCCAAGTTGAAGTGACGGACGAACAAGTGGCATTCTTCAAAGAGAATGGTTATCTCAGCATCGAACGCATCACGACTGATGAAGAAGTGGAATGGTTGAAGGGCATCTACGACAAGCTGTTCGGCGAGCGCTTGGGCGAGAAAGACGGCGGCTACTTCGACCTCGCCGGCAAGATCGGCCACGACGGCCGTGATGTATTGCCGCAGGTTCTAGGCCCTGAGCGGCACTTCCCCGAACTGCGCGACACCATCTACTATCGCAATGCCCGCCACATTGCCTCCAAACTGTTTGGCCGCGACGAAGACACACTGACCGCGGGCGGCCACATGATTCTCAAGCCGCCGCACTATGGCGCAGAGACGCCGTGGCATCAGGATGAGGCGTATTGGCCGGAGGAGATTTTGCCGCTCAGCGTCAGCGCGTGGATGCCGCTGGACCCGGCCACCGCCGCGAGCGGATGTCTGCACTTTGTTCCCGGCTCGCACCGCGACCACATTCACCACCACGAACACATCAACCACGACCCCAGCATCCACGGCCTGTTCACCGAGGAAGTGGATGTGTCAAAGGCGGTGGCGTGTCCGCTGGCACCCGGCGGCGCAACCTTCCACCACTGCCGCACCCTGCACTTCGCCGGCCCCAACACCACGCCCAACCCCCGCCGGGCCTACATCGTCGTCGTTAACGCGCCGCCCCAACGGTTGGAAACGCCATTGGTCAAGCCGTGGCTGCAAGCTGAACGCGAGGCGCTGGCCAAGCTGGGCAAGAAGATAGGTTAGTTTTTTGGTTGTGAGTGATTTAGTTTTTAGTGATTAGTGATTAGTGGTTAGTTGCAGAGGGTCAGTAGTGATCCCCGTCTTTCCGAAACTAACTACTAACCACTAATTCACTAAAAACTCTTCTCTCAATTCCTCTCCACCGGCGTCCACGTTGCAAACTCGCGCACAAAGGCCACGATCTCGCGTGTCGCGACGCTGAGAATCTGCTCGCCCTTGTCGGCCGTGGATAGCTCAGGGTGGCCGAGCGCGCCGTCCTGGGTCACCTGATCAAACGACCTTGGCACATACACTTTGCTCGCCTTGCTGGAGTCGGGCGTGTAGAACTTGGAAGGATAAGAATAGAACGCGCCGTGGGCGAGATCCATCTTCACCAACTGCGGCGCAATCTGCAAAATGGCGCTGGTCTCCAGCTCACAGGCGTGCGTGACAAACTTCTGCTCCAGCGCCTCGATCCTGGCAATCTCGGCCGCGGCCACCCCACCAAACCAACTGCTAAAGGCCAGCCACAGCTCGGGTTTGTCGGCATAGTGCTTGAGCTGTATCTGTTGCAGCGCCATCGAACCCGGCACCTCGTTGCCGCCGTGCGCGTTTAGCACGAAGATGCGCCGAAAGCCGGCTCGCATCACACACTCGATCATCTCTTTGAGCACTTCGACATAGAGTGTGGCCGACAGGCTGACCGTCGCGAACGGCAGATGATGGTGCGACGAACCCAGCCACAGCATCGGCAAAAACAGGGCGGTCTCGCCCAACTCGGCTTCCGCGCGCCGCGAAATTTCGCCGCCGATCATGCTGTCGGTCAGCACCGGCAAATGATGCCCATGCTGCTCCAACGACGCAATCGGCATCACCACCACTTTGTCCTGCGCCGCCCATTCCCGCAACTGCGGCCAGGTTTGTTCTCCGTAAAGCATAGTTTTTTCAGAAGTCAGACATCAGAAGTCAGATTTCAGATTTCAGATAGGAAAACTCAGCCATCCATATCTGACATCTGATATCTGACTTCTGATATCTCCCTAATCTCTCCTACAAAATCGTCCCAAATCATCCACCGGCTTCCAGTTCAACATCCGTTTCGCCTTGGCGTTGGGATACACACTGTGCGGCAGATCATCGTTGATGAACAGGATTTCGAAGGGCGAGGGCAGGCCGTCGATATCGACGGCGGCTTTGATCGCGCGCGCGGTATCCATCCAACTCGAGTAGAACGGCCCTGGCACGAAATTTTCTGGCAGCTGATCGGGATTGACAAAGCCGCAAAACTGTAGCGCCGGCACGCACAGGTCATAGGTCTCGGCCATCACTCGCACGATTTCCTGGCCAATCATTTTGCTGCTGAGATACATGTCGAAATAGGCACCTGGCCGGGGCGGCACCTCATCCACCACCCAGTCATCCCAGTGATAGCCTGCTCCATCGGCGCGGCCGATCATCCACGGCCCGGTGTGAACCACGCGATGAATGCCGTGCGCCACCGCCGCTTGCATCACGTTCCACGCGCCCAACAAATTCACCCGCCACGTCTCCACCGGATGCTTGCGCATCACAGTCAGGTTCACGATCGCATCCATACCCTCAGCGGCACGCATCACGTCGTCGAGCTTGGTCACATCGACCACTTGCGTGTCGTGCGGGGCCGGCAACATCACCGGCAGCGGCGCGCCCGGCGATTGCGGCTGGGTCGTGGCCACCATCTCCTCGAATGGCCGAATGTCGGTGAGGCGCAGCACATACTGGTCGCACATGGCCTGTGCCGTGGCAGTGGCAATCGGGCCGGCCGCGCCCAATATCAGCACCTTTTTGATGGGCCGCTTGACGATGGGCTTGGGTGGAACCGTGATTCCAGCATCGCCGCTCGGCGCAACCCGCTTGCCTACGTGATGAATCGACCAATTCAGTGTGCCAGGCTCCAATGCCTGCACCACCGCCTGACCAATCTCATCCGCAGTCGCATGACTAAACCGTAGACACACAGCCTGCATTGTGCCTATGCGAACGCATTCGCGCACCAAGAATTCAGCGGCGTGCAAGGCCAGTTCGTCCAGCCGGGCACGCGGGCGGCGTCGCCAGTCTGGCGTGGGCGCATACTCGGCCGCCACGCCCGCGTAGATCTGCAACGAGCTGCCCGACACCCAACGTGCAATGCCGAGTTCAGCCGCGCGTTCAACCAGTTGATAGGTGCCGCGCGAGGCTTGATCGAGATTGTCCAGCCCTTCTGGAAAGGGTTGAGTCAGCGGCGCGAAGTGCATCACAGCCTCAATGTCGTTGCTGTCCAGAATCGCGTTGACGAAGGTTTGTTCGCGCAGGTCGCCGGTTTGAGTTTGAGCGCCATCAACAGCCTGATCAAACGCCACATCGACCGCCACGATCTGATGCGAAGCGGACAGCGCAGCGATGGCCGTGCGGGTAATCGGATGGTTTGCACCTGTGACAAGTATTTTCATGCGAGCTTTGTTTTAGAGACTGATTTCCTGACTCACGCCGCGCGCGTCCACTTCAAACTCGATCTCTTCAATCGGCGGACGGGTGAAATACCAGTGCACGCCATGAATGCTGGCCGCGCCGATGGGCTTGATGACCTCGTCGAGCAGGTAGCTATCTACGCCATACACGGTGTAAATATTCACGCCGGTGCAATCGGCCCAGCTCACACCCATGCCCGTTAACTCTGCCGCCACCGCATCCATGCAGTAAATCGCTTTCTCGCGCATCGCATCCGGCGTAGTCTCGCCCAGTCGTACGATCAAATCACGCGGCGCGCCGCCCGGCTTTCCCTGCGAGGCTGGCTTCAACTCGCCGCTGCCCGAGGCCACAAATTGGGGCCGTGTCGATGGGCCAGGCATCGTGTAAGTAAAGGCGTAAATCGCCGGCTCGCTCGGAGCCACATCCAAAGGCTCTGGGGCCAGATTGCTGCGGGTGGCCATGCCTTTGCCATCCAGGTGCAGGCCATATTGCTGGAGCAACGCGATGTAGGTCTGGTTAAACCCGCCAAAGCTCTCGAACGTAAACGGCTTGGGCGAGCGAAGTTCCAGCCCTGCCACCGCCGCCATCGGCCGACCCAACGAAGTGAGGTGCTGCTGGATCTTCTCGAACGCCTGCGCCACCGGCACGGGCCGGAAGAAGGTTGCGCGCACCATCACATAGCCAGGTGCTGCGAGCGCGCCGCTGGAATAGGTTGCGCTGCCGGATAAAAATGAGTAGCCGCCGGGGGAGTTTGGAATAAGCATGTTGAGATTATCGTGACTTAAGACTCAAGCGTCTAGTGCGCGGTCAAAGGAAAGTCATTGAGTAACCCCGTCATTCCCGCGGAGGCGGGAATCCAGGATTTTGAGTTATTGTCGCGACGGAGTTATGCCTGGATTCCCGTCTCCGCGGGAATGACATTGCGATGTAAAGACTTTCCATTAAAGGTCCAGTGGATAGATGGGGCGCTTGACGTGTTTGAACGGCAACGTCGTCAGGTCGGCTGTGCATGGGCCGGGTGTGTTGAGCACATAGCTTTTGGTGGCGATGGGGTCGTAGGCTTGCCGATGCGCCACGGCCGCTTTCACCGCCACCACGGCAAAGTCTTCGGGGTTCACGCCCTGGCTGCGCCATTGTCCCAGGTCCATCGGCGCGGTGGCGTTACTGGTCAGCAATATCGTCACACCGTGGCCGCGCACCAGGGCACAGCGGCCCATGTCGATGTGGCGGCCGATGACGGCGATGTGGCTGTGCGGATCTTCGACGGTGAACTTGCCATCGCTGGTCGAGACGAGTTGCACATCCAGCGTGATCGGGCTTGCGCCGATGTCGCCACTCTTGCCGCCAAAGGTCAGCCGCATACTTTCGCCTGGCGTAAGCTGCGACACCTCGGCCACGGCCACCGGGTCGTTGATGATGACGCCGGCATTCTGCACATGCTGCTGCACCAGACCCGCCAGCACGTGCGTCAAATCGCCCGGCGCGCCGCCGCCGATGTTGTCCGACTGCTCAATTAATACGGTCAACCCCACGCCGTCGAGCTTCGTCAACGCATCGGCCAGACTCAGCCCTTCCGGCAACGCATACTGTTTATTGGCCTCGATCATCTGGCTCAGCGGCTTCAAAGCGGATTGCGCCGCGTCCACATCGCCCAACGTGCAGGCGCAAAAGCTCACACCCACATCGGCCATGTCGGCATAGGCAAACCCCAGAAACACATTCACCGACACAATCTCGGGGTGCGTGCGCTCAATCTCGCGGGCAGCCGCTTCGATGGACACAAACGGCTCCACCGCTGTGCCGGTGGCCGTCGGCGGCACCACAATCAGCGGCCGCTCCCACACCGTTTTGCAGGCCTCGCCGCTGGTCATCAGCCGATCCAAAATGCGCGCACTATCCATCGCGGCTTGTTTGCCATCGGTGTGTGGGTTTTTGCGATACGCGACAAAGGCGTTGCCATGCTCGGCCATGAGCTGGGTGAAATTGCCGTGCGGATCGAGCACGCACGCAATCGGCACATCGGCCAGCTCAGCCAGCCCGCGAATGCGCCGCAGCAGCTCGCCTTCGACATCGAGGATGCTTTGGCTCACCATCGCGCCATGCATGTTCAGCCACACGCCGTCGATGGGGTTGCCACTGGCGATCTCGCGCTTCGCGATGGGCTCGAACGCCTGCCAAAAGTGCTCTACCACTTCATCGTGCACCAAAGGCCCGGCCCCACCAACCATGCTAATGGTCGGCACCACCTCCCAGCCACATTCTTTGGCGACGGACAAGCCGCCGGCCAATGTGCCCGTGTCGCCATCGGCACTCCAAATTTCCTGGCCGCGCAATATCTTGAAGTGTTCAAGGCGGCTCAGGCCATTCACAAAAGTGTGCGTCTCGTGGGCAAGGCCGGCGAACAAAACTCGTTTAGGCATAGTGACTACTCTGTAATCTACTGAATTTCTACAACTCACCCAGCACAACGCGCGCGGCGGCAATGGCTTCGTCAACCTCAGCTTCGGTGTGCACGGCCGACAGGTACCACAGGCCACGGCCAATCAACCGAATGCCGCGCTCGTGCATAGCGGCCACAAACCGGCCATATTTGGCGCGGTCGTAACTCAGGGTGTCACGATAGTCATGGATCGCGTCAAGATCGGTAAAACCGGCCTGCAACATAGGACCGGGGCCGGTCACTTTCAAATTCTGATGGGTGTCTTTTGCCGCCTCACGAAGCCCCTTAGCAAGTCGGCCGCCCAGCGCAAACATGCGCACATGGCTGCCATCGCGCTCCAACACGCCCAGCGTCGCCAGTGCCGCCGCCACAGATGGATTGCCACTGTTTAAGGTGCCGGCATGAATGACCTTGCCATCGGCTATCGGCTGCATCCACTTGCGCTGGCCGGCCAGCACGCTGATGGGATAGCCGTTGGCGATGGCTTTGGCGAACACGGCCAGATCAGGTGTAACGCCAAAGTAACCTTGCGCGCCGCCGAGACCCAGCCGAAAGCCGGTGATCACCTCATCGAAAATCAATGCAATACCAAACCGTGTGCATAACTCGCGCAAGCCTTCCAGAAACCCCGGCTTCGGCACAATGCAACCGCTGTTGCACATGACCGGCTCAGTGATGATGGCGGCAATTTCATCGTGGCGCGCCTCGACCGTTTGGGTCAACAAATCCAGATCATTCCACGGCAACAGAATAAATTCGTCGCGGGCGCTGTCCGGCAAACCCTGTGTCCACGGCACTGCCGTCGGATGCTCGCGCTCACCCAGGGCGTCCAATGCGCCACCGACGCCATACGCCACGTTGTCCAGCCAGCCGTGATAGTGACCCTCAAAGCGAATGAATTTTTGCCGGCCCGTCACGGCCCGCGCAACTCGCAAGGCTGCATGATCAGCCTCTGAGCCAGACAAACTAAACCGGACCAACTCTGCGCACGGCACCAATCGTTGTATCGTCTCGGCCAGCTCCATCTCCTGCAAGTGCTGGCCGGCAAAGAGTTGCCCCTCGCGAGAGGCCTTCTCCACACTGGCGAGCACCTGCGGGTGGCTGTGGCCGAGGATCAGCGGCCCCTGGCTCAGCGTGAAATCGAGATATTCGTTCTCGTCCACATCCACGATTTTGCTGCCCTGGCCGTGCGAATAAAACAGCGGCGCAGGGTAGCCAAATTTACGAAACTCACTGGAGACGCCGCCGGCCAACGATTTTTTGGCTCGCTCAAACATCTCGGCCGAACGCGTATAGCTTTTCACGCCGATGTTATAGGGGCGCGCCGGATGTTTGTCAAGAAATGCATGGTTCGTGTGAAGAACTGACTTTACGGCCTGCGAATAGCGTGCTTAAATGCGCGCCATGGGCATACACGACCAGCTCGGCGCGCGCAAATTGGTGAACGCCGATGCAACCCTCACGCGATTGGGCGGCAGCCTCATGCCGCAGGAAGTCATCGCCGCCATGCTCGACGCGGCACAATATTGGGTGGACCTGCCGGACTTTCAAAAGCGCATCGGCGCAAAGCTGGCCGAGATCACTCACAACGAAGCGGCGTTTGTGTCGACGGGCGCGGCCGCCGGCATCGTGCTCTCCACGGCTGCAGCTGTGGCCGGCACCGACCCCGCGCTCATCGCCCGTCTGCCCGACACGACCGGCATGAAGAACGAGGTCATCATGCTGCGCTCGCACCGCAATGGCTACGACCACGCCGTGCGCCAGGTCGGCATCAAACTGATCGAGATCGGCAACGCCACTGCCACCTACGACTGGGAATTGGAGAAGGCCATCACCGACAAAACTGCCGCCATTTTCTGGTTCGTTGGCTGGATGCAACGCGCGGTGGATTTGCCCTTCGAGAAGGTGATTGAGATTGCCGATCGCCATGGCGTACCCGTGATTGTGGACGCAGCGGCGCAGTTGCCGCCGGTCGAGAACTTGTGGAAGTACACCAACGCCGGCGCAACGGCCGCCATTTTCAGCGGCGGCAAAGACCTGCGCGGCCCGCAAACCAGCGGCCTGGTGGTCGGCAAAAAGGCGTTCATCGACTTGCTGCCCGCCCACGCCAGCCCCAACAACACGATGGGCCGGCCGATGAAAGTGGGCAAAGAGGAAATGGCTGGACTATTGGCCGCGGTCGAGCGCTACCTTAAATTGGATCACGGTCTGCGCGCCGAATATTGCGAGGAGACGGTGGCCGACTGGTGCGGCGCGCTCAACACTGTGCCCGGCGTCACGGCCGAGCGCAGCTTCCCCAACGAGGCCATGCAACCCCTGCCGCGCTGCCACATTCAGCTCGACCCGGAGCGATTTAAGCAAGCCGATGTGCTCAAGGCCTTGCTGAACGGCGACCCGCCGGTGGTGGTGGGAGCCGGCAAAAACAACGACCTGTATTTGAACCCCATGACGCTGGAGCCGGGCGAGGAGTCCATCGTGATTCAGCAGCTTGCCAAGGTCCTACGGTAGGGGCGACCGGCGGTCGCCTAGATTAACCAACATAGGTTTTTTCGATAGTCATGCTCCAGAGACCCCCGACCCCTAAAGGGGAGTCGCTGACGGACTCAGCGACTCCCCTTTAGGGGTCGGGGGTCCTGTGACGTAGCGCTTTCCCAATCCATTTCTGGCAAATGATGTCGCTATGGCTCATGCGGCCAGAACCCATAAATACAACTCCCATGCCAAAACGAGATGCCTCTACCTACGCGCTCACACTGAGCAAACCGGCCGACTTCGATGCCTTCTGGGACGAGGTGATGGCCGAGGCGAATCGCGTGCCGCTCAACCCTTCGCTCACGCCGGTGCCGATGCGCAGCACGGCCGATGTGGACGTGTTCGAGGCCCACTATGACAGCCTCGACGGCCTGCGCATTGCCGGCTGGTATTGCCTGCCGCACAAACGCAGCGGCCCCCTGCCCACCGTCGTAGTGTATCCCGGCTACATCAGCGAGCCGACCTTGCCCAAGGACTGGGCCGCGCAGGGTTATGCCGCATTTGGTGCGGCGCCGCGCGGCAAACTCCGCAGCAACCAGCGCTTCAATCCCGGCTACCCCGGCCTGCTCACCGACAACATCACCGACAAAAACACCTACGGCTACAAGGGTTTCTATGTCGATGCGATTCGCGCCATCGATTTCTTATTGGCCCAGCCCGAGGTGGACCCAACCCGCATCGGCCTGACCGGTGGCAGCCAGGGCGGCGCGCTCACGATACTGGTCGCGGCCATGCGCAACGATGTGATCGCGGCAGCTGCGCCGCAAGCGCCGTATCTGTGTGGCTATGTCGATTCGGCCAGGCTCACCCACACCTATCCCTACGAGGAGATGAACGATTACGCGCGGCTGCATCCCGGCAGCGAGGCAGCGATTGCCGAGACCCTTCACTACTACGATCTGGTCAATTTCGCGCCGCGCATCACCTGCCCGATTTTGGTGAATATTGGCTTGCAGGATGACGTGGTGCCGCCCGAAACCGGCTATGCCGTGTTCGACGCGATCAGCTCCAAGGAAAAGAAACTGCACGCCTACGACGGCTACGGCCACGATGCCAACGTGTATGAGCACGGCGCGCTCATCAACGAATTTTTTGCGCAACGGCTGCTAAACAATCGCATGGCTAGCGGCACCGTCGAGTTGGCGGGGTTTTGATCACATGAGCAACAAACCACATGATTTCGAGGCGTATTGGGACGGCGTGCTGGCCGAGTTGGCGGCGCTGCCGATGGCGGCCGAGCTAACCGAGCTGCCCATTCGCAGCAACGAGCACGGCAAAGTCTACGGCCTCAAACTCACCAGCATCGGCCCCTATCGCATCTTCGCCTACTACGGCGTTCCCCACGGCGCTGGCCCCTTCCCGGCCGTGGTACAGATGCCGCGCTACGGCAGCGTGAACCATGTGCCGTCGTACGAGAGCCGCCAGCGTTTTGCCGTGCTGCAACTGTGCCACCGCGGCCAGCGGCTCAGCGATGTGCCCTATACAGCCGCGTATCCCGGCCTGCTCACCGACGGCATCGACGATCCAGCCAGCTACATCTATCGCGGCATCGTCGCCGATTGCGTGCGCGCGCTAGAGTTTGTGCAATCGCGCGCCGAGGTGAAGCCCGGCTACCTCACCGTCACCGGCAACGAGTTGGGCTTGATCGCCACAGCGCTGCGCGGCAATGTCGATCACCTGGTGATGACACCAGACCTGTTCTACCGCGCATCCGAGATAGCCCCGACCACCAGCGGCTACCCACTGGAGGAATACAACGACTACACGCGCTTTGCGGCCGACAAAGCCGGTGCCGCCTGGAACACCGTGTCGTATTTCGAGCCGTTGCACTTTGCGCCGCGAGTCAAAGCGAACACGTTACTGGTCACCGGCAATGAGCGCGATTTGTTCACGCCGGCCCTCTGCGCGCCGTTGGCTGAGGCGTTGGGTGGGCCGGTCGAACACCGCATCGCCACGCACTCATTGTACCAAGACGGCGCATTTGAGGCGACGTGGGTGGGCCAGCAACATGGCTTTGAGACGCCGGTATTGCCGGATCATTGGGTGCCGTAGAACATGAGGCGCGGATTCGTGCACGTGCACGTTAGACGTGTCACGTGCACGAATCTTCGTCCCAGGCTCGCACAGGCTAATCCATCGCACCTGAACCCATGAACGCCAAGAACCCCTACATTGTCAAGCCCGTCTTCAAGGCTATACAGCTATTGCAATCGCTGGCCGAGGCGCAGGCCGATCTCACTCTGGTTAGCGTATGCAGGCGCACCAAACTGCCTAAAACCACGGCCTACAAGTATTTGCAGACGTTCGTGGAGTGCGGCTACGTGGCCTATGACACCGTGGCCGAGACCTATCGGCTGGGCATGCGCGCCTTCGAGTTGGGCCGGCTGGCCAGCCAGCAAATGCCGGTGCAAAAGGTGGCGCTGCCGGTCATGCTGGCGTTGCGCGAGCGGTTTGATGAGTCGGTGAATCTGGCTGTGCTGGACGGCACCGAAGTCCTGTGCATCGAGTCGGTGAACAGCACGCAGGCGCTGCGCATGCAGACGCCAACCGGCACTCGCGAGGGCGCGCACGCCACCTCATTGGGCAAAGCCATGCTGGCGTTTGGTGATGAAGCGGCCTGGGATGCGCGGCTCAGCGGTCGGCTGACCGCGCACACCTCGCGCACGCTGACCAACCTCACCCACATCAAGGCCGACCTGCGCGCCACTCGCGCACGCGGCTTTGCCATCGACAACCAGGAGACCACCGAGGGCGGCTATTGCGTCGGCGCGGCCATCTTCAATCAGGCCGGCCAGGTCGAGGCCGGCCTGAGCATCTCGACGCCAATTAGCCGCGTGACCCCTAAACGCGAGAAGGATTTAGGCAAGGCTGTTGTGGCAGCGGCGCTGGAAATCTCGCGCCGCCTGGGTTACATCGCCCCGTAGAGACGCCCTGCGGGACGTCTTCCCACCAAGCATCACTTCCAAATCGTGCGCAAAAAGTGCAGCCAGTTGCCGTGCATGATCGCGGCGACATCCGCTGCGGCGTAGCCACGCTCGGCCAACAAGCGGGCCATGATCTGCAAGTCGGCAATCGTGTCCAGATCGCGCGGCGATTGCTCGCGGCCAAAGCCGCCATCCAGGTCGCTGCCGATGGCCGAGTGCTGGGCATTGCCGGCCAATTGACACACCCGATCAATGTGGTCGACGATTTCGCTCATCATCACCGGCTTGTCGATGGTTAAATTATTCATGGCGTTGAACTGCCAGCCATTACGCACCATGACCACATCGAACGAGGCGCCGATGACGCCGCCGCGATTGATAATCACTTTCAGCTGCTCATCGGTAAACTGGCGCTGCATCGGCACAATGGCGCGGCAATTCTGGTGACTGGCCAGCAACGGTCCATCGAAGATTTTCACGGCCTGCCAGAAGGCTTCATCGCTGAGATGGGTGCAATCGAGGCCGATATTGAGCCGGCGCATTTCCTTGAGCAACTGCGGGCCAACGCCATCAGTGAGGCCGAGTTCGGTGCCGGTGCCGCCGGCATAGCGGTTAGGGCCGTAGTGGGCGGGGCCGAGCAGACGCAGCCCCAGCGTGTGCCATTGGGCCAGTGCTTCGGGCCGCGCAATGGGATCGGCGCCCTCCATCGAGATGACGAAGCCGAGCGGCGGTTGGGGCGCTTCAGGATATTCCTCCCAGGCTTGCCACCGTTGCACATGCTCATCAAGCTGGGCCACATTCTCGATGATACGAATATGGCCTTCGGCCTCCAACGCGCGATAGTAGGCAAGCTGGCCGTGGGCTACGGCGTGCGCCTGGGCCACCGAGCGATATTCGATGCCTTGGGCAGTCCGGCCACTGGCGCGGGCCAAAAGTGTCGCAAACGAGAGAAAGACCCGGCCGCTGCGCATCTCTGGCAGTGCCACCGTATTCACCGAGCGGCCTTTGCCTGTCATCGGTGCTTCAACTTGACGAATGACCGTGGTCGACTGCAACAAGTCGCGCTCGAACTGCATCGCGTTCCAGGATAAATCGAGGTGGGCATCAACAATCAACATGATGCCGCGCATTGTGGCCCAATTTTCCCGGAACAGAAAACGACAGACAGAATGTATTGGGTTTTCACAATGGTGTATGAATTTTTTGAAACGCCTCAAGGCATCATTGATGCATACAATCGCCCAGCAGAGCAGGCTTGAATCGGGTTCGTTCAATCATGTCAAGCCACTCTTCATCTGCCATGCAGCTTAAAGATCAAATTGTCATCGTCACTGGAGCCGGGCGTGGAATTGGCCTGGCCATCGCCGAGGGGATGGGTCGTGAAGGTGCACGCGTCGTCATCGGCGAACTCATCCTGGATCGCGGTGAAGACGCTGCGGCACAACTGCGCGCCAGTGGTTTTGACGCTGTCGCAATCCAACTCGATATCACTCAGCCGGCCTCGTGCCGTGCCATTGTTGAACGGGTACGGCATGATTTTGGCCGCCTCGATGTGCTGGTCAACAATGCCGGGCTGTTCGCGCTGCACAAATCGGAAGACATGCCTGAGGAGGCCTGGCGGCTGCAGATCGATGTCATGCTCAACGGCACCTTCTTCATGACCCAGGCCGCGGCGCAGATCATGATTCCCCAGCACAGCGGCAGCATTGTCAGCATCGCCTCGATTGGTGGCATGGGCGGCTGGCCCATGCGCTCGGCCTACAACGCGGCGAAAGCGGCGGTGATCAACCTGACTGAAACGCTGGCCGGCGAATGGGCTCAATACGGCATCCGTGTGAACGCGGTGTCGCCCGGAGTGACACGCACCGAGATGATGGCGGATCTGATCCGGCGCGGCATTAGTGCAGACAAATACGCCAACCGCACGCCAATCGGGCGGGTGGCCGAGGTGGAGGAGATTGCCAGCGCTGTGTGCTTCCTCGCCTCCAACCGCGCCAGCTACATCACCGGTGAGAATCTGCGGGTAGATGGCGGCTGGGTGCCGTGGGCGAATATGAATGCGCTGGGATTTCCCGAAACTGAATAGGCATTTGACAAGGTGAAGACCCGCCTCGACACTCACAAAACGACCATGACTCAAAATGTCGTAGTAATCACGGGAGCCGGGCGCGGCCTGGGGCTTGGGCTGGCACACCGCTTCGCGCAATCCAGCCAGCACGTTGTCATTGCCGAACGCGATGCCGTGCTGGGTGAAACAGCGGTCGCAACCTTGCATGCGGACGGCCTGGCCGCATCTTTTGTAGCGCTGGATGTGCGTGACCCTGCTCAGAGCCGCGCACTCGTATCCAAAGTGGCGCGCGATTTGGGATCGATCGGCGTGTGGATCAACAACGCCGGCGTCTCGCATCTGGGCCCGGCCGAGACGCTGCCTCAGGCCGATTGGGACGACAGCGTTGCCACCATGGTCTCCGGCACGTTCTATTGCTGTCAGGCCGCCGGCCAGCACATGTTGGCCCAAGGTCGCGGCGTCATCATCAACATTGCCTCTGTCACAGGGCTGCTGCACGAGCATGGCCGCGTCGCCTACAGCACCGCCAAGGCTGGTGTGATCGCGCTCACGGAGGCACTGGGCATAGAGTGGGCCAGCCGTGGCGTGCGTGTGGTCGGCATCGCACCGGGCGTGATCGAGACCGAAATGGTGCGACAGACCGAGGCGAATGGGCATGGCACGCGCGCCGCCTGGGAGCGCCGCACCCCCATGCGCCGTCTCGGCACCATCGAAGAAATTGCAGAAGCAGCGTTGTATTTGAGCAGCAATGACGCGTCTTATATCGTCGGCGAGACCCTGCGTGTTGATGGCGGCTGGACGGCGTACCAACTATTCTGAACTTAAATCATGAAAATCACAGGCGCAGACCACACCAGTTTCACCGTGGCCGATCTGGATCGGTCGCTGACGTTTTATCGCGACATGCTGGGTATGGAGGTGCTCTGGATCCGGCCCCACATCACCAACCAATACTGGCGCGACATCGTGGGCTTTCCCGATGCATTGGTTCGGGGAGCCTTCCTGGCCATTCCCGGCACCACCCACCGGCTGGAACTCTACGAATACATGCACCCGCGCGGCACACCGGCCGATGTGCGCACCAACAATCCCGGCAGCGTGCACCTGTGCCTGCATGTCGACGATGTGCGTGAGATGTATGACTCATTCAGCGCGCGGGGTGTGCAGTTTCGCTCCGCGCCGATTGATCTGGACGAAGGCCCCAACATTGGCGGCGTGGCGGTATACATGGTTGATCCAGATGGCATCACGATTGAGCTGTTCCAACCGCCGAAGCGAACGGCCTGACTAAACCTCATGCAAACCGAAAATCTGGCTCGACTCAGTGAGTGGCTGCGTGCGCAAGCCTGCGAAGGCGCGCTACTAGCCAGCCCCTTCACATTAACCTGGCTGACCGGTTACGCCGCGCCCATCGAAACCGGCCCCGATCCATTTGTGGGCGGGCCTGCACTGGCCTGGGTTCACGGCAACGACCTCACCGTCATTGCTTCCGATGCCGAAGCGCCTGCCCTGCGCGCACTGGGTGTAGAGGTGCGCGAATACGCCGGCTACACCGTGGAGCAGCCACTCGACTGCGCCGGACGCATGGCATCGGCCTTGAGTGCTGTGCTGGGTGAAGCCGCCAACCTGCATGGCTCTATCGCCCTCGAACAGCACGCGCTCAGCGCAACCCTGTTGCTCACAGCACAGACGGCATTGCCAGGCGCGCATTGGCTGCCCAGCGATGATGCGCTCAGCCAGTTACGCGCCATTAAAACTGCCGATGAGTTGGTCAAGATTCGCCGCGCGCTTGCGCTGTGCGATCTGGCTCAACTTCACGTCAAGCAACATCTGCGCCCCGGCATGACCGAGCTGGACCTGTGGGCGTCCCTGCGCGCGGCGGTTGAAAATGCGGCCGGTGGGCGTGTGCCGATGCTGGCCGATCTGGTCAGCGGCCTGAGATGCGCTGAGATTGGCGGCCTGCCCACGCTGCGCGAATTAAAATCTGGTGACGGCCTTCTCTTCGACTTTGTGCCGCGCCTGGATGGCTACTGGGGCGACTGCTGCGCGACGCTGTTTGTGGGCGAACCCACACCCGAGCTCAAGCGATTGCGCCAGGTCTCACATGAGGTGCTGCAACGCGGCATCGACGCAGTGCGGCCTGGTGTGCGCGCATGCGACCTCGACGCGATGCTGCGCCAGCAGGTGCGCGATGCTGGTTTTGAGCCTTACCCACACCACACCGGCCACGGCGTAGGCACCAGTTATCACGAGTCGCCGCGCATCGTGCCGCATGAAACCATGCCGCTTCAGGCCGGCATGGTCATCGCATTGGAGCCGGGCGTATATGTGCCCGGCCTCGGCGGCGCTCGCATGGAAGACGTCGTATGGGTCACGCCCGATGGCTGCGAAGTGCTGACCCACCATTTATCTCACTAACCACCCAATATCACCCCCACTCAAAAGCCGGGCGAGATTGCCTCGCATTCACATTTAAATCTTTCTGACATGAACATCAAACACATCGAAGCCATTCCACTGGTTCGCAAACTGGAATCGGTTTTTCAGGGCGGCACCTACAAGATCACCAGCCGCAACACCATCGTCACCCGCGTGACACTTGAGGACGGCACGCAGGGCGAGACCTTTGGCGGCGACGAGGAGCAGTATCAGATGGATGTCTGTCGCATCGTGAACGAGGTGTTCGCGCCCTTGCTGCGCGGGGCCGATGTGCGCGATCTGGAGGCCAACTGGGAGCGCATGTGGCAGGCCGGCACACACGTCGATCTCGACCACCGCGGCATCCACACGCTCGATCTGGCCAAACACTGCATCGTGACCCAGGCCATCGCCGCCGTCGACAATGTGTGTTGGGATGCGCTTGGCAAGCTGCTGGGCCAGCCGGTCTACAAACTGATGGGGGGATATCGGGACAAGGTCCGCGTCATCGCCATCGGCGGCTATGTCATGGCCGGCAAAACCATGGCCGACCTCGAAACCGAAATTGAGTATTACAAGACCAACCATGTGTTCGGCATGAAACTCAAAGTCGGCAAACTGTCGGTCGAAGAAGACATCGAGCGCACGCGACTGGCGCGCCGAGTGGGCGGGCCAGACTTCTGGCTATGTGCCGACGCCAATCAGTCCTGGGATGTGGAGGATGCGATTCAATATGCGCGCGGCGTGCGCGATCTCAATCTGGCCTGGCTTGAGGAGCCGGTGAAATGGCACGACCAGATCGAGGGTAACGCGCGCGTGCGCACGGTGGGCATTCCCGTTAATGCCGGCCAGGGCGAGATCTCGCGACATGGTTGCCGTGAACTGGTCGCGCGCGGCGCCGTCGATATTCTCAATGTCGATGTCACGATTGCGCCGGGCGTGACTGAATGGCGGCGCATCGCGGGCATGGCGGCCAGCTTCGGCGTGGGCATGGCCCATCACGAGGAGCCCCAGATCGCGCTACACCTGCTGGCCGCGGTGAAGCATGGGCTGTGCGTCGAGATCTTCCCAAACTACCAGCGCGATCCCATGTGGTTCGATCTACCGGCTGAACCCCCGCTAATTAAAGACGGCTACATGCATCTGCCCACCGGCGCAGGATTCGGCTTCCCACTGCGGCAGGACACCATCGAGCAATGGCGCTGGCGCGCATAGAAACGCGCTGGCAAGGTCATACAAAACACAATGACACACGATATATTGAAAGGTCGCACGGCCCTCATCACCGGCGCAGGTCAGGGACTGGGCCTGGCTGTGGCCCGCGAGTTTGCTGCGGAAGGCGCGGCCGTGGCCCTGATCGAGCGCAATCCAAACACACTGGCAATTGCAGTGCAACAACTACGCGATGCTGGCGCAACCGTGCTGGCGTATGCGCTGGATATCACCGACTACGACGCCTATGGTGCGGCCATTAACGAGGTAGCGGCGCGTTGGGGCCATCTCGACATCCTGGTGAACAACGCCGCGATCGTGCACTACGGCACCATTCTAGAAGACACGCTGGAGAACTGGCGCAGGCAGATTTCGGTGAACCTGGAGGCCGTTTACATGGGCAGCAAACTGGCCGCGCCACACATGGTGAAGCAAAACTTCGGCCGCATCATCAGCACAGCGTCGATCCAGGGTTTCGCCTCCAGCGGCTCCTGCGGCGCTTATAACGCGGCCAAGGGCGGCATCATTGCCTTCACCAAATCGATGGCGGTTGAGTTGGCCCCTTACAACATCGCAGTCAATGCGGTGGCACCCGGCTTTATGCGCACACCGATGGCGTTTGTAGAGGGCGTCGATGAAACCAACACCGACGACTTCAACGAATGGTATGTGCGCCGTCGGCACATCCCCATGGCTCGCACCGGTTTGCCCGAGGATGACGCCGGCGCATTTGTGTTTCTCGCATCAGACTATTGCCGCTACATGACCGGCCAGGTGCTTGTGGTGGACGGTGGCTTGACCAGCACCTTCTAGATTCAGGGTCACCCAGAGCAATTGGAGCGTGTGCAGGTTCCTTGTCCATGCAGACGGATTTTAGACAGAATGACAGAATTTACAGAATCAGACCGATTGAAAAGTGATGTATTTTGTGATTCTGCCCAAAATTCCCTCAACTTCGTCTCTCGCGAATCTTTGACGATTGAGTTTTCGTAAAGACGCGCAATTGTCCTACAACAAATTGACAAGGTTCAGCCGTTCACTACAATCATCCTCACTTGCACCGCGAAGTGCGATTGTGCCCCGCGATGCGCCTCAGATTTCTCGTCCGTTACTTTTCCATCTGCATATTTACATTTTTCAATTCACAAGGAGATAGAGAAAATGGCATTGAACAAGAAGCTAAATCGCCGAAATTTTCTGAAGGCCGGCGCAGTGGCCGGTAGTGCAGCCGCACTGGCCGCCTGCGCCCCCCCACCCGCAGCCGCCCCCGGCGCGCCCGCAGCGCCAGATGCAAGCGCACCCACCGTCGCAGCCGCGGCTCCCGCAGCTCCGGCAGCCAGCACCAGCACACGGCCCTTGTCCCCCACGTTCTATCAGTGGATCTACGACCTGCATCCCCACATCCCCGAGCTCAACAAAACGTTGCCCAATGTGAAAGCGGAGATTGCGCCGACGGAGGGGTTTGGCATCGAGCGGTTTGTGGCCGAGACCAAGAACAAGGAAAGCACCTGGGATGTCTACGTCGGCATGACCCCGTTCGTGGAGATGACCCAGTTGATCTCGACCGGCGCGATCGTGCCGTGGGACGACTACATTCCCAAGGATGTGCTCGACGACATCATCCCCAGCATTCGCGAAGAGTGTTCGGTCAATGGCAAGTTGTATAGCTGGCCGTTCTTCCTGGATATCACCGGCTCGGCCTGGCACAGTGGCATCACCAAAGCGGCCGGCATCACCAAAGCACCCACCACTTGGGACGATGTGCTCACCGGGGCCAAAGCTATCATCGACAGCAAGGCTGCGCCGTACGGCAATGTGTATGACCCACAGGGCTGGCGCTCACTTGCGCCGATGACGCACAGCATGAGCACCCAGGTCTACACCAGCGAGGGCCGCTTCGACTTCAACCACGATGCCGCCATCGAAGCATTGATCCTGATGAAGAAGTTGAAGGACCTCGGCCCCGCCAACCTGCTGGAGGCCGGTGCAAGTGATGGTGGCGTGAACAGCACGCCGGATGAAGTGGCTTTTGCCGCAGAGAAAGCTGGCTTCTACTTCAAATACTTCAACTCGCCCTATCGCATGGCCGCAAACTGGAAAGACCCCAACCTGTTGCAAATTGGCGCGTATCCCAAGTTTGCCGGCGGCGAGGGCAGCACTGTGTTCTGGACCACCGGCGCATGCTTGTTCACCTACGGCCAGAACAAAGAAGCGGCGGCCGAGTACATGAAGACCCTGACCTACGACAAGAAGATCTGGCAGGACAGCATCGCCGGCACCGCTGCCGCGCACCCGGTGCAATTGCCCGTCTACACCAGCATCTACAAAGAGTGGGCGGCCAGCAAGCCAGAGTGGCTGCCGGAAGCCGTGAACACCATCTCGGGCCAGATGCCGATCGCCAAGGCCATCACCAATCACCTGTTCGGCCTCAAGCAATTCCAACTGGCGCGGCCGTTCTACGAGAAGTATTTGCTGGGCCAGGAAACCAGCGAAAAGACAGTCATGCAACAGTGCATGGACGCCGTGACAGCCGAATTGAAGAAGACCGCGTAAGCCAGCCTGAACATGTCAGACATCTTGAAGATGTCTGACATGTTCAACGCTATACATGGCAGCGATTTCTACTCGCGCAACCCGTCAGTCTCGTTTGTCTGCCTCGCTGCAACATTGGGGAAATTGGGTCTTTCTCATTCCCTCCGCAATCTTCTTTCTCGGCTACATGATCTATCCGATTCTTCGGACGCTGTGGCTGAGCTTTACCGACTATCGGTATTTACGACAGGGACCGGCCAATTTCGTCGGCCTGCAAAACTTTCAATATGCGCTCAGCGATCCGCTCGTGCTGATCGGGTTGCAGCGCGCCCTGCAATTCACGCTGGTGTTTTTGCCGGGCATGATTTTTCTGCCGCTGATCCTGGCCGTCATGGTCGATCGGGTCACGGTGCGCGGCCTCGCCACCTTCTATCGCGTCATTCTGCTCATCCCCGCCGTCATTCCCGGCCCGATGATCTTTGTGATGTGGCGGCTGCTGTACAACTATGAAATTGGGCCGATCAACTACATCCTGGTGGATGTGCTCGGCATCTTTACCAAGGCCAACGCGCCCCAATGGGTGGGCAATCCCAGCCTGGTCATTCCGGCTGTAGCCGTGTTCCAGTGGTGGTGGGGGCTGGGCTACCACACCATGTTCTTCCTGGCTGGCCTGGCCGCCATTCCCAAGGATTTATACGAAGCCGCCCGCATCGACGGCGCCAACGAGTGGCAGGTCTTCTGGGGCATCACGATCCCGCGGCTGCGGCCGATCATGGCCATCCTGGTGGTGCTGCGCTTCGGCACAGCCATGGCCGTGATCGACGAATATCTGTTGTTCGGCGGCTTCAACCGTGGTTTGCCGACGTATACCTGGACCGTCTACATGTATGACCTGGCCTTCCAGACCGGCGAGTGGTTGCAAGGCTATGCCGCGGCCATCGGCTGGCTCGGTGCCATCGGCATGCTCATCATCACGGCCACGCTGCTGTATATCTTCCGCAACCGGGACAACAACTAAACCCATGCAACAGACCCTTCGCCCGCCCCTCCGTCATGCCAAACCCAAGGTTCGGCTGAGCACGATTGCCCGGCACCTGTTCATCAACTTCTTCGTGTTGATTATTCTGCTGCCGTTGGCCTGGATTTTGCTGTTGTCGGTCAAGTCGCTGCCCGATGCGTATAGCGGCCGCTTGTGGCCCGAGCAATTCGACTTCACCCATTACAACTACGTGCTGACCAAGATTCCCGGCCTGTCGCAAAACCTGAGCAACAGCCTGATCGTGACGTTCGGCTCGGTGACACTGACCTGTATTTGTGCGGTGCTGGCCGGCTATGCATTGGTGCATTTGCGCACGCCCGGCAAAGCCCTCGTCATCGGCCTGTGCACGGCCACCCTGTTCTTCCCCACCCGGCTGCTCTCGCTCATCCCGATCTACGAAATCCAGCGTTCACTGGGGCTGCTCAATTCGTCGCTGGCACTGATCCTGCCCTATGTCACGCTCAACCTCGCGCTCAGCATCCTGACCATGCGCGGCATCTTCGAGCAAATCCCCGGCGAGCTGGTCGAAGCTTCGCGCATGGACGGCTGTACCACCTGGCAGACCCTGTTCAAGGTGATGTTGCCGCTCATCACCAACGGCCTGGTCGTGCTCATCATCATCAACTTCGTCTCGGCCTGGGGCGAATATCTGTTCGCCGCCACCCTCACCAGCGACCAATCCCAACGCACCCTGATCGTGGTCCTCGCGCGCGCATTCGGTGGCGTGGGTCAGTTCTCCTTCCCACGGCTGGCCGCCGCCTACGCCATGGTGATTTTGCCGGGCGTGCTCGCCTTCGCTCTGGCCCAGCGCCTGTATTTCAAGGGGTTAACTGAGGGCGCGATCAAGCTGTAATCACAAATTAAAGGAAATCTCTGGCTCTCCCAACTTTGGCGGGAAATCATGGTTTTTGTAGTAACAAGCAAAGCTGGCTTCCCCAACTTTGCTTGTTACTACTCAGTCGCTGGATTTTTAGACAGAATTTACGGAATAAAACAGGCTCTCCCGAATTAAACGGGAATCGCAGAGCAGGGGCAAAGCAGCGGGCTCATGTATGGGTTTGATTTGCGATGAGCCCGCTGCTTTGCCCCTACAAAAACCATGATTTCCCGCCAAAGTTGGGAGAGCCATAAAACAGAATGAAGAAAAACCGAGATTTCTGGTGGTGTCCCTTTAATGAGCTACAGCCATTTTCTGCGTTAGCAAGCACTGGAAAACAAGCGCTTTGCGAGTGGCAAAACCGTCGTGCCTCATTAAAGGGACACCACCATTTAATTCCCAACCTTTATAAACCGATGCAGGGCATGGCGACCACAGCGTATGAATGCTGAGCCATTTACCCATTTTTTATTTCCAACACTCATCTGCATGGGGCTTCGCCATCTGTCCCAAAAGCCTCTAAACCGTGCCAAACGTAAGCCCAAGCTGGTTCAGCCATTTGCGATAGGCGATGGCGGTGCGGTCGCTGCGCAAGTGCAACTCGGCCTGCAAGTCCAGCGGCAATAGCTCTGGCCGTTGCGATTTCAAGATCGGCCCATCCTGCCAGAAGATCGTGTCTTGAAACGCGACTAACTCGGCCTCCGGCGCATCCAGGTTGTAGTTCATCGCCATCACCATCCAGGCCGTGCTCGAGGTCTCGGCATGGGGCATGATCGACAACAGGATGGACAGTGTGGGGCCGTCGGTGACCTTGGTGAGATAGGCCGTGAGCGGGCGCAGGGCTTTGTAGGTGTATTGAACGTAATCACCGTGGCCGGTGCCAAAACCATCCGGTTGATACACGCGAATGCCGGTGGCCAGCACCCCTTGCGGCGTGATCTGGGCCTCGTAGTCGGCAATATCCGGGTAGCGCCGATCGCCCAAAATACCCTCGTGCACAAACGGGAAGTGGCCGACATCGAGGAAGTTTTCGACGATGCGCGGGCCGCTGGCATTGATGTGATACGGCCCACAAATCACCTTGCGAAAGGTCGCGTCGCTGCCCTCTTCAAAACACGGCACATCGTGGGCGGGGTCGCCCAAGGTCGCCCAGACCAGGCCGTAGACCACTTTGGCGCGATAAGTTTTGGCGCGGGCTTTGGCCGGTGGCGGCTGGTTGGGATGCGCGGGAATGTGGACGCATTGCCCGCTGGCGTCATAGGTCCAGCCGTGATAGGGACATTCGAGGCAGCCGCCCTGAACCTTGCCCAATGACAGACGGGTGCCGCGGTGCACGCACAGATCCCGCCAGACATGTAGCTGGCCGTCGCTCTGCCAGATCACAATGTCTTCGCCAAGCAGGTTTACGCCGATGGGGTTTTGGCCGTCCAGATCCGAGGCGCGTGCCACTGGATGCCAATCGTGTACGAGTAGTGGATCTTCAATCATTCGCGTGTAAGCAGCGCAACCCCTATCACGCGCACGTAGACCGGCCCTCAGAAAGTGGCAGTGGTTGACGTCGGATTAACCAGCAGTCTTGTCGCCGGCCACACCTGTCTCCACAAATATCACGCGCTCGGCGATATTGGTTGCCCGGTCGGCAATGCGTTCGAGGCAGTGCCCGGCATACATCAACCACACGCCACATTCGATGTGGCTGGGGTCATTGCTCATCATGGTCGTTGTGTAAACGACCAGATCATTGTAAAGCTTGTCGGTGTAATCATCATCCTCGATGAGGGTTTCGGCCTTCTCGACATCCTTCTCGACGAAGGCTTGCGTGCTGCGCTCCAGCATACTGCGCGCCACGCGGTCCATCTCGGCCAGGTTGTACGAGCTGATCCCGCTATCATCCTTGGTGATCTTTCTCGCGGCCTTGGCAACGCCCTTGGCATAGTCGCCGCACCGCTCCAGCTCTACGGCCACAAAGGTGGCCGCGACCAACTCCCGCAAATCATGCGCAACCGGCTGCTGGGTGGCCAGCGTGCGCAAGACGAGATCTTCGACGTGGTAGCGCAGCTCGTCATTGATCTTGTCATCGGCGCGCACACTTTTTGCCTCGACCGAATTGCGCTCGATCAGTGACGTGACCGCCCGGCCTGCGGCCGTGTTCACCCGCGAGCTAAGCTCGGCAATCTGGTCGCGAATATAAGTCAGTTCTTTATCGAAGATAGGTCGTGCCATAGTGTTATCCGTGCGGGTTACTTAAGTCTAATCAGGCTGCCTGCCGAGTCATCAGCAAGGTCAGCAAGGTGCCAGTATATGAAGCTCGTTTAACAACAGGTTAAACCACAACGGCGGAAAAAACACAAAGCCCAGCTTGTGAAAGCTGGGCCTTGAACGCATTCGCAAAACCTACATGTTGCGCGCGGCGTAACCAGGGCCGCTGGTGTAGAAGGCGGGGTTCCAGGGAATATCACCCGTCAAATCCACAACCTCACCACCCTCAGCGGTCCAAATGGTCTTCTGGCCCTGACCGATCAAGTTGAGCTGCTGGCCCGGCTTCATGGTGAAGGCCGACGGCACCTCATCTTGCGTGAAGATGGCCTCGTAGGGGCACTCGGGCACACAGGCGCCGCAATCGATGCAAGTGTTCGGGTCAATAAAGAACCACGGCCATTCATCCTCTGGCTTTCCACCCACAATACACTCAACTGGGCACACGTCCACACATGCACCGTCGCGCAGACACAAGCTCGTAATAATATGCGTCATTTAGACAAAACTCCTTTCGTTGCTGTAAAGCTTGCTGTTTCCAAACAAGCCGTGAACCCGCTTAAGCTTAAAGTTAACTGTAGTCAACTTTCAAGATTTATACCCGATTCATTCTGAGTTGTCCAGAGCGGATTGTCAAGTTAATACGTCCTACAGATGTCATGTTTTGTCCGACACGCCGGCCATTGAATAGATAAAAAAACGCTGTGACAGCGCTTTGACTGACATGCCGTTTTCACGGCATGATGTATAGCGCCAGACGTTGACGATTGAAACAAAACAGGGCCGAACTTCCAGAAAGTTCGGCCCTGTTTGATGCAAGTTTGCAATGACTAGGCTGCGGCAAAGCGCGCGGCCACATCGTCCCAATTGACGACGCTCCAGAACGCCTTGAGATAGTCCGGCCGCTTGTTCTGATACTTGAGATAGTAGGCGTGCTCCCACACATCGATGCCGAGGATGGGTGCGCCGCTGCCGTCGCTCAGGGGGTTGTCTTGGTTCGGCGTGCTGGTCACGGCCAGCTTGCCATCCTTCACCACCAGCCAGGCCCAGCCTGAGCCGAAGCGGGTGGTGCCGGCCTTTTCCAGGGCTTCCTTGAGGGCGGCCAATGAGCCAAAGGCGCTGTTGATGGCATCGGCCAACGGGCCGCTGGTGGGCTCGGAGGTGCCGACCTTCAACTGCTCCCAAAACTGGGTGTGGTTGACGTGGCCGCCACCATTGTTGCGCACGGCCATGCGAATGGCCTCGGGCACCTTGCTCAAGTTTTTGATCAAGTCCACGGCCGACATGGCTTGCACCTCTGCCGGAGCATCCTTCAGAGCGTTGTTCAAATTCGTCACGTAAGCCTGATGATGCTTGTCGTGGTGAATCTGCATGGTGGCGGTGTCAATATACGGTTCGAGCGCCTCGTAGGGATACGGGAGTGCGGGCAATTCATGAGCCATTTGAAATAGTTCTCCTTGTTAAACTGAAAAGTATTATAGCGATGCAGGTTAAGTTTTTGGTGAAAGTGAGTCGGGGGTTTAAGCCGACTCCAGATGCCAGACAGCTCGGAGATGTCTGACATCTTCTGCGCGTATGCCCTAAAATGTTGTAACAAGAATTATCACTATGGCAGATCTATTTGAGCAGGCCGCGGCCGAGCGCAGCAATTCCGAAGCACCGCTGGCATCCCGCATGCGGCCGCGCACGCTCGATGACTTTGTGGGTCAGGAGCACATCGTCGGCCCCGGCAAGTTACTTCGCCGCGCCATCGAGGCCGACCGGCTGTTCTCGTCGCTGATTTTGTGGGGGCCGCCCGGCACCGGCAAAACCACCCTGGCCAAAATCATCGCCCAGCGCACCAGCAGCCACTTCGAGACTTTGAACGCAGTCATGGCCGGCATCGCTGATATTCGCCGTGTCGTAGCCGAGGCCAAGGAGCGCCGCACGCTGTATCAGCAGCGCACCATTTTGCTGGTCGATGAAATTCATCGCTTCAACAAGAGCCAGCAGGACGGCTTGCTGCCCCATGTCGAAGACGGCACGATTATTCTCATCGGCGCGACCACCGAGAACCCCTACTTTGAAGTCAACAGCGCCCTGCTCTCGCGCTCGCGGCTGTTTCAACTGAACACGCTCACCGAGGCCAATGTGCGCGAGATTTTGCGGCGCGCCCTCAGCGACCCCGAGCGCGGCTATGGCGGCCGGCATGTGCAGGCCGATGAGGCCGCGTTGTCGCATCTGGCGCATGTGTCCAGTGGCGATGCGCGCAACGCCCTCAACGCGCTGGAGTTGGCCGTGGAGTCCACGCCGCCCAAACTCGACGGCAGCATCCAGGTCGATCTGGCCACAGCCCAGGATTCGATCCAACGGCGGGCCGTGCTCTACGACAAGGAGGGCGACGCGCACTATGACACGATCAGCGCCTTCATCAAGAGCGTGCGCGGCAGCGACCCCGACGCGGCGCTGTACTGGCTGGCCAAGATGGTCTATGCCGGCGAAGACCCGCGCTTCATCATTCGACGTCTACTCATTTTGTCGGGCGAGGACATTGGGCTGGCCGACCCGATGGGCATCGTGGTGGCGGCATCGGCGGCACAAGCATTTGATTACATGGGCATGCCCGAGGGCATCTACCCCATCGTGACAGCTACGCTCTATCTGGCCACCGCGCCCAAAAGCAACACCACCGGCCACTACTACAGCGCACGCGCCCAGATCGAACGCGAGGGTGCCGGCGATGTGCCTGATCATCTGCGCGACGCCAGCCGCGACAAAGCGCTGGGCCACGGCGTAGGCTATCAATATCCACACGAGGACCCCACCCACTATGTGCCGCAGAACTACCTGCCCAAGAATATTGCCGGCATGGTGTTCTACACACCGTCAGAAGTAGGCTATGAGCAAACGGTGGCCGAGCGGCTGGAGCGTTGGCGAGCAGCTCAACGGCTGGCGCTGGGCATTGAGACGCGCACAGGGCCGCAACTCAGCCAGGCCGATGTGGATCGCATGAAGCGAGAACGGTAGACCAGATGGGAGAGATCAGAGATCAGACATCAGATCAGTGAAATCTAATGTCCGATGTCTGATATCTGATCTCTTCCATCTCTCTTTGTCATACTTTTCTCCACGCCTCGTATAACTAGATGAGAAGCATGCGCAACATGGCAGACAACGACGTTACAGACTGGCATGCTGTTTATGAGGAGCAATTGCCACGGGTCTACAACTTTTTTCGCTATCGGCTGGGCATCGATGACGACGCGACTGCGCAGGATTTAACGGCCAGCACGTTCGAAAAAGCCTGGCGCGCACGCAGGCAATATCAGCGCAATCTGGCGGCATTCTCAACCTGGTTGTTCACCATCGCCCGCAACACGGCCGCCGATTACTTTCGCCAGCATCAGAGCCTGTTGGCAAATCAGGTGCCGCTGGAAGAGGCGCAAAGCCAGCGTCTGATGGGCGCGGAGTCGCTGGAAGACATTGTGCAGCGGCAATTGGACCTGATCGAGTTGAACCGGCTGTTGGGTGGGCTGCCCGACCGTGAACGCGAGTTGATTGCTTTGCGCTACGGCGCAGGATTGACCAACCGCGCCATTGCCGGCCTGTTGAAGTTGAGCGAGGGCAATGTGGCCCAAATTTTGCACCGTGTGCTCGACAAATTGCGCGCCGATGTTATAGAGGGATTGAGAAGATA
>Ga0105046_10002091_pt1 | contig 31374 bp, 29 predicted proteins | sample MAT03_FD_78385 | JGI IMG/M metagenome (GOLD analysis project Ga0105046, IMG submission 78385) | Freshwater microbial communities from Lake Fryxell liftoff mats and glacier meltwater in Antarctica - MAT-03 (megahit assembly) | ecosystem: Environmental > Aquatic > Freshwater > Ice > Liftoff...
CCGCGGCCAACCCGGCCACCGCGGGCAGCATCATCCAGATATTCCTCACCGGGCTCCCGACCGCCGGCGCACCGGTGACGGTGAAAATTCACGACTACACGGTGATTCCCAACTTCGCTTCCACCGCTCCAGGCTTTATCGGCTTACAGCAGGTGAACGCCGCGGTCCCCGCGACGCTCCAAAACATTACTTCGGAATTGGCTGTTTGTTGGGGGACGATTTGCAGCCCTACCCGTCCAATTACGATTCGTCAGCCGTAATTAAATCCGTTTCCGCTTCGAGACCGTAGTAAACAGCAAATGCCCAAGGTCTTCATCAGCGGCGCAACCGGTTACCTGGGCCGCCCGCTCACTCAGGCGTTGATAACCGCCGGGTACGACGTCCATGCGCTGACTCGCCCTCAATCCATCCGAAAACTTCCCATCGGCTGCACGCCGGTGCCGGGTAATGCTCTGGATGCGTCGACGTTTATCGGCACCGTTCCCGCGGGCTCGACCTTTATCCACCTCACGGGTGTATCGCATCCAAGCCCGGCCAAAGCCGCCGAATTTCGGAGCATCGACCAAGCCTCCTTCCGGGCGTAGCTACAGTGCGCGCGGGTTGCCCGCGTCAGCCATTTCATATACGTCAGCGTCGCTCACCCCGCACCTGTAATGCGCGAATACGTCACTGTTCGCCGTGAATGTGAAGGGCAACTCGAACGAAGCGGGCTGAATGCGACCATTCTCCGTCCTTAGTATATTCTGGGACCCGGCCATCGTTGGCCGTATTTCCTGATTCCGCTCTACAAACTCGCCCAGCATGTTCCCACCTGGCGCGAAAGTACTCTCCGCCTCGGCCTTGTCACGCACCGGCAAATGCTCGCCGCGTTAGTCCAGGCGACCGACAGGCCCAGCGAAGGACTCGCCTGCTACGACGTCCCCGCGATCCGTGCCGCTAGCTTCGGAGCAGCTTCGGCATCGCCACCGGTTCTTTCGCCGCCGTGCCATTCATCAAGCCCTTCGGCATGAATATCGAAGTTGCCTGCGCCAGTCGCGACATGTCGCCGCCTTCTTCCAACGTCATCTCGTGCTCCACCCAGTTCGACAGCGGAATGTTCCGAAAGAACAAGCGCTCTTGTAGTACCATCGCCTTTTTGTTGACGAACAGAGACTTCGATTCCTTCGTATAGTGCCGCTCTTCAACCCTGAAATCAGCTAGAAACGTGTCGAAGCAGCGCCGGGAAGTCTCCTCTTCCGTGCGATGGACGCGCTCCTCCATTACCTCTTTTTGCGCGCTCAACTGCGCCCGTACTTGCGCTATCACTTCCCGTTCTCGTGCCACCGCGACTTCCATTCGCGCCTGCATGATAAAGAACGAAAGCAGCGAGGAGCCGGCCGCAACAAACACCGGCAAGAGCATCCAGATTAAAGCGTCGGAATTCATACCTGCCATACCATCGGCACGCAGCGCCAAAAACTTTGGGGCTAGAGTGGAAAATACTCACCTAAGGAATTGCCTGAGGGTTCCGTAGGGTATTCTCTTTAGTCATAATACGCAGATGCTCGGTCTCGATACTTATAGTCTGCGCTCCTTCCGCTGGAACGTCTTCCAGCTTCTCGACTACGCCGCGACCCACAAAATTATGGCGATTCAGGCTTCCATCGCCAACTTTGAGTCGGCCGACGAAGCCTATCTGAACAAGGCCAAAGCGTACGCCCGCCAGCTCAACATTAAGTTGGAGCCCGGCTACGGCTGCATTTCGACGGTGGCCAAGAATTGGAATCCGAAACAGGGTACGCCGGTCGCGTACCTCGAGGCCGCAATTCGCGCCGCGAAAATCCTCGAAGCCAGGGCCTTTCGGGTCTTCCTAGGCAATCCGGCCGACCGCGCCGCGGGTACAAGACCTGAAGCCTTTGTCGACGAAGCCATCAAAACGCTGAAGGCCGTCGCCACTCAGGCACAAGATGCCCAAGTTAAGGTGGCTCTCGAAAATCACGGTGAATTCCATTCCCGCCATATCAAGACAATCATCGAACAAGCTGGGCCCGCCCACGTCGCGGCCTGTTACGACTCCGGCAATCCCGTGCTTACGGCCGAAGACCCCCTCGACGTCCTTGAAAGCCTGGCGCCATATATAGTGACCGCGCACATCCGTGACAGTGTCGTTTTTGCGCATCCTCGGGGCGCGGCCGTCCAGTGGGTGGCGCTCGGCGATGGAAGCATCGACTTGGTGACCCTGACAAAGAGGTTCCGCGAACTCTGCCCCAAGGCTCCGTATCATCTGGAAATAATCACTGGCCGCCCGCCGCAAGTGATCCCGTACCGCGAACAGGAGTTTTGGGCGACGGATAAAACCGCGCCAGCCAGCGGACTCGCGAAGTTTGAACGGTTAACGCGGACCGGCCATCCGTTTATGGGGACGATGCTTATCCCAGTTCCCAATCCGCCGAAGGAGTACCAGGCGGCGTTCGTCGAGCAGGAGCGCGTCGATTTAGAGCGGAGTTTTGTTTACGCGCGCAAGCATCTCTTTACCGAGTAGGGGAGTCCTCCACAACGGCGGATTAGATTGAATCAAACACTTATCAGCTCCTGCTGACCGGCGTGGGCTACAGACTCCGAATCGTACTCAAAGATCCGTCGTCAATTTAAAGTAGGCTGCCGGTTTCAAACCACCGTGGGAATCCCAAACGCCCACGCCATTAACAGCGCCGGCGCCGCCGTTACCGTCCCATGCGGCATTGACAGCGCCCCATCGCTTTCCAACGTCACCCTGTCCTTCCCGCCCAATCCTCGAATGTTTGCCCAGGTCTGTCGCCAGCGCCCCTTCACGAGTATCATCACCACCGCCACAATGCCCGCCAAAATCCCCGCGAGAATTCCCAAAACGATCCAATTCAATGTGCCCATGAGCGCCCCATAGGCTCCCATCAACTTGACATCCCCGCCACCGCGGCCGCCCACCAGGAAGAACAGAAAATAGACTCCAAACCCGATGGTAAATCCCATCAGCCCCACCTTCAACATCTCCCATCCGCCCACATACCACCGCGCTCCCAACGCGAAAACAGTCACCGGAATCGTCAGCCAGTTCGGTATCGTCCGGTCCCGCAAATCGGTAAGGGCCGACACCATCGCCAACACAAACATTCCCCAACGCAGTAAGTCCGGCAACGTTTCCATCGTCGCTAATCCACCTTGGGACGCCGCTTATGCCAATCGGTCCGCTCCTGATACCGCTGCCCCACGCCCAATATCACATTCTCCCTGAACGGACTCGTAACCAAACTAATTCCCAACGGCATACCGTTCGCAAACCCGCATGGCATCGATAATAAAGGCAATCCCGCCAAATTACCCGCCGCACTCAGGTCTCGCAAACCGCGCGTCGGCAACGTAACCGTCGACCCGCTCGGTTTATCCAATGCCTCCCCAATCGGAGTCGCAATCGTAACCCGGCTTGGCGCCAGCAACACGTCCATGCCGTCAAACAACTTTCCGAACATCTCCTGTACTAGCCGCCGTACCCGCATCGCTTTGAGGTAGTCCCGCGCCGTGTAGTCGAATGACGACTTCAACCCTTGTATCTGGTTCTGATCCGCCAGTTGATCCACTTTGCCCGATTTGATGAAATCCTCAAATATCGACGATGCTTCGCACCCGATAATCGTACTCGCCGTTGCCGAATACGGCATTTCCGGAAGCGACACTTCCTTCATCACATAGCCCATCTCACGATACACCGCGTAGGTATCGGCAAACACTTTCGAAATCGCCGGATCCGAGATCGCCTCCAAGTCGCGAGGCGCATATCCAATAACGATCTCGCTATTCGGCTTTACATACTCCGGGGCATAGTAAAAGCTGTTACCCGCCGACCCCGGATCGTCCGAATCCCCGCCCGCAATCGCTGCCAACACGATGCCGCAGTCCACCGCCGACCGGCAGATCGGCCCCGCCTTGTCCAATGTCCATGACAGCGCCATCGCCCCCGCCCGGCTAACTAACCCGTAAGTAGGCCGGAGTCCAGTCACTCCGCAATAAGCGGCCGGCGTGACAATTGAGCCCCAGGTCTCCGATCCCAGCGCATACCCCACCAACCCCGCCGCCACCGCGGAGCCCGATCCGCTCGATGAGCCTCCCGCCCACCGTCCCGTATCCCACGGATTCAGCCCCGGCCCCGTCGCCGATGCCGCCGGGTAACGGTATCCGCCGCCGCCCGCCAGTTCCACCATTCCCAGCTTGCCCAGGCAGATCGCTCCGGCTTTGTCTAACTTCTTTACCACCGTGGCGTGTTCTTCAAACACCTGTCCGGCGAATGGTTTGGCGCCCCAGGCTGTCGGGAACTTGCCAAAGCTAAACAGGTCCTTGGCGCCGTAGGGAACCCCCTGCAGCGGACCACGCGTCCGTCCCCGCTTCAACTCCTTGTCGATATCTTTCGATCGCGAAATCGCCGGCTTGCGCAAGGACAATGCCAGTGCGTTGTAACGCGGACCGATGGTCTCCAGCCTCTCCAGCCAGGCCTTAGTAAGTTCCTGGCAGGAAAACTCCTTGGCCACTAACTTCGCGTGTAACTCTCCAATGGAGAGCCAGAAGACATCCGGTGTACTAGGCTTTGAAGGCAAAGGCCGGCTCCGTCGCCATTGGAATCGAGAACTTGGACAACTCCGCTCCGTTCCCATTCACCCGCTCCCGGGCTGCCGAAAGGTCTTCGGCCGGCGTCGTCTGCGCCGGTACCGCTGGAGCAGTCGCGGCCCCCGCGAACAATGCCCATGCCAAATCTCTTCGCCGCATATGGCAATTCTAACGCGAACTAGTGACCCGACAAAGACTCGAGCGCGGCCTTCTCCATCACCGCACGCGGCGCCGTCTCGCCCGTGAAAATTTCGAATTGCCGCACTGCCTGTTCCAAGAACATCGCCAAGCCGTCGATCGTCTCGCATCCCTGATCTTTGGCCCGTTTCAACAACGCCGTCTCCCGCGGATTGTAGACCATGTCGAAAACCAGCTTACCGGGAACTCGCCCATCGAAAAAGCACTCGTCCGGATGCGGCCACATGCCCATCGGCGTGCAATGCACAACGACGTCGAAGGTCTTTGCCGCGGCTTGCTCGCGCGATAACGGTTCGCCGTTGCAAATTCGCGCCAACGCCCGGACGCGGTCCAGATTCCGGCCGACCAGCGAAATTTTCGCTCCCGCGTCGGCCAGTGCAAACGCTGCCCCGCGTGCCGCCCCGCCATTCCCGACGATCAAGGCCGTTGATTTCGACAGCTTCAACCGCTTCGCCAATGGCACCGTTACGCCCTCTGCGTCCGTATTCGTTCCACGCCACTTCCCGGCCTTCTTCCAAATGGTGTTCACCGCGCCGATTCGTTTCGCCAAAGGCTCTACCGTATCCAGATACCGGATGACCTTCTGCTTATGCGGAATCGTTATGCTGGCTCCCGAGAGAGGCAGCGCGTCCGCCATCTGGAAAAAGTCTTTCAATTGATTGCTGTGGACCAGGAACGGGAGGTAGACCGCGTCCATTCGTTTCGATTGAAACGCCCGGTTGTGCACATTTGGAGAAATCGAATGCCGAACCGGATCGGCCACTACGCCGAATATCTTCGCCGCCTTGGTGAATTTATCCACCCGGTACAGGTGCCGCAACATGCGCGCGCTCACTTGGCCGGACGCCGTTCCCTCCGCCGCGTTCGGCGCTGCGTATGTATAGAGGCCGCCAAACGAGGGCGCCAATACGCGCGTCGAAAAACCCGGCTCGCCCATCGCCAGCACTACTAATTTCTCTCGCGGATGTGCTTTCGCCAGCGCCAACATCTTGTAGGCGTCGGTCGGTTTCCGCGCCGTTGTTACGATCTTGTACGCGTACGCCTGAATCTTCGCCATGCGCTTGAACACCGGTTCAATCGCCGGCGTACCCTCAAAGTTGTGATAGCTCAGCACTAACTTCGAGGTACTGCGCAGTTGTTCCAGCTTGTCGGTGGCGTTCTCGGCGCTTTCGATCTCCAGGTCCACCGCCACCGCTCCCGCATCTACCGCGGCTTCCAGGATGCGGATCTGCTCCGCGATACTCCCGTCGAATTTTCCGTGGTTCTGATGCCGCCGGCACGTCGCCAGCACCGTACATTCGGGGTTCTGCTCCAGAAAGCGCGGCAGCGCCTTCACCCCGTCCATCGGAGTGGGAAGATAGTCCAACCTAAATTCCAGAAACTTCTCGCCGCTTTCAACTTCTGTACGGGCATGGGCCATCAGCTTCTCAACGGTGTTGAGACCCAAGGCGATACATATTTTAGGAAGTGCTGTCTGAGCGGGCATGGTTCTATGCGGCGAAACGAGGTATGGTCATACAGCTTATCACTAGGCGCGCACACCGGCCAAAGAAGTTGTCAGGCTTTCTAATACTTCCAATCCCGTCCGCCTCCGGATTTCTCCCGCTAACCGCGCCATCGACACCTGCGCCAGCACAATTCCCCCAACGCCGCGCGCCGCCATTTCATCCGCGGCCGCCAGCAATCGCCGGTCATGGACGTCGCGCTCCCCGCGCAGCAGCGCCTGCAACGCTTCCGCATCGCAAACAATTTCCAACTCCGCTCCCGGCCGGAAATGCCGCAGCCACGAGACTGACGTCTCAACCGTGGCCGGGAATGTCGCCACCAGCCCAATAGAACCCGCAAACGTACCCGCCGCCTGTTCCAGCATTGGCTCGTCGATCTTAATCGCCCGCACTGGACTCCCAGCTCGAATCGCTGTCATTTCTTCCGGTCCCAATGCTGAACAAGTTACCAATGCCGTTTCCACGCCGTATGCGGTCGAGGCTTGTTCAATCAGGTCGCGCAGGCGTGTGACCGCGCGTTCCCAGTTCCTCTCCCGCAGATCGTCCATTACCCCCTCATCAAGGATATTCACGGGCTTCAGCTCACCCGCCTCGCGCAGATAAAATTCGGATACCGGATCCACCGGCGCGCGCGATGCATGCAGAAGGAGGAGCTTATGGATGGCCATGAAATCGCCGGTCTACCTTGGGTCTCTTGCTTAGGTCTCTTGGCGCAACGCTATTTGGGAATAAACCGGAAGTTCGTCAGGCCAAAGATGTCGCCGCCCGGAATAATGAGGCCGAACTTGCCCTGCGTTAAGTTGCGGCTGTTGGTAGAGAAGGAGTCGATGGTGCGCCACTCATTGCCGTCGAGGAGGAATGTCTTGACGGTGGTGGGGGTGATTTCAATCTGGATGCTGTAGTTTTTTATGTCCTGATTGAGCTTGTGCTCGGTGCGGAACTCGTTCCGGTCGCGACCGTTTACGATCTCGTGGCGGAAGTAGTTTTTGCGATCGAGTTGGAAGCGGACATAGTTCCGCGCGTCCTGAATGTCGACGGCCCATTGGAGGCGCCGGCCATCGATACGGGAGATGTTGAAGCTGAATGTACCTTGCGTCGGCGTGATGCCATAAGTGACAACACCGCCCCCCTTGCGCTTGTACCAGCCGCCTTCCGGAACCCACTGACCGGGATCATCCCAGTCCGGCATGCCGCCGGTGCGACGGGCGGGAGGGGTCTCCTTTTTGGTGGCCGCCTGCTTCTGTTCCGTTAGTGGGATATCCACCGTTTTACTTTCGCCGCTGGCGATGATAACGGTTTGAGAGCGGTCCGCATGGTTAGGAGCTTTCGCGGAAATAACGTATGTGCCTTCGCCGAGTTGAAGGGTCGTCCCGGTGACGGGACGCGGCGCGGCGTCCGAGGGGCCCTTAATGGTGACCTGGGCTGATGCCGGAGTGACATTAATCCGCAGGGTGCCGCCGGCGGCGGAAAGCGTTACGTCGGCGCCGGAAAGTTCGATGGTCTCGCCCGCCCGGAACTGGCGGGGGTTGCGCTTCGGGGCCATGCGGTCGCGGCGAAGTTCGACCACGTGTTCACCGGGGGCGACCTGCGTGAATTCGAACGCGCCGGTGGCAGGCACCGCTCCGATGGGATTGCCATCGAGATATACTTGCGTGCCGGTGACGACCCCGCGAAGCCGGAGCGTAGAGAGCCGCGGAATGGCCTTCAGCTTGAACTCGATGCGCGCTTCCTGGCCTTTGGCGATGGTTATTTTCTGGGGCGGATCGGAAGAATAGCCGTCTTTAGCTACCCGGACCGTGTAGGCGCCGACAGGAATACCCGGCAGACGCATCTGCCCGTTTTTCGATTTGACGCGGGCGGGGCGTTCATTAAGGAAGGCAGCAACATCGTCTTCGCCCGGCGTTGATATGAGGAGCGAGCCGGCATTGATGTCGAGCTTCAAGTAAGCGGTGAGCGTCGGTTGCGCTGATACGGAGACGAGCAGGTTGCGTTTGCTGGTTCCGTCCTCGACGGAAAATTCGCGATCGCCAGGTTGAAGATTTGCGACGTCGAGGCCGGCGGGAGTGGCGTCTCCGACGGGATTGCCGTCGATCGAAACCTTCAATACAGGAATCGAAGTGTGAACCCGGGTCTGCAAGCCGGCGTTGGCAACGAGGATGGCGAGAGTATTTTTCGCGGAAACCGGCCCGGAGATTACAGGCGGGCGGCCGGGTTGCGCATCGAACTCGAACTGAGCTTCGTTGGCGGCGGAGGTCACTTTGATTGTGTGTTTACCAGCGGCGATGCGGTCGAGAATAAGTTGGCCGTCCTGCAGGTCGCCGTAGGGCGCTCCGTCGAATGCGACTTTACCGCCGGTGAAATCCGTATAAAGGCGGACCGACAGTGGGAGCGGCGCGAGAGTGAGATCGACGTTGGCCGGCGTGTTCGCCGCGACTTCCAGTTTGGACGCGCCATTTTCGTAGCCGGGGAGAACGGCCTGAATATCATAGGCGCCGGGGGCGAGTTCGATATTGCAATCGGATGTGCATTTCACCTCGCCGTTCACGCGAATCGAGGCGCCGGGAGGATTGGTCTTGAAGCCAACTTTGATGTTCGTGGAGGCGGGAACATCCTCTTTGGCCTTACGGGCATTGCGAAATGTATAGATGCCGGCGGCGGCAACGAGCAGCCCGAGTACTCCTCCGACTGCCGCGGCCCGTTTCCAGTTAAAAGCGGCGGCGGGCGGTTTTTTCTGCGGAGGTTGCTGCTGCGGAGCGGGAGGGGGTGGTTGAGAACCGGTGGCCGGCATGATCTGGGTGGGTAGCATGCCGCCAGTGGGCGGATTCATGCCGCCGGTGGGCGGATTTTGGGGCGGCGGGGCGGCCTGTATGCCGGAGGCGGTCATTAATCGCTGACCGTGTGAGACCATGTTCGCGCGGAGGCTGGAGATGGTGTTGAGCATCGCCGCGTCGGCGGCATAAAGTCGGGACAGTTCTTCCAGGCGCTCGTGAATTGGCTTCAGCGTGTAGACGTCCGTGGAGCGGCGAATCTCCGCGTCGAGCCGGTTCAGTTCGTCAAAATGGGCAGTGCGTTGGGCGGGGTTCAAGGTGGATTCTCCCTGGCTCACGCGGGGTTCCCGGGCTTACGCCAAAAGAACTTTTACGCGCAAAATTGGACAGCTACTAACACACGGATAATTATATGCTAGCCAGAAGCAGACCACTTCATTTTCGCATAGGAGCAGAGCGGGCATGACAAGACGAGCGTTTTTAGCCGCGGGGGCGCTTGCGGCGCAGCCGAAGGGGCCAAATATTGTGTGGATTACGTGCGAAGACATGGGGCCGCATATCGGATGTTTCGGCGATTCCTTTGCTAAGACGCCTGTCCTTGATGGATTGGCTGCACACGGGTTGCGTTACAAGCGGTGTTGGTCAAATGCTCCCGTCTGCGCGCCCGCGCGGACGACCATCATCAGCGGAATGTATCCGCCCGCGCTGGGTGCGGAGCATATGCGGAGCGAAGTCGGCATGGGCGCCGGAAGAAAGATGTTCCCCCAATTGTTGCGGGACGCCGGCTACTACACCACGAACAATTCGAAAGAAGACTACAACCTGACTTTGACGGGAAGGGTGTGGGACGAGAGCAGCCCAAAGGCGCATTGGCGGAAGCGATCGCCCGGCCAGCCGTTTTTTAGCGTGTTTAACCATGTGGGCACGCATGAGAGCCAGATTCGGACGCGGCCGCACGAGTGGAAGCATTCGTTTGAAGGCGTTCGCGTGCCTGCCTATCATCCGGATACCCCGGAGGTGCGCCAGGATTGGGCTCAATACTACGACAATATCGAGGCGATGGACGTTTGGGCGGGCGGGATTTTGAAGCAGTTGGCCGATGACGGGTTGGCCGAGGACACTATCGTGTTCTTTTATTCCGATCACGGTAGCGGAATGCCGCGGAACAAGCGATGGCCCTTCGACTCGGGGTTGCGGGTGCCGTTAATCCTATCAGTGCCGGAGAAATTCCGGGGATTGCGGCCCGCCGAGTATAAGCCCGGCGCGGAGACCACGCGCCCGATCTCGTTCGTCGATCTGGCTCCGACGGTGTTGCGGTTGACCGGGGCCGGGGCCGTGCCCTACCACCAGGGCGTGGACTTCACAGCCGGCCAGGCGAGGGAGTATGTATTCGGGTTCCGCGGCCGCATGGACGAGCGGTATGACATGGTGCGGACGGCGTTTGACGGGCGTTATGTGTATATCCGCAATTACATGCCGCATAAGATCTATGGACAGCGGATCGACTATATGTTCCAGACTCCGACGACGCGCGTGTGGAAAGAAATGTATGATGCCGGCAAGCTGAATGCCGCACAGCGAAAATTCTGGGAGAAGAAGCCGTTCGAGGAGTTGTACGATGTTAGTAAAGACCGGGATGAGGTGGTGAACCTGGCGACGGCGGAGCAACGCGTTCTGGCACGAATGCGAAAGGCGCTGGATGAGTGGATCGTCACGTCCGGCGACCGGGGATTCCTGCCCGAAGTGGAACTGCATTTGGAAGGGCGCGCCTACGATGTGACGCGAGTAAAGGGGATGGCCGATAAGGCTGCTTCTCTGACAGGGCCGCCGCCGGTGGATGGGTTGCGGGACTCGGACTCGGCAATAAGGTATTGGGCGGTGTTGGGACATGTTATGCGCGGGAAAAGCGCGGGGTTGATGCCTGCCGATGCGTCGCCGTCGGTCCGGGCGGTCGCGGCCGAGAGCGAGGGCTGTTTTGGAAAGGACACGCGGGGCGCGGCGGAGGTGTTGTTAGAACTTGGAGATGCCTCCAAACACGGGCCATACGTGGCGATGCTGGCGTTAAATGCGTTGTCCACAATGGGCGAACGGGCGCCCGCGGATGTACGGGCAAAGGTGAAGTTTCTTCCCGACGGCGGCAAAGGACGCGGCGGTTCGTATGTCAGTAATTTGAAAAAAGGAATCGTATAAGTGAAGGTGGCGCTGGACGCGACCCCGCTGGTCTCGGATACGGGCGGCGTGCCGCGTTATGTGCGGGAGTTGCGGCGCGGGCTGGAGGGGTTGGAAAGCGGGGATCAATTCGTTTATCTGACAGACCAGGCGATGCCGGGGGCAATTGGACCGCGGGGCGGATGGTTGGAACGGAAGTGGTGGCTGGCCGGACTGCCGATGGCGCTGCGGCGGGAGGGCGTGGACGTATTTCATGGGACGGATTTCGCGGTTCCGTATGTACGTGTGTGCGCCTCGGTATTGTCCCTGCATGACTTGTCTCCCTGGATGGATGCAGCCTGGCATGGGGCCAGCGTGGAGCGCGTAAGGCAACGGACTCCGTGGCTGTTGAAGATGGGGCTGGCGACGATGGTCCTGACGCTTAGCGAAGCGGTGCGCCGGCAGGCGATCGTGAAGTTCGGCCTTAACCCGGCGCGGGTGGCGGCGGTTCCATTAGCCGCCTCTGCCACGCTGCGGCCGGTCACCGTCGCGCCGGAGGTTGAGCCCTATTTCCTCTATGTCGGGACGCTTGAACCGCGTAAAAATCTGCCAATGCTCGTAGCGGCGTGGCGGGCCGTTCGCGCGAACCATCGCGTTCGATTGGTCCTGGCCGGGAGACGCCGCGAAGATGGTCCACAATTCGAAAGCGCGGATGGGCTGGAGGTGCTGGGGCCGGTGCCGGAGGAGCGACTGGCGGCGTTATATTCGGGGGCATTGGCGGTGGTGTATCCGACGCTCTATGAGGGGTTCGGTCTGCCGGTAATTGAGGCCATGCAATGCGGCGCGCCGGTGGTGACGTCAAGGGATGAATCAGTGGTCGAAGTTGCCGGGGGAGCGGCCGTTCACTGTGACGCGTTGCGGGTGGAGGAGTGGGTTTCGGTGCTTGCCAGGGCCACGGAAGACCAGGGGTGGTTAGCCGAACTGCGCGCTAAAGGCCTGGTACGGTCGGCGCAATTCAGTTGGGCACGCACGGCGCGCGAGACGTTAACGGTATACAAAACCGCGGAACGAATTCATAGGGGAATCGTATGATCTAATTATGCGATTGATTTTGGTGGCGTTCGCGTTGACATTGCAATCGGCGGACTGGCCGAAATTCCGCGGGCCGGAATCGAATCCGGTCGGCGCCGACAAACGGTTGGCGGATACATGGTCGAAAACGGAGAACGTGGAGTGGATGGCGGAAATCCCGGGGCGCGGCTGGTCGTCACCGATTGTTACTGGGCAGAGAGTGCTACTAACTACCGTCACTACGGATGGCGCGTCCAAAAAGCCGCAGACCGGAACCGAGTACAGCAATGAGTATGTTGCGGAGTTGTCGAAGCAGGGGCTGACACAGGCGAAGATTCTGGAGAAGGTAACGGAACGCGACATTGAACTGCCGAAGGAAGTTACGCTGCATTACTTTCTTTACTGTCTGGACTTGAAGACCGGCAAGGTGGAGTGGAAGAAAGAGTTCTTCACCGGGCGCCCTCCTGGCGGACGGCACCGCAAGAACAGTTTTGCATCGGAAACCCCGGTGACCGACGGTAGGAACGTGTATGTCCATGTTGCGAATCAAGGGATCTATGCCTTTGACTTAAAAGGGAAATTGCTTTGGCACAAGGCGCTGGAGGCCAATCCCATCTATTTGGACTTCGGTACGGGAGGTTCGCCGGTGCTGCATGAAGACCAGTTGATTGTCCTCAGCGACAACGAAAAACAGCAGTTTTTGGCGTCGTTCGATAAAAAAACCGGGAAGCAGAATTGGCGGACAGACCGGGATTTGCGGGATTCGGCCGGTGGACGGAACCAGCGGTCGGCCTGGACGACGCCGCTGATTTGGAAGAACGGCGGACGCACGGAAATTGTCACCGTCAGCCCGGCTTTCGCGGCGAGTTATGACCTGGAGGGGAAAGAGCTATGGCGGTTGGGAGGCATGTCCTTTTCGCCCGTGCCAAGCCCTTTTACTTATGACGGCATGTTATATATCAACGGTGGTCGCGGAAAGGCGCTCTATGCCGTTCGGCCGGGCGGCGCTGGGGACATTACTGGAAAGCCGGAGTTTGTCGCATGGTCGGATCAACGCGGGGGAACCTACCTGCCGTCGTCGTTGGCCTTTGAAGGCGCGATCTACTCGTTGACCGAGACAGGCATTCTCAGCCGTTTTGATGCCAAGACCGGCAAAGCGAGCTACAAGTCGCGGCTGGATCCAAATGCCGGATTCTTCACGACCTCGCCGTGGGCTTATAACGGGAAAGTGTTTTGTCTGAGTGAGGAAGGGAAGACTTTTGTCGTCGACTCCGGTGATGCCTTTAAACTGCTTCACGTAAATTCGCTCGACGAAATGGCGCAGGCGACACCAGCGATGGTGGGGGACCGGCTTCTGCTGCGTACCGAAAGCAAGCTCTACTCCATCCGCCGCGCGAATTGAGACATAATCTACCCATGCGAAGACGAGAATGCATTGGCGCCCTGGCTGCCGCCGGCATAGTGAAAGCCGCGCCTAAACGGCGCACAGCGGTATCGATTCAGGCCGACATGTTCCAGATCAACGGGAAGCCCACTTACCCCGGCCGGAAGTGGAAGGGCCGCAAGATTGAAGGCCTGCTGTTGAACTCGCGCATGGTGCAGGGGATCTTCGACGATCTGAATCCGGAAACTGCCGTTCGCTGGGCTTATCCGGACACGAAGAAATGGGACGCCGAACGAAATGTGCGCGAATTCCTGGTCGCCATGCCGGTTTGGAAAAAGCACGGATTGCTGGCGTTTACAATCAATCTGCAGGGCGGCAGTCCCGAAGGTTACTCGAAGGGCCAGCCGTGGGAAACCGGCGCGATCGCCCCTGACGGCTCGCTGCGCCCGGCGTTTATGGGGCGGCTGGAACGTATCCTCAACCGCGCCGACGAACTCGGAATGGTGGCCATCGTCGGCTACTATTACTTCGGCCAGGATCAACGTGTAACTGACGAAGCCGCGGTGAAGCGCAGCGTCGTCAACGCCACCCAGTGGCTGCTCGATAAGGGCTATACGAACGTCCTGGTGGAGATCGACAACGAGTGCAACGTAAAGGCATTCGACCACCCCATCCTTATGCCCGCTCGCGTTCATGAGTTGATCGACATGGCCAAGGCGATGACTAAGGACGGGCGGCGTCTCCTCGTCGGCGCCAGCTACGGCGGCGGCGCGGTTCCGCTCGAAAACGTCGTCACTTCCTCTGACTACATCCTGATCCACGGCAACGGTGTGAAGGACCCCAGACGGATCGGCGAAATGGTCCGTCAGACCCGCCAGGTCAAGGGCTACCGGCCCATGCCGATCCTTTTCAATGAAGACGATCACTTCGACTTCGACCAACCCGCCAACAACTTCGTCTCCGCGCTAACCGAGTACTGCGGTTGGGGCTACTTCGATCCCGGCAAGAGCGACTACGCCGACGGTTATCAATGCCCGCCTGTAAATTGGGGGCTCAGCAGCGATCGCAAAAAGGCCTTCTTTGGCCTGCTAAAGGAAATTACCGGCGCCTAAAGTGTTTTCGTCGCGCCGCCGTCCATGTCGATCAAAGCGCCGTGCAGGAACCGCCCTGCCGGGCTCACAATGAACGTCACCAATCCGGCGATATCGTCCGGCTCGCCAATGCGTGTCACCCGGGCCTCGCGCACGTACACCGGCTCGGCCTCCAAAACCGGGATGCCCTTCTCCGCGGCCATCATCTCCAGCCGCTTTGCGAACCGGTCCGTCCGCACTGTGCCGGGGTTGACGGCGTTCACTTGCACCCCGTCGCGAAGCCCATTATCGGCCATCGCTTTCGTAAAGGACAGCAATGCGGCGTTCACGGAACCACCGATCGTAAACTGCGGTCCCGGCGTGCGCCCGCCTGCTCCTCCAATGTTGATCAAGGACCCGCCAGCCGACCGCAAATGCGGCCACGCCGCGCGCGTCAAACGCACCGCGCCGTGGAGCTTCAACGCAAAGCCATCGGCCCAGTCGTCATCCGTCAAATCCAGAAACTCGCCGCGCTTCGTCGCTCCGGCGTTATTGACCACAATGTCGATGCTCCCAAACCGGCCAATCGCCAGCCGCACCAACTCCGCCGGCGACTCCGGCAACCGTAAGTCCAGGGGCGCAATCGCCGCACCTTCGCCGATCTCGTCCGCCACCGCCATCAACGCACTCTCGTCGCGCGCCGACAGGACGACTGCTGCGCCCTCCGCCGCCAAATGAATGGCGATCGCGCGTCCAATTCCGCGGCTTGCGCCGGTAATGATGGCTGTTTTTCCTTGTAACGTGGGCACCCGTTTATTATCGCGTTCCTAGGAACTGATCCTCGCGCTGAACTGCACCGCCCGCGGCGTGTTCACTACTGGTGATATTGAGATTGATTCCGCCAAACCGCACACTATTGAATCCGTTGAGAGCATCGCCCTGCTGCGTGAACTTGACCCTTTCAGTAAGCGGGAAGTCGCTCTGCAAGCTGAGGTCCTGGTTGATCAGGTGTGGATTACGAAGGCCGAATGCCATCGTCGGCGGGCTGCCAGGCTCCGGAAGGCCCGCACGTCCAGAGGAATGCAGTAGTCGTGCCACTCACCACGTTGCCGTTCCCCATTCGCCATCGGTCCTGATAGGCTTCGGCTTGGGCAGTGAAGCCGGCGTCACGCCCTAGCTGCTCTCGCGCTACTTCGGCCTCGTCTCCTTCTCCACGCACTACGGCTTGACGTGGACTCTCCTTTCGAACAGCGGCCCGAACCGGGCGCCAATAGGGCCGTGATCCGGCTCTTTGGGCCGGATGGGCAGCAAATGCGCACCATACGCGGCGGATCCAGCTATTTGTCCTCAAATACGCTCGCCGCTACCTTCGGCGTTGGCAAGGCGTCGAGCGTCGATCGAGCCGTTGTCTACTGGCCCAGCGGCCGCACCGATGAGTTCAAAAACATCGCGACCGGACGCACCTATCACATCGTGGAAGGCCCGAGTCCGCATGCGCTCGACTACCGCTAGGGCCTATTAGCTATTTGTCAGTGAACGCCGCGGCATGGGCGGAGTTCTGGCCGGTCCACATTATTGATTGCAAAAAGGTTGGCTCCCCGACATGGGCTCGAACCACGATTCTCGGCGTCAAAGGCCGGTGTCCTACCATTAGACGATCGGGGACCAAGTCCCATTTTAACATCAAAAACGGTCAGTCCCAATCACTGTACGGCGTGCCTTCCAAACTTGTTTTTTCCGACGAACTACGCACATCGAAGATTCCCGGTTCCGACTGGCTCGCCGACGCCGATGCGTCTTCCATAATCACTTTCCACGACGCGCTGTTCCCCACAATCGGGTCCATCGGCATCTGCCGCAAATACCCCTCGCGCACCAAATCTTCCAACTGTTGCGGCGCCTTCTGCTTGTCGTACGTATACTCATCGATCACCGTCCGCAACGAGAAGAGATTTTGCCGTAACACGCTCTCACGCGCCCGGATTACCGACTTCTGATACAACGGCACGGCTACCGAAATGACGACGAGCACGATGGCCATCGAAACCATCAACTCCATGATCGTGAAACCCGCCCGTGATCGCTTACCACTCCGCATATGGCGTCCCATCCGCGGCCTTCTCCATGGTTTTGGAGAACACCGCAAACACATTTTGCCCGCCCCATGCCGTCGACTTGGGGTCGTCCTGGGTACTCCGCATACCCCAATCCGTCGTCTTCGTAAACGGATCTCTCGGAATCCGCCGCAGGAACCGAATCTTCTTCTCGCCTTCCGTTCCCTGCCCGTTCACCTTCACACCCTCGACCAGCACTTCCAGCGACTCCGGGTAATTTTCCTTCGCCGCGTTCAGCTGGCCCAGCTTTCCCTCATCCGCCATGTCCTTGTACTTATCAATCGCCGTGTGAATCTCCCGCAGCGCCAGACGCAAATCTTTTTCCCGCTCCCGCCGCACCCGGCTCCGAGCCAGCGGTACCGCCATCGAAGTCAACAGCGCCAGAATCGTGAACGCCACAATCAACTCCACCAGCGTCATTCCACGCTGACTTCGCCGGCGGCCTGTGCTCACGGAAACCATTACCGGATCTCCACTCCCACACTCGGTTTTTGCGCCGGTACCGGCTGTAGCTTCGAGTTCTGCATCGAACTATCCAGCACCGCAACTTGTGTCGTTCCGGACTCCAGCGTCTGGAACGTCAACGAAAGCAACGCTCCATTACCAGTCAATCCCGGTGAGCCCGCTACCCGGCTCAGTTGAATAGCCACCTCGCCCTTCGCCGCTTGATCGTCGTGGCTGAAGTTGACGCGCCCACCGTCGCTCGAAAGGAAGGCGCCGGCCGTGACGGCCAAAAGCTTCAATTTCTTCGGATCGTACTTCACCTGCAAAGGCGCCTGGAACAGGTCCACCGCCTCACTTACCTGGAGCGTTACCACTACCGGTGACCCGGCGCGCGTCACTACTCCTTCCGGTTGGAACGTCAGCCTCACTGGCGCCGCCGGCGGCAGCGTGGGCTTCGAAGGCGTCACCGGATCGGGAATTGCCGGAGTGGTCAAAACCGGTCCGCCAGGCACGGTACCCACCGGCGCTTTGGTGTCTTCAGGATTTGAATACAGCAGTCGCACCGTCTGGTCATTACCCGCCGCCACGCCGCGCAGATTCACCGGCGTGATCTCCTGGGTCCGCACAATATGCGGCACCAGCGCGATTACCAATTCATTATCTGAAACGTCCACCGTCTCACTGGAAAACAGCCGTCCGAGCCATGGTATCTGCATCAAGCCGGGAATTCCCGACACGTTCCGCGTTGACGTGGTCTTCACAAGTCCACCGATCAGGTTCATCTCGCCTTCGCGAATACGCACATCGTGAATCACTTTGCGCTGCCCGATCACCGGCTGCTTGATTCCGCCAATGTCAATGCGCTCCACAACGTTGGAAATTTCGATTTCCACGTGCATCGACACTTCATCGTCGCCATGAATGCGCGGCACCATATCCATCACCACGCCCACTTCCACATACTGGAACTGCGTATTCACCAGCGGCAGTCCGCCGCCCACACCGCCTACTCCAATGCCCGATCCGAAACTGCCGCTGGCGGTCGGCACTTTCTCACCAATGCGCAACTGCGCCTTCTGCCCGTCCGCCGCTCGAATCTGCGGCGTCTGCCGCACTTTACTATTCCGGTCGGTCATGATTGCCTGCAGCAGCGCGCCCGGCAGGTTCACCGTGAAATCGTTCTGGCCCAGCGATCGCAATTGCCCCAATGGCAGCGCCGCCACGGCGGCTGTCGGCGACACATTGAACCTTAATCCTGGCGTCTCACCGGTGACAAGCGTCGCCGCCAAATCCCGCGTCCGGCCCGTCGCGGTTTCCATTACGATTACATCCACCAGCACTTCCGCCTTCGGCTTATCCAAATCGCCCAGCAACTTCTCTACCAGCGCCACTTGGTCCACGGTCCCCCGCGCAATCACCGCATTCTGCGCGTTGTACGTATATAGGCGCCGGATTTCGGTCACCGACCGCACCGAGGTCGCGATTTCATTCAACTCCTGCACCGATGTTATGTTCTGCAGGTAGAAAACCTTCACCACGTTGTCTTCGTAGTCCCGGCGCTTCGTAATATTGTCATTCGTCAGAAAAATGGTGTTTGACGACAGCGCCTTCCAGTAGGTCTTCGTCATCACCGACAGGTGGTCCAGCGCCTCTTCCAGATTCGTGTTGGTCAGATCGACGTTATAGTTCTTCGACGGCTGCTGGTACTCCGGATCCCAAATCACGTTGATTCCCGTCAACTTGCCCAGCGTCTCGTAAAGAACCTTCACGTTCTGGTTATTCATCTTCAGCGAGGTCACTTGCCGCGACAACGGCTTCAATTCCGGAACCGGCTGAATGGTGCCGATCTTTTCATCGCTCCGCTTCCTGGCGATCTGCGTCGGCGTCTGTCCCTTTTCCTCTTCTTTCATCATCGCGCCCTGCCGGCGCTTATAATCCAGCATCGCCTTCGTTCGCCGGATCTCCTGCACCGCGAGCGACGACGACGGGTCAATTAGAAATGCCCGCTCAAACTCCAGCATGGCCTCTTCAACATTTCCCTCTTCGCGCAATTTCTGCGCCCGGTCAATCCGTCCCGCGCCTGCCGCGAACCGCGTTCGGCGGACCGCCATTTGAAACGCCGTATCGGTCGGATCCTCCTTTAACGCGAGTTCGTAGTTCTCCAGCCCCTTCTCAAAATCCCGTCCAAGTTCGGCCTGGTGGCCTGCTTTGTAGTATTTGTCGCCCTTCCGGGTCTTCGCCTCTGCGGGGACTACACTGGTCCAGAGGATCGTGGCGCATGCCAATAGGCTGCTTAACTGTCGAATATTCAGCATCTTGCAGAGGGTTCCGGTTTTATCGCGTGCTAAAATGAGGGTTTGGTGGAGCCAAGGGCAGTCCACTGATAGGTAATGACGGCGCGCAGTGCGCCCCCGTTGAGTACAAAGTGCAGGAGAATCGTTTTGAGCGCCGTTAAGGCCAAAGCCGCCACCGGCTTTAAGATCATCAGTGATAACCGCTCGGCCGGCCATGACTACGAACTCATGGAACGGTTTGAGGCTGGCCTCGCCCTCACGGGGACGGAAGTGAAGGCGTGCCGCGCCGGAAAAGTGCAGTTGAAGGACGGTTTCGCCGCCGTTGAGGGCGGGGAAGCATGGCTCATCAACGTCCACATCAGCGAATACTCTCACGGCAACATCGCCAACCATCTTCCGAATCGAAAACGTAAACTGCTCCTCCACCGCCAGGAAATCGCGAAAATTCACGGAAAAACCCGGGAAAAGGGCCTCGCCGTCGTCGCCACGAAGATGTATTTCAAGGATGGCCGCGTGAAGGTAGAGATCGCCGTTGCCCGTGGTAAGAAGCTCCACGACAAACGTGCCGCCGAAAAAACCAAAGAGCAGAACGCCGAAGCCCGCGCCGCTCTCATCAGCTCCAAATCCCATTAAGTGAATTCCATGCAGGTCATCCTTACTAATCAGTCCTTCACCGCCGTCGAAGCCGACGCGCTCATCGTTCTCCAATTTGAAGCCGAAGGCCGCCCGGCCACGCCGAGCTACGACGCCGTTCGCGCCGCCAATCCGGAATGGCTCGCCGAAGTCGAATCCTCCGGCGAAGCCAAAGGCCGCCCTTTCGAAACGACGGTCCTTCACCGTCCCCAAGGCTTCCAGGCCAAACGCCTCGTGCTCGCCGGGGCCGGAAAGGCCGATAAGTTCGACCCGGCCGCGCTCCGCCGCCTCATCGGCGCCGTGGTTCGCAAATCCAAAGGAAACGGCGCCGCCAAACTCGTCTTCGCGCTCGACGACGTCTATGCCACCGGCGATTTCGCCGCCGCCATCGCCGAAGGCGTCCACATCGGCAATCACGAAGTGGATACCCACAAGTCCAAGAAGGACGAACGTACGGAACTCGTGGAGTTCAGAGTCGTCACCGCCGAGTCGCCCGAGGCGCTTCAACTGTTCTTCTACCGCGGCAACATCGTCGGCGAATGCCAAAACTTCACCCGTGATCTCGCCAACGAACCCGGTAACATCCTTACCCCCGCCGTCCTCGTCGAGCGCACCCGCGCCATGGCCGAAACTGTCGACGGCCTGGAAGTCGAAGTCCTCGACCGGGACCGCATGGCCCAACTCGGCATGGGCTCGCTCCTCGGCGTGGCCCAAGGTTCGCCCCTGCCCCCGTTCCTGATCATTGTCCGCTACAAACCTGCCACGCCGTCGACATCCACAGATCACTTGGCTCTAATTGGGAAAGCCGTTACCTTCGACACCGGCGGTGTCTCCATCAAACCCGCCGACGGCATGGAAAAGATGAAGTATGATATGGCCGGCGGAGCCGCCGTACTGGGAGCGATGCTCGCGATCGCGTCATTGAAACCAACCATTCCGGTGACGGCATACGTCCCGGCGGTCGAAAACGCCGTTGGCGGCAACGCCCAACGCCCCGGCGACATCGTCACCAGCCTCAGCGGCAAGACCATCGAAGTACTCAACACGGACGCCGAGGGCCGCTTGATCCTTGTCGACGCCATTGAATACGCCAAACGCCAAGGCGCGACGCACATGGTGGACGTAGCCACCCTCACCGGAGCCATCGTTGTAGCCCTCGGCCACATTCACGTCGGCCTGTTCTCCAATAACGACGCCTTCCGCCAACAGGTCCAGGCCAGCGCCGCCCGCCAGGGCGAGAAGATGTGGCACATGCCGCTTGACGACGAATACCGCGAATATCTCAAGTCGCCCTTCGCCGACATTGGCAACATCGGCGGCCGCTACGGCGGCGCCATCACCGCGGCCTATTTTCTAAAGGAATGGGTCGGCGACATCCCGTGGGTCCATCTCGACATCGCCGGCACCGGCTGGCTCGACGACAACAAACCGTACATGCCCAAGGGTCCCTCCGGCGTCTGCGTCCGCACTTTTGTTGACCTTGCTCTCAACTGGAAACAGTAAGCGCTGTCCGTTGCACCGCCCGCCCAGGCAGGCATGCAACAGGTACAGGTTCGGCTCGACATCGGGAATTTCGAATTGAAACTGGCATAACCCCGGCATTCCCGGCGAGCGATAAGCCATCGCTGGAATCACCCGGTTATGCATGCGAATCTCCGCTTCCGCCGGTTCTGTCAACGCCCCGCACCCCGTCGCATAAAGCACCGCCGTCTGCCCTGGCGACGCCTTCGGTAGTTCCGTATAAAGGGATGGCGAAGTGGCCGTAATCCAAATGGGCGACGAAACCGGTTCACGTCCGGCCATACTCACCGTCAAAGTTTGCATCCCTAACGGCACATCGGCGGCCAGCAATGCGTTGATCTGCCCGGCCCCCCAATAGCCCACTAACGCCTCCCGGCCGCCAATCGTAACCCGCGGTTCCCCCGTCAGTCCATTCCCATAGATTTCGATCCATCCGTTCGGCGACGCCCCGCCTCCTCCGAACGGCTGCCGGAAATGCAGCGAACCCGCTGGATGCACCGCGAATGAGTTCAGGAAAATCCGGTCGCCGAATTGGTCTCCCAATCCGTTGGCCGCATTCACCGCGACGTACAACTCAAGCGGCCCCCGCGCATCCGCCGGCGGCGTCCATTCCAACTCCCACATCGGCTCCCGCGATGGCCGGCTATGCTGGGCAAACTCCAGCGGCGCACCAGCCGGGCAGCCCGTCTCCGCCGGCGGCCGCCCATCGCCGCACTGAACAAAAATTTCGCGGCCTAACGCTCGCAGCCGCCCGCCGGATTCCCTCGCCAGCCTTGCGGAAAGCTGAAAACCATAAAGCGCCGTGACCGGCTCCGCCGATTGTCCCGTGACGTGAACCAGGATCCGCTGCGGCACGCCCGGCCGGTAAAAAGGGCCGAAAGGCATATAGATGGCCGCGCCCTCGCCCCGCGTCGCTGTCCCCACATGGCAACTGCCTCCCGCGCAATGCCCCGTATCCCCAGGCGCCCCGGTCCGGCCCGGACCGGGACCCGTCGGAAATGCGAAAAGCAGGACTGGCAGCGCCGTCAGGATCGAAAGAATAAACCGCAAGAACTCCAGTTTGCCTTATCAAACTTACAAATACATGACACCAAATTTTCTCATTTTTTCATCCAATCGAAGCTTATGTGTCATGAAGCTGTCGTGAGCCAAGCCTAACACTAAGAGTTTGTAAACGAACGACAGGAGAAAACGGTAAATGAGTGACGAAATATTGAATTCGGACCAAGGCCTCGGAGCCATCATTGAACGGAGGTTCCATCGCCGGACCCTCCTCGGCGGCCTCTTCAAGAGCATCCCGGCCGTCGCCCTCATGGGCAGCCAGATATCGGCCATGGAGACCACCGGCGTCTCCGCTGAAGCCGCTATCGATGAAGCCGCTAAAGAAGCCGCCAAAGATTCCCGGATAACGTTCTCCCCCATCTCCCTTTCCCGCGAAGACGCCATCAACGTCCCAGCCGGTTACAAGGTTGGCATCCTCGCCAAGTGGGGCGACCCCATCACTGCGGACGCTCCGTCCTTCGACCCCAATAATCAGACCGCGGAAGCCCAATCCAAACAGTTCGGCTATAACAACGATTGGCTGGATTTCTTCCCCCTCCCTGCGCACAACGTCCCCAACCCCAACCTCGGTCTCATCGTCGTTAATCACGAATACACCAATCCGGAACTGATGTTCAAGAATTGGACCGACGCCACGCAAACCAAGGCCATGACCGACATCGAACTCAACGCCCACGGCCTTAGCGTGTTTGAAGTCATGCGCGATCGCAATGGCGATTGGACTCCCATGCCCGGTGGCCGCTATGGCCGCCGTATCACCGCCTTTACGCCGATGGAAGTCACCGGCCCCGCCGCCGGTCACGAACTCCTCCGCACCAGCGCCGATCCCTCCGGCCGCCGCGTCACCGGTACCCTCAATAATTGCTCCGGCGGCAAAACGCCCTGGGGCACGGTCCTCAGCGGCGAAGAGAATTTCCATCAATACTTCAGCAACGCTGGCGCGCTACCCGCCAGCCGGGTTAAGGATATGCACAGCCGCTACGGCGTCCCAACCGCCTCGGGTTCGTATCCCTCCTGGGCCCGCCACTATGACCGCTTCGACGTCGCTAAAGAGCCCAACGAGCCCTTCCGCTTTGGCTGGATCATCGAGTTCGATCCCTACGACGCCACCTCCGTGCCCAAAAAGCGCACCGCTCTGGGCCGCGTACGTCACGAAGGCTGCACCATTCAGATCGCTCAAAACGGTCGCGTCGTCGCCTACACCGGTGACGACGAACGCTTCCAGTTTGCCTATAAGTTCGTCTCCAGCAAATCCTACAACCACTTCGACCGCGCGGCCAACGCCGACATTCTCGACGAAGGCGCCCTTTACGTCGCCAAGTTCAACGATGACGGCTCCGGCGACTGGTTGCCGCTTACTTTCGGTACGGGCCGCCTCACTGCCGCCAACGGCTTCAACAGCCAGGCCGATGTGCTCATCAATACTCGCGGCGCCGCCGCCGCCCTCGGCGCCACGCCCATGGATCGCCCCGAGGATATGGAAGTCAATCCGGTAAACGGCAAAGTCTACCTCGCGCTCACCAACAACACCGCCCGAACCGATCTGAACAAGGATAAGTCCAATCCCCGCGCCAACAATCGCTACGGTCACATCATCGAGATCACCGAAGACAACGGCGACCATACCGCCACCAGGTTCTTCTGGGAAATCTTCATCCTGTGCGGCGACGGCAATAACCCGGCGCACGGCACTTTCTTCGCCGGTTACGACCCCAAAAAGGTCAGCGCTCTCGCCAATCCCGACAACATTACCTTCGACTCGAAAGGCAACCTCTGGATCGCCACCGACGGCCAGCCCGGTGTCATCGGCGCGAACGACGGCATCTACGCCGTTCCCACCGATGGCGCGGAGCGCGGCTACGTTCGCCAGTTGTGCTCCACCGTTGTCGGCGCCGAGTCAGCCAGCCTGGTGTTCAATCCGGATGACACCGCGCTGTTCGTCACCGTCCAGCATCCCGGTGAAGGCGGCAAATGGACGGACAATCCCAGCGACTTGACGTCTAAGTTCCCCGATGGCGCAGGCCCCAACAAGCCGGCCATTATCGTCATCTCTAAAGCCACCGGTAACCCCGTCGTCGGCAGCTAACCTCTATCGGACCGTCCTCGCCACGCAGTGAGATGGTGAGTCAGCGAGGACGGTCCGTTTATGAACCAGGAACTTTGGCGGAAAGTGGAAGAACTCTTCCACGCCGCGCTGGAGCGCGCTCCGGAGGCGCGCCAGCCGTTCCTCGAAAGTGCCTGCAACGGAGACAGCGATCTGCGCCGTCGGGTAGACGGCTTGCTCGCCGAGGAAAACCGGGCCGGCAGCTTCCTGGAAGTGGCGCCAATGGAGGATGTCAAAGTAGCGCTCGCGGGGATGACTTTGCTGGGCCGGCAAATAGGAACGTATCGCGTCCTGTCCCTGTTGGGAGCCGGCGGGATGGGCGAGGTGTATCGAGCGCATGACGATAAGCTGGCCGCGATGTCGCTATCAAGGTTTTGCCACCAGAGTTCGCCGGAGATCCTGAACGTCTGGCGCGCTTTCGCCGCGAAGCCCGAACGCTGGCTTCGCTGAACCATCCCAACATCGCGGCTATTTATGGCTTGGTGGAGGAGCCAGGTGAGGCGGATCGTCTGGTGCTGGAACTGGTGGAGGGCGACACCTTGCGCAGTCCGCTGCCGCTGGATGTTGCCCTGAATTATGCGCTCCAAATAGCCGATGCACCAAAGGCCGCGCACGATAAAGGCATCGTCCACCGCGACCTGAAACCAGGCAACGTCAAAGTCACGCCCCAAGGCCGGGTGAAAGTATTGGATTTCGGCTTGGCGAAAGCCATTTGGGGACCGGACTCCGACCGTGATCTCTCCCAACCGGGGGCGACCGCCGACGCCGTGAGCCTCGCTGGGCACGTTGCCGGTACCCCCGGCTACATGAGTCCGGAACAGGCTCGTGGAAAAGCGGTTGATGAGCGGACGGATATCTGGGCCTTCGGTTGCCTGCTCTACGAAATCCTCACCGGCAAGCGCGCATTTGCGGGCAACACGCCGCAGGAGACGATCGCCGCGGTATTGGAACAGGAGCCGGATTGGCGGGCCCTTCCTGCGAAAACCCCCGCGAAAATCCGCGAACTCCTGCGGCTCTGTTTACAGAAAGACGGGGCCAGCCGTCCGCAGGACATCGCCGCCGCCCGCGGCGCCATTGAGAAGGCCCAGCGCGGATGGAATCTGTGGCGCAGCGCCGCCATTGTAGTGGTTGTGGCGGCTGCGTTCGCTTTCGGGACTGCCCTGTGGCTAGGGATGCCATCCGCCACGTCCGACCACTCCCAATGGGTTCAAATCACGCGCCTGCCGGATCCCGTAAGCCAGCCCGGGTTTTCGCCGGATGGTCGAACCCTCACGTTTGTAAGGAGCGCCAGAACCTGGTTTGCCTCCGGTGAGATTTACGTCAAAAAGTTGCCCGATGGCGAGTCGGTGCAACTGACGCACGATCGCTTTGCAAAAATGAACCCCACGTTTTCACCAGCTGGTGCAAGCATCGCCTACACCGTCATAGACTCACGGCTCAACTGGGATACCTGGGTTGTTCCCACTGCCGGAGGGGAGCCGCGCCACTGGATGCGTGGAGCTTCCGACGTCATCTGGAGCGGGCCGCGGCAGGTTCTGTTTTCGAAGGTTAAGGATAGTATTCGGATGGGTATCCGGACCTCCGGCATCGGTGGCGAAGGCGAGCGGGAAGTTTACCTTCCAACGAATGAACGCGCCGGTGCACACCGTCCGGTTGCCTCCCCGGACGGCAAATGGGTGCTGCTCACTGAAATTGGTGTCTATGGCGGTTGGGAGCCCTGCCGCGTGGTCCCGATCGACGGCAGTTCCGCGGGGTTCAACGTAGGACCCCCTCGGGCTCAATGCACGTTCGCGGCATGGTCTCCCGATGGCAAGTGGATCTATCTCACTTCCAAGGCGGGGGGACTCTTTACATCTGGCGGCAGCGGTTTCCGGACGGCGAACCTCAGCAGTTCACATTCGGACTCACCGAGGAGGAGGGCGTAGCCATGGCCCCTGACGGCCGATCAATCGTTACGGCCGTCGGTTTACAAAGCGCATCCGTTTGGGTTCACGATGCAAAAGGCGAACGGCAGATATCGGTGCTCGAGGGCAACGCCGCTATCCCGAAGTTCACACCAGACGGCAGGAAGCTCTGTTACCTTACATTGAAGGCCGTACCGATTTTTGGCTCCAACCGCGATCCGGGAGAGATTTGGGTGGCGGATGTAAATTCCGGACTCTCGGAGCCCCTCGCCCCGGGCTTCCCAGTGCTCGATTACGACATTTTCCCGGACGGCAAGCAGGTGGTGCTGGAGGCCCTGGACGCAGCCGGTACCCCCCGGATCTGGCTGGCGGCGCTGGACAGAAGATCCCCGCCTCAGCAGGTGCCGGGGATTGAGGGACGGAATGCGGTTTTTGGTCAAAATGGCGAGATTCTCTTTCGCCATGTGGAAGGCCCCTATGGATTTGCGTACCGAGTCCGGCCCGACGGGACCGGACTGCGGAAGGCGCTGGAGCAGCCGATCCTTTATCTGGCCTCCGTTTCGCCAGACGGACAATTAATCCAGGCATGGGCTTCGCATTCTGGCAATACCGCAGTCCAGAGTTTTCCAGTTGGCGGCGGGCCTCCGGTCGTAATCGGCGGCAACACCGTAATGAAGTGGTCGAGTAGCGGGGACGCATTATGGATCTCTTCCGGCGCAGTTCCCGAGGGCGTGACCTATATCGTTCCGTTGCCGCCGGGCAAGATATTGCCCCCGATACCCCCGGGAGGATTTCGCTCCGAGCAGGAAATCGCCCGCCTGCCTGGAGCTCGAATGATCGACCGCACCGTCCAGCGGAATCTTTACCGCATACCGATACCATAAAGGGCCGCCGGCAGAGGCCGCCGCGGCCCCCACGGGCACAGCTTCCTAATTCCTGCTATTGTCCAGGCGAACGGCGCGCCCGGAGATAACCGTACCGGCATTCGTCACGATGTAGAAAAGCTCCCGGCCATCGGCGCCGATCACGAATTCGAAAGTTGTACCGCCGGCGCTCTTTGTTCCCGTGCAGTTGGCGTTCACCGTGTAGGTAACTGGTGTACCTGGGTCTCTGGAAATAGCCCCGCCCACACTACTCGTCGATATTACTTTCCCGCCCCCAACTCCGTCGTAGGTGGCTTTTCCCAGGACCGCGTAAGTGGCCCCACCTGTGGTGCCCGCCCCCAGGACGCCGGTGCTTAAAACCATATACGTCCCCTGCAACGTTGCCTGACTGCAAACCGGCTCTGCCCCGCTCACGGTCGAGGCGGCGAGCAGGCCGAGGAATGCGCCGAGCATGGCGAATCGGGGGCGCCATCTGTCCAATGTTTTTCATATCAATCTCCGTAATCGTTCACCCCCCCCGTTTTTGTCCCGAGTCCGATGAGAAAGTGCTGGACATTTCCGGGATGATCGGTTACCGTATGGTGGATGGGTGTGGAAAGAGCGTCTGCAAACGTCCGTCGGCCGGGTTCCGCGCAGCAATGGGGCGAGGAAGAGGTGCGGCGGGAGAACGAGCGTTTACGGCGAAAGGTGTCCGAACTCGAAAGGGAGATAGCGGAGAAGGACAAATGGATCGGCGAGGCCGGGAGACAGATCGCCGAGGCCGAAAAACAGATCGCCGATTTGGAGCGCCAACTGGCTGGCCGGAAGAAGGATTCCACGAACTCCTCCAAGCCGCCGTCGTCGGACGGACCGGCAGCCGCGAAGCGGTCCAAACCGGCGCGTTGCCGAGGCCGACGCAAGCCGGGCGGCCAAAGGGGCCATCCGGGGCATCACCGCAAGTTGGAGCCGCTGGATCGCGTAGATCGAATCGTTGCCGTGCTGCCCGCCGATTGCGCGCACTGCGGCCACTGGTTGCCGCAACAGTTGGCGCCGGAGAAAGCGGCCGGTGATGTGCATCGCTATCAGGTTTGCGAATTGCCGCCGGTGCAGGCGGAGATCATCGAGTATCAGTGCTACAAAGTGGCTTGCCCGCACTGCGGTGAGGCCACTCGGGCCGAACCTCCCGCCTGGGTCCGTACCTCCCGGTTCGGACCCAGGCTGGCCGGGCTCATCGGCTACTTGACGGTGGGTCTGCGCATTCCGCGGCGCGGCGTGGAGGAGTTACTGCACACTGTACTCGGCATCGAGATCAGTTTGGGGAGCACCCAGAAACTGGTCGAGGAAACCAGCGAGGCGGTGGCGGCGGCCTGCCAGGAACTGGAGCGGCAGTTGCCCCACGAGCCGGTACTTAACAGCGACGAAACCGGCTGGCGCAGCATGGGGGAGCGGCGTTGGCTGTGGGCGCTGGTGGCTGGTTCTTTCGTCTTCTTCACGGTGGCGGCCAGCCGCAGTTCCCAGGTGCTGGTTCATCTGTTGGGAACCGTCTTTCCGGGCATTCTGTGCAGTGACCGTTTTGGGGCCTACTTGAAATACCACTAGGGCCGGGCGCAGTTCTGTTGGGCGCACCTGAAACGAGATTTGCTGGGAATTCAGACCTTCGCCCGGACCACGGCGGCGGAGAGGTTTTGTCGCGACGCCCTGGCGCTCACGGCCCGCTTGTTCCGGCTCTGGCGTCGGTTTCGCGGCGGCGGAATGGATCGGAGCGAGTTGATTCGAAAATCGATTCCTTTGCAGAAGCGATTCTTCGCGCTCTGTGAGCAACATCTTGATAGCGAAGAGGAAGAAGTGCGGGTGCTGGCAACCGCTTTATTCAAACATTGCGACAGCTTGTTTGTGTTCATCGAGCATCCCGGCGTCGAACCGACCAACAACAGTGCCGAACGCGCGCTGCGCCATGCGGTCATCTGGCGCAAAGTCTGCTTCGGCAACCAAAGCGCCAAGGGAGAGGTGGCCACCGCCCGCCTCCTCACCGTCGCCCGCACCTGCGTCACGCAAAGCCGCAGCACGCTGGAGTTCCTCTCCGAGTCCGTTCGCAGACACCGGGCTGGCCTCCCGCCGCTTTCACTCCTTCAATAGAGGGGGAGTGAACGGGTACAAATATCGTTGATCCAGTTTCTAATTCTTGGATAGGGCTCCCCCGACGGGTGCGACGTGAATTTGAATTGGCTCGCCCCGGCGGCGATTGACAAAAGCCGAAACACCGCAGATACCGCGATCTGAGAACAGATGGACAATGTATACGCCATGTTCGAGTGGGCCGACAGCCACTCGGTCACCGAGCAACCGAAAAGATACCTGAGATGTGCGTGAATCGGCGAATTGTTGGAGGTACCCAGAACGGCATCCGCGCGGAACGCCAGAGAACACCAATTCGACTTCATATCGATCGGGATCGCTCAAACGAATGAAGGGGTAAGTAATGACAACATGATTGTACCCAGGTTCAACAAGTATCCGACGTTCGATACTTGCCCCCCCCCAATCGGGGTTACACGGTAGGTACCCGGCTTGAGATCATAAGTTTGCCCGGTTGATAGTAACTGCTTCGTTTCAGAAAGCACAACCTGCGCGCCAGAGACTTGGTCGCCTAGAGGATCAAGAATGTCGATTCGCAGTTGAGATGTTTCGGGCTGCGAACTATGAGGAATTACTTGACTTCTGCACTGAACGAAGACAGCAAGAAAGCCAGCAACTATGACAGCCTGTCTTACTGATACACGCACTGGCTCATCGCCTCCCGGGTAATTCCTTCGCTGCCATTAGCTTTCGAAATCCCTCCTCTTGCCATAATTAGGGCATCCGATAGTCCGATGTTGTGCATCAATTCATGGATCAACGTGCCACTGGCCCCCACATCACCCATTTGAAAGACGGTAATGGCGTTTATGTAAATTTTGTTTCCCTTATACTCGGCCATTGCTCTTATTTGAGGATTATTCTCCATATGCTGTGCAATAGTCGTAGTCTCATTGTACTCGGGAGGCGCCTTCTCTCCTGGTCCTATAGTTTGCACCAACGAGGACGTTGATGCCAGAGAACTGTTTCCGATTTCGATTTGCACATTCATCGCCGCAAGCTTAAAATCATGTTCCGACACTCCTATCTTGTCCAAACACAATGCGCAATTTGTTGAGATCTGGAGATTTGCCAGCCAAGATCTCGCGGCGTTCATCATACCAAATGCGTTGTCACTTAGGTTCTGCTGCAGGGTCTGCCGTAAGTTTAAGAGCGCTGCCTCTCGTTCCTCGTGATCAGCAACAGCACGAAATCGATCGAGCGACGCCTGCATATCCGGCGAGGCTTTATTCAACCTCCTTAGGCTGTCTGCTATCCAGTTTGCGTCTGCGGCGTTCACGTACAGCCCCTGAGGATCAGCAAAATTCACCGGATCCCCACCCACGTAAGCATACCTACCCCAAGACCCCGGCTCGCTCGCCCCGCCGCTCGCTTCATAAGGATCGCTAGAAAGAAACCGCCCGCTCAACGAAGTAAAATAGCCTCCTCGCTGTTTTGTGTGGGTAGGGGACTTAGGTGTTAGTCGGAATTTGGGGGAGGCGGCTCGGGGCCGCCCTCCACTCCGGATCTGGCGCGGCGCTCGGGTCGCATCCCTGCGTTGC
>Ga0105046_10002097_pt1 | contig 31350 bp, 26 predicted proteins | sample MAT03_FD_78385 | JGI IMG/M metagenome (GOLD analysis project Ga0105046, IMG submission 78385) | Freshwater microbial communities from Lake Fryxell liftoff mats and glacier meltwater in Antarctica - MAT-03 (megahit assembly) | ecosystem: Environmental > Aquatic > Freshwater > Ice > Liftoff...
CTGCTTGGCGACGTCACGCAGGCTCATGGCCAGCGCTTCGGCCTCCACGTCCTCGACCTGGGGCGTCACGATGCGGCTGACCCGTGCGCGCATGTACGGCTCCTCGGTCAGCACCTCGTTCAGCCGAATTCGAGTGAGGCCCTGCAGGATGAGCGAGTAGTTGCCGGAGCTGTGCTTGAGCGCCTTGAGGACGCGCGCCGCGCAGCCAACGGGATACAGATCGTCCTCACTCGGATCGTCCGTAGACGGATCGCGTTGGGCGAAGATGGCGATGATCGGGCTGTCGAGATTGTGGACGTCTTCGACGAGCGCAACTGACTTTTCGCGGCCGACGTCGAAGGGAGCCACCGCGCCGGGGAACAAGACGGCGTTGCGAATGGGCAACACTGCGAGTTCTTCACCGATCTCGATGTCTTCTTCACTCGGCGGGGGCGGGGGGGCAGAGGAATGGTCTTGATCGCTCATGAGGAACTTTCGGGGTGGTGTTGGGAAACCAGGCGCCTCCGGCCAGCCTAACCACACCTCCGGCCAGGACAACCCCCCGAGCAGCCTGCCCGTGCACTCGACGGAGGCGCGCTTTGGTGCCAAGAGACAGCTCGGTGCGAGCGCTGTTCTTCGGTACCCCAGAAATCGCGGTCGGCTCCCTGCAAGCCTTGGTGCAAATCGCCGAAATCGTGGGCGTCGTTTGTCAGCCCGATCGACCCGCGGGGCGCGGCCTCCAGCTGCGTGCACCGGCCGTGAAGACGGCCGCTCTGGAGCTGGGCCTGCAAGTGCACCAGCCAGGAAAAGTTCGCACGCCCGAGTTCGAAGATTGGGTCAGGTCGAAGGAGGCCGACGTGGCTCTCGTGATCGCCTACGGCCGTATCCTGACTGTCGGTGTGCTCGCCGCGCCGCGCCTCGGCTGCCTGAATCTGCATGCCTCGTTACTCCCGCGCTACCGTGGCGCCGCGCCGATTCAACGCGCTCTAATGGCCGGCGAGGACAAGACGGGAGTGTGCTTGATGCAGATGGACGAGGGCCTCGACACCGGGCCCGTGCTGTCACGTCACGAACTGCGCATTGCAGCCGACGACGACGCGGGCAGCCTGTTCGAGCGCCTCGGCGCGCTCGCTGCCCAGGTCACGCTCCAAGATCTGCCGCGCTTCTTTCGCGGCGAACTCGTCCCCGAGCCCCAAGACGAAGCGCAGGCGACGCTGGCCCCGCCGCTCGGCGAAGCCGATCAGAAGCTGTCTTTCGCGCTCCCCGCCGCGGCCCTCGCGCATCTCGTGCGGGGGCTGGCGCCGCGTCCCGGTGCAACCGCGACCTTGACCCGCAAGACGAGTCAGCGTCTCAAGGTCTTGCGCGCGCGCGCTGTCGAACCCTTTCTGCCCCTGGCGCCCGGCGAAATCGGTATCGATGCGGGGCGCGTGCTCGTCGGCACGTCGAGGGGGTTGCTCGAGATCTTGGAAGCCCAACTCGAAGGCAAACGGGCGCTGACCGCGCGCGATCTCGTCAATGGTCGAGCGCTGTCGTCTGGGGATCGCCTCGAGTGACGTTGGGGCCGTTGACCCTGGCTTTCCTGGCCGAGCTGGCCCTCGAGTTTCCATCGTTTCGCCTAGTGCCCAAGAGCGAGAGTCGCTTGTCGCGCCTCATCCACCTGCTCTTGCTCGTCGTCACCTGCGGGCAGATGCGCTCTTATCTGAGCCACTACCACACCCAACTCGGCTCGACCCTCTACCTCGCGCCCGGATGGCAACGACTTTCGGACGTCGGCCGCGTCGTGCTCTTGCGCCACGAGCGCGTGCACCTGCGGCAACGGCGGCGCTATACGTTCTTGGGCTTCGCACTTCTGTATCTGCTGCCGGTGCTGCCGCTCGGGCTGGCTTGGGGGCGCGCGCGGCTCGAGTGGGAGGCCTACACCGAGACCCTAGCGGCCACATGGGAACTGCTCGGCCCCGAGCGGGCCTCCGACCCTCGGCTTCGCCACGAAGTTGTCCGCCGCTTCACGGGACCCGACTATGGTTGGATGTGGCCCTTTCCATCCAGGGTCCAGCGCTGGTACGATCAAGCTCTCGAACAAATCGAGCAAAACTCCCGGCTTGCGCATGAGGGGACTCTCCCGGTAGGTCCCGAGTTCGCGATAGCTTCTTCCGCCGTTCGGTCCCGATCACCGACTCACCCGCAGTCTGAAGAACCTTCCTGATGGCAGTCGTTGGAATCGATCTCGGAACGACAAATACGGTCATCGCCGCCGTACGCGACGGCCGAGCTACAGCGCTGAAGGACGGTCTCGGTCGCGCTCTGTTGCCGAGCGTCATCTCGCTACCCGCCGAAGGTGAACCCGTCGTCGGGCACGATGCCAAAGAGCGGCGCAGTCTCGACCCCGAGAACACGATTTTCTCGATCAAGCGCCTGATCGGTCGGAGCTGGGAGAGCGAGCACGTACAAAAGGCGCGACAGCGCTTTCCGTTCGAGCTCAAAGAGGGCCCCGGAAAAGTCACGCTCGTGCGCAGCCGAGGTGCCGACTACACGCTTCCCGAAATCAGCGCTCTCGTGATCGAGCGCGCTCGCGCCATCGCCGAGGAACGCCTGGGCGAAACGGTCAGCGACGTCGTCATAACCGTTCCTGCCAATTTCAACGACTTGCAGCGGGCCGCGACCAAGGTCGCCGCGCGCGTCGCCGGCCTAGAAGTCCTGCGCATCTTGAATGAACCCACGGCAGCTGCGCTCGCCTACGGCTTCGGCAAGAAGGGTCGCGAGCGCATCGCCGTTTACGATTTCGGCGGAGGCACCTTCGACGTCACCTTGCTCGACTTGAGCGAGAACGTGTTCGAGGTACTGGCGACGGCTGGCGACACCTTTCTCGGTGGCGACGACATCGACATGGCCATCGTCGATCTGATGGCCGAGGAGCTGCTCAAGAAGCACGGCATCGACGCGTCGAAGAATCTGAACGTGCGCGAACAGCTGCGATTTGCTGCAGAAAAGCTGAAAATCGATCTTTCGACACGCAGCATGGCCAAGGCGCGCGTCGAGCAAGTCGGGCACGGCACGCTGTCGAAAAGCATCAATTTCGAGTTCGCCATGAAGCGCTCGGATTTCGAGAAGCTGTGCGAGCCGTGGGTCGAGCGAACGCTCGAGGTCTGCCAAGAAGCGATGAACATCGCGGGCGTCGGCACCAAGGATCTCGATCAGGTGTTGCTGGTCGGGGGTTCGACGCGCATCCCGCTCGTGCGTCGCCGCATTTCGAGCTTCTTCGGCAAGATGCCGCAAAGCCGCGTCAACCCTGACGAGGTCGTGGCCATCGGCGCCGCCATCCAGGCAGCAGCTCTCGAGTCGAGGGGGCAATCGCTCGCGCCACCCGAAAACCGCGGCTCGATTCGGCCGCCTGCGACCGGACGTAGCCAATTCCCCCCGGCGCCCGGCATTACGCCTGGACCGCTCGGGCGCCCCGCCGGTAACACGCAGACCGGTCTTGCTGGCTTGAGCAAGACGCTGGCTGGCACCGGGGGCAGCCAACCGCCCGGTTCCGACGGCGGCACGCGCGAAGGTTCGATCCTGTCGGCATTGCCCAAGGGGACTGCGGCGACGCGACCGCACATGCCAGCTGTGCGAGTGCGCTCGGCTCCCGATCCACTCACACCCGCGGAAGGCGAAGAGCGCGGACCCAAGACCCTGATGGGTGTGGGCGAGCCCGAAGCCGTGGCAGCGGTCGGACCGAGGCCGCCCTTGGCCGGCATGGAGGCGAGTCGCCCCCCCGCCCTGCCGCTCGGTGCGCCGGGAGGCCGTGGACTCGCCAAGACGCTCACCGGCGTCGCAGCTCCGGCCAACGCGCCGCTCGGCGGGCACAAGGTCGTCAAGACGCTGAGCGGCGTCGGCCCCGAAACGCCGATCGGCTCTCCTCCTCCGGCGGGGGGAATGCCCTTCAAGACCTTGACCGGCATGGGCGAAGGCCCGTCGCCTTTCAAGACGTTGGTGGGCGTTGCGGTACCGAGTCCAGGAGCCGCACCCACGCCGTCCACCGCGCCTGCGCCGCCCGGAGGTCACAACAAGATCGGACCGATGAAGACGCCGAGCGGCGTCGGCGGCACGCTCGACGAGCCGACCACTGCAGGCGAGGTGCACATCACCCCAGCCGCTCCGAAACCAACGACGACGAGCACGCTGTCGCGCTTGCCGCCGATTGGCGATTCGAAGACCACAACGGGCAGTACCCTGTCCCGGCTCGGTCCGAGCGAGAACAGCGTGGCGATGCTGGCAAGCACGCTGTCGGGCCTGAATCGTCCTGGTTCTTTGCCGCCGCCTCGTACCGAGTCGGGGTCTACGGCGCTCGGCGGAGACGATTTCGAAGACGTCACCAGCATCTACCCAGGCAAACCCACGCCCAGTCTTTCGCCTGCCAGCGATCAATCTCCGCTGCGGGCCCGCTCCGAGCGCTCTCCGGCGATCGAGCAGGAGAGTGAACCGGGCGGCGCTGGTCCGGAGTACGCCGATCCATTCGCCGACTTGCCCGCTTCGGTGGCGCCCCCCGCGCCTGCGGCCGCCGATGGTTCGGTGGTGTTCGACTTCGCCGATCTCGGCACGAGCGAAGAGTGCGACGAGGATCCGACGATCGCCGGCAACGCTTTCGGGCTCCGGACGCTGAGCGCGGCGGGAGCCGAGCAGTTGCTCGAGCACGAGAGCGATCAGGCCGATCTGCCTTCGCCTGCCAGTCGAGCTCGCCCGGATGAGTTCGCCGCAGCCGATTTGCCGGAGGTGAGTGCACGTCGCTCGGAACCACCACCCGTCGATCTCCCGCTCATCGGACGCACCAAGCCGCAGTACCCCGAGACCGATTTGCCGACGATCGGCCATGCGTTGCCTACGGCGCGCGTCGAATCGCCGGCGCTTCAAGAACCACCCGCGCCCCGCACAGCAGCTGCCCGTGCCGCTCCACCGCTCGTTCGCCCACGCGAGCCGGAAATCGAGGAGCTCTCCGTTTCGGCAATCGATCTGGACGATCTCGAAGCGAGCGGCGATGATTTCGACGAAGCCGAGTTCAGTCCGCCGACGTCCGGCTCGCTCGACTTCGAGGCGCCGCTCGATCGCACCCAGCTCCAGGGTTCACCACCTGCGCGCCCGACGCGCGCAGCCGACCCCGCAGCTGCGCCGACGAGCCTGCGTTCCGCTCTCGGTCCGAGCGCGTTCGATCTGGCCTCGTTCGAAAAGACTGCTGCGGCAGGAGCGGGCCAACTCGCGTCGCAACCCAGCGCCACGCAGCCGCTCGGTTCGCAGCCGCTGAGCGCTTCCACCTGGGCGTCGGCAGGAGCGGCGCAGCTCGGGCGCACGGCGCTCGGCATGCCCGGTCCGGCTCTGCCGGGGCCGGGCATGCCCAATCCTGCGACGGCTCCCCTTCCGGCTGCGTTCCGTGGTGCGCAAAGTGCGCACGACGAAGGCACGCTGGTCGGGCAAACACGCGCGCCCTTGCTGATCGACGTCACGCCGCTTTCGCTCGGCGTCGAAGTCGTCGGCGGCTACGTCGACCAGCTGATCGAGCGCAACAGCCCCATTCCGTGCGAGCGCACGCGCACGTTTGCCACTTCGCGCGATCATCAGACTCAGGTCCGCGTCCGCGTCAGCCAAGGCGAAGCCAATCGCTTCGAAGCCAACACAGTGCTCGGCGAAGTCGAGCTGAACGGACTTTCTCCGGGACCCCGCGGCAGCGTCAAGGTCGACATCACGTTCTCGCTCGACGAAAGCGGCATGTTGCAGGTGGCGGCTCGCGATCAAGCCACCGGACTCAAAGCGGATGCCGTCTTGAAGCTGATCGGTGTCGGCAGCATGCCGACCTAAGAAAAGCGGATCCGGGGCACACAGCGTGGAGAGCGACGAGGAGGTGGAGATGTGGCTCGCTCGCTTGAGCGGCTGGAGTCACTACGAGCTGCTCGAAGTGGGCACACCCTTCGAGCCGAGCGTGCTCCAGGCGGCGTTCCACCGTTTTTCCCAGCGCTTTCATCCAGACCAGCACGTCGGCGCCGACGAGACGAAGCGCTCCAGCGTGCGCCGCATTTTCATGCGCGGCGCCGAGGCCTACCGCGTGCTCAAGAATCCGAAATTGCGACGTGACTACGATCTCGGCTTGGCGACGGCTGCGCCTGCCGCAGCTGCCGAAGGCCGCACGCGACCACGAGGCCTGGAAGAGATCTGCCAAACCGCAGCCGGACGCCTACACGCCCGCCAAGCCGATAGCGCCATCAGCGAAGGCCGGCTCCACGACGCCGCTGCCCTGCTCGACAGGGCGCTGCGCGTCGAGGGCGCCAACCCCGAGCTCCGCGAGCGTCTGGACTCCGTCCGCATGCTTCTCAGCCTTTGCGGGGAGTCATGAGAGCCGAGCCCGGCAACGTCCGACTCCAAAGCCGAAATTCGCCTCCCTTTCCGCGAAGATCCGCCCCCCCTGGAAATTGGACCGAAGAATGATAAAAGACCTCGGCCAATGAAGAGCTGATGGTCAGCGGGTGGCCGGGCGTCCGGAGCCACCGAAGATCGACGAACGCTCTCGTACGTCTGTCAGAGACAAGCCCCTCGAGAACCCCTGTGAAGATCTCTTGCCCCTCATGCTCAGCCAAGTACTCGATTGCGGACGACAAGGTTCAGAATCGTCTGGCCAAGATTCGCTGCCGGAAATGCGGAACGTCGATCGTCATCGACGGTAATGTTACCCCGGCTCATGTATATGCCGCCGAACCCGGAGTAGACGGCGGTCTCGATCAAGGTCCCCTCGCTGACGATGCGGGCCCAACGGATAGCGGAGGAACTGTGTACACTGTCGATTTTGGTGAGGGCGATCAGCGCCAAATGAGCGTTTCAGATCTCGTTGCCGCGTACAACGCAGGCACCGTCACGGCCCAGACGTATCTTTGGGCGGACGGCTTTGCCGACTGGGTGGCCCTCGGTGAAGTGAACGACGTCGTTGCAGCTCTCCACGCTGCCGCCGTGCCTGCGGACTCGCACGCAGCTGCTGCTCAGTCGACGGCGCCCGATGAAAGCCCTTGGGGCGGCGGAGCCAAGCCGAAGGCAGCAGCCAGCGGCGCCGATCTATTCGGCAGCTACGATCAGGCGGGGAGCGAGCAGGAAGTCACGACGAGCGCGCAGCCGGGTCTGGCTGCACCTGCCGCCAATCCATTCGGTGGGGGCGGCGCGAGTTCGACGGGTGCACGCAACGAATCTTCGGTGTTGTTCTCGCTGAGCGCGCTCACGAGTGCGGCCCAAACCTCGCGTCCCAGCGTTCCGGCACCCAGCAGGCCCAGCGCGTTGGGTGGCGGCACGAACGACGACTCGGGCCTCATCGACCTGCGCGCTCTGACGGCAGCGGCCGAAGCCAAAGCCGTGCCTGCGATGGCAGCGCCGATGGCCGCAATGCCGCTCGGCGGCATGTCGCCGCTGGGTTCGCCACTCGGCTCGCCGCTGGGTTCGCCGCTCGGCATGGCCCGCCCGGTCGTCTCCGACAGCCTGCCGCCGCGCGGCAAAAGCAACACCGGTCTGTTCATCATCGGTGGGAGCATCATCGTGGCCGTCGTTGCTGCTGCTGCTGTCTTCGCATTTGCAGGCAAGGAAGATCCGGCTCCGCCTGCCCCCGCGGCCCCCGTGGCTGCGGTCGCTCCGCCGGCGCCAATGCCGACCTCGGCCCCCCTCCCCACCTCGGACGCCAAGCCTCCTGCAACCGGCACCGAGACCGAGGAGCCGGCTCCAACTGCCGCGACGACCAAGAGGCCTGCGACGACGAAGAAGCCCAGCACCTCGTCGAGTTCTGCGAGTTCGAGTTCCTCGAGTCCGAGCGATACGCCCAAGCCGAAGCCCGCTGCTTCCAAGAGCAAGTGTGGCTGCGCCCCAAGCGACCTCATGTGCAACATGAAGTGCAGCAGCAAGTAACCTCGGCATGGAGCGACGCCAACTGGTGCTGGCCTTGGGTCTGGGCGTCGGCACTCTCGGCGTCGCCTGGGCCTTCCTGGCTGCCGAGAGCCCCGAGGAAAGAATTCGCCGCGTGGTGGATGAACTCGGCCAAAGCGTCGCCTTCAGCGAACCGCTCGCCAATCCCGTGCTGTTCGGAGCGCAACTCAACGATCGTTGGCAGGAACTGCTCGCTCCCGCCGTCGACGTGCGAGTTGCCGAAGTCGCCTCGGAGTTGCCCAGCGCACGTCGAGAACTCGCGTTCGCAACAGCTCAAGTGCTCGGTCGCTACGGTTCGCTGCACGTCGATTTCAATCGACTCGACGTGGCCCTCCTGCCGCAGCCGACGGCGCGGGGGACGGTGACGGTCAGCGCTCAGGAGGGGGGCGAAATTCGCCGAGACGAGCGGACGATCGAATTCGGGTTGATCGAAAAAGGCGGTGAGTTCCGTGTAAACCGCGTCGAGCTTGGGCCGCGGCCGTGAGTGCAGAGCGGGTCGCCCGCTTTCACTTCGTCCAGGCCAGACTCCGCTCCCACAACTCGGCAGCCAGCGCTTCGTCCCGAGCCAAGCGCGAAGGCTCCCGCGGCCGGCAATCGTCGTAGTAGCGGCCACCCTCGACTTCTGGGCTGGCGACCGCATGGATCGTGGTGCGCGCTCCGCGCTCGCTCGAGATCATACCCAACTGGATGAGCGAGCGGAGCGGCTGAGGCACCTCGCGCCACACGTCAGTACGGACGACGCCGGGATGGACCGAACACGCTAACAGGCCACGCGCGCGGTAGCGGCGATCGAGTTCCTTGGCGTGCAGTATGTTGCAGAGCTTCGACACCGCATACTCGTGAAAGGCGCCAAAGTTACGGCCGCTCCTGCGGAGCGCGTCGAAGTCGAGAGCGCGTACCTTGTGGTGCGCCACGGACGCGACGTTGACGATGCGGCTCGCCGGGTTCTCGAGCAACTTGGGCAAAAGGAGCTGGGTCAGCAAGAAGTGCGCGAGGTGGTTCACGCCGAAGCTGAGCTCAAAGCCCTGGCGCGTCACCTCCTTGCGCCCCGCGAGCCCGGCGTTGTTCACCAAGCCGTGCAGGGGTTCGGGGCGCTCGCGCAGCCTTTCGCCAAAAGCGCGCACTGAATCGAGATCGGACAACTCGACCTCGAAGAACTCGGCGCTCCCACCTGCCCGAGCGATGGCCGCGAGCACGGGCTCCGCTCGAGGGCGACTGCGGCCACCGAGCAGTAGCTGTGCCCCCCGAGCCGCCAGTGCTTCTGCTGTGACACGGCCGATGCCGGAACTCACTCCGGTGACCACCATGACCCGACCTTCGAGATCTCGCACCCGGCTCTCAAGTCGTCGGAAAGGGCTAGTGGTCGAGTCCATCATAGTGCCTTTTTGCATGTGGGATGCGAACCGGCTCCGGCTCAAAAACCGAGGCCTGGATCGAGGATTGTGGCTTCCGGATCGGGCAAGGCCAGTCGGCCGCTCGGACTGGTTACCGCGAAATAGAGCTCTCCACGACTGAGCAGGGCGAGGGCGGCCGAGCGGGCCGGTGTCACGCCGTCGGCCGAAAGCACGAGCACGAGCGCAGCTGGGGGCCTGCTCGTCGACCCGGCGAAGGGTTCGGCCTGGTCGTCCAACTCGAGATGGAGCTCGCCGCGACAGGCTCGCGCGACACTGGGATCGAGCTCATAGAAGCGGCAGATGCCGAGAGCGCGACGGGCCGCAGCCTCCGCGCTCGCGACCAACAGGCTGGCCGCACGACGACGCACGGCTGGATGCTCGTCGAGGCGCAAGCGCCCTTCAGCCGCGGCCACGGCGCCGCCCGAGTAGTGCAGGATTCCGAGCGCCAAGAGCCGCACTGCCGGATCCGCATCGGTCGACAGCGCGAGGTCGGCATCACTCGGTCGGTCGACGCGCAGGCCCGACTTGGCAGCCGAGTGCGCGAGCGCCTGGAGCCGAGCGCTCAGCTTCGCCAAGCGTTCCCGTCGACTCGCGCCCGCCCCCTCAGCCGCAAGCGCGAGGCCGAGTCGCCCTGCGCTTTGCCAGGCCAAGGCCCGCACCTCGAGCGCCGGATCGCGGGCAAGAGCACGGCTGAGCTCACCGTCCGGGCGAAGGGCCGCCCACTGAGCGAGGGCGCGGCGCTCGCTCTGCGCTCCCTTTTCGGCGCGTGCGAGGAGCAAGGGCGTTGCGTGGTCGAGGCGTATGAGCACGCCGAGCAGTTCGGCGGCCTCCTCCTCGGGGCTCGCTTCGAGCGCGCGCCCCAGCGCTTGGACGACAGCGCCCGAAACGCCTGGAGAAAAACCCAGGAACGCTTCGCGGAGCGCTGCGCGCGCGGCGCGCCCTCGCTCGCCGTAGCCCTCGAGCAACCCGAGGCCGAGGGACTCGGGGAGTTCGTCGCGCAAAGCGCGCGCAACGGCGCTGCGAAGCTCGGCTTCGTCGAACGATTTGCGTGCATCCTCGACGCTCGGTTGGGCTCGCACGAGCAGCGCGGCCGCGCCGCGGCGCAAGCCGAGCGCCGTGGACTTCGAAAAGCTGCGAGCCAGCCGCACGCTGCGCGCGTCGCTGTCGCCGACCAAGAGATGCACGAGTTCAGCCCGTTCGACAGGCGTCGACGTACGTGCCTCGGCCGCGGCGCGCACGGGCTCGCGCCAGGCCGGCTCCCACCGCTGGATGCGACCGAGCACGAGTCGCGCCGCAGCACGCGCCGCCGGGTTGGCATGGTCCAGTCGTTCGAGCGCGTAGACGATCGCAGCTTCGTCGGGCGTCGGCGACCGAGCCAGAGCCGTCAGCAGCGACGCTTCGTCGAGCCGGCCCGCGCGCACGAGCGTCAAGAGGCGTCCGCTCGGCTGTGCGCGGTCCATCCAGAGCTGCGCGCACGCTCCCAGCTCCGTTCCGACTGCCTGCTCGAGACAGACGCCCAGCGGCGGCAGAGCGAGTTCCGCTTGCGCCTCGATCGCTCGCTCGAGTTCCGTGCGGGCCTGCGAGCGGCCAAGCAGGCCCACGAGACCGGCTGCTGCCTCGGTCGAAACGATGTCCCCCAGGCTCTCGATCGCGACCTTCTGCGTCGAACCGTACGGCAAGCGCCGCGCCTCGGCGAGCAGTGCAGCAACGCTATTGGTTCGTCCGAGCGCTCCCAGGCTGCGCAGGCAAGCCTGACGCACGGCGAGCTCGCGGTCGTCGAGGGCTGCGAGCAGCACCCGCTGGGCGCTCGCGTCCCCGAGGGCGCCGAGCGCGACAGCCGCACGCAGGCGCACGGGGGCATCGGTGTCTTCGAGCCGCAGGCCCACAGCTAGGACGTCCTGGGAGTCGCCGACGTGGCCCAGAGCCTCGACGCTGGCCGCACGCACCCGCGGTTCGTTGTCGTCGAGGGCCGCGCGCAGCGCTGGTCGAGCCAGAGCAGCGTCGCCTGGGGCGACACGGCCGAGCACCCGCACTGCGGCGAGCCGGAGGTCTAGTTCTCCGGAGCCCAGCACTCGCGCGACTTCGCCGAGCACCGCGGCCTGGGGCGCGAGCGCCAAGAGATCGAGAGCCGCGCGGGCCAGCTCGCGATCGCTGCCTTTGAGCCACGGCACGACGTTCTCGCCGAAATCGGCGAAGCCGCACTCGGCGGCGCGGCGCGCGCCCCTCAGGCTCACCTCGCGATCCGCATCGCTCAACGCGAGCGCGACGGCGCGGTGAGCCATGGCAGGGGAGAGCGAACCGAGCTCGGTCGCTGCCCAGCGTTTTTCTTCTAGCGTTCCGGAAAGGAGGCGCTCTTCGACGATCCGCGCCCGACCCGGCCAAGGAAACGCGTTCGCCCGAGCCACGACGAGCGAAGCGACGAGCAGCCCCAAGCAGAGCGCGGCGAGCCGTTTCACGGCAAACCTCCGACGCGTCGCAGCCACCAGTGCAGGCCCAACACCACGGCAGCCAGCGTGGCCCAAACCCAATCGGGAACCCAAGGACGCACGCTGGAATGAGTCAGAACGCGCGTCGGCTTCGGCAGAGGCAACTGGTCGATGCTCGAAAGCTCCACGGCCCGACCTTCGGCGGCTTCGGCCACGCGTGCCAAGCGGGCGGCATCGGGTCGACTGTCGCTCAACGCGCCCGCGCCCTGCTCGCAAGCAAAGACGAGCCGTGTCGGTGGAGCTTGGCCCACCTTCGAACGGGCCACATAGGCGCCCGCTGCCGCGCCTTCGAAATGAAAGACAACGGTCTCGCCGGCTGCGCTCGCCGACTTCTTTTGGCGAACGACCTGGGTGGCGGCGCCGCTTTCCCGGCCCAGGGGCGTGAGCGACAGCTCGACTTCTTGGCCCATGCCGGGCAGGGGCGTGACGCGGAGATCGAACGGCTTGCCCGCAAAGCACAAGGCGGGCCCTTCGATGCGCGCAGCCTCGTAGCGGGGATCGCGCATCAGCCAGCCGAGCAGGCCTTCCCAGAGTGCCGTGTGGCCTCGTCCTGCGGCTTCGGCGCCGAGCTCACCAAAGCGCAGCTTATGCGTGCCGTCGACGCCGAGGGCAATCGACCGCCCGTCGCCCACCTCACCGAGAGCAAGGAGCGGCATCGGCTCCACGGCTGGCCCCTTCCCGGCGACGGTCAACGTCGGGTGATCCCAAAGCACAAGAGCGCCGGGACGGGCCGCGCCCAGGCGGTTGGAACCGGCCATGGTCGGTAGCCGGGTGCTCAGCAAATCGCGCAAACCCGAGAGCATCGGTGCTCCCAGACCCGCGGCCGTGTAGCGAGGTTCGGCCGGCTTCTGATCAATCGTCTCGTCGCTGCGCGGAATGGACACGGGCAGCACGTCTTCGAGCGGGCTATCGGCGTAGCCACCCGCTGCAAAGGCACCTGGACCGCCGACGAGAATGAGGCCGCCGCCTTTCTGTACGTAGTCGCGCATGGCTTCGAAGTGCCGATCGAGCTGGTACTCGCGCGCATCGATGTCCTGCAGAATGATGGCGTCGAAGCTCGGCAAGTGCTCGGTGAACAGCTCTTCCACCGGGAACGGGATGAGTGCCAACTCCGATTCGGTGGCGCCGACGCGATCGGCGAGCGTGCGCAAGATGAAGAACGAAACGAGATCGATACTCTCGTCGCTCTTGAGGAACATGCGCAAGGCGCGCACGTCGTAGGTGGGTCGACCTGAGACGTGGAGGATACGCATGCGGTCGCGCCGCACTTCGAAGGAGACGAAGCGTCGGTCGTTCTGAGGAACTTCGTCTTCGGGTTGACCTTCGAGCGCAATTTCGAGCACGCGCCCGCCCGCGCGCTCGAGTGTGGCCGGAAGTTCGAGGACGCCGCGGCCTGCGGTGAACTTCACTTGGCCCTGCCCGAGCGCCTGAGGGGCCGCGTTCTCGAGCAACTCGCGCACGACGACGCGCACGTCGGGGCAGTCGTTTTCGGGCTGGCAACCGACTTCGATGGTGAGAGGGAACGCCTGGTGCGCGACGGCCGTCCCACTGCTTTGGACGGCACGAATGGCGATGTCGCGCGGCATGCGGCGTACGACCGATACCGTGTGCACCGGTAGGCCCTGCCGGGCGTGCGTCACGGCCTCGACGAAGGCGTCTTGGCCCGCCTCCTGTGCAGCGCCCGGCGTCGTCAGGCGGCCGTCGCTGACGACGACGACGGACGCGGGACGATCGCCCGGCAGTTGCCCCACCTTCTCGAGTGCGGCGAGTAGATCGCTGTCGCGTGCGGGCAGCGCGCTCTCGGGCGGAGCCAGCGGGCCAGTGCCGAAAGCCAGGACCTCGACGCGCGCGCCTTCGAGGTGTTGCGCGATGACCGTGGCCGCCTCCTGAGCGCGTTCTCTGCGCGTTCGGGCGTCGTCGCTCGGCAACGTCATGCGCTCGGATTGATCGACGAGCACGATCACGCGCGCGCCGGTCGACAGGCCCGACTCCTGCACCTGAACAGGACGTGCCACGGCCAGCGCGAGCCCCAGCGAGCCGACGATGCCGCTGGTCGCAATCGCCCATGACCACGTCTTTCGACGCGAAAACTCGAAGGCCAAGAGAGCCCAGGTGCAGAGGACCAGCACACCGAGCAAGCCCTGTTCGAAGAGCGAGAGATCTCCCGACAGGCGCAACGTCGCGCTCACGGAGCCCATCACCGTCGCAGCCGTCTGCGCATCAGGAAGGGCGCGTGCACTTGGTCGTCCTTGTAGTCGGAGCAAAGCGCATACATGGCGATGTTCACGGCCATGCGCGTGGCCATCTCGCGTTGCATCGCCCCAGCGGGGATGACTTCGTGCGCCCAGTTTTCTCCGCTCCGAGCGAGCGCCCCGAGCAGATCGTGCTCGAGGAACAACACCTGCGTGCTCTTGCCACGCGTGATGGCCGAAATCGTCGGCGGTCCCTGCACGCGGCCGTACGGCCGATCGAGAATGTAGAAAGTCTTGAAAAGAACGTGGTTCTCGCCGAGCGGAACGGGCGCTGCATCAGGCAACACCCGCGCCATCTCGCGCCTCGCCGCCTGCCGAAAGACGCCGGTCGCAGGCTCGCGATCGTCGACCACCAACATGCCGCCAAGGTGCAGGTACTCGCCCAAGCGACGCACCGCGCCCGCCGAGAGTTCTCCCGGATCGGCGCGACCCGACCAAACGAGAAATGGTTCGCGCAATACCGCTGCGCTGTCGGCCACGATCACTTCCACGCTGAGTCGACCTGGTGCGCTCGTGCGTTCGACCAACTCGAAGGCCCAGCGCGAGGCCGCCGAACGCGCGTCACCGAGTTGCGCGGTGCCGGGGGTTTCGAGCAGCCGGGCGTGAAACGCGCCTTCCTCGGCAAAGGCTCGCGCCGGCTCGGGCCAGAAAAAACCTGCACCCAGCCCCGAAACGAGCCCCAGAACGTCGCGCCGTGAAGGGCCCTTCATTCGATGTCCTCGATCCACCAAGAGCCGCGCACGCGGCGCAGCGAGACGTGGACACCGCCTGGCAACTCGACGCGCGCGCGATCGCCCCGCGTTTCGACCCAGCCCTGATCCAGCCCGCGGAGCGCCTCGACCAAGAGATCGAAGCTGCCCTCGAGCTCCTTGCGCTTACCCTGCTCGAGCAAGCCGAGAAGCAGCGGCAAGCTTCGACGTTCGAGCGCGAGTCGGAACTCGACCAGCGCCGCTTCCGGCGTCGCGGGAGCGGCCGGGACGTTGCCTGCCGCGACCAAGCGGAAGCTCCCGCCTTCGCTCACCAGCTCAGTCTCCGAACCGTCGGCGAACGTCAGCTGTGCGCGCGTTTCGGGCCTGCAGCTCTCGGACTTCGTACAGCCCTCCAACGCCGCCGCCTTCTTGCCAAGTTCGGCTTGGTTGTCGCCGAGCAGGCGCTTCACGTCGGCTGCCGAGAGTTCGGTGCGGCTTTGTTCGGTGAGCATCGCGCGCAACGCCTGCGCGTCCTTCTCGCGAAGCGCCTCGCTGTACGCGTGCACGGCGCCCTCCGGCGGGGGCAGCCGCGCGGCCCCACAGCCAAGCGGGCCGATTAGCCCGGAGGCAACGAGCAGGCAGCGGCCTGCCGCCTTCGTTCGCGCCGCTTCTGCCGCTCTGGCCATCCCAGCGAGCTAGCCGATGGCCTCAGAAATCGCTAGCTGGTACGACCGAGCAAAGTGACCCAGCTGCCTCCCGCCACTCGACGTCTCGTTACCGCCGGACCACTGCTCGTGATCCTCGGCTTGGGCTTGGGCTTGGGCGCGAGCGCCGAGCTGGGCGTGTACGTGTGCGTGCTCGGCTTCGTGCTGGGGCTCGTCGGTCTGCACAGGCTGGGCCGAGGCGGTCCCGACGGTGGCCGGGTCGGCTAAATCAAACCGACTCCATCAGAAGTCTGCCCGGCCGAGCCGACGGGCGCCCCGATTCAGGTCTCACTGCGCAGCACGGCGACTGCGACCTTCGCTCCCAATTCGCTGACAGCCAGCACGGCCAGGCCGAACTTGCGTCGTTCGATCTCGAGCGTCGTCGACCAGGGCTCGTTGCCCAGATGCTCGAGGGGCTTGAGATCGCCGACGGCCTTGGCGTTGACTGCAGGTGTAACGGGCGCGCCGTAGACGCCTTGGTCGACCACCACGAACACGTACAAGAGCGGGATCTTGCCCCCCTCGTCCGTTTCGCTGAGGATCTTGGAGCGCAGGCCCGTTTCCAAGCGGTAAGCGTAAGCCGACCATGACCAACCGGTGACGTACGCGCCGCGGAGTTCAGCCCCTTCGCGGATCGGCGATTGCGCGACCCACTGACCGTCCGGTTTGCCGCGCACACCCGCAGCCTCCGGCATCGCGCCGCGCGCTTCGGCGTAAGGCTTGTCCAAAGCGGCCTTGAGCTCGGGGAAGGCTTGGTAGAAGTTCTTGCCCACCATCAGATCCTGCTCCTGGTCGTTCTTGACGATCCGGCCATCCGGCAGCACGAGGGCGAAGAACGTACTCTTGGCCAAACGCAACTCTTGGACTCGATTGCGTGCGCGCTCGAGTGCGACGCTCGCCGCCTCGGGACCGGGAACCTCGGGGTGCGCGCGCTTGAAAAGTTCAGTCAGCGAGCCGGCCCCTTGAGGGAGCCCAGCTCGAACCTGCGCGACGTCGCTTTTGGCTGCATCGGCGACGAAGGCGACGTTGACCCGAGCGTGGTCAGCGCTCTTTCGAGCGACGTCCTCGCAGCCCAGGCTGCAAAGGCCAGCCGGAAAAGCCAGCGCAGCGCCGAACGACCAGTGACCCCTCACGGCGTCTGCGCCTCGGCGAGCACGGCACGCGCGTGACCGTCAACCTTCACGTTGCGCCAGATGCGACGCACTTTTCCATCGGCGCCGATGAAGAACGTGCTGCGAACGATGCCCCAAAATTCGCGCCCATAATTCTTCTTCAGCGCCCAGGCGCCGTAGGCTTGCGCCAGCGCCGTGTCAGAATCCGACAGCAGGACGTGCGGCAAGGTGTACTTCGAAACGAACCCCTCGTGGCTCTTCTGCGAGTCGGGGCTCACACCGAACACCGGAACCGCGGCGGCCTCGAAACCGGACCACTCGTCGCGAAAATCGCAGGCCTCTTGCGTGCAGCCGGGCGTGTTGTCGCGCGGATAGAAGTAGAGCACGTAGGGCTTGCCCTTGAGGTTTGCGCTGCTCCGCACCTTGCCCCCTTGATCGAGGAGGGAGAACGACGGCGCCTTGCTGCCCACTTCGAGGCTGGCCGCCTCGACCGCCACAGGAGCCACCTTCTTGCTGGCGGCAGCCTTTTTTGGCGGCGGCGCAGCTGGTTTCGGGGCTTCGGGGGCGACGGCAGCGGCGACGACTGCGGTAACCTGCTCAATCACTTGCTCGACGCTCTTGCGCGCCGCAGCTGCTTTCTTCACGAGCGACTTTTGCGCCACCTGCTCGACGGCGACGGCTTGCTTCAAGCTCGATTCGACGACGGCGATCTGTTGACGAATGGCCTTCTTCGCGGCGTTGGGTGCGGCTTCGACCTTCTTGACGATGGCCTTGGCGACCTTGGCAATCTGCGACTGTCCGCTGCTCTTGGCGAGGGACGCGACGACTTTCGCTGCGACCTGCTGGGCCGGAGCCTTCTTGGCCACGCCCTTCTTCTTGGCGGGAGCCTGCTTGGTGACGGCCTTCTGCTTGGCAGGTGCTTTTTTGACGACGGCTTTCTTCGGAAGCGGCTTGGGCTTCGCTGCGGGCTTCTTCCCGACCTTCTTGGCGGCAGGCTTCTTGGCGACTTTCTTCGGGGCGTAGGTCGCCACGGGCTTCGGTCCGGATTTCTTGGCTGCCTTCGTCTTGGCCACTGCCTGGGCCTGCTTTTTCTTCGTCGCCATCCCTATTTCCTCCGCGTTCACCGGGGGTCACTGCCTCCCCAGGGCGCCATCCTACACGAAAGGTGGCCGGGCCCGCCTCCCCCCCCCGGCCAACAAACACCCGACGACCGACCCAGAGGGTCTTGTCAGGCCGAGATTCGGTTCTTAGATTCCGGTCCACCATGCTCGACCTCCCCGAAAACGGCCTCTATCGCACCACGACCGCCATGCCCGGACAGGAGGACGCGTTCCCCGCCAACGTGCTCGTGTACGTTGGGGAGAAGTCGGGACAAAAATTCGTAGTCAGGCCCGGCCAAAACCGCACCAACCGCTGGTTCTGGGGCGACCCCACGACGCCGCTCCGCAGCCCGACCTGGTCGCGTACCTTGAAGAAGCTCCCCGGAGAAGGCTTCTACGTACTGCCGGAAGAGGTGACATTCGAGACCGGTGGTCGTTGGCTCAAGAACGCAGTCGTTCAGCTCGGCTACAATGCCGAAGGTCACGGCATCATTTTCGTGGCCGAAAGCCGCGATGCCTCGCAAGAAAATGCTTTGTTCTTCAGCGACAAAGGCATGCTGATCAACGACAGTCAGCTCGAGCGCCTCATCTGGGCTCCGATTTTACCCGTGAGGACCCACTAAGCGTTCTACTTCGAGCGCGGCTCGAGTTCTTCGCGCGCAGTGAGCGTGGCCGCGACGAAATCGCGGTTCAGCTTGGCAATGAACTCGACGTCGATACCCTTGGGGCACGCCGCCATGCACTCGTAGTGGTTCGTGCAATGACCGAAGCCCTCGGCATCCATCTGCGCCACCATGTTACGCGTGCGCTGCGCTCGCTCGGGCTGGCCTTGCGGCAAGAGGTTCAAGTGACCGGCCTTGGCTGCCGTGAAGAGCATAGCCGAGGCATTGGGGCAGGCCGCCACGCAGGCGCCGCAACCGATGCAGGCCGCGGCATCCATCGCGCGATCGGCATCCGACTTGTTGATCGGAATGGCGTTGGCGTCCGGCGGTGAACCCGAGCGCACCGAGATGTAGCCACCGGCCTGGACGATGCGATCGAATGCGCCTCGGTCAACGACCAGATCGCGTAGAACGGGGAACGCACCGGCTCGCCACGGCTCGACGTAGATCTCGTCGTTGTTCTTGAACTGGCGCATATGCAGCTGACAGGTGGTCGTCTGCTTTTGCGGTCCATGGGGCGAGCCGTTGATGACGACGCCGCAGCTGCCACAGATGCCTTCGCGGCAATCGTGGTCGAAGGCTATCGGCTCTTCGCCCTTGGCGCTCAGCTCTTCGTTCAGCTGATCGAGCATCTCCAAGAACGACGAGTGATCGCTGACGTTCTTGAGCTCATAGCGCGCGAAGTTGCCGCGAGCATCGCGGTTTTTCTGACGCCACACGTGGAGCACGAGATTCAGGTTGCTCATAATCTTTCGTCCGCCTTACTTGTAACTGCGCTGCGAAGGCTTCACGTACTCGAAGTCCAAGGCCTCTTTGTGGAGGTTGGGCGCGCTGTCCACGCCCGTGAACTCCCACGCGGCCACGTACTGGAAATGCTGGTCGTCGCGTTCGGCCTCGCCCTCGGGCGTTTGGTGCTCTTCGCGAAAGTGGCCACCACACGATTCTTCGCGATACAGCGCGTCGCGGCACATCAATTCGCCCAACTCCAAGAAATCGGCAACGCGACCAGCCTTCTCCAGGCCGACGTTGAGTTCCTCACCCGAGCCAAGCACCTTGAGATTCGTCCAAAACTCGGCGCGAATCTCCGGCAAGCGCTGGAGGGCCTTCTCGAGACCCTCTTTGGTGCGACCCATGCCGCAATAGTCCCAGATGAGCTGCCCTGCCTCCCGGTGGAACGAGTCGGGACTGCGTGAGCCGCCGATCGAAAGGAACTTCTGCATGCGTTCGCGGACGGCCGCTACGGCCGCCACGGCTTCTGGATGGTTCGCGTCGGCCGTGTTCTTGGGCGTCGACGCCAGGTAGTTCGCAATGGTGTACGGCAACACGAAGTAGCCGTCGGCCAAGCCCTGCATCAGGGCGCTGGCGCCCAAGCGGTTGGCCCCATGGTCAGAGAAATTGGCTTCCCCGCCGACGAACAGGCCCCCGATAGTGCTCTGTAGATTGTAGTCCACCCACAGGCCACCCATCGTGTAGTGCACGGCCGGGTAGATGCGCATCGGCACCGCATAGGGGTCTTCGCCCGTGATGCGCTCGTACATCTCGAACAGGTTGCCGTACTTGGCGGCGACTTTGTCCTTGCCAAGCCGCTTCACGGCGTCACCGAAGTCCAGGTAAACGCCGCGACGTTGGCCGCCGACTTCGGGACCGACTCCGAGGCCTTGATCGCACATCTCTTTGGCTCGGCGCGAAGCGATGTCGCGAGGCACCAGGTTGCCGAAGCTTGGGTAGACGCGCTCGAGGTAGTAGTCGCGGTCGGATTCGGGAATTTGGCCCGGTTCCTTGCCGCAATCTTCCTTGTTCTTGGGCACCCAGACCCGGCCATCGTTGCGCAGCGACTCGCTCATCAGAGTCAGCTTGCTCTGGCCCTCGCCGCTCACCGGAATGCACGTTGGGTGGATCTGCGTGTAGCAGGGGTTGGCGAACAGAGCGCCCTTGCGATGGGCGCGCCAGGTGGCCGTGGTATTGCAGCCCTTGGCGTTGGTCGAGAGGAAGAAAACGTTGCCGTAGCCGCCGGTGCAAAGCACGACGACGTCGGCCATGTGGGCCTCGATCTCGCCGGAAACCATGTCGCGCGTGACGATGCCGCGCGCTTTGCCCTCGACCAGCACGAGCTCGAGCATCTCGTGCCGAGAGAACATCTCGACAGTCTTCTCCTCGATCTGCTTGCTGAGCGACTGGTAGGCGCCCAGGAGCAGCTGCTGCCCGGTTTGACCGCGCGCGTAGAAGGTGCGTGACACCTGCGCCCCGCCAAACGAGCGGTTGTCGAGCAGACCGCCGTATTCGCGGGCGAAGGGTACGCCTTGGGCGACGCATTGGTCGATGATGTTCACGCTGACTTGCGCCAAGCGGTAGACGTTCGACTCGCGCGCGCGGAAATCGCCGCCCTTCACGGTATCGTAAAAAAGTCGGTAAACGCTGTCGCCGTCGTTCTGGTAGTTCTTGGCGGCGTTGATGCCGCCTTGGGCAGCGATGCTGTGCGCACGACGCGGACTGTCCTGGTAACAGAAGGCCTTGACGTTGTAGCCCTGCTCACCCAGCGTGGCCGCGAGCGCGCCACCGGCCAGGCCGGTGCCGACGACGATGACGTTGTGCTTGCGACGGTTGGCGGGGTTCACCAACTTCATCGAGAATTTGTGGCGCTCCCATCGCGTCTCGATGGGGCCGGTCGGTGCTTTGGAGTTGAGATCCATTTTACCTTTGAGTCTCTCGCTGTCGATTTAGCGCACGAGTCCGAGCAGGACGGAGAGCGGCAGGACGATGTTGCCGAGCGTGATCGTCAGCGCCAAGAACTGCGCGGTGGTCTTGAGCCTCGCATTGCGCAGCGGGTTGTTGGCGCCAAGCGTCTGAAACAGGCTGTACGTGCCGTGGTACAAGTGTAGCCCCAGCGAAATCATCGCTAGGACATAGACGCCGACGACCCACGGCACCGAAAAGCCGTTCACGAAGTTCGAGTAGACCTGCGTGTGCCCGAGGTGCTCGTACGCGCCCATCGCCACACCCGGAAAGGTGAAGTGAGCCAAGTGGTAGAACAGAAAGAACAGCAGCGTGAAGCCGCTGTATTTCATGGTCAGCGCGGCGAACGTCGTTGTGTCGTTCTTCTTCACCCGGTAGGGCTCGGGCCGCGCGGCACTCGAGCGCGCCATGAGCTGCAGCGCCATGACGACGTGCACGAGGAGCGCCACGATCAGACTGATGCGCGCCACCCAGAGCAGCTTGCCCAGGTCGTGCAGCCCGATGGCGTAACCGTTGAAGACTTCGGGCCCCAAGAAAACTTGGAGATTGCCGGCCATGTGCCCGACAACGAACCCGAACATCACCAGGCCACTGAGGGCCATCAGGACTTTCTTGCCGATGGTCGTATCGACGAACGTTAGCGCCTTTTCCATGGCTCCTTGGCCGTTGTCTTAGCAAGTGAACAGGGGAAGACAACCCAGCGAGTGCCTTCAACCGGTCGCCGAAACACGCTGACCATCGGTTTGGCCGGAAAGCTTCATCAGCTTGACCGCGAAGCCCCGCAGGCCCTCGGTGATCTCGGCAGGATGCGGACCGCGGGCAGCGGCATCGACCAGCGCGGCGGCGGCGCGCGGCGCTTCGTGCTCGACGAGGCCTTCGGCGACTTCGCTGACCACATCGATCAAATGAGGCACGAAAGCCGGCCGTCCCACGACTTCGATCAGCGCCTCGAGCGCCTCCATGCCGATGCCGTTGGTGCGAATGACTCGCCTAATCTCCTCGAGCGCCCCGTAGGTGGCGAGGCAGTCGACTATCCAGGCGGGCTCGTGTTCGAGCCGCTGGGCGGTGAACGGCAGGGGGAGCTCCGAGCTCGCGTGAGCGCTAACGGTCGCCAAGACGAGCAAGGCCGTCTCGTCGACGCGCTTTTTGGTGACGAAGCCCGCTCGCGTGAGCAGGGCCTCCAGCGTCACGTAGCTGAAGTTGGTGAGGTGCGCGTTCTGGAAGAAGTTGCCCTCGAGCGAGCCGTACGGCTGAAGGACGTTCGGCACCTCGATCAGCAAGCGTCCTCCGGGCACGAGCCAGTCGCGGAGGCGCAGGAGCGCCGCCAGCGGATCGTGGATGTGCTCGAGCACGTGGAACATCTGGATCTGATCGAACTTGTGCGGCGGGGCGGGCAAGTCCTCAATCAGCCCCGTGAAGCAATCGACACCCAACGCTCGCGCTTCTTCGGCCTGCTCGGAGCCGGGCTCGACGCCAAACGGCACGATGCCGACCGAATCGCGCAGCAAACACAAGGTGCGGGCGCTCCTGCAACCAACCTCGAGCACCCGTTGGCCCAGTCGGAGCTCACCCATGTGCACGCTGTTGCTCGCCTGATTCTGGTGCCACGCCTCAACCGAAGCATCGAACTCGGACGTGCCGGGTAAGTGCGTGCCGCCCGTGTCGCTCTGGTGTCCCACCGAACCATAGTGCTCGCGGTACGCGCCGCCGTAGTAGGCGGCCATGGCCTCTTCGCTCGGCCGCGGGCTCTGGTAGCAAAGTGAGCAACGCGGACAGACGACGTTGGTCACGGCCATGCCAAAGCGGCCCCGTGTGCCGACCACGATACCGGGCTCGTTCGAGCCACACACCAAGCACGCGGGAGTCTGCGTGGCCTTGGGCACGCGCGATGAAAGGTCGGTCATACGAGCCACCACGGCCAGTCCGTGGCGGTCTTAAATCAGCCGCTTGGGCTGCCGATTTGAAGTTCTCTAGCTCCGATTCGTCGTTGGCTCAGCCCGTGTAGCCGGTGCAGCCGCCGGGCGGACAGGTGATGGGCGCACAGGCGGCCGCGTTGTTTGCGCAGCTCCTGCCGCAGGTCGAACCCGCTTCGCAGACCATCGCGGGGCAGACGGACCCGCCGTTGTCGCAGGTGGCTTGGCAATTCGAGCCCGACTCGCATTTGACCTGAATGCCTTGGCAGTTGGCGCCGTTCTGGCACTGAAAGACGCATTTTTCGCCAGATTTACAGGTGAATTGCCCGGTGGTCGAGCAGGTCTGGCCGCTGTTGTTGCACTTGAAGCTGCAGGTGGCTCCGGTGCAGGTCACGTCGGAGCAACCACCGCCGTTGTCGCAGTCCAGGTTGCACTTCGAGCCCGGCTTGCAGAGTACGTTGGTGCAACCGGCAGTGGTGTTGCTGCCCTTCTTGCACGCCAGGTTGCAGGTGGCGCCCGAGCCGCAGGTCATGCCGTCACAGGTCGCGTTCTGGTAGTCGCATTGAAATGTGCAGGTGCTGGCCGCCTGGCCGTTGCACTCTTTGTTCGAACATCCCGCGCCGCTGCATGAGCCGCCGCTCAAGCAATCGGGGCCAGGACACTTCGAGCAAGCGTTGCGATTCCAGCTGCAAGTGCTGGTGCAACCGACGACCGTGTCGTCGCCATCAAAGCCGAGCGCGGCGCAGGTCGTATCACCCGGATCCGTGTCGTCGCATTCTTCGTTCGAATCCTGGACGCCGTCGCCGCACTGCTCGCACGTCGTGGTGCTGTAGGCGTTGCCGGTGCCGTTGCAGGTGGCGGTGCCGCCGGTGAACGGCGCGCCGAGATCGGCGCAGTCGATTGTGCCGACGTTTGCTTCACAAACTTTGCACGTACTCGTGTCGTAGGCGCCCGCCATGCAAACCGCGTTGCCGAAGGGGTTGGTTGCCGCGATGGGGAGCTCTGCGCAAGGTTTGGTGGCATTCGTCACGCAAGTCACGCAACCGTCGACCTCCCAACCGCTGCCGCCCGCATTGCAGACGGCGTCGCCTTCGGGTCGATCCGCGTCGTGCAGAGCGCAATCTTCGGTGTCACCGGCGTCGCAAACGGTGCAGCCGACGACGCTCCAACCGAGACCCGAGGCCGTGCACACCGCGGTCCCACCCTGCTGGTTCGGATTCGAACTCACCGCGCTGCAGGGCGTCTCTTCGCCAGGTTCGCAGGAGCCCGAGCTACCACCGGACGCGCCGCCCGTCCCGGCTCCGCCGCTTGCTGCACCGCCGGACGCGGCGCCGCCACTGGACGCACCACCGCTGCTCGCGCCACCCGAAACGGCGTTGCGTCCGCCCGTTGCGCCACCCGAACCCACCACGCCGCCATCGTCTTCGATGGTCGTGGCCGTTGCGCAAGCGCCAGTGATGGAGGCGAGTGCAGAGAAAGTGAGAGCCCAGGTGAGAGTGCGGTTCGTAGTCATCGTTCAGTTTTGGTAAGCAAACTTCGAATTTTCAGAAGTCGTCGGGGCGGCCGTTGGCCCGTCGAGATCCACACCGCAGAAGCGTTGCCTCTGCCGACGACATGCCAGTGAAACAATTCTGGGACTTTGCGAGCTGTCCACGCAATCGCGTGGTGACCGATTTATGAGAGCGTCGACGTCGCCGTAGGCCGACGCGCAGGCGCGCCTACAATTGCACCCAAGCACGCACACGCCGTCACGCCGCACCAAAAAAAGCCCCGAGCGCCAGAGGCACTCGAGGCTCAGCTCCACCAGGAGCGACCGATCAGCTGGCTACTTTGAGGTTCTGCGCGACGAAGTCCCAGTTCAGGAGCTTGTCGCAGAAGCCTTCGAGGAAGGCCTGACGATTGTTGCGCACGTCGATGTAGTAGGCGTGCTCCCAAACGTCGGCAGTGAGCAGCGGCACATCGCCCGTTGTGAGCGGAGTTTCGGCGTTGGGAGTCGAGATAATCTTCGGCGCGTCGCCACTGAGCACGAGCCACACCCAACCCGAGCCGAAGCGACCCATGCCAGCCGCGATGAAGTCTTCGCGGAACTTGTCCCAACCACCGAGCTTGGCGATGAGATCTGCGACTTCGCCTGCGGGCGGAGCACCGCCACCTGCGGGCTTGAGGCTGTTCCACCAGAAGGTGTGATTCCAGATCTGCGCCGCGTTGTTGAAGACGGGACCCGAGCTCGTCTTGACGATCTCTTCGAGCGACTTGTCGGCTTCGGGCTTGCCCTCGAGCAGCTGCTCGAGCTTGACCATGTAGCCTTTGTGATGCTTCTCGTAGTGAAAATCGAGCGTCTCGGCAGCCATGACAGGCGCGAGTGCATCTTTGGCGTAAGGCAGGGGGGGTACAGAAAAATCCATCGTGAAACTCCTTCGGCGCGTCGGGGACCAGGAAGCAGGGGAACGTCCCCTCCCACTGGTCAGCGCCGTCCCCCGGAGTATATGCGTATCTTCATTCGGGAAAACAGCTCTGCACGAGAGTTCATGACCGCTTTAGTGGATCCGAAAGCCATCGCCTTCCTCACCGCCCGAGAACTCGGCCTGAGCTTGCGCTACGGCGCCCGCGTCGATTCTCTGCACGCGCCCTTCGTCGAGCTCAACCCCGACGCGGAACTAGGCCGCTACCTCACCGCGGCGCCGCGCGAGCGCCACGGCCACTTCAAGACTTGGCTCCACCGCTTCTTGCGCGGTTTCCTTTCGGATTTCGACATCAACGGCCTGCTCGGCACCTACCCCATGCACGTGCTGTCCACGGCGCAGTTTCGCGAACTTTTGTCCCCTCCCGGCGGCGCGGGTCTACCGGAGCTGGCGCGCTTGCTCGACATCGGCGCGGGTCGCGGCGACGTCACTGCCCAGCTCGGCGCGCTCTTCTCGAGCGTGACGGTGACCGAGACCTCGCGCCCAATGCGAAAGCGCCTCGAAAAGGCAGGCTACCAGGTGATCGCCGGCGACTATGCCGAGCGCCCGGCCTCGAGCGACCGCTACGACGTAGTGAGCCTGCTCAACGTTCTGGACCGTTGCGACAAACCACTCAGCCTGCTCGCCACTGCCCGCGCCGCGCTCGTGCCCGGTGGCAAGCTGCTCGTCGCGCTCGTCCTGCCCTACCGACCCTTCGTCTACGAAAGCGGCGTCGCGCGCTCGCCGAGCGAACGCTTGCCGCTCAGCTCCGACGTATTCGAACGCGCCGCTCGCGAATTCATCGACCTGGTCTTGCCGCCACTCGGCCTCACGCTCGAAACCGTGAGCCGAGCGCCCTACCTCTCGGGCGGCGACGCCGAGCGCCCGCTCTACGAGCTCGACGATCTGATCCTGGTCTGCCGGGCCGACTTCGACGTGCCGCTGCTCGTTTGAGCGCCGAAGCCGTGTGGGTCTGGCAGTCGGTCGGCTGGCCTAAAACGCATTTCGCAGCTCTCGGGCCTGCCGACACGCAAGCGCGCAGCCAATTGTCCGTACTGCTCCGTTGGAGCGGCGATCGTGCGCTCCGCCCTGAGGAAAGCTCGTGGAAGACAAGCGCAAACCCCGTATCCTGTGCGTCGACGACGAGCCAGACGTTCTGGACGGGCTCATGCTCAATCTGCGTCGACGCTACGACGTGCTCACCGCAACCAGCGGCGCCGCTGGTCTCGAGGTCCTCGGGCGCGAGACTCAGTTGGCCGTCGTTATTTCGGACATGCGCATGCCCGGAATGGACGGTGCTACGTTTCTAGCCGAGGCCCGCCAGCTGGCACCGACCGTAACGCGCCTTTTGTTGACGGGCCAAACGGACCTGGAAGCTGCGATTCGTGCCGTCAACCAGGGCCAAATCTTTCGCTTTCTCAGCAAGCCCTGTCTGCCACCCGATCTTCTATTGGCTGTCGAAGCCGCAGTGGAACAGCACCGCTTGTTGACGAGCGAGCGGGTACTGCTCGAGCAGACGCTGCACGGGTGCATCAAGGCGCTCACCGACGTGCTGTCGATGAGCAATCCAGTCGTGTTCGGGCGTGCCACGCGCCTCAAGCGCTCGGTGGGCGAAATGGCCGCAAGACTCGAGCGTCTCGACGCCTGGAAGGTTGAGGTTGCCGCCATGCTCTCGCAGATCCCTTTCATCACTCTGCCACCCGAGACGCTGACGCACGTCTACTATGGCTTGCCGCTCAGTCCGGCCGAGCAAAAGATGGCGGAACGCCTTCCGCTCATCTTGGACCAACTTCTCGCCCCCATCCCTCGGCTCGAGGACGTTCGCGCGATCTTGATGCTCCAACACAAGGGGTACAAGAAAGCCTCGGCGAGCGTAAATTCCGCCCAACTGTCACTCATCGGCGCCGCCCGGCTCCTCAAGGTGGCGTCGGACTACGACGCATTGGAAATGCAGGGGAATGCGGCTTCGCTGGCCATCGCCACGATGCGCGGTCGCCTCGACCTGTACGACCCCATCGCAGTCGACGCATTGGCGGAAGTCAAAGCACTCGCCCAGACGCGAGACGAGATACGCGTACTTCCCCTGGCCGTGCTGCGCGCTGGCATGGTCTTGGCCGAGGACCTCAAGACGAACGCTGGCATGTTGATTGTGGCCCGAGGTTACGAGGTGACTGCGCACTTCGTCGAAAAAGCGCAGAACTTTCAGCCAGGCACCGTGACCGGACTCGTACGCGTGCTGGTGAAGAACTCCGGCGCGGTGCCGGCATCGTCACAGCGCTCCCCAACAGGACGATGACCTCGACGAGAGACCCATGACCCCTGACAACGCGCCAAAACGACGCATCTTGTTCGTCGACGACGAGAAGGCAATCTTGGATGGCTTGCAGGCCATGCTGCGTCCGCAACGGCGCGAATGGGAGATGTCGTTCGTGCTTGGTGGGCCCGCTGCACTCGAAGAGGTGAAACGTTCTACGTTCGATGTCGTCGTGACCGACATGCGCATGCCGGTGTTGAGCGGCGCCGAGCTGCTCCAGTGGGTCAAAGATCTGCAGCCACAGGCCGTGCGCCTCGTTCTGTCCGGTCAAACCGACTCCGAAACCGCAATGAAGACGGTGTTCACGGCGCACCAGTTCATCGCCAAGCCTTGCGAGGCTGACAAATTGCGCGCGGTGGTCAAGCGCGCATGCGACCTCAACGACCTGGTGACGGGCAGCGAACTGCGCGCCTTGGCCGGGGACGTGAGCATCCTGCCTTCGGCTCCGGGGACCTACCTCGCGGTCAACCGCGCGCTCGGCGAGCCCAACGCCTCGATGCAGGATATCGCCGAGATCATCGAGTGCAAACCGGCGCTCTGCGCCAAACTCCTCCAGGTCGTCAACTCCGCCTTCTTCGGCATTCCGCGCGTCGTTACGAACATCAACCAAGCGGCCAACTACCTGGGAACTGCCGCGCTCAAGAACTTGGTGTTGGCCATGGAATCAATGGCCAATACTGGTTCAGGCGGTCTGACTGCGCCTGAACACAAAGCCTTCCAAGCGAACGGCTTTTTGGTTGCGCTGATCGGGCGCAAGTGGTTTGCCTCCGACGCCCGACGCGCCGACAACGCGTTCGTGGCCGGCATGCTCCGCGACATGGGACACTTGGTACTGGCTCCTGGCGGTACCCCTGCGAGGCCGAACAGTTCGCAGTGCGCCGCCCTCAGCGCGTATCTTTTGGGACTGTGGGGGATCCCGCACGCCGTGCTCGAAGCCGTTGCCTTCCACGAAGAACCTTGGCGCGTGGAGCACGACCAGCTGGACGTCGTCGATGTCATCCATCTGGCCGATCGCATTGCGGCAGATCTCGCGCCTTCGCCTTTCAAAGTCGAAAAGCAGCGTTTCGAATTCGAACACTTTTCGCGTCTGGGCGTCAGCCGACTCGCCATCGAAGAGCTGCGCGCCGAAGGAGCCACCCTTCTGCGGCAGAGTCGGGAGCTGCTACGCGCATGATTTCCGCGGCCGAACGCGACGATTTGCTGGCGAAAGCCGAACTCCTGGACGCGTTGCTCAGCGCGACGCAGGACGGACTCGTCGATTGGGATTTGGTGCGCGGAAAGGCGAGCTACAACGCGCGCTGGGGGCTGATGCTCGGTTTCGATGGTGATGAGTTCCGCCAGCTCTCCGAAGATCCCGAGCTGTGGCGCCTCCTCATCCATCCCGACGAGAAAGAGTCGACTGCGCAGCTCTTGGAAGATCATCTCAAAGACGACTGGCCATTTTCGACCACACTGCGCTTGCGCCACCGCACCGGAGGTTACCGACACATCCTGTGTCGTGGGGTCGCCCACCGGGACTTGCAAGGTCGTGCGGTGCGCATGACGATCATCTTCTCCAACATCGACGAACAAGTCCGCGGTGAGGAGCGCCAGCGAGCTTTGATTTCCGCTCTGCCCGATACCCTGTTTCGCGTACGAGCCGATGGTGTGATCGTCGGACTCAAGCGCGGCGCGGAACGTTCGGGGTCGCCTTTCTTGGGCTTGCGCGAAGGCTCGACGCTGCGCGAGTGCATCAGCGTTCACGATGTTCGCTCACGGTTGGAGAAGGCTATCGCGACTCATCACGTCGGTGGCTCCTTCGAACCCCAGACCGTGCAGATCACGAGCGGGACGAACGCAGCGATTCAACACGAAGTACGTGTCGTGCACTCCGGAGACGACGAATCAGTCTGCATCGTGCGAGACATCACGGAACAGCGGGAGCTGGAAAGTCGCCTTCTGGAAAACCAAAAGCTCGGCGCTATCGGCCAATTGGCGGCTGGCGTCGCTCACGAAATCAACACGCCGATGCAGTTCATAGGCGACAATCTGCATTTCGCCAAAGGAGCCATCGACGATCTCCTGAGCTTGACCGAGAACCTCAAGGCGATCGCTGAAGATGCAGCGACTGATCCTGCGAGTGTCGCAGCCTCCATCGTCGAAGCGGAAGACCAAGCTGACTTCGACTACGCGCGAAAGACTCTGCCTCTCGTCCTGGAACGGGCGCTCAACGGCGTCCAGCGTGTCAGCCAAATCGTGCGCGCGCTGAAGACTTTTGCTCATCCGGGCGATGGCAACTCACTCGTTCCCACGGACCTCAAGAGCTTGATCGAGAGCACTGTGATCGTAGCGAGCAACGAATGGAAGTACGTCGCCGACATCGACTTGCAGTTCGACGACGAAATGCCTCCCATTCCCTGCCTTGGAGGGGAACTCAACCAAGTCGTCTTGAATTTGCTCGTCAATGCGTCGCATGCAATCACCGCTATGGTCGGGCAAAGCGGCGAGAAGGGACGCATCGTCATTTCCACGTCGCGTGACAGCACACACGCCGAAATTCGCATTGCCGACAGCGGCACGGGCATTCCCGAGCATGCGCGGGCGAGGGTGTTCGAGCAGTTCTTCACGACCAAAGAAGTGGGCAAGGGTACCGGCCAGGGGCTCTCTCTCGCCTACTCGTGCGTCGTGAAGCGGCATCACGGCAGTCTCCATTTCGAGACGGAGGTCGGCGAGACGCATGGAACGACCTTCGTCATCCGCATTCCGCTCGAGGCGCGGACGCCGGCAGCCAGCCAGAATCCCCTGAATTCGCCCAGTCAATTCTAGGGCACCGTTGGCGCACTCCAGGTTTTTTTCGGTGGCGGGTACGGGCGGTGCGACCGATGCCGGGTCGGCAGGTCAGCTTATTTCAGAGGATTCCTCTTTTGGGCGCGCAAGCTGTGCAGCGCAGCGTCGGCGATGGCCGCGCGCAAATTCGGATCGTCGACGCGCAAAAGACGCGCCTCGAGCTCGGGCGGAAGCACCACCACCTCGGGCAACTCCGGACTCGGCGCCTTCTGGTGCACGCGCACGCGCTTCTTCTGACCCTCGTTGACGAACTTCAGATCGGCGACGTCACGTCCGGCACGACTCAGCTTTTCGAGCAAGTCAGGCTTGAGAAAACTGAGCTCCGCGCACCACGCGCTCGACGACACCTTGATCTGGAGCGCGCCATTCGTCAGCCGGCCAACGCGCGTATTTTTCGCAATGCGCTCGCCGACGACGGCGCGCCACTGGTCCTGGGTCATGAACGCGCCGGTCTGCTGCGCGACGAACGCCTGCGCCCCAACCAACACCTGCCCCAAAGAAAGCGGCGCCGCCCCGCGCCCCTTGGGCGTATCGGCCTTCCAAGCCCGCGGCTGGTGGGCGTCCCGCACCTCAAGCTTGGCCGGCGCCGCGCGCGGGCCCGGAGCAGCTGGCGGAGGGCGTTTGCTCGTCACCGATTCAGCATGCCCCGGGTGGAGGCCGGCCGGGAAGGGTCAGCGTCTCTCCCTAACGGCAGCCAAGCCTTTACAGCAGCCAAGCCGCACGCTAATCCGCGCGGCCTTCTTGGGGAGCCCTAGGCCCCAGCGGAACGTCGAGAAAAGCCAAAGTGGCGGAATGGCAGACGCAGCGGATTCAAAATCC
>Ga0105046_10002103_pt1 | contig 31285 bp, 24 predicted proteins | sample MAT03_FD_78385 | JGI IMG/M metagenome (GOLD analysis project Ga0105046, IMG submission 78385) | Freshwater microbial communities from Lake Fryxell liftoff mats and glacier meltwater in Antarctica - MAT-03 (megahit assembly) | ecosystem: Environmental > Aquatic > Freshwater > Ice > Liftoff...
CAGACCGAAGAAGCTTTTCGTTCACCTCGCCTTGTTGTCCCACTTTCTCTTACTTCCGGTTCGCGCGGCCGCGGCGAGACGTGTGGATCGCCTCGTCAAGTGAAGCCAGAAAACGCGAGCGATCCTTTGCGGTCATCGGGGCAGGACCGCCAGACTGGGGGCCATACTGCCGCAGTTCTTCCATGAGATTGCGGGTGGCGAGTGCCGCCCCGACGTTGTTGTCCGTCAGCAGCCTGCCCTTCGGATCGATCACGATCGCCCCCACCGCAACCGCCCGGGCGGCCAGGGGCACATCGGCCGTCACCACAATATCCCAGGCCGCGGCGTTGCTGGCGATCCAGTCATCCGCCGCTCCGAACCCCGCACGCACGACCAGTTCGATCCGCGGGTCCACCGGAACTCGCAGCGGTGCGTTGGCCACCACCGACACCTTCACGCCGTAGCGGCGGGAGACCCGGTACGCCTCATCCTTCACAGGGCAAGCGTCGGCATCGAGGAAAAGCGTCAGGTCTTGCGCGGGCTTCGTCTCGCCGGGGATGGGCGAAGGGGGAAAGTCCATCAGCATTACCCCTCGATCCCGATGGGCCCTGGACCGGAAACCTGGATCGGAAACCTGGATCGGAAACCTGGAAACGGAAAAAGGGCTCACGGAACTCGCTTCCGTAAGCCCTTTCGCTTCACAATGCCGGAGACAGGACTTGAACCTGCACGGGATTAACTCCCGCTAGCCCCTCAAGCTAGTGCGTCTGCCAATTCCGCCACTCCGGCTCGTCAAGGAATTATGGAACCCAGGCTCGCAGAATCAAGAGTGATTCTCGGGCTCATCGACCAACCCACTGTTTCCGTGCAGGAAAGACCGGATGGCCGCCGCCATTCGCAAGGGGTGAGTGTATTGCGGATAGTGTCCGCAGAGGGGCAGTTCCAGACGGCGGACATCGCGAAGCCCTGCCAGCGTCTCTTCTTCGTAGCAGCAAGGCACGATCGTGTCGCGATCCCCGCCAATCATGAGCACTGGCTGCGGTATCGTCGGCAGCAGCGGCCGCAGGTCTAACTGGCTCAAAATCAGCGCCCGGCGACCCGCCGCCGCGATCGGAGTCTTCCCGGCGCAGCTCAGGAAGAATTCGTAGGCCTCCGGGGGTGCAGCCACGAACGCCGGCTTGTCCAGGCGGGCCATGGCATATCTTCGACCGGGCAACGAGCCCATTCGCCCCGGGCAGAGTCGAGCGAACCGGGCCAGGGCCTTCTCGACGAGTCCGAGCGGCCTTCGTGCGAAGCCCCCTTGCAGGATCGCGCGTGTGAACCGCCCCGGAGCCCTCGCCAGGGCCGCCAACGTGATTGTGGAACCGAAAGAACTCCCCAGGATCGCGGTCGATTCCAGGTGGAAATGATCGAGCAAAGCGAGGAGATCAGTAACGTGATCGTCGTGCTGCTCCCGAGCGATCGCCGCATGGTCTTCCAGGCCGTTGGGGAGTTCGTAAGCGAAGCAGGTGAAGTCGCTCGAAAGCGCCGCCATCACCTGGGCGAAGGAACGTGCCTCGTCTGAAAGGCCGTGGATAAACACCAGTGGGGGCCCGCTGCCCCAGCGGATCACCCGGCAACGATATCGAGGCGTGGCGATGGTCGTACGCTGGGCTTCACGATCGAACCGTTGGAGAGATTCGCGCAGCCATTGCTTCGGGTCGTGAGCGTTCTGGTTCATCGATCGTTCCGGAACCTCTCTTCGACCCACGGGTCGCCTCGCATGTGATAGCCGCCGTGCTCCCAGCTTTCCCAGAAGCCGGGGCGGTCCGCTTCCATGAACTCGATGCCGCGGACCCACTTGGCACTCTTCCAGGCATAAAGCCGGGGCACCACCAGCCGCAGCGGATAGCCGTGGTCGGGTGTGAGGTCCACGTTGTTGTGCTTGAGGGCGAAGAGGCAGTCGTCCGCGAAGAAGTCCTCGATGGGCAGGTTCGTCGTGAAACCATACTCACAGTGGACCATCACGAACTTCGCCTTCGAGGAGATCGTCACATGCTTCCGCAGTTCCGTGGCGGCAACGCCTTCCCAGAGATTGTCAAGCTTGCTCCAGCGGGTGACGCAGTGCATGTCCGCGAAGATCTTGACCCGTGGCATGGCGGTGAACTCCGCCCAGGTGAAGCGCTTCACCGCATTCACCAAAGGGATGGGGAAGATCGTGAGATCCCACCGTGGCGGCTGGAATGCAGGCACCTCGCCCGCATGGAGGATCGGCCACTTTTGCGTCAGCACCTGCCGCGGCGGGATTCGCTCGGATCGCTGGGTATCCGGGCTGATGATCGGTTCACCGCTCATGATGCCCCTTGAATTGCACCTGGTCATTAAGAGCCACGATCGACACTTGCCATCGAAACTTGAAGCCGGGTGCCAGAAGGAACCTTACCACAGGGTCACAGAGCACAGAGAGAGGAAAGCTTTTCAGAGGTTGGTACCTGTCGGTTGGCGAACGGTATCACCCTGTCCGTTGGGACATCAAATCGCCCCAGTCTGCTTTCTCTCACTCTGATCTCAGTGAATCTGTGGTAATTCTCAGCCTGCCTTTCGCCCTTTCGCCTAATACGTCAGGCCATTCTTGCGAAGGTGAACCATCGGCCGCAAGTCGTTCTGCACGGCACCGGCCGCGACTTGTCCCACGATCAGCACGTGGTCGCCCGCAAGCTCGACGCTTGAAGTCACCTTGCAATCAAGATAGGCGTGAGCTTCCGCCAGGTGGGCGGTTCCGTTGTCGCTCCGGATGACCTCGATCCCCTCAAAGGCAGGCTGACCGGGCTCGAAACCGCGAGCGAAGTGCTTCACAAGGTGCGTCTGCCCCTCGGCGAGAATGTTCACCGTGAACGCCACCCCCGGCACCAGCCAGTCGAGAAAGTATCGCTCGCGGTTGACCGCCAGCACGACCTGTGGCGGCTCGAAAGCGCACTGCTGGAGCCAACTTGCGAGCATCGCTGTTTCGTCAGGCCCTTTGCGAACCGTGACGATGAATAGACCGCTAGGAATTCGGCCCAGGGCCTTCGCCAACGAGGAAACCGTCAGATCGCGAGGGGAATGACTCATGTGAAACTCATGGGAATCCAGGGCCTACGTGAAACTCAGCCCTTCGGAATGTATCTTACGCGGCCGGCCGCGGACCGGCATGACCGACCCCGCTCTGGCGCCCGATTGCATAGCCGACGCATTTTATCCAGCTTGCCGATGCGCCATGCCACTCCTCGCATATACTTGAGTCATGACGGTCCTAGGGCTTGTGAGGCCGTCCACCCCCAGGAATGACACCGGGAGCAACCGAACTTTTGTGCCCAGGGGTGTCAGAATCCTCTAAGTTAATCGAATAGGTGGATTGCTCCCTGGAACAGGATTACGGGGAGGCGCCGAGGGACGCGATTCGATTGTCGAGGGTCAGGGATGCTTCGCTTTGGGGACTACGAGTTCAAAATCGCGGAGACGGTCGAGGAACTCGACCAGGTCCATGGCCTCAATTATCGCACGTTCGTCCAGGAGATTCACCAGCACGAAGACTCGGGAAGTGGCGTTCTTGTGGATAAGTTTCACCGTAAGAACTCTTACATCATAGGATTGCGTGACAACCGCCTGATCGGAATGATCTCGTTTCACGATCAACCGCCGTTCTCAGTGGCGGACCGGCTGGCGGATGCCTCGATTCTGGCATCGCCCGGGATGAAACCGATCGAGGTGCGGCTGCTGGCGGTAGACCCGGAGGAACGAAATTCGGTAGCCACGATCGCTTTGGTGTGGTGCCTTTATCAGCACGTGGTTCAGCGGGGCTACACTCATCTCCTGATCTCGGGAGTGGCGGAACAGGAAAATCTCTATACCCATATTGGCTTTGTGCCTATGGGGCCGCCGGTCGGAACGGGACGTGCTTGTTACATTCCGATGTGGGGGACGCTCGAGAGGATTGGGGAATCCATGGGCCGCATTCGGCATCTGTGGGCGAAAAGGCTGGAAAGGCAGGCATCGACAAGGTGACGCCGGTACGGAGCACGGGAGATTTCACCATCGTGACGCTACAACTTGAGACGACACCGCAGGAACGTCGAGCGACGGGCGCCAAATCGGCCTCGCGTAAGACCAAGCCTACCAAGAGATTCGAGCCGATTTGCCTCCTTCCAGGGCCCGTTGCCCTGGCGGAATCGGTGAAGGCTGCTTTCGCGGAACCCATCGTCTACCATCGCGGCGAAGAGTTTCTGCCCCTCTTTCAGCGGGTTCGCTCTAACCTTTCTGCCATCGTTGGCGGCAAGCCCTCCGCCGTGCTTGTCGGAAGCGGGACGCTGGCCAACGACGCGGTCGGTGCAACCCTGGCTGCTGAAAAGGATTCCGAAGGGCTCGTCCTCGTCTCGGGCGAGTTCGGTGAGCGACTTCTCAAGCAGGCTCGTCGCTGGAACCTCAACCTCCGCGTCCTGCAGTGGGACTGGGGGCAGCCCTGGAACCTTGGGGAAGTCGAGACAGCACTCAAGCAGATGGGCCCCAATCGCTGGGTGTGGGGCGTTCACCACGAGACGAGCACCGGCGTTATCAATGACCTCCCTCGCCTCGTGACGCTGGCCAGTTCGCTGGGCCATCGTGTCTGCGTGGATTGCGTCAGTAGCATCGGAACAGTGGACGTCGATCTCAGCGGCGTTTACCTCGCCTCCGGCACTTCGGGCAAGGCGATCGGCTCGTATGCCGGGCTCGCCTTCATCTTCGGCCAACCGACGGAGATCGCTCAGTTCCAGGCCAAACCCGTGCCGGACTACCTGGACGTTGCCGCGGCTCTCAGTGCCACGGGGCCTCGCTTCACGGTGCCTTCCCCGCTGGTGCGGTCACTGGATGTGGCCCTGGAACCGATGGCGACCTCGCAGCGTCGCCAGGCTCGCTTCGCCCGGATCGCGAAGCTGGGCAAGCACCTGCGCACCTGTCTTCGCAGCATCGGTTGCGAACCCCTGTCTCGCGACGATATCGCGAATCCCTCGATCGTGACCTTTGCTCCGCCGCCGGGCCGCTCCGCCGCCGAGTTTGTCACGCACTGTCGCAACCTGGGTTACCTGATCGCCGGCCAAAGCGGCTACCTCGCCGAGCGCAACCTCGTGCAGATTGCCGTGATGGGCGACGTGGGCCGCGAACACATCGATGGGCTCTTCACGGCCCTGGCTGGCGAGTCACGGCCGTAAGGTAAAGGCGGGTCGCTCAACGCATCATTTCTCATGGATGCACATCGGCTTCAACTTGGGGGGACTGTTCTGCCGATAACGATTCTGACGATTGGGGCGGACCCTGCGCTTCTTCGAGGAATCTATGCAACGGGAGCGATTGAAGCGCCTCGTGCTGATCGCGATGCTGTTGGCCTTCGCCCCGGGCTGCACACGCAAGTTCTTCCGTACCTGCGCGGATGACGATGTCACCGGCGTGCTGACCCAGAAGAACGTTTTCCCCCAGTGGAAGGTCGAGAACTGGCACGCTTACCCGGACCCGCGAGCCCGGTATGCGGACCTTTCCAATCCGGATCGCCCGACATTCCCGCCAGACGACTTCGCATCCTACCGCCTGTCGCCGAACCCCCAGAACCCGACGAAGAAGGTCGGCGTTGGCCGTGTCGATGGCGATGGGTACCTGAAAGTGATGGCGGCCTGGGACATCGATAATCAGGTGCAGGCTTCGCTCGAACGCGCGAACGAGAAGAACCCCGTTACGCCCGCAACCCCGGCGGCGGAGAAGCTGCCGTTACCGGTGCCGGTGGAATCGCCGAGAGACGCTCGCATCCCTTCGGTGCAGCCTGGGCCGCTTGCAGCCGTCAGCCTTCCCGCGAGCGTCGGACCACGAATGACCGAGCCTAGCGATCACGGTGTTCCGGAGACTCCGGTCAAATTTGAGTCGACAGTCGAGCCCTGGCAGGCCACGCCGAAAGCGGTGACGCCATCCCCGGCACCCACGGCTCCCGTGCTCGATAAACTCGGGGGGCTGACGTTCCCCGCTCGCCAGGTCGTTGATCCGCCGATGACGGCGCGCGCCCAGGCGGAGCCCTCGCCGGTCGATGTCGCTGCGAGGCCGGAAGATTACATGAAGGTCCTGGCCACGAACATGCAGGGCTACAAGCTTACGATGGATCAGTGCGTCGAGCTTGGCGTCTTCAATAGCCGGGAATTCCAGGACCAGCGTGAAGCGCTGTACAACGCCGCTCTGCCGGTGACACTCGAGCGCTACCAGTTCGCGGCCCAGGCCTTTTTCGCGGAGACGGTCGTTCGCCAGAATCTCGGCTCAGAGGCGGGCGGTCCGCTCGATACCTGGCGCATCGGCACCGATACCAGCGTCTCCAAGCTCTTCCCCACGGGCGGCAATCTCATCGTCCGCCTGGCGAATCAGTTCGTCGTGGACCTCACCAACGGGGCTCCTTATGCAGCCGTCTCGAATCTGTCGCTGACGCTCTCGCAGCCGTTGCTTCGAGGTGGAGGCTTCGCCGTCACGCTCGAACCGCTGACTCAGGCCGAGCGGACGTTGCTTTACGCCATCCGTTCCTACGCTCGCTACCGCAAGCTCTTCTACGTCGCGATCGCGGCGGGCGGTTCGTACACGAACAACCCGTACGGCCTCGCCGGCCTGAGCGTGAACCTGGGCCGAGGGATCGGCGGCAACCTCACCGCTCCCTCCGTCGGGTTTCTCCCCACCATCGCCGACGCAGCCGTCATCGCCAATCAGGAAAAGAACATCCTGGCCTTACAGCAACTCTTGCGGCTGTACCAGGCCTTCCGCGAGGGTGGCCAGCAGTCCGACTTGCAAGTGGGGCAGGTGGAACAGGAACTTATCACCCGCCAGAGCCAGTTGCTCGGCTCCAGCATCGCGTCCACCACGGGCGGCAGTGCTGGTTCCACCACCGGCATCCGAGGCTATCTCGACGGCCTGGACTCTTACAAGCTTCAGCTTGGCCTGCCCATGACGGTGGGGCTGAATCTTGAGAGTAGTCCCCTCAAGCCGATTCGCCAGCAACTCAGCCGCTTCGAAGCGGTTTATGCCGACCTCCAGCAAATCGAGACCGAGGCCCGCAAGTTCGACCCCTTGGAGCCGGTCGCACGTTTCCGCCCCCGCTGGCAGTCGTCGCTGACGGACTCGCCCCTGGCAAAGGAAACGAACTTCGGCCGCACGATTCGGGGCCGGTGGGACACCTGGTCCAAGCTGTCGGACGATCAAATCGTCGCGAGGATTGCGACCTTGCAGGATGAACGCAGGAAGCTCTTCGATCGTAAAACGGATCGGGAGCTGAAGGGTGAGCCGGAGAATTTCGCCGATTCGACTCGCATCCTCACGATCTCCGCGGAGGTGGATCTTGCGAGCTTTGAGCAGGCTCTTCGCGTCTACGAAGCCCAGCCCTGGATGCGTGAGAAGGGAGCGGTGCAGGCGGCGGTGCAGGCGGCGGCGTTCCGGGACGTATTCAACACCTTCTACCAGTTGATCCTGGAGGTTCGTAACGATCGGCTCGCTCAGATTCGCGGGCAGTGGCCGAAACTTCCTGGGGTGAATCTCGAGGGAAGCGACCTGATCGCATCGAGTCTGGACGAGGCTTACACCGTCGGCATTCAGACGGCACTGTCGCAGCGGTTGGACCTGATGAACATGCGCGGGCAGGTGGTGGATTCGTTCCGGCAGGTCAAGGTTCGAGCCAATGCCTTGCAAGGTGTGCTGGATGTGCGGTATGATCTGGATAGCGTCACTCCGGATGCGGGGGGAAACCCGTTCGCGTTCTCGATGGATCGGGCCGAACAGCGGTTGACGATCAACGCGGAGTTGCCTCTGGTTCGTCGCTCGGAACGAAATGCCTACCGTTCGGCCTTGATTACCTACCAGGCTGGCCGTCGCCGACTGATGGCGTTTGAGGACAACATCGCGAATGATGTGAGGGCGGATCTCCGCGAATTGCGGGTTCTGGCCGAGCAGTATCGGTTGCAACAGCGGCTGATTGAGCTAGGCTACTCACAAGTCGACAACGCCCAAGCGATTCTCATCGCCCCGCCGGCACCAGGCGCTCAGAATGATGCCGGCAGCGCCGCCGCCCTGACGCAGCAAGTGCTCCAAGCCCAGAACCGCCTGCTCACTGCACAGAACGACCTCTACAACCTCTGGGTAAACTACCTCGTCTCACGAATGCAGTTCTACCTGGATGTGGAGGCCATGAATCTCGACTCCCGGGGGTTATGGCTCGATGAGTCCTCTCCAATTGAAGTCCCCGCCGTCGGAGCCTCTCCCGCTCCCGAACGGCTCACCGCACCTCGCCCATGACTCCGCGAACGGCAGCGCCGCGTCGCGTCAGCTTCCCTCGGAAAGCCGGCGACGCAGCCTCCTGCCGTGGGTCGGTCTCACAGGCCTGCTCGTTCTCGGCGGGGCTGGCTTCGCTGCGTACACGCTCTTCCATCGCCACACCGGCGAGCGGGCCGACGCCCTGCTTTTCAAGGTCGTTCCCACGGATCTCCAGATCACCGTGACCGAAAAGGGGACACTGGAATCCGCCGAGAATAGCGATGTCGTCTGCAAGGTTCGCGCCGGCAGCAAGGGCTATTCCAGCAGCATCAACTGGGTCATCGATGATGGCACTCTCGTGAAGAAGGGCCAGCTTCTCATGATCCTGGACGATTCGGATTTCCAGGACCGCTTCCGCGAGCAGAAGATCAAGGTCGACCAGGCCCTCGCGGCCAAACTCCAGGCGGAGCAGCAGTACCACATCACCCTGAAACAGAACGAAATCGACATTGCCATCGCCGATTCAAAAGTGCTGATCGAGGAGATCAACGTCGATCAGTACACAGGATTCAAGGCCGAGGAGGCTCGCCTGCCTTTGGCGTCTCTCGTCGGCACCGTCGGCATGATCGTCGAGACGGGTGTGTACAAGCAGAAGTACGACGATCTCACGGGCCAGCTTCGGCTTGCCGAGAGCGAGTCGGAGCAGAACCGCGAGCGAGCCGCCTGGGCCGAGCGGATGGTGAAGATGAAGTACATGAGTTCGGCCCAGGCCCAGGCCGAGCGCAGCCGACTCGAGAGTTCCATCGAGAAGCTCCGCAGCATTCAGACGCAGCGGCAGATCCTGGCGAACTTCACGCGACGCTCGGAACTCACCACTTTCAACAGTGCCCTCGAGAATGCGCGCAAGGTGCTTGATCAGTTCTACAAAAAAGCTGAGGCCTCGGAGATTCAGGCGGACGTGGTTCGACGCTCGGCGGCGTCGGTCTATCTCCAGGAACTCGACAAGCTCAAGGAGATCGAGGACCAGATCCGGGAGTGCAAGATTCACGCGCCCCAGGACGGCATGGTGGTGTACTACAAGTCCGAGTCGTCCAGCCGCTTCTCGAGCAGCAGCACTATTGGCATGATCGAGCAAGGGGCCCAGGTGAAGGAGGGGCAGAGGCTGCTCCGCATTCCGGACCTTCGCAAGATGCAGGTGAACACGAAGGTTCACGAGGCGATGGTGAGCCGCATCCGTGGCGACATCCGCAAGTCCACCGGCTTCTATGACTCGGTCCGCGGTGGTTTGATTCTCAACCCGCACCCGATGAGCCGACTCGTCAGCCTCCAGGACGACCTCCTCGAAACGCTCCGCAGCCGGTTTCGTCAGCGAGAATCGTACATCGCGAGCCCGGGGCAACGCGCCAGCATTCGCGTGGATGCCCGTGCGGATCGGACCCTCACCGGGCACGTTCGCTCCGTGGCCACGATCGCGAGCCAGCAGGATTACTTCAGCAGTGATGTGAAGCTGTATTCCACACTGGTGCTGATTGACGACGACGTGGAAGGCTTGAAGCCGGACATGACCGCCGAGGTGACGATTCACGTGGATGCCGCCCGGCAGCAGGTGCTGGCGATCCCGATTCAGGCGGTTGTTGGGGGGACTGAACTTGGCGCGATGCGTAAGGTCTTCGTCCGCGCGAACGGCGTCTACGAGGATCGCGAAGTGAAGCTGGGCCTCGCCAACGAACGCATGGTGGAAGTGCTGGAAGGCTTGCACGAGGGAGACGAAGTCGTGCTGAATCCGAAGATTCTCCTCACCGACAAGGACAAGGCGAAGACACACGAGGTGGAGGAATCGCGGCCGCAGAAGAACGCCCCGGACAAAGGCGACGCGACCAAGACCGGCAAGAAGAAGAAAGCCGCGGCCCCCAAGAGCGATGATGCGATGCCCTAAGCGGTCGGACTTGAGTGCCCCACTGCGTCGCGGAGTGGGTCTGTTCCCAGTCTTGTTCCTTCCTCACTGACCCTCCCACGCTGGCATGCCTCCCATCGTTCGCATCGAGAATCTCGTCAAAAACTACTACATGGGGACGGTCACGCTGAACGTCCTCAAGGGGCTGAACCTTCGTTTCGACGAGGGCGACTTTATCGCTCTGATGGGCCCCTCGGGTTCCGGGAAGTCCACGCTGCTGAATATCCTCGGCTGCCTCGATCGGCCTTCGAGCGGTCAATACTATCTCGGCGACACGGACGTCTCCGCGATGAACGACGACCAGTTGTCCGAGGTTCGCTGCACGTACCTGGGCTTCATTTTCCAGTCGTACAATCTGTTGCCGCAGTACACGGTGGTGGAGAACATCGAACTGCCGCTGATCTATCAGGGCGTGAGGCTGACGCCTGAAACGAAGGCTCGGTGCATCGCGCTGGCGGAGATGGTGGGCCTCGCCGAGCGGTTGGACCATCGGCCGTTGCAACTCTCCGGCGGCCAGCAGCAGCGTGTGGCGATCGCCCGCAGCCTGGTCAACGATCCGCACGTGATCCTGGGCGATGAACCGACGGGCAACCTGGATTCCAAGACGAGCGTGGAGATCATGCAGATGCTCCGACGGCTCAATCAGTCCGGCAAAACGATCATCATGGTGACGCACGAGAACGACATCGCCGAGTGGGCTCGCCGGGTCGTGCGCTTGCGAGACGGCCGCGTCGAGTCCGACATCCGCAACGATGCGAAGACGACCGTCGAGATGGGCCGAGGTTAACGAACTGAGACGCTACTCATGAGCACTTCTGCATCACTCTTCGCGGCCCTCGGACCGATCTGGACGAAACTGCGCCGCAGCCTGGGCCTCGCGATTCGCAGCCTGTGGTTGCAGAAGCTTCGTGCGTTCCTGTCCGTGCTCGGCATCATCATCGGCACCGGGGCCGTGATCGCGCTCATGGCCTTCGGCGAAGGCAGCATGCAGGACGCGCTGGAAGACATCAAACGCCAGGGGGCGACGAATGTCATCATTCGCAGTGCGAAGCCGCCGGAGGAGTCCGCGTCCGCGAGCCGCTCGTTCGTTTCCTCCTATGGGCTGACCGAGCGGGACCTTGCACGCTTCTCCACCTTTGGCGACTCCGTCACGCGGATCGTGCCGATGCGAGTCTTCCCCATAGAAGGCCGTTATCTCGATCGCATCAGCCCAAACGCCCGGGTGGTGGCGACGACGCCAGGCTACGCCGAGGTGAACAAGCTTGAGATGGCGAGCGGCCGGTTTATCGTGGACGACGACGATGAGGGTAAGGAGAACGTCTGCGTGCTCGGTGCCGAGATCGCGGACAAGCTCTTTCCCTTCGAGGACCCTTTGGGCCACACCGTCGGGGTGAAGTTGCACTTCTACCGCGTTGTCGGCGTGGCCAAGGATCGCATGCCCTCCGGCGGCAGTGGAGGCAGCCTTTCCGCGGAGGATTACAACCGCGACATCTACATCCCCCTCGGCACCAGCCGCGGCCGCATCGGCGAGATCGTCTATACCCGGGCCGCCGGCTCGCGAAGTGCCGAGAAGGTGCGGCTCAGTCAGATCACGCTCACCGTCTCCGACGTGGGAAAGGTGCGAGCCATCGGCAACGAAGTCCGGGCGATCCTCGAGCAGGAGCACAACTACAAGAAGGACTGGCTCATCACGGTGCCGCTGGACAAGCTCGAAGAAGCCGAGCGAGCGAAGGAACGCTTCACGAACCTGATGGCGATGATCGCGAGCATCTCTCTGCTGGTCGGCGGCATCGGCATCATGAACATCATGCTGGCCACCGTCACGGAGCGAACTCGCGAGATCGGCATCCGCCGGGCCCTGGGCGCGAAGCGGAAAGACATCACGCTTCAGTTCCTGGTCGAGGCGATCGTGCAAACCAGCATCGGCGGCGTCCTGGGCGTCTTCGCCGGGCTGGCGACGATCTTCACCGTTCCCATGATCTACAAGTGGGTCGCCGAGAAAGCCCTCCCGGCCCAGGTCCATGTCCCTTCGATTTTCATCGCCCTCGGTTTCTCGATTCTGGTCGGCGTGATCTTCGGGCTGTACCCCGCCTGGCGAGCGTCCCGGCTCGATCCGATCGAGGCCCTGCGGCACGATTGATCCAACTTGAGCCAATCCGGCGCAAGTCTCCCAACTTTCCTCGTCACGATCGTGGGCAGGGTGTGGTGCCTTGCCCGGTTCCGCTGAGGAGACCCGCGGTTGGGGAAACCTGATCGCGGGTCTTCCTTATTGGCGAAGGCGTCTTCCCATACACTTTCTCGGGAGGACAACGATGGCACGCGCGAAGAGTGGCTCCACGGACAACAAGCTCCGGCTCGGCTGGAAAGCCGGGCTGACTGATCACATCCAGGCCCTGGCGTGGTCGCCGGACGGTCAGCGTTTGGCGGCGGCGGTCGTCAGCGGGCCTATCACGATCTTCGATGCGGCCACCGGTGCAGTGCTTCACTCGCTGACCGGCCACGGCTTTGGCACCGCCGCCCTCGACTGGCACGCCGGGGGGATGATTCTTGCCTCCGCGGGGCAGGACGGAAAACTCCGGCTCTGGAATGCGAACGACGGACAGGAAGTGATCGCAGTGAGTGGCGGCGCCTCGTGGGTCGAGACCCTGGCCTGGGATGCTGCGGGCACGCTGCTGGCGTCGGGGGCGGGGAAGAAGGTTCGCGTGTGGAGCCCGGCCGGCGAAATGATTCGCGAGCTTCCACCGCAGGCTGGCACCGTCATGGACCTCGCCTGGCAGCCAGGCACGGGGCATCTCACGGTTCTCGCTTACGGTGCGGCCCGAATGTTCGACCCTCGGAATTCGGACCAGCCGGTGCGTGCCTTCGAGTGGAAGGGTTCGCCGCTCAAACTGGCCTGGAGCCCGGATGGCAAGGTGCTCGCCCACGGCAATCAGGACTCGACCGTGCACTTCTGGTATACCGACACCGGCCTGGACTTGCAGATGTATGGCTTTCCCTCGAAGGTTCGCGAACTGAGTTGGGACTTCAGTTCCCGCTATCTCGCGACGGGTGGCGGCCCGATGCCGTGCGTCTGGGATTGCCAGGCGGGGCCGAAAGGGCCCGAGGGCTCGAAGCCGCAGATGCTCGAAGGGCACGAAGACGTTCTCACGGCCGTGGCCTGGCAGCAACGCGGATACTCTCTCGCGTCCACCGGCATGGATGGCCGCTTGATCCTCTGGCAGCCGGGGAACAAGAAGCAGCCCCGGATCGGGCAGTTTCGCTTCGAGGGAAGTGCCGCCAGCACCCTGAAGTGGGCCCCGGGCGATCGTGCGATCGCCATCGGTTCGAGCGGCGGGACTGTGGCCGTGTTTCGGGTATGACCACTCAACCGCTTCAGTAGCTTCGCGTGACGAAGCGAAGGACCGCGAGCGCGAGGAACGCTCCGAGGTATCCCAGGGAGACTCCGATCACCTCGGGCCAGTCCACGTTCATGGTCTTTTTCCGCTGGCGCTCCTGCTCGCCGTCGGACAGCAATCCGGAACCGATGACGCGATCGGTCAGCGTGCCAAGGTCGCGGGTTCGCGGCGTGATCCGGTTCAGCACGGTCGTGGTGGTGACGGCCCAGCCCGGGGGCTTCAGGTCCGGTGGGCCGTCGCCGCCGGGCGGTGCAGCCCCCGCCAGGTTCATGTCCACGCGGTCCAGTTCGGACACGACGGAGTGGGCCGTGCCGATCAGAAAGATCGCGATCCAGAAGAGGAACGTGGCCACGATGCAGACGATGCTGTTCCGCGTGAGCACTCCAACGAGCGTGGAGAAGGCGTAAAGGATCGCGAAGTAAAAGACGATCGGGACGCTCGCCACGAGCAGGCCGGGGAACCAGACGTTCGTCCGCATGCCCACGGCTGCCCAGATGCCCACGGTGGTGATGGTGGTGAGCAGGGCGACGAACGTGAGGCCGCCGAGGTACTTGTAAACCAGGATCAAGGGCCGTGACATCGGCTTGGTGAGCAGCAGATCGATGGCGCCCTTGCGAAGCATGTTGGGCACAAAGCCCGCCGTCACGATCACGCCCGCGAGCATGACGACCCAGGCGCCAAGGCCGCTGACGAGGCCGCTTTCCAGGTTGTAAAGGATGTCTCCGAGCGGGCCGCGGGCGAAGGGAAGCTTAAGCGAACCAAAGAAGAGCGAGGGCTCATGCGGCCAGCGAAGGCGCGATTCGCTTCGCGCCGTGATCTCGTAGACGCCTTTCTCTTTCCGCACCACCTTGATCACCTTGAGGCCCGACGCCGCCGCGACCTGATACGCAAGGAAGTCACTGGCGAGTTCCTCCGTGAACTTCGGTCGCTCCTTCGCCGACGTTCCCGCCGAGGCGGCCCAGAAGCGAGCCGCATCTTCGATCGGGTCCGCGAACAGCCCGGCCTGGCCTTCCACGATTTTGATGTCGCCCCGCTTCACGTCCTTCAGATCCTTGCCGCCCTCCATTTCGATGCCAGCAGGCATGCCCGGAAAGCCGCGCTGGAAGCGGAGGGTGAACTGGATATCGCAATCCCAGGGCGTCCCGCCTTTTTCGAGAGTCGCCACATTCTCGACGGATTGGCTTTGCATGAACATCGCCGCACGGCTGGCCTGGCCACGGTCGGCGAAGACCATTTGCATCGCCTGGTGAGGCAGCATGTCCGGCACGGCGCTCGCCGCGGGCAGGGGCCTCACCGAAGCGCTCGCGACCAGCACGATCAAGAGCGTGGAGAGCCCAAGCATCACGAGGAAGATCCAGCCGTCCACGGCTTCCTTCAAGGAATCGCGAAGCATGGCGACGAATCGCATCATGAGTGGCTCCCCAGCGATCGTGCGACTCGAGGTGCCGAGCCTTCATCCACCATGTTCACGAACACATCCTCGAGGGACTTCTTTTTCTCGACGAGATGCCTCAGCTTCAGCCCGCGTGCCTGAAGGAACTCGAGCACAGGGTCAATGCTCTGCTTCTCGTCGAGAGCCACCTCGAAGTGCGGCCCCGCCGCCGAGACGTGGTAGCCAAGTTTGGAGATGTCGTCCGTCGGGAAGTTCTGCCCGGCATCGAGGCCGATGACGAAGTGGCCCGTCTGCCGGGTGAGGTCGGCCACCGTGCCCTCGCGGGCAAGCACGCCGCGTTGGAGAATGGCGACGCGATCGCAGACCTGCTCGACTTCGCCGAGGAGGTGTGAGTTGAGGAAGATGGTCTTACCCTGCGATTTCAGGCGTTCCATGAGTTCCCGAATCTCGCGTCGGCCGACCGGATCGACGCCATCGGTGGGCTCGTCCAGAAAGATGACCTGCGGATTGTGGAAGATGGCCTGGGCGATTCCTAGGCGTTGCTTCATGCCCTTGGAGAAGGTGCGAATGCGGGAGTTCGCTCGCTCGCCAAGGCCGACGAGATCGAGCGTGGCCGGTATCGCTCGCCGCCGTTCGCTGCGGGGCATGCCGAAGAGACGGCCGTAGAAATCCATCAGCGAGGTGCCGGTGTGATAGTCCGGAAAACGATGGTCTTCGGGAAGATAACCGACGCGTTGAAGCACCTGGCTTCTGCCCGCGGGTTCACCGAGAAGGCTGGCGTCGCCGTCGCTTTTGCGAACGATGCCGAGGAGGATCTTGATGAGCGTGGTCTTCCCCGCGCCGTTTTGGCCGAGAAGGCCGTAAATCTGACCGGGTTCGACGCGGATCGAGACACCCTTGAGGGCCTCGATTCGGCCGTAGTCCTTGCGAAGCAATCTCGTCTCGATGACGGACATACAACCCCCCTCTGACGAGACATTTGCTCGTGAGGAGAGTTTATGGAACCGCGGCGGGCTACACTATGGTTCGCCCCATTCCCGCCATCGGAGACCCGCCATGCTGCACACATCGCATCGCCGAGACTTCCTTCGCCAATCGCTGCTGACGCCCCTGGCTGCTCTCGGCTTTAGCCAGGCCGATGCTCAACCGAAAGCGAAGCCGGCCGGCTTCCGTGCCGGTGCTGCCACCAGCAATATCACGCCCGAGATCGGCGGCCCGATCGTCGGAGGATTTCGCCCCGAGCCTTCGCAGCACATCCACGACGAACTCCATGCACGCTGCCTGGTGCTGGAGAATGGCGAATCGCGGATTGCTCTCGTCGTGCTGGATTTGCTGGGCGCGGACGAGGCGATGTTTGAGGAAGCCCGCAAGCTCAGCACCGCAGCCACGGGCCTGCCGGGTGAGTGCCTTTTCGTTTCCTGCACGCACACCCACTCCGCACAAAGCGCGCTCGGCCAGGGTCGCAAGTTCGGCAAGCGAGAACTGAACGACTACCAGCGTTTCGTCGCGAAGCGAATCGCCGACGGCGTGCGGCGAGCCATCCACAACCTTGCCCCCGCCCAGGTGGGCTGGTCGATGGCCAGCGAACCCCGAGAGGTCTTCAACCGTCGCTGGTTCATGAAGCCCGGTACCGTGCCGGTTAACCCGTTCGGGGAGACGACCGATCTGGTGAAAATGAACCCGCCTCGAGCCAGTGCGAACCTTGAGAAGCCGTCGGGCCCGACCGATCCCGAAGTGAGCGTGCTCGCCGTGCGTTCCCCGGGCGGCAAGCCGATTGCGGTCTATGCGAGCTATTCGCTGCACTATGTCGGCGGCACCGGCCCGAATGAAATCTCCGCGGACTACTTCGCGGTGTTCTGCGATCAGCTGCAACAGAAACTCGCCGCGGACCGCCAGAGTCCGCCATTTGTCGCGATGCTCTCCAACGGCACCAGCGGGAACATCAACAACATCGACTTCAGCAAGCCGGGCGAACGCAGCGCTCCTTACGCCAGGATGCGTGAGGTGGCCGATCGCGTCTCCGACGCCGCGTTGAAGGCGTATCAGAGCATCGCGTGGAAGGAGACGGCCACCCTGGGCGCGAAACTCGAGATGCTCGACGTCGGACATCGCCATCCCACCTCGGAACAACTCGCCCGTGCGAAGGTGCTCATCGCCGAGGCGAAGGACCCAAAGAGCCTCGAATACATTTACGCCCAGCGCACGATCCAGCTTGTGGACTGGCCGGATACGATCCCGCTGCCGCTTCAGGTCGTTCGCATCGGCGACGTGGCGATTGCGGGGATTCCGTGCGAGGTCTTCGTCGAGACGGGGCTGGAATACAAGGCCAAGAGCCCGCTCAAGCCGAGCTTCATCGTGTCGATGAACAACGGCTACTTGGGCTACCTGCCGACGCCGGAACATCACAAGCTTGGCGGATACGAGACCTGGCTTGGTACGAACCGACTTGAACCGCAGGCCTCCACGAAGATCCTGGCCAGGCTGCTACAGATGACGGCGTCTCTCAAGTAAGGACTGGTGCATCAACATTGATGGCCGATGGTGACAGTTGTTGATGCACCGATCCTGAAGTTCCACGAAACTCACTGTGGCAGAGACTTACTTCAGATCGAACAGCAGCGTTTCGCCTTCCTCAAGGCCACGCACCTCAATAGTGGGCTCATCGTCAAGAGCGATCGCATCCCCTGTGGAGAGACGCTGGCCGTTCACCGTCACGGCTCCGGTGGCCACATGCAGGAACGCACCGCGGCCCTTCCCCAGCGTGTAAGACACCGCATCGCCCTCCGCCAGGCGGGCGACCAACACGCGGGCATCCTGGCGGATCGTCAACGAGCCCTCGGCACCATCCGGCGAGGCAGCCAACTGCCAGCGACCCCGGCGGCCCTCAGGGGGAAACGCTTTCTGGGCGTACCCTGGCGTGTGGCCCCTGCGGTCCGGCATGATCCAGATTTGCAGCAGGTGCACCGCCTCCGTGGGGGAAGGGTTAAACTCGCTGTGCAGCAAGCCAGTCCCTGCGGTCATGGCCTGCCACTCGCCCGTGTGAATCGTCTCCCCAGGGCCCATGCTGTCCTGATGTTCGAGCGCACCGGATAGCACGTACGTCAGGATCTCCATGTCGCGGTGGGGGTGAGTCCCGAAGCCGCCACGAGGTGCAATGCGGTCATCGTTAATGACTCGCAACGCGCGGTACTGATGATTCTTCGGATCAAAGTAATCCCCGAAGGAGAACGTGTGCCGACTGTCAAGCCAGTCGATACGAGTGACGCCGCGGTCTTCGGACTTGCGAATCGTGAACATGGGAAGTTTGCCTGGCAACCCCGTGATGTCAGATCGGGGTCACAGAGGGATACCACGTTCCCGGCCAGTTGTTACATCCCGCGACCGGTCGAAGCGAGGAAGCCGTACATCGACCATGCCATCCAGGCGGCGGCAAAGAAGCTCAGAAGGACGACAAGAATGCCGAGGGTGCGGACCGCGCGAAGCTGCCACCACATGAAGAGACCGGACATGGCCCAGAAGAGCATGATGAAGGCCATGACGTCCACGATGACCGCCCAGGCCCAGCGGCCCCCGACTTCGCTGGGGTAGCCGTGAGTGGTGTGCAACCGCGTCAGAAACCGCCGGACCGTGAGCGGTTCTGCGGTCGTTGTCGTTTCCGCGGGGCGACCCCTGACGCTGCCCGTGAGAGCGTTGTAGGTCACTTCCCACACCTTCCCGCGATCTCGCATCTTGAAGATGAGGTCAGGCACGGAGGTGACGGCGACCTCGCCGCCGGGCCAGCCAAGGCTTGCGAGCAACGCAGGAATGGCAGCCTTGACGCGCTCATGAAGTGGCTCCTCGAGTACGAGCCCATCCTCGACACGTGCCTCGGTGCGATCCTCACGCTTGCCGCCGGGCCGTCGCCCCCACTTCGCCGCTCCCGGTCGAGCACCGATTGCGAATGGGGCCTCAATCGTCAGTGGCCAGATGTCAGTCGTCAGCCTTATATCGTGGAGCTGGAAAGTGATCTCGTGCTCCTCAACAGGCGGCCGCGCTCCGCATCGCCACGCCGAAAGCGGCTGAATACGGTCGCTTCGATCCTGAGTGGTTTTCTCAAGCTCACCGTCAATCGCCTTATTCGGTCACATGGTCGCCGCCGTTGCGACTACCCAGGGCCTTGTAGCTGGGCATAGAGATGGTGTCTCGAAGGAACTTCACGGAGCCATCGCAGTAGACGAAGTTGCAACCGCCCTTGTGATTGCTGCGGAAGGCCGAAAAGCCGGTGCGGCGCCACCAGGCGTTGGGGCTGTTGTCGTCAGGGCCGGTCGCCTTCTCGACCACGGTCGTCGTGTTCATGGCCACGTTGGTCGTGCCATCGGCAGTGTCCTGCCCCGGGTGCGGGAACACCCAGTTGGTCTGCCCCGAAAAGGGTTTGCCGGCCAGCGGCGAGCCATCGGGTGCCTTCGCGGTGCTGGAGGCGGGATAGTTGTAGTCCTTCAGGGTGTAGTGTTTCTCCCCTGCCAGAAAGGTGCTGGAAGTGCCGTCCGTGACGTCCGTGAGCTTGACGTGTCGGAAGGAACCCAGATCCTCCGGAGGCGAGCCCGGCGCGGGTGAGACATACGCGGAAGCGAGCGCGCCATCGTCTTCGGTCCACACGGAGGCCCCCGTCGTCCGCACGCTGCCGCTGGAATCGGTCATGTGTTCAAAGTTGCCCCGGCTCCAGGCGTAACTCGAATAGGCGGCATAGCGATTGTTCACCGGCACCGACATCGAAGGGTCAAGGAAGGTCGGCAGCGGCTTGTTGGTGAGCATGGCGTTGGTGATGCCATCACCATCGTTGTCGACGGTGCTATTCCACGCGAGCATCGGATCATAACTTCGCGCGATCGCGTCCTGTTCAAGGTAAGGCAGGATGATCAGGAATGCGCCGTAGTGCTTGTATCCGATGCCATCGGGCAGTGTCGGCGTCTTGCCATCGCCGAGGCCCCGAGCCGCGTAGCTGAACGGCGGCAAGCGGCCCTCGGAGGCGTGGTAGTTGTGAACCGCCAGGCCGATCTGCTTGAGATTGTTCGCACACTTCGTACGGGCCGCCGCCTCGCGCACCTGCTGAACCGCCGGCAACAACAGGCCGATCAGTATGGCGATGATGGCGATGACGACGAGCAATTCGATCAGGGTAAACGCTTTTCGAGCAACAAGGCGCATGGGTCCGCCCTCCGATTCGTGGGAAACGGGTCAAGGTCGGAGCCGCGTTGCGACGGAGGGTGAGCAGGCCACTGTGGATCGTGGTTCGATCGTGGCCGCATCCCGAACGTTGGCGGAGCGTACTCGGCAGGCACGGCAGGAGCCGCGATCTTGTTGCGACAAAATCTCAACAAGACGACTTTACTCTACCGCCATGTTTGGTACTGTCAATCTGCAGGAAGAAAAAATCGTCCCGATTCACTCCTCGATTCGTGGCCCTCACGAGTCCTTCGCCTCGGATTGATACCATGTCTCAACAGACCTCGCCTGCGAATCGAGATGAGAACGAGGAAATCGACGTGGTGGAACCGGGCATTCCCGAGCGAGTTTTGCGGGCCGAGGAGCTCTTCGGCCCTTCGCGAGAGGTGTGGATCGACCACGACGGTGTTCGCTATCGCTTGCGAATCACTCGTCGAGGCAAGCTCATTTTGCAGAAGTGATGGCCGGGGACGCTTCTTCACTTTCCTTCTCAATTCACGATCGGAAGAATTGACGGCCCGGGGTGGCACGAGTTATATTGCATCAGGAATCCCTGTCGCCGGGGCTGGAGGCCCCAAGTCGTTTCTGTAAAAGTCTCCCGATCCAGTCGCCCACGAACCGCCCAGCGTTTCTGAACTCTCTCGCGATACGCGAAGCGATTCGCGGAACGAGCGCAATGTCCACCACGCCTCCCGATCCTTCGAGTCCTTCTTCACCGGCATCTCCGGCAGGCGGCGGCTTGCCTCCCACCAACGGCTCCACCGGCTCGCTCCGACAAGCTCCTTCCCTGGGAACGGGCTCCTCGCTTTCCGATCTCCTCCGTGCCAATGCCGGCCTGCCCACTCGCCGGGCGAACGCGGCTGCGGATCTCGCGGCACAACTTCTCCCCGCAGGCCATTCCTCGTATCCCGCGATACCCAAACTCAACACGGATGATCAGCCCACGATCATCTCGGCGAATCCGAGTCAGCTCGCTCCGCCTTCACCGCCTTACATTCTGGGCGAGTCTCCCGGAATCATCGGACGCACGCTGGGGCATTACGAATTGATTGAGTCGATCGGAGCCGGCGGCATGGCCGCGGTTCTGAAGGCTCGCGACACTGAACTAAGTCGAATCGTCGCTCTCAAGATTCTGCCGCCCGGCTCCGCTTTGGATGCGGAGAACGTCCTGCGTTTCAAGCAGGAAGCCCGGGCCGCCGCCAAGCTCGACCACGAGAACATCGCTCGCGTCTACTACTGCGGGGAAGACCAGGGCCTGCACTTCATCGCCTTTGAATTCGTGGAGGGCATCAACCTCCGCGGCCTGATTGATCGCCGAGGAACGCTCTCGGCCGCGGAATCGGTCGGTTACATGATTCAGATCGCCGCGGGGCTCGCTCATGCTGCCGAACGAGGAGTTGTCCATCGTGACATCAAGCCTTCCAACATCATCATCACGCCACATGGTCGGGCCAAGATTGTCGACATGGGCCTTGCTCGACTTGACGCGACACCTGTCAACGGCGGCATGACCCAGTCCGGCGTCACCCTGGGAACCTTCGACTACATCTCGCCCGAGCAGGCTCTCGATCCTCGCCGGGCGGACGTTCGCAGCGATCTCTACTCGCTCGGTTGCACCTTTTACCACGCCCTCACCGGTCGTCCGCCGGTTCCCGAAGGGACTGCGGCCAAGAAGCTCTACGCTCATCAGCAGATTCCGCCGCTTGATCCTCGCGAACTGAACCCTGCCATACCGGACTCGCTTGCCATCGTTCTGGCCCGCATGATGATGAAGGATCCGGACCGTCGCTACCAGACACCAAGCGAACTGATTGCGGACCTCAAACGCCTGATCGATCCGGCTCAGCTGTCGACGGATTTTTCGCTGTCGGACTCGGTCGTGCGAGCGATCCCCGCGAGCGAATCGGTGATTCCCCCCGCTCCTCGATTGCCCGTTGGCCTGCTCTTCGCCCTGGCGGCAGTCCTTATTATCATTGTGGCCCTCTCTTCCACTTCGCCCGATTCGAACACGGACCGACCCCCATGGGCCGAGCCGCCCGCGACATTAAAGGGCCTCCGCGCTAAAGCCACCCACAACGCTGCGGAAGCGACACCCGTGATGCCGAAGGGGCGCCCCACGAGTGAGATGCTCTCCGCTTCCACGACCGAAGAACTGATCCGCCACACGCGAACCGAGGCCCAATCCACACGGATTCGGCTCACGGGCCCTGTGTATGATCTCACGCAACTGGGGGCTTCGTTTGTCGGTGAGGCGGGCCAGACGCTGGTGTTGGAAGGCACGGGCAGCCTCAGTTCGCCCACGGTCATTCAGGTCGCAGCCTTGCCCCTGACGCGCACGGGCGAGCGAGCCGGCAGCCTCACGTTCTCGGGATATGGCTCGGTTCGCCTGGTGAACGTTCGCATTGTCCTCTCAGCACCGGATGTTTCCGCAGCTGCTGATCAGGCGGAAGCCGTGGGCCTGGGGGCCGTGGATGTCGGACTGCTGACGCTGACCGACTGCCAGTTCGATGCGTCGCAGAACGAAGTTCTTGCGTCTGGTGCCGCCGACGTGGCCGTGAGCCGATCGTCGTCTCGATTCACCCCCGTGATGAAGGCGGAGCGCTGCCTGTTCCTGCCCGGTGCTGTCGGGGTAAGGCTTTGCCCGCGAGCGGAACTGACTCTCGACGATTGCGGCTTCGCACCGCAGACCACCGCGGCCGTGCAGATTCAACCTGGCGTGGGCGAAATGGAATCGGCCCGCGTCACGCTCTTTCGCTCCTCCTTCATGCTCGACCCTCGCTCCGCTGTGGTCTCGACGGATGGACGCACGGCCGTGCGAGTCACCGCTGGTTATTGTGTCTTCGCGCCGAACGCACCAACCGCCGATGCTGCCTCGCGAATCGAGAACCGACCCTTGGCCGGTCGCGCCGTCGTGATGCGAATCGATTCCGATTCCCCGCAAGGAATCCGCTTCGACGGCGAGGACGGCCAGCGAAATGTGTACTGCTTCGTGGAGCCGCTCGGATTGCGCAATGCCGAGGGGCCACAAGTTCTCTCGTTCGACGACTGTCGTTCGCGCTTCTGGCCGCTCCAGGATCGCGGGGCGGTGACGTTGAAACGCACTCCCTGGGCCGCCATCGATCTCGAAGGGGTGTGGTCCCGACCCGCTGACTGGCATCGCGCCTTTCGATTACTGCCGGAGAATGATCTGTTTGTCGCTTCCTCGAGCGATGGGGTGAAGTTCGTCGGCGCTCGATTTGGCGTGCCCGGCCGTTCCGAGGGGGGACTGATCTACGACGCGGCTCCGCTGGTGAAGCCGATCGCTGCATTCGAGGTTCGCGAGAAAGTCTGGTGGCCCGAGCCGCCCCGGGGCACCGTGCTTGTTCCAGGCACTTACGACGATCTGGGCAAGCTCCTTCGCGATGTTCGATCGGGCGATACGATCCTCATCCGGCACGATGGCCTGCTTCCCGTGGAACCGGCCATCGTCGCTCGGCGAGGAGCAAGCGACGACAAAATTGGGGAGTTGAACCTCACGTTCAAGCCTTACGCGGATCCGATGCATCATTGCCGACCGGTGCTGACCAACGGCCCCACGAACCGCCTGGACGTCGCGCTGCTCACGCTTGAGGATGGCGAGGTTCATTTCGAGGATCTTCAGTTCCGCATCACCGCCGGGCATCAGAGTGTCGCCCTGGCGAGGCAGGTGGTGTCGATGCAGGGAGCGAAAAGCTGCTCGTTCCGTTCCTGCGTGCTGACGCTCGAGGAAGACGGCGGAAAGGCGGCCGTGGTGGTGATTGCGGACCCGGAGGCTCGAATGTCAGCGAACGGCCCCACGGCTGTGCCCCGCGTCCGCTTCGACGACTGCCTGATTCGCGGCCAGGGGCGGGGGCTTTGGCTGCCCTCGAGCCGGGCGTTTGAACTCGAGGCCTCGAATACGGTGACAGCCCTCGAAGGCCCCGTGCTCGCGATCGATCACGCGGCCAAGGTGGCGTCGGAGGCCACGAGCCGGGTTCGCTTCAAGCATCTGACCGCACTCCTGGCAGGCCCGATTTTGGAGCTTCGCGCGGGCAAGCCGACGGACGGAGCCACAGGTCTCGTGCCCACCCATGTGGAAGCGGACGAGTGCCTCTTCGCCTCTCTGCCAAGTGCCGCCAATCCGCTCATCGAAGCGGAGGGCCTGGATTTCGAGGCGTTCCGCGATGCCCTTACCTGGGCCCGCCCGGCCGCGAGCCTCCGTGCCAACTGGTATGCGAACTTCGAGGCCTCCACTCATGTCGTCGAGTTCAATCTCGCCGCCGAGGGGATGCCGTCCAAGAAATGGATGTGGAGCGACTGGCTGTCCTTCGGCGATCGCCCTGTCGGCACACCCGTGGGCAAGGTCACCTTTGCCTCGGCACCCGCAACCGCTCGGGAACTGCGTGCAGTCACACCCGCGGATCTGAAAGTGACTGCCATCGACTTCCCGGAGATGAACGGCTTGAAAGCCGGAGACACCGGCGCGAATGTCGAACTGCTGCCGAAGCCCTCGGAATGAAACAAGGCCCACTCGCGATCACGAGTGAGCCTTGATGGACGGTGCTCTTGCTGATCTTCTGCGTCTATTGAATCCAGCGATTCTCCGCAGTCCTCTCCCACGCCAGCCGCAGGCCGGAATCCTCACTCACTTCTTCTTCGCTGGCTTCTTGGCGGGCTTGGAGGTCTTGTCCTCCGCCTTCGCCTCGGGCTTCTTTGCGGCGCCCTTCTTCTTGAAGATCGCGTCGTAACCATCGCCGAACTTGTTGTCTTCTGCCATGCCCATGCGAACGATGCTCACGTCTGTCTCTCCGAAAGGGAATCGAGGAAGGGGATGCTGTCAGTGTAAGACACGATTCGCGGCTTGTCATCTCCGCTCAACGGCCGGACGCGAATCGATAGAGAATCTCGGCCGCAGGTTCCAACTGTTCGAGGTCGATCCACTCATCGCGTGTGTGAGCCTGAGCGATGTCGCCAGGACCGAAGACCACCGCGGGAATGCCGGCCTCGGCAATCGTGGACGCATCCGTTCCGAACGGGACAGCCACGACCTCATGCTTGCCGACGACGCCATTGATGGCGGCTCCGAGGCGAGTGACAAGTTCGCCCGAGTGAGCAGGATTAAGTGGAGGACAGGCGAGACGTGGAGTCGTCGAGATGAAAGGGAAGTCGATTCCGGGAAGCTTACGCAAGAAGGCGTCGAGATCGCTGACAGCATCGGTGGGGTTTTCGCCGGGAATCAGTCGACGGTCGATCTCGATCCGGCAGAAGTCCGGAACGGTGTTTGGGCTCACCCCGCCCGTGATGCGTCCCACGCTCAGCGTCGGCGGGCCGAGCAGCGGGTCGGCCGCATTCGTGCGAAGTTGCTCCGCGTAGCTCTCGATGCCCTGGAGAATCCGGGCCATGCGATACACAGCGTTCACGCCCTGCTCCGGCCGCGAGCTATGGCAGGCCCGGCCGGCCGTCTCGATCTGCCAGCGAACGACTCCCTTGTGAGCGTGCACAATATTCAGCAGCGTAGGCTCGGCCACGATCGCGTAGTCCGCCCGCAGGCCGGCCTTCACGAGGTGCTGCACTCCGAGAAACGTGTGCTCCTCATCAACAGTGAAGGCAAGCGTCACGTTCGCAGAGCCGGCGGGCTTCTCGCGAACGAGACGCTCAAACGCATGAAGCATCACCGTGCCTCCGGCCTTCACGTCGCACGATCCGCGGCCGTACATCCGGCCGTTCTCGCGCTTCGCACCGAACGGTTCGACCGTCATGGCGTCGACCGGAACCGTGTCCTGATGGGCCTCGAAAAGCAGTGAGAACGGAGCCGGCGAAGGCGAGCGATATGTGGCCACAAGGTTATGGCGGCCCGGCTCGATTTCCTGTCGTTGATAGTCACAGCCCAGGTCGCGAAGGCGTTGCTCGAGGTAATCAGTGACGCGATGTTCGAGCGTGATCTCCGAGGGAATGTCCGTCCGCCCCATGGGATTGACGGAGGGTCGGCGAACAAGTTCGGCGAGCGTGGCAATGAGGGAGTCGCGCATGGTGAAGGATGGTGTAGGCAGCGGGGTTGCAAAAGCCCACCCGTTGCCGGAAGCCGCCGCTCGCGGCGAAGCGTTGTGGCAGGAAATCACAGGGCGAGGAACAGAAAAGCAATCCCGTTCCATGAACTCAAGTGACAGTTTTGGGCAGTGCTCCGCCGCAAGCGGCGAGGCGTCACGCCGTGGCGGAGCCTTTCTTGCCGTACTTCGTTTCGGGAACCTCGGCGGAGGTGCCGTCGAACCAGGCGTCCTCGAAGACGATCCGCTGTTTCTTGTCCATCGCCATGTTGGAGACGAGGGCCATGATCGCGTCGGCCATGGCGACTTCGCCGTGGCAGCGGGGCATGCGCTTCGCTTCTTTCAGGTGGCCGTCCTTGTCCTTCTCGTAGCTCACCTTTTCCTTGCCCCACTCGCGGACGCAGAAGGCGAAGTGCTCCATCTCGGTGCGGTAGCCACGGACGGGCGTATCCCAGGCCGGGCCGCTGGAGCCCTTGGCGATCGCCGCTCCGCCTCCGCCCCAGGTGGACGCGGCCTCGGCTTTTGCCTCGCCCTTTTCACCGACCGTAACGTTGATCTTCGTATCCCGGCCGCCCTCGGTCTTCTTGGCCTTGTCCGGTTCGCGAAACAGGAAGACATCCTTTTCCTTCTCGATCACCATCGTTCCCTTCGAGCCCATGACGCATTCGCCGTATTCTTCAAAGCTGTTGGTGTTGAACGAAGAGTACGTGACGATGACGATGTCGTCCTTGTCGTTGCCCTTCTTGCGGCCCTTGGGGTGGTTGTCGCCGGGGAACTCGAAGGTGACGAAGACGGAGTCATCGGATTCGCGGTCATTCTGGCCGGGGCGGTAGAAGAACTTGCCCCCGACGCCGGAGACAGCGAGCGGTTTGACGTGGCCGAGAATGATCGACGAAGCATCCAGTTGATGGCTGCCGAGCTCGGCCATCAGGCCGCCGCCGGTCTTGTCGAAGCAGCGCCAGCGAACGAGTTCGCCCGCGTCCTTGAAGCCGTACCGTTCCTGGTCTCCGAAAGCGAGCTGCTTTAGCTTATCCTGGGTCAAGTAGGCCGCATCTTCCTTCGGTACCGGTTTGAACCAGCCGTCGTTGTAGTAGGGCAGGCCGAACTCCTTGACGGCGAACTTCTCGCTGTCGGAAGCGGACGGGGAGTACGCCCAGGAGTTGTTGCGGTGCCAGAGGGCGCGGATGTGCTTGATGTCGCCGAGGATGCCGGTCTCCACCACTTCCAGGGCCTGGGCGTATAGCGAACTGTAGTGCCGCTGGTGGCCGATGTTCAGCAGCAGGCCCTTGTCCTTGCCATACTTGATCATGTCCTTGCAGCGGGTCACGTCGCGGGCCATCAGCTTTTCGCAGAGGACGTGCAGGCCCTTGTCCATGCAGGCCTTGGTGATGACGTCGTGCGTGTTGAGCGGCGTCGCGATCACGACCATCTCGATGCCGAGGCGGTCCTTGGCCTCGAGAAGCTTGTCCAGGCTGTCGAAGCTCTCGATCTTCTTGGCCGTGTCCTTGCCATAGATCTTGTTGAGTCCCTTGCGGGGTCCAGCGGGTTCGCCCTCGTAGATTCGCTTGATGTTGGAGGGCCGAATGTCGCAGACGGCGACGATCTCGTTGAACTCGGGGTTGTGATCGCCGACGAGCACGCCGCCCTCGTCGCCGACGCCGATGAAGGCGGTCTTGACGGCCTTGTTCCCCTTCCAGGTCTGGTAGCCGAAGTATACAGCCGCGGAAACGGGCACCACGGACCCCGCCGCGATGACGGACTTCATGAAGTCGCGACGATCGGTGCCGCCGACGGCGAGGCTGTTGCCCATCTTGCCCGCACGGGCCAGGTCGCCGGAGGCTTGCTCGAAGTTCTGCCGGCCGATCGCACGTTGTTCGGGGGTCAGGTCCAGCGCCATGAGTTATCTCCAGGGAAAGGTCAGTATCGTGTGTACGAAGGAAGTCGGTTCAGGGTTCCGTCTTGCCGCTTGCGGTGAAGCGTGGTGGCGACCGTTCACGAACGGGATTCGCATCAGTGACCGAAAGTCGCAACGCTTCGCCGCAAGCGTCTATCCTCGTTTCGGTGACTGCAGACTGCGCGGCGGCACGGGCGCGGCCACCGGCTGAGACCCGCTCGGGTCCCGCGGCACCCCCAGAAACAGGGCGTCGAGCCCCATCCAGCGGCCCGTCGGCATGCAGGCGAGCGACAACAACGCCAGGCATTCGATGATGTTCTTGTTGATGAACAGCGGGTTCCCCTCGGTACCCGGCGGGGCCTCGAACCAAGGGAACGCGGGGTGCAGCAGGTACGTGACGATGAGGAACCCCGCCCCCAGCGCCGCCGCCAGTCGTGCCAGGAAGCCGGCCAGCAACGCCGACCCGACGCCGACCAGGAACCACATGGTGATCTTGTCGCCTAGCGGGCCCATGCCCTTTGCAGGCGTCTCCGCCTCCGCTTTGCCCCCGGTGAGGGCCGAGCGAAGCTCGTTGGAGAAGTCGTAAGCATCCTTCGCCAGAGTCGCCTCGGCCGCGACCACGTCGAGGCGAAGGGCGTTGGCACGTTTCTTCTCGTAGCCGTAGCCGTTGCCGAGGCCATCATGAGCCCGGGCATCGACATCGGCGACTTCACGCTGCAGGTTCGTGACCCACTCGAGACGTTCCGGGGCGGTGAACTGGGGCTTGTCCTTGCCTCCGATGGAGGCGATCGCCATCTCGCGCGTGTCGACGCCGTACACCCAGCGGGCATACGCGGCCTTCGCGGCCTGAATCGCGGCCTTCGCCAGTGACTTGGCGTTGTCGATCTTCTTCTGCTGGGCGTCGCGAATCTTCTGGGTATCGTCGGCGATCGCCTTCTTTTCGTCGTCCGTCTTGGCGGCTTCGAGCAGGGCCTTCGCGGCCTTGCCCGCATCGTCGATGGACTTCAGCGCGGCGTTCTTGATCGCGTCTTCCGTCTTGTCCTCGATCGCGTCGAACGACTTCGCCACCGCCGCGGGGCACTCGGCCGCTTGTTGTTCCTCGGCCAGTTTCGCAAAGGCCACCTGCTTGATATCCTTGGACGCCTTCACGCGATCCGTGATGATCGCCGAGGTATCCTCGAACTGCTTCCGCATCGTCGGCCCGAGCACGCCGGGGGCGACCTTGAAGTAAGGCTCGCTGGTGAACACTTTGGTCGAGTCGTTCGGACCGGAGTAGACCGTGTTGACCTTGTAAAGGCCTTCAAAAAGGAAGTGCCAGCCAATGGCGAGACGAAGGGCGAGCAGGAAGAAGACGCTGCATCGCCAGTTCTGCTGCCAGGTGGCCACGAGGAGCGCGAGGACCGTGCCCGCCAGGCCGGCGTAGAGTGCCTCGACGGGAATGGAAAACGGGAGATTGATCATGGTTCCGGATCCAAAAAACTCATCAGAGTGAAAGAGGACGCCGTGATGTCCACCCCGTCGCTCACGCTCCGGGTTCGCCTAGTCCGCATGGGCCGGAGCGAGGCTGGGCTCGTTCAGGCCGGTGGGGGAATGATAGCGGGTATCGAGATTGTACAGGGACGGCTCGACTTGGCCTGCTCGAAGCACCAGGGCGCCGAGGTATGGCCGAAGCCGGGTGAGCCGATCCGCGCCGGGTTCGCCGAGCACGTACACCGCCGTGGAGATCGCATCCGCTTCCGCGGCCGTGGGGGCGATGACCGCGGCGCTGGCAGTGCCCTCCGCGGGCCAGCCAAGGCGAGGGTCCAGCAGGTGGCCCAGGCTGCGGTTGTTGCACGTGAAGTGCTGAAAGGTGGCTGCCGACACGCCGAGGGCGGAATCCGCGAGGTGGACGGTGCCCAGCGATCGGCCGTCGTCCGCGGGGTGGCGAAGGCGGATCGACCAGCCGCGTCGGTCGTCAGGCGGCGTGCCGAGGCCCAGGATGCTGCTGCCCCCGCCTTGGAGGAGGGCGGTGGTGATGCCCCATTTCGTTCGGAGCAGATCCGCGGCACGGTCCAGTGCGTACCCCTTGCCGATGGCTCCGAGGTTGAATTCGAGCCCTTTCACGCGGAAGCGAATGGAACGGTTCGCCTCGTCGAGTACGACGTGCTTCATACCCGTCGCCGCCATCGCCAGGCTTTGTTCGCGAGGCGAAGGCAGCTTGCCCTCGCGATGGTAGAAGCCCCACGCCCTGGTGAGTGAGCCAGTGGCGATGTCGAAGGCGCCTTCGGTTTCGCGCGTCAGCCCGGCACAATCACGAAGGAGTTCAAAGAGTTCCTCCGAGACTGGCACGCTGCCCTCGGCGGCGCCTGCGTTCAAGCGCGAGACCTCGCTATGGTCGCGGAAGACTGTGAGTTGATCCTCGAGTTCGTCGATGAGGTCGAGCGCATCCTGGGCTGCGGGAACCGCGTGGGGATGACCGTACGGAATGGCGATCTCGAACCGCGTCGCCATCGCGCGGCGCGAGACCCGCACCAATGCGAACGTGGCGTCGGTCTCGTCGATCACCGGCTCCGCGAACGGAGGAAGAACGTGGCTCGCGGTGCGGGCCAGTTCCGGAGCACGGAAGAAGAGACGGCGGTTCATGCAGCCTGGATCAAAAGGATCGTGGAACTCGGAGCCATGTCATGGTGGCAGAACCCGAGGATCACTTCAAGAGGCGACCGCGATTCCCCCGGGAACTTGTGGGATGACTCGTGCAGAGCGGTTCGGCATTCACTAGACTGTTTTGCAGTGCTCACCCGATGATCTCTCTCATCCAACACGGAGCCAACCATGGCTGCGAAGTTCGTCATCAAGCAATCCGCGAATGGCCAGTTTCACTTCAACCTGAAGGCTGGCAACGGCGAAGTCATCCTGAGTAGCGAGTTGTACACGGCCAAAGCGAGCACCCAGAACGGCATCGAGTCCGTGAAGGTGAACTCGCAGGATGACGCCCGCTTTGAACGCAAAGAATCCAAAGCGAGCGAACCGTTCTTCGTTCTCAAGGCCGCGAACGGAGAGTCGCTTGGTAAGAGCGAGATGTACTCTTCGAAGTCCGCGATGGAGAATGGCATCGCCTCCGTCAAGAAAAACGCACCCGTGGCCGAGGTCGACGACCAGAGCTGACACGCCCGGGCGAAAATCCCTCCA
>Ga0105046_10002108_pt1 | contig 31232 bp, 27 predicted proteins | sample MAT03_FD_78385 | JGI IMG/M metagenome (GOLD analysis project Ga0105046, IMG submission 78385) | Freshwater microbial communities from Lake Fryxell liftoff mats and glacier meltwater in Antarctica - MAT-03 (megahit assembly) | ecosystem: Environmental > Aquatic > Freshwater > Ice > Liftoff...
ATGGTTAAACCGGTGGACCCGCAAGCCCTGATGAAGACGCTGACAATGCTAGCCGAAGCGGCTGATAAGTAAAATTGCCTGGGGCGTGTTGACGATTTCAGCGGGTTTATCTTGGAATTCCAATGGGAGTTATGGCACGACTCTCATCGTATCACGCACAAAAAACCGATAAGGATTGGTTCGCGTAAACTTTTCCCATGCAATGTCGAGTGATCATCAACACGCCCAAACTGTTAAGCCGACTCGTGCTTTGCAACGTGCTCCGACTTCTGGCGAGCATACTCTCGGTGCTGCCGGGCAGCGACGTACCTCTTGTAAAAGACCTCCGCCGCTAATGCCTTCTCAGGATAGTTGAACATTGGGCGAATCATCGAAACACCTTTTCAAGTTCGGCACGGCACTCGTCCGCTAATGGCCGCGTCGGTTCGGCCTGGACGAAATAGGGTACACCGCTCCTTCTACACCGGCCTGGCCATGCATCTTCCAATGTATTCGTCTTCTACCCCAAAGTGATCAGGAATTTTGGCCCATGGGGACAGGTGGCTTCTTTAACTTCCACGCCAGTCCGAGCATCGCAAGAAGACGAATGACGTAGTAGCCGAGGTCCAATTCCCACCAACGATGGCCGAAGCGTGTAGAGGTGGGAAACGCATGGTGGTTGTTGTGCCATCCTTCGCCGAGTGCCAGCACTCCGACCAGGAGGTTATTTCGGCTTTTATCGGATGTTGCGTAACGGCGCCTTCCCCAAAGATGGCAGATCGAGTTGACGCTCCACGTTGCATGGTGAGCGAGGAATACGCGAACCAATCCACCCCACAAAAAGCCGGTCAAAGCTCCCATCCAACCATTGATCGCATATCCCAGGCCAGCGGGAATCAGGAGTCCGAGGACCGCCCAGAAAAGAAACATTGAACTTACCATGCAAATCATGCGACTTTTGAGAAGATCCGGAGCATATTTCTCAAGACCAGGATGATCCGGAGCCAGCGCCCATCCGACGTGAGCATGTAAGAATCCTCGAATGCGGCCCCAAAACCCTGGCCCGTGAGGAACGTGCGGGGAGTGGGGATCGCCTTTCTGGTCGCTATGCTGATGATGAATGCGATGCCTCCCAACCCATTCAAGCAGTCGCCCCTGGAAAGACATCGAGCCAAGAACTCCAAGCACGAATTGAACAGGCTTTGTGGCCTCGAAGGAGCGATGTGTGAACAGTCGGTGAAATCCCACAGTGATCCCGATCATGCCGAGTATGTACATCCCGAAGAAGAGTATGAAGTCTGTCCATCCGAAATAACCATATCTGCCAGCGAGAACCGCGGCGGCACCTACACCCAGCAACGGTGCAAAAACACCAATGATGACGATCGACCACGAAACGATGATCGCCCTCGTGGATGGAGAGAATTCTTTACTGATGTTGGAAGTCATAAATGCTCTTGTGTTGATTTTTATACGAAGCTAAGGGTTCTCCAGGGCGCAGAGCGGGAAGATTTTATTTCTTGCCGTACTTCGCGATTTCTGAGGTTGCTTTCCCGGATTTAGGCGTGGCTTTCAAAACTTGAAACCCTGCCAACGCGGGAGATTCCGCAACTTCAATGCCCTCATTCCAGGGGCCTTTCGCGTCGATTTCCTCGTCACTTCCGGTCCCGGTCGAGCCATTATAGTACTGGTCCACGATGCCCGGCGTCGGTGGGATGAGGCCAATCAAGAGGGCGGGTTTACCAGGGGTTTCAAGAGATTGCATGAAAGCTCGAGCGACGAACTTGCTCAGCGTGTTCACGCTCATAACTCACACCCCAGGAGTTAACGAGTCTCGCTCCACCTTTGTCAGGTCGCTCGTGGAAGGGCCATGCAAGCACATCCCCGTGGCACTAAATCGTGACCCGTGGCACGGGCAGTCCCACGTGGTCTCGCCCGGGTTCCACCGAACGAGACACCCCATGTGCGGACACACCGCCGACATCGTGGTCATCTTCCCCTGATCATCCTTAAAAACAGCCAGTTTCGTGAGGCCACTCCGGAGCACCGCTCCGTGGCCCGGAGGGATCTCCTCGACGCTTTTGACATCTCCGACCGTCAGCCAGTCCTTGAATTGAGCCGCCAGATTCAAGTTCTCACCTAACAGCGTTCGCAAGGCCCCCGGCATCATTCGGGAGGGCGAGTACACCGACGCCAACTCGTTCGGCCGGCCCATTACCAAATCCGTCACCAGACTGCCACCAATGGTGCCGTGAGTCATCCCCATCCCCGAATCCCCGGTGATGACGAACACATTCGGGCCGTTCCACGGGGCCAACCCAATCAGAGCAAGCCCGTCGGGCGTCTCGAACACCTGTCCGGACCAGTGGTGCCGGATTGCTCCCATGTTCGGGAACCGCTCCCTCGCCCATGTCTCCAGGCGGTTCCACCGCTGTGGCTGGTCATCCGCTTGCCCAGTCTTGTGGTCCTCTCCGCCGACGATCAGGTTGTCGAAGTTTCCCTCCTGACCACCCGGTTGGAAGCGGACGTAGTGATATGGATCTTCGGTATCCCACCACAATCCGTACTCGGCCGAGCCCTTCGGGATCTCGGCCGCGAACGCATAGGTCATGTATGCGGCCACTTTGCTGTGAAGAATCGTTCCACCCTCGAACGGGTTGTTTGTGGCGATCACCACCGCCCCGGCGGAAACCGTGTGCCCGTGCGTGGTGGTTACTTTGCTCGGTTCCCCGCCCCGGACTTTCTGAACCACCGTACTGGTGTGGATTACCCCGCCGTGGGCGCGAATCGCAGTGGTCAGGCCGACGAGGTACTTGAGAGGATGGAACTGACCGTGTTCCGGAAACCGGAGGCAGTCCACCGTCAGCCCGCCAGGGAAGTCGAACTTCGTCCGCTCGAAAGGCAGCTCGAGGCGAGCCATGGTTTTCTGTTCTTGATTCAGGATGTCGGGGCCATCCACCCCCGAGAAGAGGCGACCATCGACTCGCTCAAAATCGCAGGCTATGTTCTCGGTCGTTATGATCTCACCGATCAGGTCGATGGCGGCCCTATGACTTGAAGCCGCCGCCTTTGCCACTTCGTCCCCACGGACGGACACGAGGTGCGAAAATGTGTCGTCGAGATACCACGCGAGGTGGGCGGTTGTGCGCTCGGTTTCGCCGGACGCGATCGTTGGCTTGGCATCCAAGACGACGACCCGCTTCCCGTCCCGAGCCAGGAGGTAAGCGGTGGTCAGCCCGGCAATCCCGCCGCCAACTATGCAAACGTCGCAGGATACGTCCCCTGTGAGTGGGGCGCCCGACCGGACCGGATTGGCAAGTGCCCACACCGACTGGGTTTCCGCATTCATGGACGAGAACCTCAGAGTAAAGTGATTATCCCCGGGAGGAAATCTGCACATTCAGTGCCAAATTGGTGGATGGCCCGATATGAACCTGCGAAACGTGATTGACCCGTCACGAACGCGACCTCGTGTCCGAGGCTTGCCCATGGTCCGCCAGTCGATCGAGATTCGCATTGTCCCAATACGGCCGAGGTGCGTGCTGGCTCGCTCGGCCGACACGCTGCCATTTACGACCGGACGCGACGCGGGGAAAGCCTTGCTCACGCACACCCACACGCAGTGGGCCGGCAGTGTTTCAGTCGTTCACCGTCTTCACGTCCCGATCCCAGCACGCCGAGCACTCTTCCTGGTCGCGACTGCCGCCCTTTTTGTGGTTGGGAACACCGGCGGACTACGTTGGTGGCTCCTGTAGAATGAACGTTCAGCTGTGCGATCGCGATCAAAGGAGGCGGCATGTTGCTCCGCGAGTTCACCGGTGGGGACCTGCCTCACACCTGCAAGCTGATCTTCCGTGACGACCCGTCCGGGTTCGGGCACCGGGTCATGGACGGCGACAGAGTGGCGGAGCAAATCCTCACGAAGAAAGCCGATTTCGAGACTGCCGTGGCGGAGAAACTCGCCGAGGGGTTCGCCGAGACCGAGCGGTCGCTCACCCGGCGAATGTTCGCCACGTCCGACCGGTTCTGGATCGTGATGCTCGACGGGGACACGCTGCTGACCCACTTCGGCGGCATCCGGGTGAACTGGCAGGAGTCGTCAGGTCAGAACAAGGCGAAGGAGTTCCGGGACCGCGACCGGGCCGTGGCCGCCTACGTGAGGGCGATCGAGGGCAAGTTGGCGGAGGGATATCGGGAGAATCACGTGCGGAAGGTGCCGCTACCGATCCCGACGGCCGCAAAGAAGCCGGGGAAACGAGGGGCGAGGTGAACTGGGCGGGCAGCAGGGCAAACACGACGACCGGGTGATGGCGATGTTCGCCGCGGGCACGGAGTTCAAGTGAGGGTCGCCGGCTCGGCCGAATCGCTCTCATGTCCTCATGACCCCAAAGAAAACACTCCCCCTGACGGTTCTTTGGAGAACGTCTGATGGCGTAATCGCCATCGAACACCCCTCTTGACATACCAGGAGGCTGCACCGGGATGGTTCCTTCGTTGGCCTCTCGTTTCCTGGCGGCGTCGAGGGTATCGGCAGCAACTTCGGGGATTTGTTCCCGAAGTTGCAAGTCCGATTTTCTCCCTGACGATGGCCCTATTTATGTGCGATGACGCTCGTCGTGGCCGCAGAGGAACTTGCTCTTGTCCGCGCCGTCCCGCACCATCAGCAGTCGGTGGCGCTCGGTCGACTGCACGTCGAGGGCCGCGACCTCGGCTTCGGTATCAGGCCGCCGGAGGATCTCAGAGAATTTACCCTGGCGCTTGGCCCTTACATCCAGGGTGACGGCGAAGTCCGAGTCGAAATGGGTGGCCGGGCGGTCGGCGACTTTGTGGCGTGCGCCGAGCCGAGAGAACTTGGCCACGAGCGGAATGAGTAAGATGGCGTCCATGGCGGAGCCGACACGCCTCTGTGGAGCGGGTTCGCGAAGCCGTAAGGGGTGGCGAAATTTAGATCGGGATCGCGCATACTGTTGGCAGTGCTCGCCATCCGCGGTATCGCACCCGTTTCCGCTGGCTGAAGCTCGACCTGAAGGCTGTGGGCAAACAAGTCGCGAAGCAGACCGCCGAGTCGAAGTAGCTTCGAGTAGCGAGATTTTTCTCGGCGTCATTGCGTGGAGTGCAAGATGGACTTCGTTCGTTGGCGATTCTCGGCGGTGTTTCTGCTCCTCGTCGTTCTGGCGGTTCAAACCGCTCAAGCGGGCGATGTGACCTCACCGCGTGTTCTGGCGGCTCTTCCTGAACTGGACCGGCTCGCGGAACAGATCCTGAAGAAAACCGGCGTGCCCGGCATGGCAGTCGCCGTGGTTTACAAGAATCAGGTCGTCCACCTCAAAGGCTTCGGCATCCGGGAGACGGGCAAGAAGGAGCCGATTGATGCCGACACAGTCTTCCAACTTGCGTCCGTCTCGAAGCCGGTGGCCTCGACTGTGCTGGCCGCATTGGTCGGTGAAGGAGTCATCGGCTGGGACGATCGTGTGATCGACCACGACCCCGGATTTCGCATGTACGACCCTTGGGTGACACGCGAACTTACACTTCGCGATCTGCTCTGCCACCGGAGCGGGCTGCCGGACCACGCCGGCGATCTTCTGGAAGACTTGGGATATGGACGGGCGGAGGTTCTGCACCGACTGCGTTTCGAAAAGCCGACGAGCAGCTTTCGTTCTCAATTCGCTTACACGAACTTTGGCTACACCGAGGCGGCTATCGCAGGGGCCAAGGCGGCCGGAACGGCATGGGAAGACCTCGCGGCCGCAAAGCTCTTCCGCCCGTTGGGCATGAAATCATCGAGCTATCGGTTCGCAGCTTACGCGGCGGCTGACAATCGTGCCCGCCTGCACGTTCGCGTCGACGGAAAGTGGACCGCCAGGCACATCCGCCAGCCAGACGCTCAGGCCCCGGCCGGCGGCGCGAGTTCCACAGCCCGCGATATGGCCCAGTGGCTGCGTCTGCTTCTCGCGAATGGCACGTTCGAGGGAAAGCAGGTGATCGCGGCGAAAGCCCTGGCCGAGACGCATCGGCCACAGATCGTCAGCCACGCGCCAGCGAACCCCGCGACCGATCGAGCAGGCTTTTACGGACTGGGCTGGAACGTGAACTACGACGACGCCGGCCGAGTACGGTTGGGGCACTCGGGAGCTTTCTCGCTGGGGGCGGCGACTGTGGTCACGCTGCTACCGGCCGAGGAACTCGGCATCGTGGTCCTCACGAACGGTATGCCCATCGGCGTGCCCGAAGCCCTTTCCGCGAGCTTCCTCGACCTGGTACTGAAAGAGAAGGTGGAGAGAGACTGGCTGGAAGTCATGCAGCCCATTTTCGCCGCGATGCTCAAGCCTGAGTATGGCTCTGCCGTGAACGACGTGAAGCCTCCTGCGATGCCGTCGCCGCCGCTGGCCATGGGGGCTTACGTCGGATCGTATCGCAACGACTACTACGGTGAACTTGAAGTCGTGGAGCACGACGGATCGCTCATCATCACGCTCGGGCCAAAGAAGGCCTCATTTCGACTGCGGCACTGGGATCGCGACACCTTCACGTACCACCCGCCAGGCGAGAATACCAGTGGATTGAGTGCCGTCACTTTCTGCATCGGGCCGGATCGCAAGGGGAATCGCGTTGTGGTCGAGAATCTCGATCTTCACGGACAAGGAACCTTCACGCGACCGGCAATCGAGAAGTGACGGGCGAGGCTCAGGATGTATGGCATTCGTGGGCCTCGAATCGAGCCAGATAAGCAGTCGTCCAGCAAGTCGCATCGGTCGTTCCGGAAAGAGGATTTGCCCGCCGAATTTTAGATCGTCGAGCCCGATACGGAATCGCGTGTGATCAACGAATTTTTCCCGATGGGGTGATCCTCAACGTGCTAGACTTTGGGTTCAGTCAGCGATCGCGAGAAGGATAGAGCCGATGGTGGTTCGGGCCTGCTAGATTCCGGGACGTGGCCAGCCGCCATCGGAAACCCGGTCGAGTCAGTTTCGCAAGTCAAGGAATTCCCATGACCCGTATGACGAATTTGGTGATCGCTGTCGTTTGGTTATTGTTCTCCACGCTGTCGCTGCTCGGGGCGGCAGGGGAGAAGGGCGACAAGTCCGGCAAGGAGCAGGCGGTTTCGCTCAATGACGCGAACACCGTGCAGGCGGAGTTTCGTGTCGGGAAGGGAGGAAAGATCGGGATCGGGTTCAAGTTCGCGGACGGGAAGACACAAACTTTGCTTGGAGTCGTGAAGGCCGATGAGATGAAACGCACCGTCGAGAAGGACGGGAAGAAGGTGCCGGTGGGCACGCCGATGGCCGATGCGTTCGTCGAGTTCCGGGGCGCGGGTCTGACGTTTCAGCATCATGTGCGGCCGAACCTTGTGCGCTACACGGAGGCTCAGCGCGAGGACTTGGTGAAGACCTGGGATGCGATCCCCTCGGCGACGCAGCATTGGACGGTGCTGGAAGTTCACGCCCTGGATACGGGCGCAGCGATTTGGCTGGAAGGGCGATATTGCGGGCGTTTGGTCAACGAGAGCAAACTCGTGGAGGTGAGTTTCCAGCTTGAGGAAGGTGGTGCAGTCCGTGGTCGACAGAAATCGGTACGGCCCGATACTGGCTTGTTCCTGCCGCTCGATGTGAAGCACATCGCAAGGCCAGGTGCGATGAAGGATGCGTCCGTTTCATTGAAACCCGGGCCGCAGCAGATCAAGGCTGTGCCGATGATCGTGGGTGATGCGGCGAGCAATGCGGACGTCGGGGTGGTCAAGGAGATGCAGGGGCTGCGAGCACTGGAGACGAATGAGAACACCTCGCGTACTTCGTTGGATGCCATGAAGGAGTCGCTGCACTTTTCGGTGCCGCAAGCGTTTTACCACCGGGCCTGGGTGCTGTGTGCGGTGGAGGACGATGCGAAGAAGGATGCGGTGCTGACCACACGGCTGACGCGCTTTGCCGCATGGGGTCGCGGAGGCGCGATCGCGGATACGACGCTGACCTTGCCGCGTGGCCATGAGAAACCGGGAGCGGGAGTGGAGGTGGTGGGTTCCGTGAACTACTCGGTGGATGGGAAGAAGATCACGTCGCCGCTTTACCTTGTGGAGGTAAATCTGAAGACGGGCGAGATTTTGGACATCCTTTCGGAGACGAGGGATGCTTTCGCCGCGATGAAGATCGGGCCTTATCTGGACTTCGAGTTCCTCGGCCATATGGGCGAACTCGGGCTGCAAACGGATCGCCGGCGCAAACCTTTACCGACATCGGTCAGTGCGGTGCATGTGTTTGGTGTTACGCTGGAGCGCTCGCCAGTGGAGCTTCGGCTGAAGCAATCGCAACCCGGCAACATCTTCCACAATGACGAAGTGCCAGAGACAACGTTTGCACTGCACGCGGAAGTGGGCGGTCGCTACACCTTGCGCTGGGAGATCAGCGATGTCGCGGGCCGGGTGTTGCAGACCCGTGATAAAACGGTCTCGATGAAGGCTGGCGATGATGCTGACATCACGCTGCCACTCGTGATGCCGGAACTGGGTTGGTATCGGCTGCGGATCACGTTGTCGGATGAAAGCGCTCACTCGCCCATCCAACATGAGGCTGCCTTTGCCTTGCTTGGCAAGGACACTCGCACCGCAGGCTATGAGTCTCCGTTTGGCACCTGGTGGTTCGGGGACGCGCACTACGCCACGAGCGACATCCGTGTGGCCGGGCCGATGCTGTTCAAGGCTGGCATGAGGCGAACGACACCCTTTTGGACGAAGGCCACCGAGGCCGACCTGGCTCCGTGGAAGCTCACGCTCAATCAAATCAAATGGCCATTTCGACTTGCCGACCTGGACGACTGGCCCGCCGCCGAAGCGAGAGCGGAGAAGGCCATCAGCACCATGCTCGTGCGTTTCCCGCACTGCCAATACATTGATCTGTTTCATGAGAGTTACAATCCCGGCGCGTATCCACCGGAGTTGTATGATGCCGAATATAAGCCAAAGGATGCGACGTTGGCAAAACAGGAGGAGCGACTCTTTGAACTCGGTGTGAAGGCGGCGGAGTTCATCCGTGCAAAGTTTCCTCAATTGAAGATCATCGCGGGCAATTCGGGGGGATCATCGGGCATGATCGCCGTGCTGCTCCGTCGCGGCTTTCCTCGTGAACTCCTTGACTACATCGGCAGCGAAGCGTGCGGGCAATCCATCGCGCCCGAGAAACTCTCGCCGCACACGACAGCCGGCATCTGGCTCATGGGCGAGACGGCGCGGAAGTTCGGCTATGACGACCTGCCGATGAGCGGTTGCTTCGAGTTCACGTCTCGCGCGGAGCGAGACCTCGGACCACAACGGCTGGCGGAGTGGTATTCGCGCGACATGCTCTTCGGTCTCGCGAACCGTTTCCCCACCATTTCGCCTGCTGAGATCGAAGACGTCGGCAACTCCTACTACGATACGCTCTGGGGCGCAGCGGGCCTCTGCCAGCGCCGACCGCTGCATTACCCGAAGCCCGCCTACGTCGCGTTGGCCACGCTCACCAAAGTGCTCGATAGCGTGAGACTCGTGCGGCAGATGGACACCGGTTCTTCAAGTGCCTATGTGCTCGAGTTCGAGCGCGGCAGCGAACGCATCTACGCGATCTGGACGCCGCGAGGCCAGTGTGAAATGCAGTTCGAGTGGAGCGCCGACGCCGCGGTGACGAGTGTGAGTTTCTACGGCCAGTCCTCGCCCTTGAAGACGAATGGCAAACGCTTCACCGTCACGGCGCGCCCAGCGGTGAGCTATCTCGTCAGCCCCGTGACTGCGGCTCGTGTGAGCGCGGGGCGTCGCACCTTTGATGAACCGACTGTGGGCACCCAAATCGTGAATCGCATGGAAGACCTCGCACAATGGCAGGTCGATCCCGCCGAGCAACCTATCACGGAACCGACTCGCAAACCCGGCAAGTTTGAGCTTCGCCAGGTCAACGATACTGAGAGAGGGGCTTGCCTTGAACTCGAATTGAAACGCGATGGAACCGTGCCAGCAGTCGTGGGTGAATACACCGCCCTACGCTTGAAGGAGCCCGTGCTCATCCCCGGCCAGCCCCACAGCGTTGGAGTATGGGTGAAGGGAGATAGCAGTTGGGGGCGTGTCTTCTGGGAGCTTACCGACGCGAAGGGTGAACGCTGGCGTTCCTCGGGCGGGTACGACGGCGGCGACTGGGCCAGCCACTCCTCCATTGATTTCGATGGCTGGTGCTTTATGACCTTCCCACTCACCAACGACTCGCCATTCAAACACATTGAGCCGATGCCAGGCCTCGGCCAGTGGCAGCATCAGGACGGCGACGGGAAACTCGACTATCCGCTGAAGTTCACAGGACTTTTCATCGAGACGTACCGGCAATCTTTGAACCTCACGAAAATGGCACCCGTGAAAGGCCACATCCGATTGAAGGACGTGAGCGTGATCGGTGGCACAAAGTAGCGTGCCTTCGGTGTCGATTGACATGAATCGGAGCAGATCGTGGGCCTTTACACGCACGTCGTCTTCCCACGCGTCTGCGATCTCCTCTTGAACAGGCCGTTCGTGGTAAAGCATCGCCGGGAACTGCTGGCTCACGCCCCAGGCGAGGTGTTGGAATAGGTTTTGGCGCCGGATTGAATCTGCCGCATTACCCTCAAGGAGTCCGAAAGCTTACCACTGTCGACCCGAACCTGGGGATGAACCGGCCGAGCGGGCCGGACGCCTCCTGTTCTCGCATCGTGAGCACGTCCTGCCGACCAGGAGCCTTGATGCGTCCCCGGATGACGGGCTTGGCAGAGTAGGCGAACTGGTCGCCGTCCACCGTCAACGCCGGACGCCCCATCTCAACCGTGACGTCGGCGAGATGGACATGGAGGGCTTATCGTTGTGTGCCGCAAGTCCGATGACGAGCGATGTGGTTGCGGCCAGGAGGGCACAACCCGCAAGTCGATTGATCCGCATGACACTCATCCTGGCGATGATAAGTGTGTGGACCCTTCGATGGGTTTCTGGAACGCCGACCTCGATCGGGTAACACCGTGCGTGATCGTCGATAAGGTGGAGCATCTGCCCGATCGTTCCGATTCTCGGCTCAGGAGCTAGCGAGGTGGAACAGGGCTGTCAGGGTCGCAAGTATCAGCACGACGATGCCAAGACCGGCCAGCGACTTCGCCCGCTGATTCAGTGCGTTCGCGTGCAGCCAGGGTCCAAAAACACGGGTCAGCACTGGCATGACGACATACTGAAGAAGCGACACGCTCATCGCGTTCCCGATGAGCATCGCAAGCGCAAAGCCCAGCGGTCCGGTCACTTGGCCGACCGTCTCCGTCAAGACGACAACAGTCGGGTACAAACCCAGTAGAACGACGAGCACCATCTTCCAGCCAGGCGGCAAGTCCGATGCATTGGCTGAGTGACCCGCGAACCAGGATCCGAATCCCTTCGGAAGCGATTCGAGCCGGAATGCACCAACCTCGGCCATAATCTTCGCGACCCAAGTCGCACGCACCGGGGAATCGAGCCACACTTGCAGAGTTGCGGAGTCCGCGAAATGGATCAACACCACCCATTCAATCGTTGAAGGATCGACTGGCGGGAAAAGGTCCGTCCCCTGGTAGCCCGGAAAGGGCTCGATGGCCTTCGTCAAATCCTCTTGCAGGGCCAGGAAGCGGTCCACCGCGTCAGGCGGCACGGGATGGACGATCACCGACGAGGCCCGTGAAATGCGAACCGGCACGTGCGAACTCCTATCGAAGGCATTGACCCAACAGCAAAGCCTTACCTGGGTGCGGTGGACGTTGACAGAAGGCACTCAGACGGCCGCCTTCTTGTACGCCCGCCGGCCGGCTACCCATGTCTCGTCCACATTGCGGTCATCCCCGCAGGCCATGACGCCGAACAGCAGCGAGGCGGCCTGATCGATCGTCTCCGGGCCTGTGAGAGGAGCAACCTTCGACTGTCTCCAGGCCATGGCGTGCTGCCCGGCTGTCCAGTCCAGAGCGACGAAGTCGGCCTCTTTCCCCACGTTAAAGTTCCCGAGCAGATCATCGAGGTAAAGAGCGTGAGCCCCACCCAGCGTGGCGAGGTAATAGGCCCGGTAGGGATTCAGCTTGTTCCGCTCGGCCTCGGCTGCGTCCATCTCGCGAGCGTTCACGGACCCATCCAGCATCGTGTTGTTGCACAGCCCGACCTTGTAAGCCTCCTCCATGACACGGATGATGCTAAAGGCATTCCCACCGCCCATGTCGCACCCCAGCGAGAGCCGCACGCGATGTTCGGGATCGGTCGCTCGACCGATGCGAAACAGCCCGCTGCCCAGGAACAAGTTCGAGAGCGGGCAGAAGCACACGCCGGCCCCCGCCTTGGCGAATCGTCGGAACTCGTCGTTCGAGAGCCAGACGCCATGCCCGGCGGTGAACTTCGGACCGAGCAGTCCATGCTTCTCGTGGGCCGCGGTGTAGTCCGGGCAGTCCGGGAACTCTTGCTTGGCATGCCGAACCTCGGTGGGATTCTCGGAGATATGGGTGTTGATCCAGCAATCGGGATACTCGCGTTTGAGGCGGGCGCACGCCTCCATCATGGCGTCGGTGCAACCCACCGCGAATCGCGGGGTGATCGCGTAAAGGTTCCGGCCCTTGCGGTGGTAGGTCTCGATGAGCCTTTTCGATTCGGAGTAGAACGCCTCCGCCGTGATGAGGAAGTCCGGTGGCGCGAAGCGATCAATTCCGGTCAGCCCGGCGATCGTTCGCATCCCCCGCCGCTCCGCCTCGGCGAAGAACTCTTCCGTCGAGACCGGACTGCTGGTCGTGAAGGATTGACAGGTGGTGGTCCCACCTGCGAGCAGCGCGTCAAAGAAGTGCCCCGCAGCTTCACGAGCGTAAGAGCGGTCGGCGTACTTTGTCTCTTCCGGAAAGATCCAAGTCTGCAACCAGTCGAGCAGTTGGAGACCATATTCGCCAAGCACGCGAGTCTGCGGGAAGTGGATATGCCCATCAATAAATCCGGGGACGATGATCCGCTTCGCCAGATGAGTGACCGGTACATTGGGGAACTGCCTGGAAATCTCTTCAAAGGGACCGAAAGCCTTGATGAGTCCATCCTCGACGACGAGCAGGCCATCGCGGAGAAACCGGGCCGCCTCCTGCTCACGGCCGACATACTTCCACGGATCATCGAGAAGGTCAAAGAAGGAGCCGCGGACGGCCGTGGTGCTTGTCGACATCGTCGGAGAACTCCAAGAGCGCGAGGGCGAGATCATCCATGTTGAACTGAGCGATCCCGAAATCGCTCATAGGTGGCACCTCTCACGGAGGAAAGTCCTTCCTCTAAGTATTGACTCCTCTGGAAGTTTGCGATGATTCGATCCAAAGTTGCGACTCTCTATTGTCAACCGAAATCGATACTGAATCGCCAGGAATACAACTCCGTAAATCGAGCTTACTCACCAATGGATCAAATACTTCCTGGGCAACTCCGCTCCGGCGACGAAGCTCAGCTTCCCGATCTTGCACATCTGGTAGATGTTGATGCGGAAGTCTGGGCAGGTGCTCACGAGGCAGTAGGCGTCGGTGGGGCTGTAGCCGTGCTCGGTGATGAGCCAGTCCATGAGTTGGATCGTTGCAGTCTCGACGGCGGCTTCCATCGGGCGGTCGGCGTAGATCGCGACGATGGACTCTGGCTTCTCAATTCGCATTCCGGGGATGCGTTTCTTCTTGATGATGTCCAGCTTCACTCGCACGGTGGCTTTCGTCTCGGCGGCCGTTCCGGTGAACTCGGTGTCGCCCTGGCTGGCATGAACGTCGCCAAGGTAAAAGAGAGCCCCGGGATGGTAAATCGGCAGAAGAATGCGATTACCCGGAGCAACGTCACGAATATCGAGATTGCCGCCCCATGCTCCCTGGCCGTCGATACTTGTCGCGACCTCGCGATCCGGTGCGACGCCGATGGTGCCAATGAACGGGGTGATCGGCCACTTCACTCGCTCGTTGAAGTGGAGAGTGCCATCGCGTGTGGTGCCACTCGGGCCAGGCGTGTGGCGGAAAATCTTGGTGGTGTATTCACTCGAGAGTTCAGGCCAGCGGGTGGATTCACCCAGGGGGCCGCGGCGAGGGCCGATTGCGACCCAGGAGTAATCGTCCACGAGAATGTCTTCCACAGTCACCGCGAGGACGTCGCCACGCTCGGCTCCTTCGAGATAGACTGGTCCGCCGATGGGGTTGGCGGTCGGCGGTACGCGATCGAAGCCGGGCCGTTTGCCCGGAACGGCTTTGTCTTCGGGCGTCTTGAAATAGCCTGTGCTGGCATCATAAGTCTCGATCTCGAACGATTCGCCTGTTGCCACGCGGAGGAGTGGTTCGTCGCGCCAGTCGAAGGCATATTTGCGGGCTTGCTCACGGTCGATGCGCTGCATGGGAAGCTCTCGGAGGGTCGTGCGGCTTGCTCGAAGCACGGTTGGGTAGGGCCGTCAATTCCAGGGGAAGTCGCTACAGGTTCAACAATCGTCGGTCTTGGGGCGTGGCTCAACAGGCCCCGCATCATTCGATGCCATCGTCGAATCGAAACACGGTGGCGGATCGCTTTCCCGTATTCGCGGAGAGTTTCAAGCCGCCGACATACAGCGTTCGCTTGTTGCCTGTCGTGACGACCGCCGGGGTCGACATGATGCCGTTCGCTTGCTCGCCATCCCAGTGAAAACCGGGAAGGCGTTCCTGCCAGACGACACGGCCCGTCTGCGGATTGAGGCACGCGACATTGCCATCCTGCGACACGGCATACACGGCGACGGGGTAACCAGCCGCGGTGGCGAGGGCAGGGCCGGCGGTGAGGGCGGGGCCGAGGCCGGTCTTCCAGCGGAGTTTCCCCGACTTGCGATCAAGGCAATGGACGCAGCCATCCCGGCTGGTGGCGTAAATCGAGTACGCATCGGCTTCGAGCGAGGTATGCACGGACCGGGTGAGATCGTACTGCCAGATCGTCTTGCCTGTGGCGGCATCGACACACACGACCGCGCCGCCGGGTTGCTTCTCGACGATGGGGCATCCGTCGGTGGAATAATCGACGGTGTCCGACGTGAGGTTGCCGGTGCCGAGGCCGTAAACGACACGGTCGCCCAGAGCGAGCGGCGCTCCGAAGGAACGATACGGCGCGGGCACTCGCCAAATCTCCTCGCCCGCGTCAGCCTTGATGGCGAGCAGGGCTGCACTGTAAAGGCCGCTGCCAACGAAGACGCGATTTCCCGAGACGGCGGGCGAACCATCGATGTGAAGCTTCCGCGGCTTCCCCTCGAACTGCCACTTTCGAGCACCGCTCTCGGCGTCCACACAAAAGAGGCCGTCGTCGCCTGCGGTGAAGTAGACGTTGCCTTTCGCGATTCGTGGCGTGCCCTCGGTGTGGCTGGCGGTGGGCACAGGCCTCTCCCAGGCCGCCTTGCCTGTCGCGACGTCGAGTTTGAAGAGTTTGCAGTCACTATCGGTGTGCAGGCCTTCGCCGAGATAGAGCTTTTCATTCGCAACCGCGACGCCGGAGAAGGGGGGCTTGAGCGACTGGTCTGCATCGAAACGCCAGAGGGGTAAGCCGGTTTCGCGATCAAGGGACACAACGGTCCCAATCTGTCTGAACCCAAGTTGTCGCACGACTCCGCAGAAGAGGCGAGGGCCGTCGAGAGTGACACCGGAAATCACCTGGTCCGCGTCGGGGATGTCGAATGTGCGAACGTCGAGTAGCCTGGGGCCGATCGCATCCTCGATCTCGCCGCTCGTGGTGCCGATGGCAACTGTTCGAGAGCCGCCACTGGCGAGAACGATGGCGGACAAGCCGCAGAGAAAAAGGGCTCCCAGGCCGACCGTCTCGCCGGAAAGACTGAGTTTCATGGAGGTTTCGGTGCCGTCGGCTCTTGTGTCGCTGCTACGCGTGAAGAGGCGATAAAGCGAGTAAATCGTGGCGATGCTGAGTCCAATCGCGATGAAGGTGAACTCTCGCATCGGCAATTCGATGGCAGTGCTCCAGGGGCCAAAAAACCGGGCGGACGCCGCGAGGGCTCCCGTGAGCAACGACAGACCGAGGAGGGCGAGGAGTTCCTTACGGGCTGGTGTCGCGGTGATGGATTCATCCTCACCGGCCAAGCGACGATAGCGACGACCCGCCCAGAAAAGCCCGATCGCGGTGATGCCGAGGAGATATGCGGTGAACGCTTCGAGACTCAGGTATTTCGTGTCCGGAAGGTACGAGCGAGTGAAGTAGTAGATCACCGCGAGTGTGCTATTGAGGCTCGCGATCGTCAGGAAAGCGCGCCATCGTATCATGCCTACGGCGAGCCGGGCGAACAGGCCAGGGAAAAACGCTGCGATGACCGCCAGTGGGCCAATCATCACGAAGGAGGGGATGACTCCCAACAACGCGGATTTCGGCGAGGCAGGGAGAGAACCGAGGCGAAACGCATCCGCCTTTTCGGGCTCCGAGCTCCGCATTCCCAGCTTGATGGGTCCGAATCCGGGCTTCTCCTGAAGGTTCGGCTTGGGCGGTTCAGCCTTCTTGGAAAGGTGGTCCTCGATGATCTTTTTGAGTTCCGCGGTGCTGCCGGTATAAGTACGGCGAAGGTACGGCTCGCAATGCAGAAAAGCCCAGCGAACGGTTTTGCCATCCTCATCAACAGTGCCCTGAAGTGAAAACCAGGTGCCGTCGAGGAAGGCCATCGCATCATAACGCTTGTCCAGCTTGATCGCGAAGACGATCGCCTGCCGTCCGTTCGTGAGGCGGTCGAGCATCACCTTGGTCTGTTCGCCCTTCTTGGCATCGGCATCGCCGGTGAGATTGATTGGCAAGCGCTCGAAGGGAGTTTTGCCCTTGAGGGCATCGGCTTCCTTGGTAATGAGAATCACCGCAGGGCGCTCCGGATCGAGCTTGTCCACGGTGGCCACGAAGATATGCGGATGGCCGTCGATCGCTTCACGAAGCGAGACGATCTTCATGATCACGGCGTCTGCGAAGGCGGGCAGGAACAGGAGCGCGGCGAGAACGAGCAATGTGCGACGCATGGGAACCCCATCGGTCACGCGGGCGATTCGGGACATGATAGCCGATTGGCAACAGAAACGGCCACATGAGGAAGGATCGAACTTTCGAGGAATCCCCGGTACAAAGTCTCCGAGGCTATCGGTGATCGCGAAACCGTGTGGAGATTGTCGACCACGCTTTCCTCGATACGAGGCTCGTTGGCCAGCGAAGACTGGCACTGGGGAACTTTATGCAGCCCACCACGGTCTGGCTGGTTCGACATGCGGAAACGGAGAACCCCCATGTCTTCAATGGCGCCGAGACGGACATCGGTTTGAGCGACCTTGGGTTCCGCCAGGCCGAAATGGCTGCGGAGTGGTTCACGTCGCTTAAGCCGACAATCGTGATCTCCTCCGCGATGCGTCGTGCTGTGGACACGGCCCAGCCTATCGTCGAACGTTGCAGGGTGCGGCATCAAGTCGAGCCTGAACTCCATGAAAGGCGGATTGGCAGCCTCGCGGGTACGTCGTTCTCACTCGCCGAAGGCCCCTGGGTCGAGACCCTGCGACGCTGGCAGCTGGGCGAGATTTCTTACACGACCCCGGGAGCGGAATCCTTCGAGGAGATCCGTGATCGCGTCTTCAAGGCCTGGCGGCGGAATCTTGATGATCTTCAGGGCGAACGGGTTGTCGTGGTGGCGCACGGAGTCGTCTGCAAGGTGTTGCTTCTGAGCTTGCTCGCGGACCATGGCCCGGCCGACTGGGCTCGAATCGGCAAGGCGGCGAATCTTTCCGTCAGCGAATTAGTCCGAACGACTTCGGGCTGGGAGGCTCGCTTTCTGCTTCAGGTTCCAGAATCGGTGGCCAGAATCACATCCGATTTTGCCAGGCTTGCCCCGGTCGCGGCTGCGCCCTCCGTGGCTTGAGGGAACTTACGAAGCTGGGTGAATCCCGCTTGACTTGAATGAAAAACCTTGGATTTCCAGCCTCAGGAAACTCCGCTTCGGATGAAGTGTCAAGGTCTACGTGACCGATACCTCTTGCCAGCACGGGTGGTCGCCAACATCACCGCGACCGACGGCACGCAAGGGGAAGACTCCATGACTGGCTCCGAGTTGATGGCACCGATCTCCGAGACCGAAGCGCTTCGCCAACAACTTCTCCAGGCCCAACGCCTCAGCAGCGTTGGGGAGCTGGCCTCCAGTATTGCCCACGAGTTCAACAACATCCTCACAACGATCATCAACTCCGCCAAGTTGGCGATCAAGGACACCAACCAGGCCGAGCGTACCAAGGCCTTCGAGCGCATTGTGCGGGCGGGCCAACGGGCAGCGGTCATTGCCCACGGCATGCTCGGGTTCGCTCGCAAGAACACCAACAATCGGCAGCGGACCGACATCGTCTCGCTGGTCGAGGAAGTGCTCGTCCTGACCGAAAAGGATCTTTCGAAGCACCGCGTCCAGGTGGAGACGAAGTTTGCCGGCCGGCCGACGGCGTGGGTGGTGCCGGGCCAGATCGAGCAGATCCTGGTCAACCTCGTGATCAACGCCCGCCAGGCGATGTCCAATGGCGGCCGGCTCAAACTCGCCGTCCGCGATAACGAGGCAGCGGACACCGTCGAAGTGGTCGTTGCGGACTCGGGAATCGGTATCCCTCCCGAACAACTCCGCCTGATCTTCGAGCCGTTCTTCACAACCAAGCAGCCTGATGAATATGGCCGGGGCGGCAACGGCCTGGGTCTGAGTGTCTGCCGTCAGATCATCGAGCAGCACCATGGCCGCATCCGCGTTGAAAGCGTTGTCGGCAAAGGCTCGACCTTCACGCTGAAACTGCCGAAGAACGCCACCGAGTGAGGGGTGGATTCAGAACTCAGACTGCCAACGAAGAGATCCAAGGATCAGCGCATCAACAACGGTCGGCGATCCACGTTCCAACCTGTGGCAACCTCGCCAGAACCAGGACACTTATCGGGGCTGAGGCCGTCGTTAATTCCAGTCACCAGCCTGGGTCGGAAAACGAGTTCAGACATGAAGTTAAATCTGAAGAGGAAGTGATTCCAGCGTCCAACATGGTTCCACCAAAGGGTGGGAGGATAGCGGCTGGAACCATCCCTAACGTGCCCCGAGTCTGATCGCAGATGGGGCTCGATCATTGGACAGTTCTTGACCCACAGGCCGTCAAGGCTGATCCAGCGTCATCGCTTTGTTGGTCCTTTTTCACTTTGAACTTTGACTTGATCCCTTTTCTCTCGATACTGGCGAGAACTTTCCGAATGCCCTCCTGAAACCCCACGCCGCGTGGTGGAGTACATGAGAGTGGAGAGGGCCCGCGAGTGTCCGCCGATGCTGTGCTCGTTCGCTGCTGCTTGACCGGCGACGCCGCTGCGACTCGGGAACTCGTGGAACGATTCTCGCCGGATGTGTTCGCGCTCTGCCTGCGGATTCTCCACCACCGTCAGGACGCGGAAGACGTAACCCAGGACGTATTCCTTCGCGTGTTTCGCAGCCTTAAACGTTGGGACGAAGCTCGGCCTTTGCGGCCCTGGATTCTCGGGATCGCGGTCAACCGCTGCCGAACGGCCTTGAGCACTCGAGCTCGCCGTCCGGTCACGACGGACTTCCTCCACGACACGCCTGACCGCCGACCCGGCGACGACAGTGGCGATGTGGTCCGCGAGATGCGAGTCGCGGTCGATTCCCTGAGGGACGAACATCGCGAGGTGTTTATCCTGTTCCACGAACACGGGCAGAGTTATGAGGAGATCTCGACCGTCATCGACCGCCCCGTCAACACGGTGAAGACCTGGCTGCATCGAGCCCGTCTACGGGTGCTGGATCACCTTCGCAGCCGGGGTCTGGTGCCGAAGGACGAGACGCTCGTGAGTTCTCCCGAAGATCCAAAGCGTTGAAGGATGCCATGAACCGCGAACTCGCCAAGCACGATCCTAGCGACGCCACACCCGCGGAGTGCCGGGCGACGCTCGAACGCTTGCAGAGCGTTCTCGACGGAGAGGCCCAGGCCGATCTGTTACGGAACGACTTGCACCCGCGGACCTGCGGCGACTGCCGGGAACGTCTTCAGGCGGCCCGGGTCTTCGTGAAGGCGATGGCTCCTGGCACGGCCTCGAACCCGACGTTCGCATTTCCGGTGGAAGCGATCCTGGCCTCCGTGGCGGAGGATCGTGCAAGCCGGGCCCGTTCTCACAGAGCGAGGACTGCCGTGGGAATGGCACTCGCGGCCGGGGTGATGATCGCACTGATATTCTGGCCGGAGGCCGGGCCTGTGGCTGGCCCGCCGCAAATCGTCGAGAATGTGAAACCGGTGGATTCGCCCGCGGCGGTTCCACCTCGGATGGAGGATGCGTTCGCGGATGCTGGCGAAGCGATTCAGGGCCTTGGTCGGATGTTTTCGGAGCCGTCATTGCCCTCGACGGAACTTCTCGCACCGTTCTCACGGGCATTGGGTCAACCGCTTCCCTCCCCAATGGCGACGGATTTTGAACCCGCCGCTTCGTCCTTGGCGGCTCTGCCCGAAGCCGCGCTCAGCAGTCTCGAGCCTTTGACGGGGAGTGCGACGCGGGTCTTCACCCGGTTCATCCAGGATGTCTCCGCGATGCCGACGACTGCCGCCCCGAAACAAAAGTCCTGACGAGTGGCACCATGGATCTGCTCCGCTCGCTTTCGCTCGTTCTCTTCGTGGCCTTCGCTCGCCCCGTCGTTGCTGGGCCGGCAGAAGATCTTCTGCGTGTCGCACCGCCGGACGCAGCTTTCGTCTTCGTCGTTCGCGATGCCAGTACGCATGTCGCGAACCTGCGGAACTCTCCGTTTGCGGAGTCGCTCGCACGCACGCCATTAGGGCAGCGCGTTCTCGAATCTCCAGATCTCCGCAAGCTGCGTGCTGCGATCACCTTTGTCTCGGCTCAGACGGATACGCCTGCGACATCCTTCTTGACAGACATTCTCGGCCAGGCGCTCGTCTTTGCGATGCATCCAAGTCCGGAGAATGATCCCCGGAAGGAGCGTGCGATCCTCCTCGTCCGGCCTGCGAAACCGGAGGTCCTTGATCGCTTCGTCGAACGCCTCAACGCTCTGCAAATCGCGAACGGCGAGATCACCGAGGTCTCGGCTCGCACCCATCGGGGCGAAGGCTACTCCGAACGCAGGAAGAGCACGGGAACCTCAGAGTTTTATGCTTCACGCCGTGGGACCTTCGCGTTCACAACGTCCGAAGACGAACTTCGCGCCTTCCTCGAACGCGATCGAACGGTCGAGAAGAGCACGGCCTTCGTGGACTCCATCTCACGGCTCGGCGTCGAGTCCGCAGCCGTGGTCTTGTTGCTGAACCCGCGTGCTCTCGATGTGGAGATGGCGGCCAAGGTTGCGGCTGGAAAGCCCAGCGAGAAGGCCTTTCTCGAATGGTTCGCCACGTACTGGAAGAAGCTTGATTCCGCAGCACTTTACCTTCGCCTCGACAAGAACGCGGAACTGGGCTTGTCGCTCCGTGCACGACCGGGTGAGACGTTGCTCGGCTCTTCGCCGCCCTCCGCACTCTGGTCCTCGATTCCTGAAGACGCTCTCCTGGCTTGTGCGGGACGGCAGCAGCTTTCGGAACTGGTAAATTCGATCGACGCCGTGCTTCCACCGGACGGCCGTCGTGCGCTACGCAGCGTGGTGGAGCAGACGCTTGCCCCCGTGATCGGTAAGGACAAACTGCCGCTGGTCGTAGATTCTGTCGGCCCGAACTGGGCATTCTGGTTTGAAGGCCCACGAAACGAAGGCGTTCTGCCTGTCGCAATCTTCGCGCTCGAAGTGCAGTCCGACGGCCCCAAGGCGACCGAGGCCATGCGAGCCCTTCTCGGGGCCATGCAGTACCTTTTCCAAACTATCCGTGTCATGCATAACGCCCGGCGAATGGAGCAGATCGATTTTGTCGAGGAAACGCAGGGAGATCTCCTGATCCGCTCGCTCGTGGGTGAGAAGACCTTTCCCCCTCACGTCCGCCCTTCGTTTGGCCTGAAGGATGGGTACCTTCTGATCGCATCGAATGCCGACGCGATTCGCAGTTTCCGAAAGCCCATCGAGAAAGCTGAGGGTGGTGATGTGCCGCTGGCGCGTTTCTCAGTCACCGCCTTGAGAAGTTATTTACGCTCGAAGGGCGCCGCGCTCTCGGCGATCCTTGCCGAGCAATCCGGTGCAACTGCTGCGAATGTGGAGCGAGCGTTGGGGGAGATGTCCGATTCGCTTGAGCCGTTTGATCGTCTGGAATTGCTGACTCGAACGACGGGTGCGACTCAACAACTCGCCTTGCGACTTACGACTTCAAAACCTCTCAAACCCTGAACTGCCTATCTCACATCCCCAGGCTGCGTTACCACACCGGGAGGTACAACGCCCGGTGGAGGCAGGGGGTCACGGCCCCGCGTCTCAGGAATCGCCCACTGACCGCCCGCGGGAGGCCGATCCCGCAGCCCAGGCTTCACCTTGCTGGGTGAAACGCAATCCAGGAAACCCGCGACTGGTGCATTGCTACACCCGGCGAGGAAGAGCAGACACAGCGGCGCGAGAATGCGTTTCATGCCCAGGGCTATAATCAAGGGATCGTAAGATGCCAAGATCGGTTTGAAGTCGGCCGTCTTCCCTGCGATTGACGAGGAGAAGCCCGAGGTGGGCTTTTGCAGGCTCACCTCGGGAGGCCGTTCCGATCACTCGCCCATGGGTGAGAGGAAAAAGTCTTTCTGGGTCAGATTATCACCGGGGTTGAGGTACAGGAAGTACTCATCCGGGGCGCCATCCGCCATCCAGTTCGGTTGGAGCGAGATCTGGATGTTATACGTCGTATTGCCGGTGAGGTTGGCGAACTCGTACTGGCCAAAGGCGTTCGAGTAAGTGAAGACCTCGCTGGCATCGAAGACGTTATTGTTGTTGGAGTCAATGAAAACGAGCCAGCCTGAAAGGGTATTGCCGTTCATGGCGTTGTAGACGGTCCCAGAGACGGTGCCCACGCCCGGAGTGACGGCCTGGCCTCTGGTGCCGACGGCCCATTCTTCGAAGCCCGCATTGGTGGCGAAATTCTCGCCGAACTTCGAATACAGGTAGACGTTTTCGCCACCCGTAAAGAGATCCGCGCGAACATAGAGAAGCATGTCGCCAGAGCCGCTGCCGCTGTTGAGGCGGTAGTTCATCTTTACCCACTTATCGCCGCCAGCATCCATGTCGTAGATCGGGGCAAGGCCAGCCAATTGACCATTGACCAGGGCTCCGGAGATATTCGCCCCGCCCACGAAAATCTTGAGCTGATCAAGCGACAGCAACGGCGAAGACGCCTTCTGGTTGATATCGAGCAGGAACTCCTTATACGCCACGCCGTCCTTCACAACGGTGGGGAGATCACTCACCTTGAGTGACCGTGTGAACTGAGGGCTCTTGTTCTCGTCGTAGGCCAGCGGACGGGCATCCGTGTTATAGCCCTGTGCCGTGGACGCATTCCCTTTGCTCTGGAGTCGAACGAAGGAGTTGATGACACCTGTGCCCGTGGGTCGGGCGTCGTACTGCGTGAAGACGGCCCCGTTGATTTCCCCTGAACTTCCTCGGGTTGTGAGATCCACCGTTGGGGTAGCGGAGGGAACGTCGCGCATTTCCAGTTCGGTCATGAGAAGGCGTGAACCTTGGCGGCGGGGGGTCATCGCGTCTTGGTGACCCATCAATCGGGAAAGGAAGCCCATCAAGCGATCTCCTCTGAACTGCAGTGTGTTACATGCTACGGATCACCAACCTTGGTGATTCGCGTCGGTCAGCGGACCGACGCAGAAAGCGGAATAGTGCCAGCAACTGCGGATCGAACAAAACAATCAGGCCACGTGCGGCCCGGCGGCGTGAAACATTCACGCTCTCGGGTCAGTATGACGTCTAAAATGCCGAGTGGCACCCTGAACCATCGCTTTCCAAAAAACGTTCACTTCAATTCTGTTGTGAGAAGACGGTTTCCGACGTCACATGAATCAATTGAGTCAACTGTCTCATCGGACAATAAATTGCTCAAGACCATGCAGAGCTCAAAAGTGTCCCGAGATCGACTTTGCCAGCGTTGTGAGCAAATCTGCGCCACTGGGGCCATTTCGGGTTCGCAAGATACTACTTGGCGAGGGTCAGTATTGGGTCTTTCCGTGGGGTGTGCTCGCTGTCACGACCACAAGTTCGATCCCATTCCCACCAAGGATTACTACGCTCTGGCCGGTCCGGATGCGGACACCCTAGGCCCGGCCGGGCTGGCGTATTTATTTCGCAAAACTCCAGGCACTCTCGTTGAAGAAGGGAGCGATGCCCATCTTGCTGTCGGCGATGTGCTGAACGTGGATCACCGGGATGCCTTGAGCCTTCGCATTCCCGATGGCTCGCTCGATATTCTGGAGAACAACCTCCGTGTTCCACAGAGGGAACTTGCCTCCGGGGAAGTAGTCGCTCTGGAGATCGATCACCAGCAGTGCCTTTTTCATGGAATACTTCGGTGGCGAACCTGTTCTGAATCACTTCTCCGCTCGAACGAACTTGATCCACTCGACTTCCATCTTGAACGGCCCGGTCTTCTTGTCACCGAGCATGAAACCGAGGGCGTTGATCTCTTTCGGGTTCACCGGCCCGGCGTCCTTCACGGGTCTGCCGAACGAAGTCGCCTCGAACATGTCGAGCGGGACTTTGACCTCAATCCACTCGTCCTTCCTCGTCTGCACCGCAGCTCGGTACGAGAAGGCGATCAGCGGTTTGTTGAGGTAAAGGTTCAGTGTATATTCGCGTCCATCCCCACGCACTCTGGCGATCAGCGTACCGTCATTCTCCAGGGCGAGTTTCCTGGCCTTCGTCCGAACCGAGGCGAAGCCGCCATTGTTCTCCAGCGATAGGGTGCCGAGGAACTCCAGGGTCTTCTGGTCGGTGATTTTGAACTTGCCTTCGGAGACACCGCCCATCACGCCGTCGTTGACGGTCTGCCACTCCTTCGCAGCCTCGGCCCCGGAGAAGTCGAACAGGATTTTCGGCGAGTCCTCGGCCATGACAAACGACTCCATCAGGATCAGCAGCGGCAACGCCAGCATTTTATGGATCACGATTTCCCCCAATTCATCGCCGTGATTGATACTTGCAGCACCGTCGCCAGCGACACCCAGACGAAATACGGCACTTGAGCCAAGGCAACCCAGCGGTAATGCCGCCAGACGGCGATCACCATTCCAATGATCGTGGCCCATACGATCAGGATGTCCACCGCTGCCAGCGGCAGGTTTCGCATCCCGAACTGGATCGGCGTGAAGATCAGGTTGGCGACCAGATTGATGGCGAACGGCAACGCCACCACCCAAGGCACTTTCTTTCGGATCGCCTGCAGGAACACGAATCCGAAACTGACCAGGATAATCGGGTAGAGAATCTGCCAGATCAGCCCGATGGTCGCCGGGGCGGGCGTCCAGCTTGGTTTGGCCAGCGAGTTGTACCAGTCGATCCAGGTCATCATGGAATCCGTCTTGAGAATCTCGCAGTGGCGACAGCAGTCACCCGACTACTTTCGATTGCACTCGGCGTCCACGACAACTGCCCCAATGATTTTTTCGGGCAGGTCGTGGTGGTGGTGGGCCTTCAGGTCGGCGAGCAACATCTCCATCGCACTGCCCCGAACGAACAAGTGCTATGGCGAGGTCAGCGCAGTGCAGCTTTCGCGGAATATTGTACCGATCGGGACGGATTCACCTTCTTCTTTGTGTCCGCTCGGATCGAAAGGCTCCGTCCATCGTGCCGTTTTCAGACCCGTTTCTTGCTGAACCTACACTGTCGAGCAGCATCAGTCTTTGCATTTGGCACCTCAACCACGAGATCGCGGCATGCTTGACTTGACTTACGAAAACCCAGCCAACCGTGCTTCGGACGTCGTGTCCGCAACTTGTCAAAAATTGCCAACCCTGCTATTTTGTCGCGAGAAGCAGGGATCATGCCGACGAGAAATATCAACTTGACCGTTCACTATGACCCGTTCGTGGCGGGACTGGTGGATGCTGGACGCTACCAGAATGTCAGCGAGGTGCTGCGGGCGGGCTTGCGGCTTCTGGAACAGCAAACGCAAGCCGAGGAGCAGAAACTGGCCATGCTGCGGAACCTGGCCGCAGAGGGCTTTCGTTCGCTCGATCAGGGTGAGGGCTTGAGTCTTTCGAGCGAAGGCGGCTTGAGGAAAGCGATCACCAAGATCGGACGCCGGGCAGCGAAGGCGAGCAAGTGCCACGTGAGCGAGTAACCGATGGCCCGATTCCGCCTTTCGCCCCAGGCCGGGAAGGACATTGAGGCAATTCTCGTCTGGAACCATCAGCAATTCGGCGAACAAGAATGACCGACACCTTCTCTGCCGGCCCACGCCGAACGTCCGCTCCAACCTGACGGCGCGTGGTGGGCTGGTCGGCGGCGGAGCGGAGCCGCTGATCATCGCAGCGCCGACGCCGCAACTACGGCGCTATGTGTACCGGCTATGGAGCACGACTCACGACGACTCACCTGCCCCTGAATACTCACATTTCGTTAATAAAGTCTCTGTGAATAGGGAGGGCCAATCTCTAACTGTTGTCGGTGACGGCGATTCTTTGTTGCTCGCGTCCGCTCGCCGGAAATGTAGAGAACCGGGAGAGCATCTCTTGCACCGCTTGGACCTCGATGGGCTTCGTGAGGTGAAAATCGAATCCCGCTTCTTGGCTCTTTCGCTTGTCGTCTTCGCTACCCCACCCGGTTAGCGCCACCAGTACAGCCCCGGCAATCGCGGGGTCGGCCCGGAACCGTATGGCCACCTCGTAGCCGTTCATGCCGGGTAGGCCGATGTCGAGGAAGACGACCTCGGGTTGGAACTCGCGGCCGGCCGCCAGTCCCGCCGGGCCGTCGTGTGTTGCCCGGCTCTGGTGGCCTAAGAGTTCGAGCATCATGGCAAGGCTCTCGGCCCCGTCCACGTTGTCGTCGATCACGAGAACGCGACGGCCCGCAGGGCGTGGTGTGGGTGTTTCGCTTGACGCGACGTTCACCGAATTGCCCCGCGCTGTTGTCGGGGCCAGCGGGAGCCGCACAGTGAACGTGCTGCCCTGTCCGAGACCGGGGCTTGAGGCGGTGATGGTCCCGCCGTGCATTTTCAGGAGCTTCTTGACAAGCGACAGCCCGATGCCGAGACCGCCTTGGGCGCGATCCAGCGTCCGGTCCACCTGGGCGAACAGGTCGAACACTTTTGGCAGCATGTCAGGGGAGATGCCGGTCCCGTTGTCGGTCACGGCGATGACCGCTTCATCGCCCTCGACGCCCGCCGAGAGTGCGATGCGACCGCCGTTCGGGGTGTACTTGGCGGCGTTGTTGAGCAGGTTACTCACAACCTGGGCGAGCCGCGTCAGGTCGCCATTAACCCACACCGGCTCGTCAGAGATGGTCACGGCGAGGGTGTGGCCGCCCGCCTCGACGAGCGACTGACTCGCCTCCACGGCGTGATCGACAACGGCCCGGACTTGGAGTTTCTCCCGCTTGAGTTCGACCTTCCCGCTGTTGATGCGGGAAACGTCCATAAGGTCGTCCACCAACCGCACCATGTGCCCGAGTTGCCGCTCCATCATCTCCCGGGCCTTGACGACGGCCGGGCCGCCGGCGGGCAGCATCTGCATCACCTGGAGGCCGGTGCGGATCGGGGCCAGCGGGTTCCGCAACTCGTGGGCGAGGGTGGCCAGGAACTCGTCCTTCCGCCGGTCGGCCTCCTTCAACTGCTGCTCGACCCGACGCAGTTGCGTTGAGTCGTAGTAGTAGCACACCACGCCAGGCCGACCGTCCGGCATGGTGATGCGATGCAGTTCCCACTCGTACCCTTCAATCTGCTCGATGTCGGCACGGGGGTTCAGGAAGTCCTTCGAGGAATACGGCTCGCCCGTGGCCAGCGTGTGCCGGAAGGTGCGGATGAGTTCGGCGGCGACCGCCTCCGGCCAGATGATCCGGATCGCCTCATCAAACGGGCGCCCCAGAAGCGGGCGGACGTTGGCGAACGCCCCGGTTTCCGAACGGGTGTTGACGCTGGCGAGGCGAAAGTCGGCGTCCACGATGTAGATGCCGAACGGGCAACGCTCGATGACGTCGTAAAGCGACCGTCGACTGTCCTCGATCCTCTTCTCCTGCTGCTTGCGCTCCGTAATGTCCTGAATGGTGCCGTGCACGCCAACGATCTCGCCTTCCGCGCTGAGCACCGGGTAATAGCTCACCAGCCAGTCGCGACCTTCGCCGTTCGCAGCAGTCGGCCCATGCACTTCGATCTCGGAGAATGGCTCGCCGGTTTGCATGACCTGGCGGAGCATGGGCTCGACCGTAAGAGCCACCGTTGGGTTCAACACCTCGCCCACTGTTCGCCCGATGTGGGCTTCGACCGATCGCCCGTTGATGGCAGCGGTCCAGGCATTCACACGCACGAAACGCAGCTCTGCGTCGAACTGGAAGAGCCCGATCGGAGCCTTCGCATAAAGCGCGTCCATCTCGCGGACTTGCTGCGCGATCGTCTGCTCGGCCACTTTGCGGTCAGTGATGTCGGTCGCTGAGGGGATAACGAAGAGCAGCCGCCCGGCCTCAATGACAGGCTGGAGCATGAGGTCGATTTCGATTCGGACGTCGTTCGCAACTCGGATGGTTTCGTCGTACCGGACAACCTCGCCCCGCACGGCCCGGTCGAACGCCGCCCGCAGGCGGTCCTGAACGGCGGGGTCGTAGTTCCACCAATGACAGTCCCAAAACAGCTTGCCGATGACATCGCCGCGCGTCAGTCCGGCGGCGGCAAGGGGGGGCTGGTTGGCCTCGGTGAGAGTGCCATCGGGGGCGATCATGCCGACGAACGCGAACATCGAGTCGATGACTTGGCGGACCCGCCCGTCGCTGGTCCGCAACTGCTCGGTGGCCATCTTCCGGTCCGTGATGTCCACCGCCGCCAATATGCCCGTCACTGGGCGGCGGACGCCGGCAACGTCTCCGAACACGACCTGCTTTTTGACGTTCAGCCAACGGATCGAGCCGTCCGAGTGGATGACCCGGTGTTCCATGACGAACCAGCCGGTGCCGGTGGGGTCGAGGGACTGGTTCATGAGTCGAAAGATTTCGGCCGTGTCGTCCGGGTGGAAGGTGTCGTGGATCGCTGAGCGCGACACCGGTACGCCGGCCTTCAGTCCGAACAGTGCTGCGGCGATCGTGTCGAGCACCACCGTGTTCGTGGCGTAGTCGATCCGATTCACTCCCATCCCCGCAACCTCGACCGCCAATTTCAGTTGCGCCTCGCTGGCTTGCAGGGCCGCCGTGCGGGCCTGCAGCTCGCGTGTCATCGCCCACCGCTCGGCCGCGTTCTCCACCGCACGGGTCAGGCTCTCGGCCGACATCCAGCTTTTGCCGATGAAGTCCTGGGCCCCCGCCCGCAGCACCGCCGGGCCGAGCCGCGCGTCGGCGGTGCCGGTCAGCACCACCACCGGGCAGACGGTCAGCCCGTTCGGGCCTATGACGGCCGCCAATACCTCCATCGCGTCCGTGTCGGGCAGGGTGTAATCGAGCACCACGCAATCGGGCAGCCCGCTTGAAACATCGAGAACGGCACGCACCCCGGCGGCCCCGGTCTCGGCTTCGACGAACTGATAGCGTCGGTCTGCCCCCTTTAGCAGCAGCCGTCGGATCTCGTCCCGATCTTCCGGGCTGTCCTCGATGATGACGACCCGCCATACTGGCACGGCCGAGGGAGTTGTGCTGGTTATCATGAGGCGGTCCCTTCGGCGGCGGTCAGGGCGACCCGGCCGAACCAATAGTTTACGAGGTCGATAACCAGTTGCAGGTGGTCCGGGTAACGAACCGGCTTGACGTGGTAAGCGTTGGCCCCGGCGGCGTAGCAGAACCCGACGTCCTTCGGGTTAGACGAGGTGCTGAACACCACCACCGGGATGGCCTTGAGGGCCGGGTCCGTTTTGAGTTCCGCGAGCGACTCGCGGCCGTCGGTGCCGGGCGTGTTCAGGTCCATGAGGACGAGCACCGGGCGGTCGGGGGCGAGTTCGCGCAGCAGCATCAGACCGCCACCTCCCGTCGTCGCCCGCCGCACCTCGACTGCGACCCCGGATCGCTTGACGGCCTCGTCGACGGTCTCGAAATCTTCGTCCGAGTCCTCGACGACGACCAGCATCGCGGAGGGCTTTTTGGTCCAAATCATCTCGAGTTCCTTACCGGCCCGAAAGGGTGAAGTAAAACGTCGTCCCCGCGCCCGGAGTCGAATCGAGCCACACGCGACCGTGGTGCCGCTCGACCAGTTTCTGCACGATGGTCAACCCGGCTCCGGTGCCGCCGCCGTACTCATCCCGGCCGTGCAGCCGCTTGAACATCTTGAACACCTGCTCGAAGTGCCGCGCCGGGATGCCGATGCCGTTGTCCCGCACATAATAAATCGTGTGCTCGGCCGAGCCGTCGGGGCAGCCGGGCCGAGGGTGGGTCTCGGCCGGGACGATGAACCCGACCTCGATCCGCTTCTGCGGCTTGTCGTTGTACTTGAGAGCGTTCGACAGGAGGTTGACGAAAATCTCCCGGCACCGCACCCGGTCGCACCGGGCGTGCGGCAGCCGCCGGGGGACGGCGATCTCCGTCGCACCCTCGGCCCGCCGGGCATCCACCATCTCGATGGCCTCATTCACCACCTCGTTGAGGTCCGTATCTTCGGTATGGAGCGCCGCCCGTCCGACGCGGGAAAAGTGCAGGAGGGAGTCGAGCAGGCTGTCCATGCGCACGGTCAGTCGCATCAGCCCCTCGAGCTTCTTTCGATGCTCTTCGCCCGCTACCGCTGCGTCTTCGAGCAACTGGTGGGCGTACTTGTGGATGCCCCGCAGCGGCTCCTTGAGGTCGTGGCTCGCCACGTAAGCGAAGGCGTCCAATTCCTCGTTCGACCGGGTCAGGTCGGCGTTGAGGTCCGCCAGCCGCTCGGCCCGACTGACGACGAGTTCCATGACCAGCATCCTTAGCCGGGCGGCGGCGTCGAGTTCCACCGCCAGCCACGGCACGGCCCGCCCTCGGACCGATTCCTGGAATAGCTCGAAGCTCCGCCGGGGGCTGAGCCGCGGGCCGTTCGGACCGATGACGGTCGGCTTGTCGTGGGGATTGCCGCCCCAGTTGACGGTCTGCGTGGTTTCGGGTCGGAACCAAAGCATGAGGTTTCGGTTGGTGCGGGAGAGCGGGGTGGCCAGCATGCCGCTGGCCACGTCGGCGAACGCCGCGGCCGGGGGATAGTCGCGGGCGAGCGCGTCGGTGGCA
>Ga0105046_10002109_pt1 | contig 31226 bp, 33 predicted proteins | sample MAT03_FD_78385 | JGI IMG/M metagenome (GOLD analysis project Ga0105046, IMG submission 78385) | Freshwater microbial communities from Lake Fryxell liftoff mats and glacier meltwater in Antarctica - MAT-03 (megahit assembly) | ecosystem: Environmental > Aquatic > Freshwater > Ice > Liftoff...
GTTCCGTCGACTCAAAGGCTTCCGGCGCATCTTCAGCCGCTTTGAAAAACTCGACCTGGTGTTCATCGCCTTTATCTAGTTCGCTCTCATCGTCGAGGGCCTGCGATAGTGTTAACAGGCCCTAGTTGCGTCGCGATCAGCACCATTAGGGAGCACGGTTCCGGACCCGCGGTTGTAGTCGGCGGCGAGCGATCGAGCGCGTCTGGAAACTGGCGCGGCGATTCGCAACCCATAATCGCTACTTCGCCACGCTGGTGGAAGCGCTCCAAGCTGTCGAGTCGTGCTTTGACGGCTGGCGCAGGCCCAACCCCGTCTTGCGACCCCCTGTGCTGCATACTTAGCCTTCCCTGACAAACCCCTCAAACTGCTTTAAATATAGGGAATTATTGCTGCATCGGGGGTCAGATATTGCAAGATGACGGTGCTTGAGCTTGCAACATTCGTGGGTTTTTGATGCGGCCCAACGAGCGTACGGCGACACCGCAGAGCGATTTGTTTCGCTTGAAACTGGTGAACCTGATTGATCTGCGGCACGAGCTGTGCCGATTGAGGGAGCAGATCCACCGGCAGACCCTGGTCGGTGAGTTTGGGCTGCTGTACGCCGAGCAAGGACGTCCTGGCGTACCGATCCGACTGATGGTGGGTCTGATTTACTTGAAGCATGCCTACGGCTTGTCGGATGAAGTGGTGGTGAAGACATGGGTTGAAAACCCGCACTGGCAGTACTTCTGCGGTGAGTAGTTCTTCCAGCATCAACTGCCCATCGACCACGAGCTTTGCGGATGTCACGGTCGATACGACGCTGCAAGAGCAGGCGATTGCTTTCCCACCGATGGGCGACTGTATTACAAGGGCCGCGAGTGGCTGGTGCGCGTCGCAAACGCCCATGGCATCGAGTTGCGACAAACTTATCGGCGCCGCGGCAAGCAGGCGCTGTTCATGCAGAATCGCTATGGCGCCGCCCGTCAGGCGCGGCGCGCACGGCGTGAATTGAAGCGTTCGAAGATCTACCTGGGGCGTGTGCATCGGGATCTGCAGCGCAAGCTGAGCACGCAATCGACAGAAATACGGCAACGGTTTGCGGAGCCCATGGCGCGAGTCGCGCGTTTACTCGCGCAGCAGCGCCAGGACAAACACAAGCTCTACAGTCTGCACGCACCGGAAGTGGAGTGCATCGCCAAAGGCAAAGTGCACAAGAAGTGCGAGTTCGGTATCAAAGTCTCACTCGCCGTCACGCAGCGCGACAACTTTATCGTCGGTGCGCTCGCGCTGCCCGGCAATCCGTTCAACGGCCTTACGTTGCAAGCTGCGCTCACCCAGGTCGAGCGACTGACCGGGAAGAAGACCCAACGCTGCTTTGTCGATCGCGTTTATCGCGGCCATGGCATCGAGGACACCGAGGTGTACATCGCCGGGCAGAAGCGCGGTATCACGCGTGCATTACGCCGTGCACTAACGAAGAAACGCCATCGAACCGATCATCGTGCAGACCAAGCACGACGGCTTGATGGGCAAAAACTGTCGGAAAGGCGCAACCGGCGATGACATGAACGCGATCCTCGCCGCCGCCGGTTACAATCTGCCCATCATCCTCAGAGAGCTCCGGCTTTCTTGGCTCTGTTTTTTTCGCGCCTTACCACCCGACTTCAAACTCAACGCACCATCACCCGCTTGAACCGCCTGAATCCATTCCAAAACAGGGTCCTTCAGGGGCGACTAACTACTTGAGTCGCCGTGGTTAAAAACGCGCCGAGACTTCCACTCCCCACTCGCGCCCGGCTGCGAGGATGCCGGTCGCGACGCCGAGGTCGGTGCGGGTGTCGTTCTTCGTCAGGAAATAATCCTTGTCGGCGAGGTTGAGTTCGTACAGCGCGACGGTCAGCGCGCGGCCGGGGATCTCAAGCGTCGCGCGCGCACTGGCCAGGCCGTACCGAGACGGCACCACGCACATTGTGCTTGACCCGCTCGATCTGATGGCCCGCCTTGCCGCACGTGTGCCCCCTCCTCGGCTGATTTGACGAGATTTCACGGGGTGTTCGCGCCGCACAGCCAGCTGCGTGCCGCGGTGACGCCAGCACATCGGGGCATGGGCAGCCAATTGCAGGGTGCGGATTCAGTCAACTGCCAAGCCGATCACCCCGCGCCGTCGCGATGACCTCGGCGCAGCGCCGCAAGCGCGTCTTTAGGTGGGAAGCTCAAGGTGATTGCCAGCATCGAGGAGCCGGAACTCATCGCGAAGATCCTGGCACAGCTGGAGAAGACGGCCCCGGATCATGATCAACCCGAGCTGCCGCTCGGGGCACAGGCCCCGCCCACCCATGCACGACTACATGCGGCGGGCGGGGTGAGATCGTGCCAGGATGGCGGCCTGTGCAACTGCAGGGCGATTCAGGCGGGGCGCGGCAGTCAAGGGTCAGACCGAAGCATCCAATCTGTGACGCCGCGAACGCCTGCAAGGCTGGCGTTGGCGGGGTTCCGGGCAAACACTTCTGCGCACTGCGTCAGGGCAGGTGGTTTGAAAATACTATCCGCGCGAATTAGTTTAGTTGTCAAGCAATTTTCGCCGCCATCGTCCCGGCCGGGCGGGAGCAGCATTCCGGCAAGGCTGGGTCGCATAACTATTCGTCATGATCGAGCGTCATCGGGGTCGGTACGCTCTGTCCGATCCTAATCGACGCGTATTTCGTGGAGGAATCGTGAAGGCACTGCGCTGGGGATTGACGGCGATAGGCGCTCTCGTTGCCCTGGTGGCGGTCGCAATCGTCGTGCTCGGCTGGCGGTCGCCGCGGGAACAGTATTTCTCGGTCGATCCGCAGTCGGTGCCGGTGCCCGCGGCGGACGACGTCGAGGCGCTTGAGCGTGGGCAGTACCTGACGCATGCGGTCGCTGTCTGCGGCGTCTGCCATGGGCCGGACCTCGCGGGCCAGAAGATGTCGGATTCCGTCGTCTACGGCTATATCGTCACGCCGAACCTGACACCCGGCCGGGGCGGCATCGGGGCCTCCTACGAGGTGGTCGACTGGGTGCGCGCAATCCGCCATGGCGTCACCCGCGAGGGCCGTGCATTCGCGTTCATGCCGGTCGATCATTACTTCCACATCACCGACTCGGATCTCGGCGACATGATCGCCTATCTTCGCCACCTGCCGGCGGTCGACAACGAAGGCGGCGCGTTCCGGCTCGGCCTGCTGCCGAAAGCCATCATTAATTCCGGCTTGCTGGGCGACCTCGTGCGCGCGAAGATCATCGACCATCGCGCGCCGCGGCCGCTCCCGGCCCCGAGCCGCGGCACCTACCTAGCCCAGATCGGCGGTTGCGACTTCTGCCACGGCCCCGCGCTGCGCGGCGGACAAGGGCCGGAGCCCGGTGCGCCGCCGGGCCCGGATATCACCGGGGCCGGCCTGCTGCGCGAGCGCAGCTTCGAACAGTTCGTCGCCGCGATGCGCACCGGCGCCATGCCCGGAGGTCGTCAGATCAATTCGATGCACATGCCGTGGCTCGGCTATCGCAACATGAACGATGCAGATCTGCGAATCCTCTACGACCACCTGCGGGCGCTCGGCGACCCGCCCGGCGGCGCCCACGGGAGCAATACACCTTGAACGCGGACATCCGCCCGAGCGGCGCACTCGAACTGGCCCAGCGCTTCGTCGACGAGGTCTGGAACCGCGGCCACTACGGCGCGCTCGCCGAACTGATGAGCGAGCCGTACGAAGTCGTGACGCTCAATCACGGCGCACCACCGCTCGGCAACCAGACGCGGCAGCAGATGACGCAGCACGTGCGCGAGTTCCGCGATGCGATCCCGGATCTGCGACTGGAGGTCGTCGAGTCGCTGGACGCGGGTGACCACGCTTGCCTGTTCACGCGATTGACCGGCACCCAGCGTGGCCCGTTGATGGGTCTGCCGCCCTCGAACCAGCCGGTCGTCGCGACGCTCGCCGCGATCTACCGGGCCCGCGAGGGCCGGCTCACCGGGCACACCGTGCTCGCGGACATGATGGGCCTGATGCCCGGACCCCCACTGGGTTTCGGTCCGGCCGGCCACTGACACCATGGCGCCAGTCGGGCTCCAGCCGCTCACTTAGCGGACGATGTTCGTTCAATTCGAGCACCGCGCGAAGCGAGACGCGGCCGCCGTCCGGCAGGCTGGTGTTGGCATCGAACTGAACGGGCTGGCCGAGCTCGGGCGCCCACCAGTCCGCGCCTTCGATCACGATGTTCTCGGAATTGCCCGAACCGTTCGGCGCCCGCCAGGCACGGATGCGCCCGAGCCCGGTATCGAACAGCTCCGTGCCGTCGACGCGAAGATAGCTGCGGACGTAGCCCCCGTCCTGCCACTCGAGCCGCTCGTCGTAGCGCGTGTCGCGGTCCCACCGCCCGGGGATGAAGAGGCCGCCCGCGCCCTTTGACCGCGCGCGTCGTGCCGTTGCGGCCGTGGTTGTCGCCGACGATCCGCACGTCGCCGCTTGCGGCATCCTGCGTGATGTAGAACACCGCTGCCGGCGGCCCTTCGCCGAACACCGGAGTGGAGGGTGCCGCGGCGCCCGCCGCCTGTGGGATGATCGGCGCATTCGGGGCGGTCGCGGGGCGCATATCCTGGTCGAAATGCAGTGCAAGCACGTCGCGGCGCGCGCCGAAATGGGCTGCTTCGAGCCGTATCGTGATCGTGCTGGCTATCGGCAGATCGTTCGGCGCACCGGCGGGTCGCAGGCGTCCGGTGACGCGATAGACCCAGCGAGAACCCGGCACGAGCGAACGCAGCCTTGAACGCGCAGGCTCGTCCGCGGTCCGTGCGCCGGCGTAGGCGCTGGCGGCGACGGCCGACACGTTGTCCGTCAGGTCGATGCCGAAGCGACGGTTGAAAGTGCCGTAGTCGCCGAGCGGGAACGATTGCGCTGTGGCGACGAAGTCGGCGCCTTACTTCGCCTTTCCGCCGACGTAGGCATACTCGGCGCGGCCGAACGCGCGGCTACCGAAAAGCTGGGTGCCGTGGTGCAACGCCAGCAGCGCCTGCGTCTCAGGCACGTTCTCGATGGTCTGCCCGGCAGATGCCGGCCGCCGCATACGCATCGAGATAGCGGGCGCCCGAATAGGGCAGCGACGCCTCGAGCCGCTCGGTCAGCGCGTCGCTCAGCTCGACCTCGGCGTCTTCGCTGCGCGCGTCGCCGAGGTTCAACTGGATCGGCGAGTTGCAGCGGCTGAAGCCCTGCAACAGCGACGGCAGGATGACCTGCCCCTGCAGGTCGCTCCAGTCGATCCGGTAGACGGCGGCGTTCAGCGTCACGCGGCGCTGCGCGAACTGCAGCTTCGCGCCGAGTTCGTAGTTCATCACGGTGTCAGGGTCGGTTGCCGGAGTGCCGTTGGGGAAACCTGCTGCGGCCAGCTCGCGACCGCAGGTGCTAAACGGCAGATCGGAATTTATGACGCCGGTGCGAAAGCCTTCGGCCGCAGTCAGGTACCAGAGCTGGTCAACGTTCGGCTGCCACGACAGCTTGAACTTCGGCGTGAAGACTGCGTCGCTGTTACTGCGAGTCGACAGAGCCTGGGCGGTGAAGTTGAAGCCGTTGTTGACGACCCGTACTTCCTGATCGAGCGTGAACCAGCGGAAGCTGAACGCGGCGCGCAGGGCGGAAGTGAGATCGACGCCGACCTCGCCGAAGACGGCGAACTGGGTGTCCTTGAAGTCGCCGGACTGCAGTGCCGGATCGGGTGGCAAGGGTGGCGAACCCGGCGGCTGGAACAGCCGCGCTTCGGTCAGCAGCAGGTTGTAGCTCGGTTTGACGTTGCGGCCCGTGTGGATCACCGATACGTCGCCGAAATACACCGCGATCGTGGGCGACTGGTAGCCGTGCCGCCGCCGATGCCGCGGAACTTGACTTCGTTGGCGACGGAGCCGAGCTCGTTCAGGGACGCGCCCGGCACGGTCTGCAGGTAACTCGCGAAGCTGACGATGCCGCGCTCCTCCAGCGCCGCGGCATCGAGCGCGGTCACGGCGAGCGGTACGTACTGCAGCGATTCGCTGCGTGGCTGGGCCGTGACGATCACCTCGTCGAGCGCGCCGCCGCTCCCCGCCCGCTGCGTGTCGCCGCGGCGCGTCGGCGCTTCCGACCCGGGCCGGTCCTGCGCCAGCGCTTACGGCGAGGCGACCAGCAGGGCGAGCGGGACGATCAGGTTGACGTTCGACCCGCGGTTTAGTCCGTGAGGCTGAAGCAGCCAAAAAAAACCTCTCGGCCCGCCAGGGCTCAGGAGGCTTCTTCACCTCCAATCGAGTCTATTGGTCGCGCGCCGCCGACGGCCCCATGCGGCGACGTCACCGCCGCGTCGCGCCTTCGCGAGCCGGTCGAACAGCGCCTCGTCGGCCTCGAAGATTCCGGTGCGTGCGGCGCATTCGGTCGCCATGTTGGCGAGCGTGGCGCGCTCGTCGATCGGCAGCGCGGCGAGCCCCGGGCCACCGAATTCCATCACGCGATCCAGTGTTGCCTGGCGACGCGCGAAGCTCGCCAGGATGTGCAGCATCAGATCCTTGGCGGTGACGTTCGTCGCGAGCTGCCCGTGCAGCTCGAAGCGGATCGATTCGGGCCCGGTGAAGGCGGTCACGCCGCTGTGCAGCAGCGCGGCGTATTCGGTGGCCCCGACGCCCCAGGCGAACGCATTGCTGGCGCCGCCCATGCAGGTGTGCAAGTCGGTGGCCTGCACGAAGTCGCCCGGTTCGATCAGCGCCTCGCGCGCGACCTGGTAGCAGATGCCAGGGGAGACGCCATCGACGGCGGCGTAGTCGCGCACGCCGTGTGGCGCTGGAACTCACGCTGCAGGCCGCGCAGGCGTTCGATCTTCGGCGCGAACGGCGCGAGCTTCTGCATCTCGTCGACGTAAACCCGGTGATCCTCGAAAGCCGCGAAACGCGCGGCGTTGCGCACGAAGTAGTCGGGGCCGTACTCCCCGGCAAGGAAATGGTGCACCTGGGCGCTGGTGTAGTCGTGCGAATAGCCGCTGTCGACGCTGACCACCACTGCATCGCCCGGCCGCAGCCGCCCCTCGCCCTGCGGCGCGGCGAGATGCCGCTCCACTGCTCGGCCCGCACCGCAGTCTCGCGCGACGAGCCGGTGCCCTTGCGGAATCCCGAGACGATCACCTCGAAATTTCCGTCGCGCAGTGCATCCTCGCGGAACAGCCGCTCGCCGCCGACGACGAGACCCGCATAGGCATTGCGGGCAATCTGTGACGGTTCGTGGTCGAAGCAGGTCCACGTCGGCGTCATTACGTCGCCGCGCTGGTGCCGGGACCGATCTACGTTTCGGCGACCGACCGTGGATCAGCCGGAATAGGCGGCCGTACTCGCGTGGTGCGCCGCCTTCGGCGTTGCACGCGGAAATCTAGCCGAACGCGACGTCGCGATGGGACTCCAAGGCGCGCTGCGCGATATCCAGCACCGGGCCGGCAACCTGCAAGAGGCCGCGCGACTTCGGCCTGGTCGGCACGCTCTGGGACGGCTCGCTGCTCTCCGAGTACCTTCATCCGGGCTGACAAGTCATCCCCTGAGAACGGCGATCAACGCTTCATGTTGATGCGTGCCGCCGGCCGCCCGGCCCAGGGCGCTGGCCGCAGCAGCCGTAGCAGGCCGCCCGTTTCGACCGCGGCTCAGGGCTTGCGCGTCGCAACGTTCGTCGATTCGAGCACGGCGCGAATCTCGACAAGACCTCCGTCAGGCAGCTGTGTGCGCGCTTCGAAAGCGGATGGCTGGCCAAGGTCGGGCGGCCACCAGTCCGTGCCGCTGATTACTACTTTTCCGCTGCTGTCCGAGCCGTTCGGTGAGCGCCAGCTCGCGAGCGGACCGATGCCGGTCTCGACGACCTCGACGCCATCGACGTGCAAGAAGTTGCGCGTCCAAGCGCCGTCGCTCCATTCGATACGCTCGTCATAGCGCTTCTGCAGGCTCCACCGGCCGGGAATGAACAGCCCGCCCTCGCCGCGTGCGATCCGATCTGCGCCGTGCGGTCCGTGATTGTCGCCGACGATGCGCACGTCGCCGCTTGCGAGGTTCTGCGTAAAGTAGAACACCGCGAAGGGCGGAGCATCGCCAAATACGGACACCGGCGGCGCGACGCCAGCGGCGGTACCGCCGCTGGCGCTCGGCAGGCCGCTTGTCTTGCCGCCCGTGCTTGCCGCGCCTGACGCGGCGGTGGGACCGGCCACAGGCTTCAGCATCTGCTCGAAGCGCAGCACACGAACCTCGCGCCCCGCGAGCTTCGCAGACTCGATGCGGATCCGGATCGTGCCGCTGATCGGAATGGGCTCAGCTGCAGTGGGCGGGGTCATGCGTCCCGTGACGCGGTAGCTCCATTCCATACCAGGCTCGAGCCGACGCAGCGTGGTCGCGGGGGCTGCGGCAGCGGTCTTGCTGCCCGCCGCCGGAGCGGCCGCCGCTGCCGCACGGATTCGCAGCTCGTTGGCCAGCAGCATGTCGCGCATGATGGTCGGCTTGCGCCCCGCGAGCTTCGCGACGGCATCGGTCACCACCGCCGCCGCGGCCATGATGCTGCTTCCCGGCGGCGGGCCGAAGGGCCCGTCCGGGCCGGGCGGCCCCGCGGGAGCGCGTTCGACGAGTTCGATCTTGCTGCCCGTGATCGTGCCCACGATCGCCGCGATGTCGGCAGTGTTCACAAGCTCGGGCCCCGTGACGTCGAAGGTCTGATTCTCAAAACGGCCGCCACCGAGCAACGCACCCGCGGCCGCGGCCGCGCAGTCCTGCCGCGTCACTAGCGCGCTCTTCGGGTCGCCGGGCCACGCGACGGCTCTGCCAGTGCGCGCGATCTGCAGCGCCTGCGGGAGACGCATGTCCGCATAGAGACCATTGCGCAGAACCGTCCACTTCGCGCCACTGGCGCGAAGGAACTCCTCGGTCTTCCGATGAGCCTCGCTGACCGGGTCGCCACCTTTGTCGGCTCCGACGAATGAGGTGTAGACGATGTGCCTGACGCCAGCCTTGACGGCGGCGTCGAACGCCGTTCTGTGACGCTGCGGCCGCGTGTCTGCGTCGGGGCCGAGCGCGAGACTGATCAGCAGCATGCGGGTGCCGCCCGCATAGGCCGCGGACAGCGACTCAGGCCTATCGACGTCGCCGAAGCGCGTGGTCGCTCCCTTGCTGGCGTACTCGGCGAGTTCGGCAGGCCGGCGACTCACGAGAATCAGCTGCTTCGCCGGCACGCCGCGGCTCAGCAGCTCATCGACGGCGAGCCTACCGAGATTCCCCGACGCGCCTGAAACGATGATTCGCTCGTCGCCGGAGATCACGGCTGCCGCCGGACTACTACTACCTACGGCCAGCAGTATCAGAACGAGCAACGTGCGACGCGGGACATTGAAGGGCTCCGGCACACGGCACTCCTATATGCGTATCTATGCGTGATGGAAGGGTCAGAAATTCCAGCGCAGTGTAAGGCCCACGGTGCGTGGCCGCACCGGAAACACCGTGGGCGGGTTGAAGCCGCCGGTGTCGAGAGCCCACATCACGCCATACTCATCAAAGAGATTCTCCGCCCACAGCTCCGCTCGCAGTCGCTCGCCGAGCGAGACGCCCGTGCGCAGCCCGACGGTGCTGTAATCGCCGATATCGTAAGGTTGCGCCTGTGAGACGAAGTCGCCGGCCTTGCGAACCTTTTCGCCGACGTGGTTCCAGTCGACGCGCGCGAAGCCTTCGCGGCCGAAGAGTAGGAAGTCGTACTGCAGGCCGACGAAGGCGAGCCACTCCGGCGTGTTCTCGACGGTGGCGCCCGGAGTCGTCCGATACTGACGAATCACGCGCGTCCATTTCGCGTCGGTATAGGAGAACGAGCTATCCAGACGAAGTTTCTCGGTGAGCTGCGCTGCGAGCTCAAGTTCTACCCCGTCGATGGTCGCGTCGCCGACGTTCAGGATCGCGTCTCCCTGGCACTGGCTGACCGCAGGATTGGAGTTGAACTGCTGCATGAACACCTGGCCCTGCACATCTCGCCACTTGATGCGGTACAGCGCCCCATTCAGGAGGACGCGCCGATCGGCGAGGCTGAGTTTGGCGCCAACCTCGTAGTTCCAGGTGGTGTCCTGCTCGGTGGGCTCCAGACCGCCGGGGAAGCCCGCGTTGGCGAGCTCCAGGCCGCAGGTTGCCTGCGGCAGGTCGCGCGGCAGGATGCCCGTGCGGAACCCTTCGGCGACGGTCGCGTAGTAGAGACGGTCGGTCGAGGCCTGCCAGGAGAGGTTGAAGCGCGGCGTGAACTTGCGATCGGTATTGCTCCGCTGGGTCGTGCCGGGTGCGAGGAACTGGAAGCCTTCACCGGTGACTGTCGAGGTCTGATCGACCTCGAACCAGCGGAAGCTGAAGGCAGCCGTCAGCGATTCGGTCAGGTCGTAGCCGATCTCGCCGAAGGCAGCGATCTGCTCATCGACGTATTGGCCAGTCTGGCGCACGACGACCCGCGTTGTGGGCACTGGGGCCATCGGCGGTGTCAGCACGACGCGGTTCCAGTACAGGAGGTCGAGGCCGCTGAGATCCGTCGCGAGCAGCGTGAAGTCCTGCTCGATCTCCTGCCAGAACACACCCGCCAGCCAGTCGAAGCGGCTCTCACCGTTCGACGTCAGCCGCAGTTCCTGAATCAGGGTCTGCGGCTCGTCCGTGCGTTCAATCAGAAATGGAAACGCGTCGCTGATTCCGGTGGCGAACCCGGTCGCGTTCGAGCCGTCGGTGTTGAGGCGTGCGGTTCGGTCCCACCACGATGTCGAGGACGTCAGGGTGGCGAAACTGAAGTCGTAGCTGACTACGAGGTTCGCCAGAGAAATCTCATCGGCCGTCGAGGACGAAACCGGCTCGACCTGCTGGTACTCGCGCGAGCGCGACGGCGTCAGGTGCAGCGTGGACGCCGCGGGGTTCAACACGTTAGGCGCGATGAAGGTGCCAGGAATCCGCCCCGCAGTGGCGGGTACCTCTTCGGCGGCAGCATTGCCATTCTTCTTGACGTCTTCCCGTGCGAGCATGATCTCGACGCGCAGACGCTCATTGGGCTCCCAAGCGAAGATGCCGCGCGCGCCCGCGAAGGACCCTCCATTTACGTCCTGCTCGAGATTCGCCGGCGACGCATAGCTCGCGGCGCGCGGTTCGCGAGCGAGGATGCCGGGCGCCCCGGGGACCGTCAGAGGCGGCACGATTCCGGGCGGAGAGACCCTTACGCGAGTTTGCGCAGGGAGTGCGCCGCCCGGCGCCCCGATCGAAGGAGAGAAGCCCGCTAGAAAGCCCAGGGTCGGGCCCGTGGGCTTGATGTTGTCGTACCAGCCGGCGGTATCGCCGCCGTAGACGCTGAGACGCAGACCGGCATCGTCGCGGAGCGGCACATTCAACGTGACGTCGCCCTCAACGCCTTCATCGCCGTGAGAAACACTGGAATAAGAGACGTTGCTCGAAAAGCCGAACGCGTCGAAGTTTGGTCGCCGTGGCACGTTCTTGATGGCGCCACCGAGACTGTTTGAACCGTAGAGCTGACCTTGCGGCCCACGCAGCACCTCGATGCGCTCCATGTCGACGAGACGGAAGTTGTAGCTTGAGTTGACGTTACGCCCCGTATGGATCAGCGGTACTTCGCCGAGGTACACGGCCGTGGTCGGCGAGAGCTGTGCGGTGCCCGAGCCGACCCCGCGGAACTTCACTTCGTTGCCGAGACTGCCGATGTCGTAGAAGGTGGCGCTCGGAATCGTAGTGAGATAGTTGGAGAAGTCGGTGATACCGCGGGCTTTCAGTGCCGCTTCGCTGATCGCTGTCACGGCGACAGGGACCTCCTGCAGGCGCTGCTCGCGGCGCTGCGCGGTGACGACGATTTCCTCGATCGCGAGTTCGGCGGCGGTTGTTGGGCCCGGCGCGGCGGACACCGCAAGCAGGCAGACGATCCAGGTCAAGCGCGTTCCAAGGCGCATAGTCAGAATCCCCCCATAGATTGGCGACGGCGGTGCTTTGGCACCAGTGTGTAACGCTATCGTAGTATTGGAGCGATGCCGCACGGCAAATGAATAGGCCTGCCGCCCCCATAAGGATCGGTAATGGCCGCCGCCACGGGTGGCGCTGTCGACTTGCAGCGCTCAGCGCTTCATACGCAACTATGCGCCGCTACAATGCGCTCCGCCGTCGATTCAGGAGGCCCGCAGTGCAGCCAGCACCAGCGCACGCTGGGCGCCGGTAATGGCTTTCTGCGCGCGTTGCGCCACGTCCGAAACTCTGCAGCCACCTGCTCCACTTCTGCCTCATCCACACCGGAGTCCTTCGAGAGTCCATCGAGCCGCGCCGCGGCCTCGATCAAGGCCGCGCGGTCTATCGCCCCACGCGCGGCTCGCGCCGGATCTACAAGACGGACAGCTGGTGCCGTACAGTCGGTCGGCGCGGGCTGTTCATTGCTGCGATACGCACTGCTCGAGCGCAGTTTGACCGTGCCGAGGGTCCACGTGGCGTGTAGGGAGACGCCGCTGCGACCGCTGTGTAGGTCCGGACCGATTGAGCCACAGAAGCTGCCTGACGTGACCCGGAAATTTTATTCCAGGTTGATGTTCCGTAAAATGGCAACAGCAGACCTGGCAAATGCTGAGACAGCGATACACGACGGCAGAGATCATCCACAAGCTGCGTGAGGCCGACGTGACGATCGGCCAGGGCCAGACTGTGGCGCAGGCGACGAAGCAGATTGGGGTGACGGACAAGACGTAGTTTCGGTGGCGCAACACGCATGGGGGCTTGCGGATCGATCAGGCCAAGCAGCTGCGGGAACTGGAGGCGGAGAACGCCCGGCTGAGATGGCAGCTGCGTGCGGCTTCGGCCGCAGCATCGCAACCACGTGTGGAGCTGGGACTTCGTGATGGATCGGAGCGACGATGGCCGGCCGATCAAGGTCCTGACGCTGATCGATGAGTACACGAAGGAAGCGTTGACCTTCGTGCCGGCGCGGCGCATCCGTGCTCACGACGTGATCGACATCTTCGCCGAGTTACATCCGCAGCGACAATGGCCCTGAGATGATCGCCAAATGGGAGAACGGCTACTGCGAGAAGTTCAACGGCACGCTACGTGAAGCACCGGTGGTGATCGAGCAATGGCGACAGCACTACAACCGAGTTCGACCGCACAGCGCGCTGGGATACCGCTCGCCGGCGCCCGAGGCACGAGGCCTAGCCCTCGTGCCTCGGCAATCTGTGCCACATCTAAAGGGCGGCGTAAACTGACATCAAACCTGGACCAAAAGAAGCGGGCCGGTCAATCACGTTCGGCGAATCACTGCCGCTGCATCTGAATGGCGAGGACCTCGAAGTCATGCATGTCGCCGATGCCCATACGGATGGCGATGCAATCGTTCGCTTCCGCAAGGTGAACGTGCTGCACATGGGCAACGTGTTCTTCGTTGGCAGCTATCCATTCACCGATACCAAGAGCGGCGGCAGCTTGAACGGCATGGTCGATGCGCTGGCGAGCGCGCTCGCCAGCGTAGACGACCAGACCCGCATCATTCCTGGGCATGGTCCGCACGCGATCAAGGCGAAGATTCAGGAGTTCCACGACATGCTGGTCACGATTCGTGGCCGTATCGTCAAGCAGATCCGCGCCGGCAAATCCATGGAGTCGGTGCTTGCCTCGAAGCCGACGGCGGAGTTCGATGCAGCCTGGGCCGGAACGTTCTGGAAGCCGGATCAGTGGGTTGCGCGCGCTTACACGGAACTGCGGCGCAGCGCCGGGAAGTAGCGCCGCGGCGGATGTTCAAATGTCCGGACATTTGAGGCTATACTGGCTGGGACCCGTCATGGGTTCGAGGCAGTCCGATGAACGCAGTCCTGCAGCCCGCCGGCCACGACGCCCTTTCACTGTCGCAACGGCTCGCAGCGCATGCCGCAGCATTCGAACTGGATGCTGCGCCGGCGGATGTGGTCGAAGCGGCCAAGCTCTGCATTCTCGATGCTCTCGGTATCGGGCTCGCCTCCACCACTTTCGCGTTCGCCCACCGTAGTCTCGCCGGTGTGGCGGCTCTGGCCGGCGCCGGTGACCACGCCGTCATCGGCACAGACCGGCGGTACGGCACACGCGATGCCGCGCTGCTGAATGGAATCCTGATCCACGGACTCGACTACGACGATACCCATCCCGCCAGCGTCGTTCACGCTTCCGCCAGCGCCGTGCCGGTGATGCTGGCAGAAGGCCTGCGCAATCGGGCCAGTGGTGCCCGCGCGCTGGCGGCCTATCTGCTGGCGGTCGAAGTGGATGGGCGCCTCGGCCAGCATGCCGGCGGCTGGTGGCAGAAAGTCGGCTTCCATCCCACGGGTGTCGTCGGTGCTTTCGGTGCCGCGATTGCGGCGGGTTATTTGCAGCGCGCAGATGCGTCCGTCCTGGCGCACGCCCAGGGACTCGTGCTCAGCATGGCGTCGGGGAGCATGGAGTTTCTCGAAGAAGGGGCGTGGACCAAGCGCTTCCATCCTGGCTGGGCGGCGGCCTGCGGCATCACCGCCGCGACGCTCGCCGCGCATGGCTTCGAGAGCCCGCGGCGAGCCTACGAAGGACGATTCGGGCTGTTCAACACCTACCTCGGCAGTCACGCGCCGGATGGCACGGAAGCCGTTCTTGCGGGGCTTGGCGACAGCTGGGAGATGCGCAATGTCGCGATCAAGCCGTATCCCGTCTGTCACTTCAATCATGCCTGCGGCGATGCGGTGCTCGCGCTGCGCGCCGAACATGGCTTCGACAGCAGCGAGATCGTCTCGGTGACGGCGCGCATTCACGAGAACCAGATGCCGGTGGTCTGTGAGCCTGCCGCCGCGAAGCGCCGCCCGCAGAGCGACTATGACGCCAAGTTCAGCCTGCCGTATTTCATCGCGGCCTGCCTGGTGCGGGGTCGCTTCGGACTCGCCGAACTCGATGACGACAGTCGCCGCGATCCACAGATTCTGGCGCTGTGCGACCGTATCCGCTGCGAACACGACGCGGCGACGGCCTTCCCCAAGTACTTCTCCGGCTACGTGGAGATCCTGCTGCGCGATGGTCGCCGGCTCGTGCGGCGCGAGCAGGTCAATCGCGGCGCCGCGGCTCGCCCGCTGACCGTTGCCGAAATCGAGCAGAAGTTCTTCGCCAACGCCGAACTGGCCGTGCCGGCGTCGCAGGCTGTGCAGTTGCGCGATGCGGTGCTTGGAATTGATCGTGCTGCGGATCTGACTCCGCTCTGCGCTGCTCTGGCGCGCGGCTGACGCAAGCTGGGCGCCGGCTCATGCCAATCATGTTGCACGGATCTCCAGTCGATGCGAATCGGACCCTCGACCACATCGCTGTGACCGGCCGCTTCCAGCCGATCCATCTTGATCACCTCGCATTGCTGCGTCATGCGTTCGAGATCGCGCGCCAGGTGTTCATCGGCATCACCAACCCCGAGCCCGGCGTGCGCACGGCTCATCCGGCCAGTGCCCATCGTCATCTCGCTTCTGCCAATCCCTGGACATACGTGGAGCGCCGCACATTGATCGATGCAGCGTTGCGCAGCGAGGGCGTCGAGCCGAGTCGATACACCATCGTGCCGTTCCCGCTCGATGAACCCGCGCGCTGGCCTGAACTGCTGCCGCGCGGCACGCCGCAGCTCGTGCGCGTGTTCTCTGACTGGGAGCGCGAGAAGGTGCGCTGCTTTGCGGCAGCCGGCTATCCGCCCAAAGTGCTGGAGGGAGACCCGGCAACTCGCCTCTCCGCGAGCAACATTCGCTGCGCGATGCGGAACGAAGAGCCCTGGCAGCACTGGGTACCGCCGGGCCCACGTGAGTTGCTGGCTGAATGGGCGCGGAGTACGCCGTGACCGACGATCGCCTGCCGATCCTGCTGTTGATTCTCGATGGGCTGGGCGACCGCGCCTGCGCAGAGCTGGGCGACCGCACGCCATGCGAGGCTGCTGCCACACCGAACCTCGATGCGCTCGCGCAGCGCGGCGTCAGCGGGATTCACGTGCCTTTCGGGCCGGGACGGGCTACGTCCAGCGAGCACGCACACTGGTCATTGTTCGGCTGCAGCACGCTACCGTTTCCGGGGCGTGCCGCCATTGAAGCGCTCGGAGTCGGCCTGGAGCCGCCTGTCGGCGAGCCGATGTTCCATCTCGCTCTGCGCGCGTCCGCGAAGCGCGACGGCTGGCTGTACCTCGGCGCACGCGCACGGCCGCGAGAGGATGCGGAGCCCGCGGCGGCACTGTTTGCAGCGCTGGCTGGCCGCAGTTTCAACGGTGTCCGTTTCGAGATGCTGCCACTGCGCACCGGCGAAGCCGTGCTGATTGCGCATGGCGCAAGCACGCGGGATGTCAGCGACACCGACGCGCTGTTCGATCATATACATCCGTGGATGCGGCCCCAGCCGCTGGCAGAGTCGGCGGATCCCGTCGCCGCTTTGCAGTTTGCCCTGACGCTAGAACAGTGGCTGCTGGACAGTCGCCGCATTCTGCGCGCGCATCCCGTCAACGAGCAAAGGCGTCGCGGCGATCTGCCGCCACTCGACGTGGCCGTTACGAAGTGGCCGAGCTGGCTCGATCCGGCGATGCCGGATTTTCATCAGGCGACCGGGCTGCGCGGCGCAGCCGTCACGGACACGGCGCTGTATCGCGGACTCGCGCGAGTGCTCGGGATGTCGCTGTACGATCTTCCCTACGACGCGGCCAGTCCCGCCGCAGACATGCAACGCCGGCTCGAGGCGGCCGCATTGCTGCTCGAATCGCATGATTTCGTGCACGTGCACGTCAAGGCCACCGACGAGGCCGCACACACCAAGCGGCCGGCCCACAAGCGCGATGTCATCGAGGCCACCGATGTCGGCCTCGCATCGCTGCAGGAACTCGCTGCGCGCGCTGTGGTTGCGGTGACTGGTGATCACGCGTCGCCATCGACCGGGTCGTTGCTGCACAGTGGCGATCCAACGCCGTTCATCGTGGCTGCACCCGGGTTGAGGCCCGACGCCGTCACGCAGTTCGGCGAGCGGCACTCGCTTGCGGGTGAGGTGGGACGGCTGCGCGCGGACGAAGTACTGCCGTATCTCGCCGGGCTCGCAAACCGGCCATTTTTCCTCGGCCATCGCCCTGGCGCGCGCCAGACGCTCGCGCTGCCGGCATCGCCCGACTTCATGCCCATCGATTGACTGCACAGCCAGTGACTGCCCACCGACACGCCCCGGGAGATTGCCGATGACACAAGAATGGACCTCGCCGCTCGAGAAGGAACTGCGTCCGCCTGCGCATCTCGCCGGCATACTGGAGCTCGTCAGTGCGCTGCATCGTGACGAAGTTGCGCCGCGTGAGAAGCAGCTTGCGGCGCGCCTTGCGGACGAAGCGCTATACCTCGACACCGACGGGAAGCTGCATCCGGAAATCATCGCGGCTCGACGCGAGATCATGCGCGCAGCGGGCAAGGCGGGAGTCTACAGCGCACATCTGCCGACTAAGCTCGGCGGCGGCGGCCTCGGTCGCACCGACATGATCTATGTCGAGGAGAAGGTGTACGGTTACGGCTGCGGACTGAATCCCGCGCTGCTCTCGTGGTCCGAAGGCGCGACGCCGCGCCTGCTGTACTGCCACGATCACCAGCGCGAGCAGTACGTGGACCCGCTGGTGCGCGGCGAGAAGACCAGCCTGCACGCCGTGACCGAAGCCAGCGCTGGCTCGAACCTGTTCGACATGAAGACGCACGCGAAGCAGCGCGGCAGCGACTGGGTGCTGTCCGGCGCGAAGGCTTACATCACCAATGCGTTTGATGCAGACGTCGCCCAGGTGCTCGCAATCACTGAGCCGGGAGCCGGTCGACGTTCGTTCACCTACTTCATGTTCGATACGCGTGAATTCCTCGGCAAGGGCTATCGCACCGGCAAGGTGTATCAGACGATGTTCGGCGACGGCTACACCGGAGAGCTGTTCTTCGATGACATCGTGCTGCCGCAAAGCGCCGTCATCGGCGAGCCCGGCCAGGGCTTCGACATCGCGGTGATGTCGTTCAACTACACGCGCATGCGCCGCGCCGGCATGTGCTCCGGCTGGTCGCGCTACCTGATTGACCGCAGCCTCGAGCGCGTGCAGTCGCGCGTGGTCGGCGATCGGCCGCTTGGCGCGAACCAGGGGATCCAGTGGATGATCTCCGACATGTACGTCGACTGGCTGCAGACGCGCTCGCTGTCGCTCGAGGTTGCCCGCAGCATCGACGATCCGGGCCCGTGGTATGCGCTGCCTCGGCCGAAGGACGAGATCCGCCGTATCTGTGCGCTGAAGGTCAGCAATGACGAATCCTTCTATCGCGTGGCCGATCGCGCGCTGCAGGTGCATGGCGGCTATGGCGTCATGCGCAACAATCCGGTCAACAAGCTGTTCCAGATCGCGCGCAATCTGCGTATCCCGGGCGGTACGGATGAGGTGCAGCGCACGACCATTGCGGAGACGCTGGGTCTGCGATTCGATACATCGAAGTCCGCGCCGGCCGCGAAGGGCGGCTGATCAATGGCGCATCCGCCCGCGCCGGTTGACGCCGCCGTATTTACCGGCCTGCGCGCGCTCGCCGGCTGCGGCGGCTGCGCAGCCAAGGCGCCGGAGGAGCTGGTCTCGATGCTGGCAGGCCTCGCGGCCGGTGCGTCGCCTGCGGCGGGCGTGCTCGTCGGGCTCGCGCCGTTCGACGATGCCGCTGTATACGCGCTGGATGCGGAACGCGCGCTCATCGCGACCGTGGACTTCTTTCCGCCGCTGCTCGACGACCCGCGGGATTACGGCGCGATCGCCGCCGCCAATGCCGTCAGCGATGTGTACGCGATGGGCGGTAGCGTGGCCTTCGCGCTCGCGCTGGCCGGGTTTCCGGCGCAGGTGCCACACCAGGTGATCGCCGATGTCTCCAGCGCGGCGATAGAGGTCGTGACTGCCTGCGGTGGAAGTGTCATCGGCGGGCACTCGGTGCGTTGCGCCGAGCCTGTGTTCGGACTGTGTGTGCTGGGCTTCGTGCATCCGGCGCAGATCTGGCGCAAGGCGGGCGCACGCGAGGGCGATGTGCTGATGCTGTCGAAGCCACTGGGCACGGGCCTGCTGATCTCCTGGCAGCGCGAGCCCGGACTCGCGATCGCGGTCGCATCGATGCGCGCGACCAACCGCGAGGCCGCGCAGGCGTTGCGCCGATCCGCTGACGCTCCGCATGCCGTGACCGATATCAGCGGCTATGGCCTGCTGGGCCACGCCGCGGAAATGGCACAGCAGTCGGATGCCACGCTGCGGATTCATGCGTCGCGTGTGCCGTTGCTGGCCGGCGCACTGGAGGCGGCGGTCGCCGGCATTCGTACCGGTGCGCATCGGCGTGCGGACGGCGACACGGCCGCTGCCGGCAGCCTGCGCGCTTCAATCAGTTTTGCCGCGTCCGTGTCACCGGCTGTGCGCGTCGTGCTCGAAGATCCGCAGACCTCCGGCGGACTACTGGCCTCGGTATCGCCGTCGGCAGTTGCCCTGCTGAGCGCCGCGGGCTATGTCGAGATCGGGCGCGTCGAGCGTCGCGAGCCGATCGAGGGTGGCGCCGGCGTCATCGTCGACTGACGGCATGAGTCGGCCGGCACGAGGCGCGGCGGGATTCGCGACGGTCATTGGATGCGAAGTGGACATAAAGTATGACTAGATGTATTTTCCGACCATGAAGCAGATTGCCGCAGCCCGATTCAAGGAACAGTGCCTGGCCATCCTCGATGAAGTGGGGGACGAGGGTATTGTCATCACCAAGCATGGCAAGCCGGTGGCGAAGCTGATCCCGATCCGTGCCGAATCCGCCGCGCTGATCGGTGCGCTGAAGGGGCGACTGAAGATCCATGGCGACCTGCTCAGCACGGGGGTCCGCTGGGATGCTGAATCTTGATACGCACGTGCTGCTGCACGCGATCGGCGGGAGGCTGACTCCCCGGGAGGACCGGCTGCTGCGCGGCGACCGATGGAGCATCAGTGGCATCGTGCTCTGGGAGATCGCGAAGCTGGCGCAGCTCAAGCGGATCGAACTGGATCTGCAAAGCCCGGACGTCGTCCGCGTCCTGTCCGCGGTCCACGTGTGGCCCATCAGCGTGGAGATTGTGCAGGCGAGCGTGCGGCTGGATGTGCGCGTGGATCCTGCCGATGAGCTGATCGCCGCGACCAGTCTCGTGCACCATCTGCCGCTGGTCACCCGCGACCGCAAACTGCGGAAGTCTGCCCTCGTGCCGCTGGCCTGACGGTCTGTTGGAGAATCAGACCGCCACACAGACGCTCGAACGACGGGTCATTGCCGGTCTCTCGGATAGTCGTCGAGCACCAGGCCTCGGCGTGCTTGCGGGTCGATGGTCAGTGTCGCCTAAGTCCTGGCTGAGCGCCGTGCGCGGCTATCGCGGTGCGGGGGCGGATCTGGAAGGGGTGGACGGCCGCATTGGTCGCGGCCTCGTGTCGGCGGGTTGGGTAAGGACGGAGTTTCCCCCGGCTTACTGAATGTCAGGCCGCGCAGTGCGAACGCCGGCCCAGGGAGGGGCCGGCCGGATCCTCCGCGAAGCAGGGACTGCGCAGGCAGCGGCGTTCACGGCAGCCCCCGGTCGGCGAAGCTGGTGACCGTGCCGCCGAAGATCGTCGTCAGGTTCTCCAGCGCCTGCGTCTTCCAGGTCGTCACCTGGTTCGGATGCACCTGGTGGTGCGCCGCGATCTCGGCCACTGTCTTCTCGCCTCGGATGGCTTCCAAGGCGACTCGGGCCTTGAATGCCGCGTTATGGTTACGTCTGGGCTTTCTCATGGATCTCCTTCCTCCGGTCACGTGGGTGCCCGGACCGAAATCCATCTATACCCGTGTCTGATTTAGCGGAGCCAGCTCTGTACGCTCAAATAATCGGAACTAAGCTATCGAAGGCGTTGTGATCAAGCTCAAGAATCAGGTGGCGGTCATCACCTGCAGTAGTTCCGGTATCGGCCATGGATTGGCAGCTGCTTTCGCGCGTGAAGGTGCTCGCGTTGTTGCGAACGATCCGCACGAAGAGCAGCAGGAGAATGCGCAGGCGCTTTGTGCGCAAATCCAAGCATACGGGGGTGCCGCAATCGCAGCGCAGACCGACGTCGCAGTTGAGTCAGACGTGCAGACGCTGGTCAGCACGGCCCTCGACGCTTTTGGCCGCATGATCAACACGGCGTCCCAACTCGCCTATAAGGGCTGGCCGGGGCTGGCTCACTACACCGCTGCGAAGGGCGCGATTATGGCGTTCACACGAACTCTTGCGCTCGAGATCTGCGAGCGGGAAGTTCTCGCTAATAGCGTTGCGCCCGGAGCGACCCACACGCCGATCCTGGCCGACATGCCTGCGGAGTTGCTTGAGAAGATCGGGAAAGCGATTCCCACAAGCCGGCTAACCGAGTTCAGTGACATTGTGCCGACGTATGTGTTTCTCGCGAGCCAGGGTGCCCGGCTCTATCAGGGGCAGTGCCTGAGTCCGAATCGATGGCGCTGCGGCGCAGTGGGCGAGAGCACCAGCCAGCCTCTCGATCATCCCTCGCGTGTGCAGCGGGGTCGGAGTGATCCGCAACCGCTCGGTTCCCTGCGGCACCGTCGGGGAGTTGATGGGCTGCAGGTATATGCCGTACTGCAGCAGCAGCTGTTCGGCGATGCGCTCGCAACGCACCGGATCGCCGATGATCCAGGGCAGGATCTGCGAATCTCCTTTCACGGTTGTCAGCTGTAGATGCGAGAGCAAGTCTCTGACCTCATCGACGCGCTCGAGCAGCTGGTGCCGTTCAATACTGCTGTCGCGCAGATGACGCACGCTCGCGAGCGCACTTGCTGCGATCGAAGGTGGCAGCGCCGTTGTGAAGATGAATCCTGGCGCATGGCTGCGAATAAAGTCGATGAGAGTTGCCGATGCCGTCACAAAGCCTCCGACAACGCCATAGCCCTTGCCGAGCCCGCCCTGCACGATATCCACTTCCTTGCTAAGGCCTGCCGCTGCGACAAGTCCTGCGCCTTCCGGGCCGTGTACGCCAACAGCGTGCGTTTCGTCGATGAAAATCAGGGCGCTGTGCGCGCGGGCCACCGCCACGAGCTGCTGCAGCGGAGCGATGTCGCCACCCATGGAGTATAGGGACTCGATCGCGACGATACGCGGCAGGCGCGGGTCAGTTTGCGCCAGCGCGACATCGAGAGCGCCAGCGTCATTGTGTGCAAACACCTGGCAGCGCGCGCCGCTGCGGCGCATGCCCTCTATCATCGATGCGTGATTGCCGGCGTCCGAGAAGAACACGCAGCCAGGCAGGAGCCGCCCCAGCGTCGCCAGCGTAGTGTCGTTGGCGACGTATCCGGACGAGAACACCAGTGCACCGCCCCTGCCATGCAAGTCTGCGAGCTCGCGCTCCAGTTCGACAAGGAGTGAGTGGGTTCCTGAGATGTTACGAGTGCCGCCAGCTCCGTTTCCGAATCGATCTATGGCCTTGCGCGCCGCGTCGCGGACGACCTCGTGCTGACTCATCCCCAGATAGTCATTGCTGCACCAGACCACAACTTCGTGACGCTGACCGGAATCGCTACGCCAGTACGCGCGCGGGAAAGCACAGGGTTCCCGCTCCAGAGTGCGGAATCTGCGGTAGCGGTGCTCGCGATGCAACGCGTCGAGCCGGTCTGCGAAGAACGAGGTGAAGTCGAACATGAGGCTCAGTGCAGACCGACCGAGCGCGCGCGTCTGGCGCCGTAACTGATGATGAAGCTGGCGCCGGCGCGTCGCATGACTTGCCACGTTTCGAGCAGCATCTCGTCGAATGACCCTAGTCCCTCGCGCGCCAGTAGCCGAAGCGACGCATACTCGCCGCTGACCTGATACGCGCCGACAGGCAGATGCGTCGCGGTGCTGATGGGTCCGATCAAGTCGATTGAACTCATGCCGGGCTTGACCATCAACAGATCGGCGCCTTCCGCAGCGCAGCGCACACTGGCCCCGACTGCATCGCGCGCCGAGCGCACATCGAGCTGATAGCCGCGGCGATCGCCGTGCTGGGGAGTCGAACCAGCGGCGTCGCGAAAAGGACCGTAGAAACTACTGGCGAACTTGCTGCTGTAGCTCATGATCGGTACGAGGTCGTGGCCTGCCTTATCGAGTTGCTGCCTCAGGTGTGCCACGCGACCATCGTTCATGTCACTGGGGCTGATTCCATCTGCACCAGCGGCCGCATAGGTCACCGCGAGCCGCGCTAGTTCGTCGAGCGTGCCGTTCAGGTCCTGGCGACCGCGCGCATCGAACAGGCAGCAATGACCGGACTTGGTGTGGCTGCAAAGGCAGGTGTCGACCCAGAGCGTGGCCGCGTTGCCGCACGCGCGGCGCAGGCGCTCGATTGCAGTCGCCGCGAACTCGACATCAAACCGCTTATCCGACTTGTGCCGGGGAACCGGAAACAGCAGAAATTGGCGTACACCGGATTCGAGATCCATCTCAAGCTGCGCCTGCAGCGACTCGACACCGTGGGCGCAATTGTCATCGATTCCGCGAAGCGCTCGGGAGCCGGTCAACACTTCGTCGAGGAAAAGCGGCTGGATCAGTTGTGCAATGCCGAACTCGGTTTCTGCACAGAGGGCGCGAAGGTCCGCGGTACGCCGCAGCCGCTGCAGACGCTTCATGACAGCAGTTCGTCGCGGAAATGGCGCGCGTTCAGGAAAGGTCGCACTCTTTCGGTACCGAGCAGATCTACCGCGATCGAGTAGGTATTGCCGGGACCGCAGCCGTGCCAGGCGTTGCGAAGTGTCGGGAAGGCGCGCAAGTAGTCTCGCAGCTGGGTACCGCTGTTCCAGAAGAAGTGGGAGAAGCGCTCGACCGGCACGACCGTGTGCCGGCGCCGGGTGCGGTAGGTCGCAACGAGATTGGCGAGCGGTGTCCAGTGGCCCTCGGCGTGAGTCAGTTTGAGCCATTGCTGGGATTGCGGGAACCATGGACGGATCGCGACTGCCCCGGTTTCGCCAAGCGATTCGTCGCTGCCCGTTACCCAGATGCCGCGCACCGCCAGCTTGCGCCAGGTCGAGAGGCCGGCCGTCCAGACGACATTGTCGTGATCTGCTCGTAGACCGTAGGGCAGGGCTTCCGACCGCGCCACTAGAAGGCCGACGTGACGATCAAATATCGTTGGCTCAGTCGCGATCGGAAGGCGCTCGCGGCCCTCAGCGAAATGTTCGCTGCCGGTCCACAATGCGTCGGGGCTTTGCGGGCGTGGCAGGGACGACCCACGACGATGCAGCGCGACCCGTTCGAACGTTTCGCTCGCGGCACTCCCGCGCACAAATTCAATATCGCCATAAGGGAAGCGCAGCCGAGTTATGCCGAGCGCCTCTTCATCTCCCATACGAGAAGCTGCGGCGCGCTCCGCCAGCACAAGGTCAAAGCTGTCGGCATCATTGATGTCGCCAAGCAGGTGCCGGAGAGGCGAGTCGTGGCGCACCTCGAGTGCCAGTGCGCCTTGCGCTGGAGCAGCAGGGCAGTGCAGCAGGGGCAGGACCATGACGCGGCACGCCGCCAATGCTTCGTGCAGGTGTTGTTGTTCGTTCTCCAGCCGCGACTGATCGCCAACGCCAGCGGCAGCGAGCTCGGCAGGGTTGAATGCGAGTAAACGGTCAATCGCTGCCTTGGCGATGACCAGCGCGTCGCCGTCGCCACGCAGAAGTTTGCGTAGGCGCATGCCGATGTCGCCGCGGACAGGGAGGAAGCTGACCCCGAGCGGGCGAGTGGGCAAAGCCCACCCCAGGAACTCCTCGAGATGATGGCGGCGTCGCGCCGATGAGCTCAGGATGCGGAGATTGCGAGTCCCGATCCCGGGCAAGAAGTCGCGCCGGACCAGCAACACATCGCGCGCGTCTGCGCGAGGCAGCGTCGCAACGACCTCAGTCGCAGCTGGACTTGATAGCGGAAGGTCCTTCCATGAATGAACGGCAAGGTCGATGGTGCCTGAGCGGAGCATCTGTTGGAGGTCTTCCGCGAAACCGCCGCGGGCAGTGACAAGCGCAGCGCTCTGCTCGACAGAGCGATCTCCACTGGTCTCGATAAAGACATAGCGGATAGATAGTGTCGAATCCCGCTGCAGCAGGGCGCGCCCGACCAGATGCGACTGGACACGGGCGAGCACCGAACGGCGCGCCCCAATGCGGATGGCTCGACTCACGCTGCGTGCTCGCTGTCTGTGAACAGTGTTTCTGGCGCTGTCCCGAACCAGTGCCATTGGGCAGCCAACGCGGCGACAGGTCCGAGTACGACGATGCTCGGCGAACCGAGGCCGTGCGTCGCTGCGAGTGTCTCGGCACTATTGAGCGTTCCGAGCACGACCCTCTGGTTCGGCTCGGAGACATGCTCGACGAACGCCAGCGGCGTTGCGGCATCGAGACCATGACGCAGCAGTTCGCGTCGCACGCGCGCAATCACGCTAGTGCCCATGTAGATCACGAGCGTATCGCGGCCCTCGGCCCAGCTCTTCCAGTCTGGCTCGGTGCCATCGACGGCACGCTGCGCGGTGACGAGCCGAACGCCCGCGGAAAGTCCGCGATGCGTCAGAGGGATCGCGGCGGTGGCAAGGCCAAGCGCCGTCGTGATGCCCGGAACGACCTCGTACGGGATGCCTGCTGCGCGCAGTGTTTCGATCTCCTCGCCACCGCGACCGAACACGAACGGGTCGCCCCCTTTTAGCCGCACGACGTTGCGGCCGGCGCGCGCGAACTGCAGCAATAACTCGTGGATCCTCTCCTGCGGCGTGCTGGGGCATCCGCCCATCTTTCCGACGTCGACCAGGTCCGCGTCCCGACGCGCGAGTGTCAGGATCTCGGCGGATACCAACCGGTCGTGCAGCACTACGTCGGCGCGCTGCAGTGCACGCAGTGCCTTAAGTGTCAGCAGCCCGGGATCTCCGGGTCCCGCGCCGACCAGCGTGACTCGCCCCACACACGTCTCTGCGGCGGATCCCACCCGGTCGACTGCCCGCTGCAGGGCCATCTCCGCGGCAGCGTACTGGTGCCGCGCGGCGAGGCCGCCGACTTCACCGTCCAGAAGCGCATCGATGGCGCGCCGTCGCGCGCCGGCTTCCGGCCAGCGTGTCACGATCCGTGCGCGCCAGCGGGACAACATCGCGGCGACCGGCCCTAGGGACTCCTCGAGCACCGTCTCGAGCGTCTCCCGTAAACGACGCGCGAGGACCGGCGATGCGCCGCCAGTCGAGACGGCGACGATCACGGGCGAACGATCGACAATACTCGGCATCAAGGCCGTGGACAGCTCGGCATCGTCGACGACGTTGATCCACAGGCCCTGGGCTTGTGCCGCCGCTGCGACAGAGGCGTTGACGCCGCGGTCATCGGTCGCGGCGATCACGAGGCGCGCGCCGTCAAGATGCGCCGGCGTGAAATTACTTGAGATGTGGGCCATCGCACCTTCACGCACGAGATCCGCCAGCGCGACGCAGAGTTGCGGCGCAACGAGTGTGATCGATGCGCCTGCGCTGCTGACCAGTCGCGCCTTGCGCGCAGCCACCTCGCCACCGCCGACGATGACGACACGTTGGGCAGCGACGCGCAGAAAAAGCGGCAGATGGTCCATTGCGGTCAGCCCTCGAGGCCGTGCAGGCCGCACTCGCGCTTGAGGCCAAAGAATCGCGCTGCTTCGGCGTCTCCAGCTTCATCGAGCGGGTGGGTCGTGTGCCAGTCCCCGATCGAGATAAAGCCCTGCTCCCAAAGCGGGTGATAGGGCAGTTCTTGCTCTCTGAGATAGCGGCCCACGTCACGATCGGTCCGGTCGACGATTGGGTGCATCTTGAATCGTCCCTCGTGTACTTCGAGGGCGCGAACCTTGGCCCGGCTGCGCGACTGGCTGCGGCGCAGCCCTGACAGCCAGGTTTGCGCGGAGAACGCCTGCAGTGCACGGCGCATCGGTTCCGCCTTCGTAATCTCACCGTACTGCTCGAGTCCCTCGCGATCCTGTTCCCAGAGGCGGCCATGCCGCGCCTCGAGCCACGCCGCGGACAGCTCTGGACGACTGATATGCAGCCGCAGGTTGAGCCGTTGTGCCAGGTCGTCGACGAACCGGTAGGTCTCCGGGAACAGATATCCGGTGTCGATCAAAACGATGGGTATCTCACTCGAGACGCTCGTGACGAGATGCAGTGAGACGGCGGCCGGCGCGCCGAAGCTCGACGAAAGGACGGTCTGCCCCGGCAGGTGCTGCAGCGCAAATTTGATTCGTCGAGGCGCGTCGAACGCCGCGAGCGCTGCATTCATGCTCGACAGCGCATCGGTGTCACCCGCCAGCGCCGATGAGATCAGAGAATTCGTGATCGCCACAGGAAGTCTCCGAATCGCTCTGCCGTCTGACGCTCCGCCGCGTAGCGCGCGAACAGCGGATCGAGGGCCGCCAGCATCGCGGCCTCGCCGACGTTCTCGCGGTAGAGCGTGTTAAGCCGCTGCCCGGCAGCATCACCGCCGAGGTGCAGGTTATAGCGACCCGGTGCCTTGCCGACCAGACCGATCTCGGCAAGGTAGGGTCGGGCGCAACCATTCGGGCAGCCGGTCACCCGTACGAGCAATGGCGTGCCCGCGAGACCGTGCAGCGCGAGCCGCGCCTCTATGCGCGTGATCAGGTCGGGCAGGTAGCGTTCCGCTTCCGCCATCGCGAGCGGGCACGTCGGGAGCGCCACGCAGGCCAGTGCATCGAGTCGTACTGGCGAGGCGCGCTCGTGCAGGTCGAGCCCGTGCTCGCGCACCAGCTTCTCGATTAGCGGCCGCTGTGCCGCACTGATGCCGGCGATCAACAGGTTCTGGTTCGGCGTAATTCTGAAGCTGCCCTTGTGCATCGTGGCAATCGAACGCAGGCCGCTGAGGCCGCGCACTTCCCCGGTCTCAGTCTGACGATCTGCGATGCGCCCAGCCGGGATGCGCAGCGTCAGATGCCAGTTGTCATTCTCGCCGCGAGTCCAGCCGAAGCGGTCGCCGCTGGTGCGAAACTCGAACGGGCGCGCCGGGTCGAAGTGGAGTCCCGCGCGTCGTTCAACCTCGGCACGAAACGGCCCCAGTCCCATCGTCTCGATCGTGTATTTGAGCCGTGCGTGCTTACGGTTGCTGCGGTCGCCCAAGTCGCGTTGCGTTGTGACGACTGCCTCGGCCACAGCCAGGACGTGTTCCGGGCTCACGAACCCGAGCACATCCGCGAGCCGAGGGAAGGTCGCCGCATCTCCATGAGTGACACCCAGACCGCCACCCGCCACGACGTTGAAGCCCGCCAATGCCGCCGGACCCTCCGTTTCGGGAATACCTATGAAGCCGAGATCCTGCGCGAAGACGTCGACATCGTTGTGGGGAGGAATCGCCACTGCGGCCTTGAACTTGCGCGGCAGATAGGTTGGACCATAGATGTGCTCTGTCTCTTCGTCTTCGGAAACCTTGGCGCCGTCGAGCCAGATCTCATGGTACGCGCGTGTCTTCGGCAGCAGGTGCTCCGAGATCTTCACCGCCCATGCGTGCGCTGCGGCGTGCAAGGTCGATTCGTCCGGGTTGACGCTCGCGAGCACATTGCGGTTCACGTCGCCGCAGGCTGCGATTGTGTCGATCAGCACCGCATTCATCGCCGCCAGCGTCTGCTTCAGATCTCGCTTGATCACGCCGTGCAGCTGGAACGCCTGGCGTGTGGTCAGACGTAGCGTGCCGTTCGCATGGCGCGTCGCGAGGTCATCGAGCGCGAGCCACTGCTCAGGGCTGCATACGCCACCTGGCAGGCGAGTGCGGATCATGAAGCTGTAGGCGGGCTCGAGCCTTTGCAACCGGCGTTCTTCGCGCAGGTCGCGGTCGTCCTGCTGGTAGCTGCCATGGAACTTAAGCAGGTGCGTGTCAGGCTCGGCGAGTGAGCCGGTCGCGCCGTCCTGCAGCCCTTCCGTGATCGTGCCGCGCAGCAGCCGGCTACGGCTCTTGATCCCCTCGACCGGGCTCGGTGTGGCATTGCTGGTGGTTTCGGTCATGGCTGGCTCAGTAGACGTCGCGCGCGTAACGGCGCTCATTGGCCAGCTGCGCGAGCTGAGCCTCTGCCCGTTCCTCGCTGCGCCCGCCGTGCGTGACTAGCGCGGCGCGCAGCGCGGCGTGGACGTCGCGCGCCATGTGCTGCGCGTCACCGCACACATAGATATGTGCGCCGCCTTCGATCCATTGCAGCAACTCCGCGCCCTGCTCGGTGAGGCGGTGCTGCACGTACACCTTTTCCCGCTGGTCTCGCGAGAACGCGACGTCGAGCCGGTGCAGCGTCCCGCTGCGCCGGGCTTCCAGCCACTCGGTCTGGTAGAGGAAATCGCTGGCAAAATGGCGGCCGCCAAAAAACAGCCAGTTGCGTCCGCTCGCACCCGATTCGATGCGCTGCTGCAGGAAACCCCGGAACGGCGCGACGCCGGTGCCGGGCCCGATCATGATGATGTCCCGGCTCGGGTCCGCAGGCAGGCGAAAGCGTGGGTTTGGCTCGATGTATGCGCGTAGTGGCGAATCTGTCGCGGGGTCCATTGTCGTCAGGTACCGCGACGCCGCGCCGACGCGCTGGGCGGCGCCGCGTGCGTACTCGACCGCTGCGACCGTCAGGTGTAATTCGTTGCCAACCGCCTCGCGGCTCGAGGCAATGGAGTAGAGCCGCGGGGTCAGCGGCCGCAGCGCGCGAACGAGGTCCTCCGGCGTCCAGGCTCCCGTCCAGCGCTCAAGGAGATCGAGCGGCTGCCAGTACCGGAGCAGGTCGCGCAGGCCGGTGCCGTCGTTTGTGCTGCGCAGTGCATCGAGTTCCGGACTTGCAGCCTGGCGCGCATGGGCATCCAGGAACGGACGCGACAACCGGGTAATCTCGCGGTGCTGCAGCAGCCACTCGCGCAGGGTGCGCTCGATGCCGTCCAGCGCCACGCGGCTCTCGGGGTCGGCGCCGATCGCTGCCGCGAGATCATCGGCGACGAACTGTGGATTGGCATGCCAGATCCCGACGGCGTCGCCCGGCTCGTAGTCGAGCTGCGGCGACGGCGCGGCAGCCTCTAGGTGAACGATCGCGCGCTGGCTGCCGCGCCCTGTGAGTCGCGTGGACGCGAGCAGTTCGATTTCGATCGGGTTGTCACGGCCGGCTGTTGCCGCAGATGCTACGGGAACAGTTGAAATTATCGCGATGTGCGGACTCTGGAGATGGGTGCGGGCGAGCGCGACCGCGTGCTGCGTCCAGACGTCGGCGGCGGTTTCGAAGTCTACGTCGCAATCGGCGCGAGGCGCGAGACGACGCGCGCCCAGCGTTTGCAGGCGCTCATCGAGCTGCCGGCCCGTCTCGCAGAACTTCGGGTAGCCTGAGTCGCCTAGCGATAGGACGGAATAGCTCAATCGCTCCAGCCGCTGAGCTTTGCGTCCGTTCAGGAAGTCGAACAGCTCCCGGGCATCGTCGGGCGGTTCGCCGTCGCCGTGCGTGCTGGCGACGACATACAGCAAGCGTTCGGCAGCGAGCTCGCGTGGACGAAAGTCAGCAGTGCTGACAATGCGTGCAGAAAGGCCCTGTGATTCGAGCTGCCGGTGCAGGCGCTCAGCGATTCGCCGACCGTTGCCGGTTTGTGACGCGAACAGCACGGTGGCGTGTGCGGCGGACTCGGTCGATGCCGCGACACCCGGATCGAAAGCTGTTGTGTCGGCAGCCTGCTCTCGCTCGGCAGCGATGCCGACGAGAAAGCCGGCCATGTAGCGCAGCGCCGAAGCGTTTACGCCGCGGCTCAGGTTCAGCAACGCTGCTTCGCGTGCCGGTTCGATCGGCATTGGCGAAAGCCGCGCCTGATTCGCGTTCTTCATCTAAGCATTATTGATAACAAGAGTGAGTGTAAGTGGCAAAAGCTCATATCACTATGGGTATGTATTCCGCGCATTCAGGCATGCGAGCCTTGCGCCACATGCTCAGCTCGACGAGGGTATCCGAGCGAAGTTGATGGCCATGAGTGCGGCGACCAGCGACCGGCTTCTGCGCGAGGTCCGTTCCGTCTCCGGCCGCAGTCGAGTCCGGAGGACGCCGACAGCGCTACGCAAGCGTGTGCCTGTTCGCACGTTCGTCGACTGGCACGAGCCTGTTCTGCGTTTCATGGAGATGGATCTGGTCGCGCACTGCGGCGACGTCGCAGCCGGATCGAGCGCAGATCAAGCCTCCGCGGCACTGGCGGACGCGCCCTGATGCGTTTGAATCAGCTTGGCCGCGAGTCTGCACGTGCTTGGAA
>Ga0105046_10002113_pt1 | contig 31208 bp, 20 predicted proteins | sample MAT03_FD_78385 | JGI IMG/M metagenome (GOLD analysis project Ga0105046, IMG submission 78385) | Freshwater microbial communities from Lake Fryxell liftoff mats and glacier meltwater in Antarctica - MAT-03 (megahit assembly) | ecosystem: Environmental > Aquatic > Freshwater > Ice > Liftoff...
CCGCCGACTACCCGACAATGAACGGCAGCGGGTTGCTGGCGCCCTCGATCGACCCCGGAGAGCTTGCGGTGCGGATGCTGCCGTCCACGTTGTAGTGGCCGTATCCCTTCATCGACCCGGTCTCGAATTCGGTGCGCGGGATCCCCATCGCGACGAGCACGTTGCCGAGGTACTGATTCCAGGGCAAACCCGGATAAAGACCCTTGCCTTTGACGTATTGATACTCAGATTTCGGATTCAGGTAACGGTAGTCGCAGTGAACGCCCGTCTTGAATGCACCACCGGCGCTGCCAATCGTGACGATGGGAACGTTGTACGATTCATGTGTCGCAGCAGCGCACTCCTGCGTCCATGCGACCAGCGTGTCATCGAGCAATGTGTGGCCACCGAGATCGACCGCTTCGAGCTTGCGCGCCAGATCAAGAAAGATCCCGGAGAAGACCTTCTGGTTGTGTCCGACGAGGAGCGACTGCGGCCCTGACTCGAACCCCTTGTGCGCCACGTCCTGGTGCCACGAACCCGAGAACGGCACAAGGGGGATGTTGATGCTCATTGAGGCGATGCGGCTTGAACCACAAATAAAGGCCGTGACGAACACATCGTTCAAGAGTGCGAACCTGGAAAGACCGTCACCATCCCCTGGCGGCTTCGGTTGTTGACCGCATTGTTTGCTCGTGGCGGCTGGCATGGCGTTGACGTTGCGTTCCAGTTCACTCAGTCGGCCCATGTGATCGTCGAGGCGCTGTTTATCGTGCGACGAGATGCGAGCGCTTCCGTTGCGTAGACGTCGATAGTTTTCAAGCACACGATCCACGATCGCATTTCGCGGGGCGACAACCGGCGCCGAGGAACCGCCGGGCACGAAAATTTTGTCGAACAACTGGCGCGGGCTGAACATCGTACTCAGCTCTTGAATCGATCCGGATCTCGCCTGTGGATTTGACCAGCCATAGGAATAGCCGTTGCGAGATCCTGTCACCATCACGCGCTCTTTGACGCCATTCAGCGACTTGTAGAACGAGGGTGACCATCCCATCACCTGATCGATCGTCGGCATGGGGAAAGACTGTGCTGCCTTTCCGCTCGTCCCATTGCCGTCGTTGGCGGCATAGTTGCCCATGTGCAGACCGCGGTTGTGCGAAATACCGAGCGTACAATGGAACCCCTCCAGCACATTCATCTTGCCAACAAGTCCGTTCGTGAGGATGTTGCTGGCTGCGCGCAAGGTCGGGCACAGCGCGTTTTCAGCACCCGTATTGCGCGCGACCAGCGGGCCCCATTTCGCGGTATGGCCCGGGTACAACTGCTGGCTGTTGGTCAGCCCCGCCGATGCGGGAAACATATTGTCGTGCAGAACACCGCCGTGATCGGTCATCAGCGCAACAAAGTGTTTCTCGCGAATTGGCCCGGCGGCCCAGGTGTTTCGAGGTTGCAACGACGGCAAGATCGGCAACGCCAGCGTGAATCCACCTGCACCACGAAGAAACTGCCTGCGGCTCATGCGACCATCCTGCCGGGCCGCGCATGGCGCCGTATAGACCATTCGATCTACCGCAGCACGGACTGAATTTCTTGGTCAGGGGATGATGCCGCGCTGGGTTGCAAGCAAGACGGCCTGCGTGCGGTCGGTGACGCCCATTTTTCCTAGCAACGAGTGCACATGGTTTTTTACCGTGGATTCGGATATGCCCATCGATGCCGCGATCTCCTTGTTCGATTCCCCGAGTGCCATGCGCCGCAAGACGTCGACCTCGCGGGCACTCGGGGGCGGAGCCAATCCACGCTCCGCCAGACGCTGCGCGACCGTCGCAGAAAGACGCACCGTGGAACCACTTTTTGCGGCACGAACGGCTGCGGCCAGGGCCTCCCGAGAGGTGTTCTTGAGGAGATAACCCACCGCACCGGCATTCAACGCGCGAAAAATTGCCTCGTCGCCATCGGCACTCGAAAGCATCACGACGGCAAGATCACGCCTTGCGGCCAGTAGCAATCCCAGGATCTCCAGACCATCTTGTTCAGGCAATCTCAAATCCAGCAACACCACGTCGGGCGCGGCCCCGGACAGGTTCATCAAGGCCTCTTTGCCGCTTCCAACGGACGCGACAACCTGGATGTCCTTCTCGACCGCGAGCATCGCCTCGATCCCCTCTCGCACGATCTGGTGGTCATCTATCAACATCAAACGGATGGGGATCATGTCATTCCTGAATGGTTGCGAGGAAGTTCGAGCACCACGGTGGTTCCGGCATCGACCTTCGACGTGATCGCGAGTTTAGCGCCGAGGCGGGTTGCGCGCGCCCGCATTCCGCCCAATCCCAACCCCCCATCGGCTCGCGGCGCGGGCAACGACGCCGGATCAAAACCGTGGCCATCATCGCGGATTTCGACCATCAACCGGTACGGTTCAAAGCGAAGCACAATTTTGATCGACGAAGGCTTCGCATGTTTCAGTGCGTTGGTGACCGCCTCGCCCACGGTGCGTTCGATCTCGCCCTTGACGTGGCCGCTGGTTTCCCAGGGCGTGCCGGTGATCTCGATGTGCATCTGCACATTCGAATCGCGCACCAACTGCCCTATCGACACACCCAGTGCCCCGGCAAGATCGGGAGGCCCCGCCCCGGCGGACTGCAAGCTCCAGATCGAGGCGCGAGCCTGAACCATCCCCTTTACCAACAACTCGCGCGCACGCCCGAGATGCCTGTTCATCGTGGTTTGATCTTCGTATTGCGATTCCACCGCTTGCAACTGAAACCCAACCGCGACCAACGTTTGTTCGAGTGTGTCGTGCAGATCGCCGGCAATGCGGGCGCGTTCCTCTTCGAGCAGAGCCCGCGCGCGCATTCGCTGTTGCCGACGCCAGCGCGTGACGGCGAAAAACATCAACAACAGGGCAACCAATCCTGCCAGAAACGCGGCTCGCGAACGGTACAGAGGGGGACGCAGCTCGAAGCTCAACGCGCGCCGATTCGCAATAGACGGGGCCCCGTGTGCTTCGTTTTCCGTTCGGACTTCAAAGGTGTAGTTCCCCGGGGCAAGGTTTGGATACACCGCCTGTCTTGCTTCACCCGCGTTGATCCAGTCCTCGTGCAATCCACGCAAACGATGCTGAAAACGCAATCGGTGGGGGTGCAGAAAACTCGGAGCGGCGAACGCCACCACCAAACGGCTCGCACCCCGCGCGGCCTGTGGACTGTGAGGTGTCAGTGGCAAGCCATCCAGCGTTGCCGACTCGATCATCACCCTCGGATGTTTGAGGGTTGTCAGCGCCGCGGCGTCCGGAATCCAAACAGGTCCACCCACGGTGGTTGCAAACAAACCGCGGGCACCATCGGAGATCAACGTACCCGACCATCCCGTCAACAATGTACTCGACGGCAGCGCATCCCATGCATCCCACCGGATCATCGACGCCCGCTTGCCCGGATCCGAAAGCAACAGAAAGAGCGACCGCATCGCAACCACGACCAGCCCCTGGCGAGAGGCCATCGCCAACAGATCTTTGCCAACCAAGGCCACGCTTTCCACCAACGACAGAGGTAGTCCCCTGCTCGCATCGATCCGCGTAAAATCCTGGCCATCGAAATGAATCAAACCGGCTGCATCCCCGGCCACCCAGTATCCGCCCGCACCATCACTTGCAATGGACATCATTCTGAGATTCGGCCACGCAGGCGCAGAAAACTTCTGCCAGCGCTGACCATCGTGCAAATGTATTTGTTTGTCCGTCAGCAACACCAGCCCTTCCACCCTGCCACGCACGTGTTGGGACGCTGGATTGTCGATGATGCCGGCCACCCGCAACCCGGCGAGCAGCGGGAGCGGCACCGGACGAAGTGCGTCGCCGTCATATCGTAGCACACCCCCGGACTCGGCGGCCGCCCACATCACCTTTGCACTGTCTTCGTGGAAGAGGTGAACGCCCCCAACCCCGGGATCGTCAATGGGCACGTCTTGCAATACGCCGCTCCTGAAGCGCTGCACACCCTTGTTCAGATTGCCGATCCACAAGGTGCTGTCGTGGGCCCGGACAAGCGCCCGAGCATCGAAGAAACGTTTGTTGGCGCGCACCGGTGCAAGGATGGATCCCTGCCAGTCGGTATGGATAAGACCGCTCGCAGGATCGAGGGCCCAAACGCCGTCGACATCGACCGCCAGGCCGAAGACAGGCCGCGTGGGCGATGGCAAATCCAGCGGGCGGATCAAGGGGTTGAGTGCGAGCTGCGCCATCCCCTCGGTGGCCATCGCAATCCACAGGCTATTTTCATGGTCGATAAGCAGCGCACTCGGCGGGACGTGCGGCAACCGTTGTTCCGACAGGACGCCGACAAACTTTCCTTCTCGACCCCTTGCGATCCCCGAATCTGAACCGATCCACAGTTCACCGGATGGTGCGAGCACGATTTGTTGAACCCTTTGACTCGGGGACGAGCCGGCCATCGGAGATACGCCGCCTGGCCGCCACGTCCAGAGGCCCTCTTCCACCGTGCCGAAAACCATCGCTTCTGGTGAAATCGAGACCAGGGCACGCACGGGCTTTTCCGTATAAACGTACTGCGGTTTCTCGTCGACAAGCCGCCCGAGGCCAGCTTGTCCGCCAAACCAAAGCACACCCTCTTTATCCAGCGCCAGCGCAACAATCCCCGTCAGGCCAGTCAGCCCGAGGATCTGCTTGCCATCGACGAGCTTCACCAGTCCACCCGCACCGGCAACCCATAACGAATTGCCGTCGCCAAGCAGCGTGTTGCAATCCAGACCGGATCGATGTGCGACGACATCAAGACCGTCGTGCCAGCGCAACAGCGATTCGTCGGTACAGGCCCAGACGGAACCATCGGCCGTGGCCGCCAGAGCGTTGACGCCAAGGAATCGCCCCTCCCGATCAGCGATATGGCGAAAGCTGAGACCGTCGAAACGAAAAAGACCTGCTGTCGTTCCCACCCACAAGAAACCATCGGCGCCTTCCACCATCGCATCGATTCGCCCGGGAACCGCAAGCTGACGCCGAATACCCTCGCGAACGCGCACACCCGCGTACGCCGACGATGATCCCGCAATCAAACACGCAAGGAAGAGGAGACGCAGCATCGAGTACCGTGTCGAACGTCAGGGCGCCAAAGACTACGGAAACACGTTCACGATCACGCGCCGGTAGGCGTAAAGGCTGGGTGAGCCGCTGTCTGAAACTTCGAGGATGAGATGCAGCGCGCCGGGAGCCGTCACACTGGGCGCATCGAACGACACCTCCGGCGAGCCCGCACCTCGCAGTACGATTGACGGGGCCTTGTCGCGCGACAAGGTACCCGCCTCCGGGTAGATGAACCAGCGGTAGCGCAGCTCGTCTCCGTCCGGATCCGTCGAGCCTCGCGCCGACACCGTCACGGGTGTGCCCGCGAATGCGCGCGTTTCCACCACCGTTTGCGACGCGTCGCCATCCACCACGGGGCGTGGGTTGTGGTTGGCACGCGCGCGTTCCGGCTGAACCGACCAGTCCATTCTCGCGGCGAAATCGTGCTGAAACGCACGTCGCCAGCGCCAGATCGTCGCCTGCGCCGAGGTGTAGCTGTTGTTTCCAACCGTCACCGTATCGCGATCGTGGGTGTAGATGGGTCGGTCTTCGCCACGCGTATTGCGCAACACGTATCGGCCGCCCCAACCTCCGAAGGAAGGATCTCGTTCAGCCCCAAGGCCGTTGGCGATGAGGTTGAGAAAAGACGGGGTATCCCCCTCCATGATGTATTCGACGCGGGGATAAAGCGCGCCGAGCGGGCCGTGATTTTCTGCAACATTGGCGCGCAGCCAGGGATTTTCGCAGAGGTCCAGATCGATCCCGGGGCCGTTCTTGTAGAAGCGATCGCCCGAGATCCCGCTCCAGGCCGATTCGTAGTACTCAAGGTGGTTGCCACCGACGACGCTTGGACTGACCACGTAGTACAAATTCTTGAACGTCTTGCGCAACCAGGGCCCCGCATCGTCCTGGTCCGAAATGGCGTACACGCGAATTTTGGCAACAAACGCATCGATCGCCGCGCGACTGCGTGTCCGGCGAACGTCAAACAACGCCTGCGCGAGCGTGTTGGCACCACCCCAGGCAGCCACCCAAACCGGACGGTCGTCACTCGAGTCCACGATGTGGATGAGGTGTTTCGAGCCTTCGGAACTGAGGCCAGGACCCACGGCCTTGATGCCATATCCGGGATTCCCGGACTTGATGCGCGAATGCAGCAAGGCCGCCGAGGGATATCCGCCGGCATGCGCGCCGAGGTTGCCCACCACCTCGCCATAGGCCGCGACCGTGCGCACGATGCGTTCGGGTGCGATGGTTTGCTTCAGATGAATCCCGGTGGTCGCAATGAGACATTCGATGTCGATCTCGTTCGCGTAGAGCAGCAGCCGAATAAGCGACTGTTCATCATCCGGTTCATTCGAGATATCGGTCAAAACGCAGAGGCGCGGTTTTTCACGCGGGGTGCTGGTCGAGGGCCCGACCGTATTGGCGAACGCCATCCAAATGCTGGTCAGAAAAACGGGGCTCAACATGGTTCGCGTGATTGTAGGGCGACTTTGTGCCAGGATCACGGATCATGTGCCTCATTCGGTCGTGCGTGACCATTTCGGCCCTGCTTCTGCTTGGGTCGACCGCGGCGTCGGTGCGTGGCGCTGCCCCGATCGTGGATTCCGGCAAGAATATTGTTCCATACGGTCCCATCGCCCGGCAGCGAGGCGTCGCGCTTGGCTTGTTTGCCGAAGACGTAAGTTTTTCGTACGAGCCTCTGTTGCAAGAGATCAAGGAACTCGGCGCCAGCCACGTCGCGCTCATCGTTCCGCTTTATCAGGAACACGCAGGTTCGACCAAACTGGCCTTGCATACGCGCTTTTCACCGACGCTTGAAGCCATCGCGAATGCCACTCGGCAGGCCCGACGCATTGGGCTTGAGGTCACGCTCTTTCCCATCATTCGACTTGCCCATCCGAGAGGTCCAACCGAATGGCGCGGAACGCTCGCACCGGAAGATCGACGCGCCTGGTTTGCCAATTATGGCGAACGCCTTGGCGAGCTGGCCGCACTCGCCACGTTCACCGGTGCAACACGATTGGTGGTCGGCAGCGAATTGTCATCGCTCGACGAGGATCTCGCGTCCTGGCGACCGCTCATCGAACGCGTGCGCGGCTTGTTTTCGGGAACGCTGCTTTATTCCGCCAACTGGGATCACTACCGCAAGGCGCGTGTTTTCGACGAGGTAGATGAAGTGGGTGTCACGGCCTATTTCAATTTGCGGACGCTGGATGAGCCGGCCGATGTGAAAACCTTGACCGGTCGATGGCGTGCCTTGCGCGCCGAGCTTGAGGCATGGGCAGGACCGCGAAGACAACCGCTCGTTTTCACCGAGGTCGGTTACCGTTCACGAAGCGGCAGCTCGGCCGAGCCCTGGAACGAAGTGGGCGGTGGCAAGGCCAATCCCGAAGAACAGCGAGATGCGCTGGAGGCATGGAGGCGCGCCTGGGCGGATGCACCCTCGCTGGCTGGCTATTACATCTGGAACTGGTACGGATGGGGTGGCAGCGAGACAACGTCGTACACGCCGCGGGGCAAACCGGCCGCCGAAACCGTGCGCGAAATCTTGAACACGCCCTGAGCGAATACCCCCGGAATCGAAACATGTATGAACATCGCATCTTGATCCTGGAAGAAAAAGTCGCCCATCAAGAACGCCTATTGGGCGATCTGGACGATGTGTTGCGAATCTTTACCCGTCGCGTCGAAAAACTGGAAGCAGAGCTGCGAGGTCTACGCTCGCAAATGAGCACCGACGGCGCGGACGTTCCGAACGAAAAACCACCCCATTACTAGGCGGCGGTGATTATCCGAGATCGATGATCCCGCGCTGCAAGGCAATCGTGACCGCCTGCGTGCGATCGACTGCGCCCAGCTTTCCCATCAGCGCGGCAATCTGATTGCGGATGGTGTTGGGAGAAACGCCAAGGTGCTCCGCAATGTCCTTGTTGCTTAAACCCTGAGCGATGTTGCGCAAGATGGCCCGTTCGCGCGCCGTCACTTCTTCGCCAGACATACGCTGCGCCAGCGCCACCGACACCTCATTGGCCATCGCCGTGCCGCCCGCATGTGTATCACGAATGGCTTTTAACAGATCTTCGCTCGGCTGGCGTTTCAACAAATAGCCAACGGCGCCGGACTTCAGGGCACGGTAAATCGATTCGTCTCCCTGTTGACTTGTCAACATGAGCACCCGGGTTTCCGGCCTTCGCGCACGCAAAGCGGTCAAGGTGGAGAGGCCATCCATACCCGGCAACCGGATGTCGAGTAGAATGATGTCGGGCGCATCTTGAAGCACGGCAGCGATCGCATCTTCGCCGGTTGCGTGGGCGGCCACCACCTCAAGGTCCGGCTCGCCCCGCATCAACGACACGAGTCCTTCGCGTACGATGGCGTGATCTTCGACCACCACGACTCGAATTTTTTTGTTCATGAAGACTCCGTCTCGGTTGACCGACCCGGTTTGCGACGCCATCGCTCGGGCAATGTCAGTGTGATTTGCGTACCGTGTCCAACCTTGCCACGAATGTCGATGGTTGCCCCAAGCACGACGGCCCGCTCGCGCATCCCGGTCAAGCCAAAGTGACCTTCGGTCGGCCCTTGCCCGGCCTCGGAGCCGAATCCCCTGCCATCGTCGCCAAAGACAACGCGCAATCCGGCGCCACCAAAATCAAGCAACACCTTTACCTCCTGTGCATTTGCGTACTTGACCGTGTTGGTCAATCCCTCTTGAAGGACGCGCAAAAGTTGTTGTTCGGCTTCGGGTTCCAGCCGACACGGTGTTCCCAGGGATTCAAGTGAAAAACGCAGTTCCGTACCACGCAGTGCTTGCCCCGCCATCACGGAAATGGCCGTTGCCAGATCGAGATTACCCGTGGCACCCAAACGCAGGGCCCAGATAGAACCCTTCATGTCGCGCATGGCTTGCCCCACGAGATCGCGCGCCCGATCGAGACCACTGCGGATGCGAGGCGGATCGTCAGCGGCCCGCCCGAGCGATTCGATTTGCAGTTTCAGGCCCACGAGACTTTGCTCAAGCGTATCATGGAGATCTCTTGCCACGCGGGCGCGTTCGTCGTTGATGATGTCAAAGCGCAATCGCAGGTTCATCAGTCGCAAACGGTGGCCGGTAAAAAACGCCAGCAGCACGAACGCGCCCACGGCGCCGTAGAACCATATCGTGCGATACCAGGGAGGTACCAAGACGAATCGGACCCTGCTCTCACGCCGCTCGTCGCGATCGGCAACACCAACGGAAACGGTGAAAACGTAGGAACCTGCCGGCAGGTTCGCGTACGAAACCTCGCGTGCCACGCCACTGTCACGCCAGTCCGAATCGAAACCCTCCAGACGATGAAAGAAGCGCAGGCGGTGGGCGTTGCGCAGATCGGGCGCCAGAAAACGAACGATGACATTGCCCGATCCGCGCACGACGCCAGTCGATTCGTCCGTCTGGGTTTGTCCATTGATGAGAACGCGTTCGATGACAGGCGCCGGCAATGGCTGGGTACGCAGTTGTTGGGGATCGACCTGCACCAGACCGCGCAAATTGGGAAACCAAAGTTTTCCAGCGCCGTCACGGAGACCACTGCGGCTAAACTGGGTCAAGAAGACGCGGGCACGCAGTCCGTCCTCGACTGTGAAGGACCGGGTCCGAACGTATTTGCGTTGTCCCGACGCGACGGCATTCGCATCAACCTTGTTGATCCGAAACAACCCGACGGGTGTCCCGAGCCAAAGGTAGCCCTCGAGATCTTCAACGATCGAGGCGATCTCCTCGTGGTTGAGACCCAGATCGAGTGGAACACGTACAAACCTTCCTTTTGCGAAGCGAACCAATCCCAAATGATTGCCGCCAATCCACACGACGTCATTGCCGTCGACGTGAATTGCTCGCAATTCATTCTCGGGCAAACCATCGGCGGTCGTGAATCGCTGCCAGTGTTTTCCGTCGTATCGACAAAGCCCGGCGCTCGCAGTCGCGAACCAAAATAGGTCCGGTTGCGGCTCGGAAAGAGAAACGATCGCGTCGGGACACGCAGACTGAGAACCTTCGATGGCGACAAATCGGTTGCCCTTCCACTCGGCAAGTCCGCCCCCCTTCCGCCCGAGCAACATGCGGCCAAGTTGGGTTGAGAAAAGCGCCGAGTGCGCTTCTGTCTCGAAGCGTGCAGCAAGATTCTCCGGGCCAAGAACCCCGTTGTGCAAGCGGAACACACCGTTATCCCCATTCACAACCCAAACATCACCCTGCGCATCCACCGCGAGGGAGCGCAACGAATACATATCGAACTCGGGCGCAAAGGCGACGAACTCCACCTGCCCGGCCGTTACATGGCCAAGACCGCCGTTGTGCGTCCACCAAATGGAATTGTCGGGCGCCTGCGCAATGCCGAACGCCGCACCCGTCGGCGTTCCATCGGGCGAATCAATAAAACGCAGCAGCGGGTTGATGTCGATCTGAAACAACCCATCGAAATCCGTTCCGATCCAGAGATCACCGTTGCGATCTTCGAATACGGTGTTGACCGAAACCTCCCTGGGAAGACCGGGCAGAAGAAGCTGTGAGACACCGGCTTCGTCATGGTAGCGAATGCCGCTATCCGAGGCGACGAGCACGCCGTCGTGGTACGGTTTGATCGCACCCCAGGGTGTACGGCCACTGGTGACCGATGCCTTTGCCGTTTCAACGCCATCCCGGAAAATCATGCCGTCTTTTGCGACACGCCACCTTCGACCCCGGGTGTCGACCGCCATGCCGAAACTGTCGCGTGACGCCTTGTCGACTGCCTCCCGTGTCAGCGACGGCCCGTGCTGCGACGGGTTCCAAGTGAACACCCCCGCTTCCGACGTGATCCTGAGTCGCCCATTGGCATCAAACCGCAAGTCATAAATGGCACGGCCCACCGTCGCGCCGAGCTCCGGAATCACCAGCAGCTCGCCGTCTCGCACCTCAACCACCGCATCCTTCGCCTCGACTCGAAGCACAACAAAGACCCTGTCGGCTTCGGAAATCGCAAGGTGAGCAATGGCTCCTTTGCCCCTTGGCGACATCGGATCGAACCGCGCACCATCAAATCGGTACACCCCCGTTTCGGACCCCAGCCACAAAAATCCCTGGCGATCCTGCGCGATCGCATAGACCCGATGGACAGCAAACTTGCGGACGGACTCGGCTGCAAACGTTCGATCGGGCAGGACGGCAGCAGCAGCAGCCGTGCAGGTCGCTGCCATCCAAACCGAAAGCGCGATTCCCACCGTGAGCGGCGTGCGCCTGTTCATGACCCACACCAATATCGCACGGCCGCGCTGTCGCGCAAAACGAACCAACCGGCGGGCCTATTGGGCCTTACACCATGAATTGCGGCAACGGATCGCTCGCGCTCTGGAAGAATTTGCTGTTCCGGTCGCCGTAGTACTTCATGGTCTCGCCACGGGGCAGTTCGGATCCGCCTGCGCCATAACCCGGCTCACCGTAACCCCGGTAGCCAAAAAGCTCGAACTCGGGGCGGGCCACGCCCATGCCTTGTAATACACTTGCAAGAAACTGATTGTAGGTCAGGCCGTGATGCTGATAGCGAATGTCGGCCGGGATCTCGTCGGCGAGCTTGACGGTGTTGATGTTGCGCATATCCCGGTAGTCGACGAACTGGCCCGTCTTGATTCCGCCGCCGCCGGCACCGATCGTGACGACGGGAATGTTGATCTGCATGTGGGTATCCATCCCGCACTCTTGCGTCCAGATGAGCAGTGAATCGTCCAGCAATGTACGACCAGGCGCTCCCGGGAGCTCCTCGAGTCGCTTCGCAAGGCCAAGGAAGACCGAGTTGAAAACCTCCTTGTAGTACGACGTGATGTACGGCTGTGCGTTCGCCCTTTGATACTGGTGTGCGACTTCCTGGTGCCAGCTCCCGGTGTATCCCGTCGCCTGGTTTTCCTGACCGGCGACCATCGTGGCGATGCGACTTGAACCACATGCAAAAGCCACCGCAAACACGTCGGTCAAAAGGGTCACCGACTTGCGAAAGTTCGGAGTCGCACCGTATTCGCCAAATGTATCGTGGCGCTCAACTGGGGTTGTGCGCTCGGGACAGCCTCGTCGGGTTTGCACGTTATTCGCGTTCAGGCGCCGCTCCACCTCGCTCAACATCGAAATGTGATTGTCGAGACGCTGACGATCGTTTGACGACAGGCGGCGGTCCCCGTTTCGCAAACGGCGATAGCTCTCGAGAACGCGGTCAACGATGGGTTTGCGTGGCTCGGGCAACGGCTGGGTATTCGACTTGGGCGTGAAGATCTTCAAGAAGAGATCACGGGAATTCAATTGCAACCTGACCGGTTGGACGCCTCCGGTCTGCGTCTGTGGGTTGCCGAATCCCCACGATGGCCCATAAGCCATGCTTCGCATCTGGACACCATCCAGATTTGCGTAATACGTTTTAGACCAGGCCATGATCTGGTCGATCGTCGGCCGGTCCTCTATCTGCAGGCCCGCGATGCCGTTCGAATCGGCATAGTTGCCAAACATGGCGCCCCGCATGTGGCCCGTGTGCATCGGTTGGTCAAGCCCGTGCAACACGTTCATCTTTGCAACCAGTCCGGGTGTCAGCACCGACGAGGGCGCGGTCAGGGCAGGCGAAAGGACCGTGTTCGCACCCGAGGTCGCTCCGGCAAGCTTGCCCCAGCGAATCGTATGACCCGTTGCCGCGTTGACAGCCGACTGGTTCAACATCGTCTGTGACGGGAACATGTTGCTGTCGAAACAGGCGCCGTGCCATGTCCCGAGGAAGAAGAAATTCTTCTGCTTTGAAAAGGTCGGATCTTGCGCGAAGGCCTTTCGGGTGGCGATCGAGGGCAAAAGCGGCAGGCCTACGGATACGCCCATTCCGGTGAGGAACTGGCGGCGGCCCACGGGACGGAATCGAACTTCAGATTCAGACATCGGATCCCCTTTGTATCGATCCACACTGTGCCCGTCGGGCGCATCCATCCAGGTACATCCGCACATCCGCGAACGGTACGAATGTACTTCGGGGCCCGATGTAGACAAAGGTAGGGCAGGTGCTCCTGCCTCAGCAGCATCGGCGCGAAACTTCCCAGGAACCTTCTAATGGTTGTCGTCGTCTAATCCGAGGATAACCCCACGACCATGCATTCAAAGAACCTGACCTGTCTTCTGCTTTTGACCTCGGTTGCCTGCAGTTCCTCGAATGACGGATCATCTTCTGATTCGGATGCCGGCAGTCTTGGGGATGCGGGCCAGCTCGCCCAGGCCCCGACCTACTACCAGGATGTGGCGCCCATCCTCCAGGCCAAATGCGTGTCGTGCCACAGCGCGGGCAACATCGCGCCCTTTTCTCTCGAAGGTCCAGAGCTTGCGAAAACGCACGCCCGCGCGATCGAAGAGGTCGTGAACGCGGGCATCATGCCCCCCTGGCCGCCCGGTCCTCTTTCACCAACGATGCTGCATGCGCGCACACTGAGTGCGGCTCAGATCGCAACCTTGACCGCCTGGGCGGATGCCCGTGCGCCGCTTGGCGATCCAGCCAACCCCGCAGCGCCGGGCATTGCCGATGTCGTGGACATAGGCATCGCCGATCTTTCCTTCGACATCGGTGTCGACTACACCGCGGATGTAAATTTGACCGACGACTACCGTTGCTTCCTGGTGGACACGGGCGTGACAGAAAGCCGCGTGATCACGGGATATCGTATCACGCCTGGCAATCGCAAGACGGTACACCACATCATCACGACACTCTTCGCCGCATCCGACAAGGCCGGCCTTGAGGCCATCGACGCGGCAACCCCAGGACCCGGATGGACATGCTTCGGAGGACCCGTGCCCTCGGACAGCATGCTCAAACCCGACGGCTCACTCGGGGCCTGGGTTCCCGGCGTGTCGTCGGTGGTCCTGCCGGCAGGCACAGGTGGTGTGATACGCGCAGGCGATCTCGCGGTGGTACAGGTTCATTACAACGTTCTTGCGGACAAGGGTCCGGATCGCACGAAGCTCGAATTGAAATTCGCACCGAAGGGCGCTGCGACTGGCATTCAGCCACTGGCCACGGTGCGCCTCGCCAAGCGGGACCTTTTCTTGCCTGCCAATCAAAGCAACATCGTGCAAGAGAAAACCCTGACCGCGCTCGAGTGGATGTCCGGCAAGTTCTACCCGGATGCACGGGCTCAGGTCGTGATGGTCGCGGGCCACATGCACACCCTTGGAACGCACCTGACCATCGAACGAAAGAATGCCCAGGGCACAACCGTATTACTCGATATCCCTGCGTGGGATTTTCACTGGCAGGGCTCGTACCTGCTCGCACAACCCATCTCGATCGCAGCCACCGACACGCTCACAATTCGTTGTACCTACGAAAACACGCTCGAACAGCGTCAAGCCAGCCACTGGACGCCAACGCCCATCGTCGACATTCAGTGGGGCGAAGGCACCCACGACGAGATGTGCATCGGCTACGTGACGGTGGTCAACCGGCCGCCCGTCGCCAACTAGATGTTTCTACTCTGCTGAGGATCAGGACCTTCCGTTCCGTTGCGCGGGGTGATTCTTGAAAATGTCCGATTGGCCTTTGCATTCTTTTCTCGGCTTTTGATGTTGCATCCTCGCGATTTGATAATATTATCGCAGCATGGACAATCCGGTTACCGCAAAGGCCGCCCTTCTTCGGGCCTTGGTGCAAGGGGAGGGTTTTGGCTTGGACCTCATAGACCGGGTGAAGGTGATGTCGGGCGGAGAGGTGATGCTTGGCCAGGGCAGTGTATATCCCGCGCTGCGCGACCTCGAACGCGAGGGACTCGTATCTAGCTGGGAGGGCGAACCTACTGCAGAGCGAGGTGGGCGGCCGCGACGGTATTACAAGCTGACCGCGCTTGGAAAGCGTGCCGCATTGGACACACGACGTACGGTAATGGCTCTGTTCGGCGCTCCCGTCGGCGCACTGAGGCTGGCACTACCTTCAGCGGTGGCGCGATGATTCCTTTGGCGGTGAGAGCCTTCTCGCTCCGGAAGATGGTTGTACTCTGGATGCTCCGTCGCTCCATCCGGGAGAATCGGCGATTGATTGGCTATGCCGAGATGACCCAGGCGTTTTTTCAGCGTTTGGAAGTTCCTCATCGAGAGTCGCCGGAGGCCATTCGGCTGTTGAAAAAGTTGATTCGCGCCAAAGAAAACCAAGCTCGACTGGACGAGAGAACTCTCTGGGTCATGGACTTCGACATGGTGTCCCTTGTCTTCGAGGTGTTCAATCTCATTGTGCCCCGCCGCCTAGCCAATGAGGAAATCGGCGATGCGATGGAACACATTTCGAGGCTGCGTAAATCACCGGGGCCGTGGAGGAGTGCGGCCGTTGCCACGCGGGTATTGTCGACGGGATTCTGGATTGCAATCAACTGTCTTCGTGAAATCCGCGCAGCGACGAAAGGGAGGAAAAGCGACTAGGGCAGTGGGTGCCAAGGTGCCTGTGCCAACGTCGGCCTTCAGTTCAATCAGTACCATTGGATGACCGCCGACGCCGCTCGCGATGTGAAACGGACGCTCGCATCTGCGCTGCCGCATCTCAAAGGCGTCTCGATCAACGGTTCCTATTTAAAGCCGATAGTTTGAGCCGGAGGAAGGCCTCTCGGATTCGCTTGGCAAGGCGTCACAGGGTTCGAGGCACCGTTTCCGCAGATTGATGACGTCCAAGTCAACGTGCGCAGAACTTACCAGCGCTGCTGAGGATCAGGACCTCCTGTGTCCGAATGCAACTGCGAACCCGTGCTATCCACAAATTCATCGCCGCCTATCACGCGGCCTCGCGGTGGTAGTAGTTGAGCAATCATCCGTCCAGACGTAAACGGCGTCGAATCTTGTTCGCGCGTCAGTGGTCGTTGCCAGCCACCAACCTGGCCCTGATAATCTGACCGCCCAGCCCCTGGTGATACCGTTCCTCGTGATAGTTCGACACGAATTCATTAATCAGGCGGTGCGAGTGCCGTTCCCCGAAGATCAAGAAATGTTCGAGGCATTCGTCCCGGATCGGGCTGTGTGCCGGAATCTGGACGCAGTCAATTCCTGAGAAACGCCTTCCATGTCCGTTTGTTTCTCCGCTCCGGTGCCGGCGCGATCCCCGCTTCGTCGAGAATATTGCGTGGGGGTCGTTTTCTCATTCATACCACAGCCTGCGGCCCCTCATCTCAGGCCCGCAACCGAGGGTTCGTGCATCGCTTACGAAACATCGAAGGGTTCTTCATTGTTTATTCGATCCAAATTCTCCCCGCGATTCCGATAATGGCTACTCCAAAATTGCGGGCGTTCCGTTTCCATTCTTCGGAAATTGTTTCGATTTCGGCGCTCAAGGTTGCTTCGTCATCGATCTCGACGAACCGCACATTCTGCTCGACCAAGCGCTCGAGAAGGCGCGTTTTCGCTTCATCTACAGTCGATGCTGCGATCACAATATTTTGCCAATACTGGAGTCCATCAACGCCAGAGTAGAGAAAGTGAAAACAACGCTTCATCGTTTTAGATCCACATCGGTTGCGTAGTGTACGCCTGGCGGAAGGATGAGCCTGACGCCGATCGCGGTCGGTTCGCTTCGCGTAAGCACAACCGTTGACACCATCGTTGCCGGGCAGGCGTGTCGCCTGGGCCTTAGGGCTGCACGGAAATCGTCGCTTCGATCGTGAGGTTCTCGTAAGTGGCGGTGAGTTTCGCGAGACCCGGGGCGCGCGCGATGACGTCGCAGCACTGGGGAATTGAAACCACTTCGAGGATGCCGGGGGCTGATGACACGACGGTGGAATCGCCTTCCACGCCCACCATGGCAAACGTTCCGTCGTCGAACCGGGCCGCAATCTTGAGCGGTTTGTTGTATCCCACGGTCACGCTGAGGGGCATGCCGGGGATGGAGATCGATTGAATCTTTTTGTCTGTGCACACGACCCCCGTGTACCCCGAGAATCCCTGCGCAAATCCGGGCGCCATGGCTTGGCCCTTGCTGGGAGCAAAGTACGAATCGCACCTTATTGATCTCCCGTCGTACGTTACGCCGGGATCCAGGTCGGCTACGGCGCTCGATAACCAGCGGGCATCGGCGGTTATGTCTTCCCATCCGCCGGCAATAAGGTGGCCGAACGCTTTGAAATTTTCCGAGCTGCGGCCCACGGGGGCCAACCTGAATTCGGGCAAAAAACGAACTTCAGAAAAACGCGGGTGGGGGCCCATGCTCACAGGAACGAGAATTTCCTTCCCACCGATCTTTGCTGTCAACTCAGTCTGGCCGTCGCTGCCAGGAAGGGTTCTAAATACCCCAGGCCCGCCAGGGCCGTACACTCGAGCACCTTGTGAGGTGTCTGGTATTGACCACACGGTCTGCTTGTCGAGGCGTTCCAGAATTCGCCCCTCGGGGTGGCGCACCATGAGCACTTCGACCAGGAAGGATTGTCCTGTCACGACGGTCACCTGTGGCGGGCGCACTTCGATGCGCTCTTCGAAGAGTATTGCTGGGACGATCACGGTCTGTTGGGGTAACCGTGCCGAGTTTTTGTCCGTCGATCAAAGTGCAGTAGCTGGAACCGACAGAAAAAGTCAGGCCATCGAACCGTTCCGGCTTCCAAATCTGCGGTCGAACCGAGCTGGCAAATCCATAGATGATGCCGCCGTCGTCACCGCGCGAGACGAAGTACGTTGAAACGTCTGCTTCCGGATCGCGATACTCCGTCATCGAGTAAACCGACACGTTCTGGCCAACCGGCAGGTCGACGATGCGACCATCAAGGAGTGGAAAACCGAACCGGACGCCACAGTTTGTTGGCCCCTCGACCTCGCCCCAGAAAGACGACCTGTAATACGTACTCTTGGCGTTCTCGCGGAAATAGTCCCGTGATACGATGCTGGCCGTAGTCCATGGTTTGTCTCGTCAGAATCCGACTTTGGGTTTGGCCATGTCTGCGATGGGAGCGCCAGGATTTTTTCGGCCCCAGCGTGTGATTTCCCGTGCCGACATCCTCACTGTTTCCTTTGGCATTTGACGTCGGTTCGACAATCGTCGCCTTCTGGGACCGATTGGGCACCTGCCGAAACAACCAACCCCCGCCGTCGAGGCTCTTTTTCTTGCGACGATCGGAGGCAAGGGCTGTCAGCTTGATATGAAAACCATTCACTCCCCCCCAGAACTTGGCGCACGCGGCTCCCTCCGCTTGGACTTTTTGTCCATGCTTGCGGTCGGTTGTGTCTCAACACTTTCCCTCCCTGGCTGCGGCGGCGATTTTGCTGACGACGGCAGCGAAGATCTCTCGACCGAACCGTCAACCAAGTCGGCAGCGTTGGAGATTCGTGGCGTTGACAACCAGGTCCTGGAATTGCCCGCTCCGGCCATGCACGCTCTCGTCCAAAATTTGCAAGAACAGAGCAAGCTCGACACCCTCTCTCGTCTCGGTCGTACATATGACCTGGAAAACGGCACCCTCCTCCGGCCCCGTGCGAAGCCGACCGCTTCTGACGTCGAGGGGGCGATTTCGCCCCTCCTGGCCTACCAAACGGATTTTGACGATTCGCTAAGGTACGAGTGCAAAAGCGAACCCAACAATCCCTGCAGCTTCTGGGAATCCTTCTTCGGTTGCGTATCCAATCCGCTTTTTGGCTGTTCCGGTGGCCCTTTCGGGACTGGCCGGTCCGCGGGTGGCCCGGGGCTGAACGTGCGGTACATCCGTCTCTTCACGACCGCGAGTCCCGATCCCGACGGGCCGACGCCTGCTGTCTGGTACCGCTTCAAAGACATAGACGGCGTGTTCTCGCCTTGGACCAACCAGCGCAGGGCCGCGCCTTCCAATCGCAACCGCGATTTGGTCGGATTGCAAATGGCGTTGGATGATCAGACCTGGAACATCCAGTACGGCGTGCAAGCACCCGAGTACCCGGAAGATCCTTGGAGAGGCAAGATGAAGTGGGCATTTGGCGGCGGCCAAATGGCTGGTGACGCCGGCTTCCCCTTCGAAGAATTCGTCATCTACGTCTACCGTTTTGTCGACAGCGGGGTGGTGCTCTAACCCGCGACAGGAACCGTGTCACAAGCCGGAGTTTGTCAGCCGGCTTTACCTCGCCGTGGATCTTTGGCGTCCGCTTTCCTGGGCGATGAGGTTTTGGGGACCGACAGCCTTCAATACCGACACCACATCTTGAGATCTCCCTTGCCCGTTGCGATCCTCAGCCCGTTCGGTGAAATCGCGAAATCCCCTTGTCCATCGATCCCAGAGATATCGGGCAACCTTGTCCCATCGTCCACGCGCCATTGCAGAATTCGGCCAACCGTGGCGCCAACCGCGGAGAAAAAAGCACCAACGGTTTTCCCCGAAGAGAAAAACCGGAACCCCGGCGGGGACCCAGCGTCTTCCATGACAAGATCTTTCTCCAACGACATTTCTTTTGCAGTTGAACGCCGTTTTCTCCAGGATGTCCTGATCCTTGGCCCGGTCACGCGAACGCGGCAGTCCGCTCCTGGCATATCTCAAGTGTTCGGGTCACGGCAGCCGCGCCGGACGGTCCGTAGCCGGGAAGCGTGGGCAACGTGATCGCGGTAACGGCAGCCCGCATCCTCTCCAGAACGTCGTCGATAGCGGCATTGGTGTCCGATGCCCGAAGTCCAGCGATTGCAGAGACCGCGAGAAAGTCTGCACGCTTGAGCCGCTCGTCCTTGCCATTGAGCTTGAGTGCCATGCGGTCATGTTCGAGGCGGGGAAAGACTCGTGTGGTCAGCGTGTCATAGACGGGCGCAAAGCGAACGCTGCGGAAGGCCGGATTGCCGGGTTCGGCGATCTTCAGAACGGCCATGTTCTTGAGGTGCATGTCGCCGTCCGCGATGAGCCAGGCGAACACGACGCGCTTCATGAGGATCAAGAGGTCTTCGTCGGGCGAAGTGGACAGGCCTCTCAGGGCGCGCGCCACACGCTCGATGGTGCCGTCGTACTTGGCCTGCGGCAAGAGACCCTGCACCGAGGAAAGGTCTTCCATCGCCAGCAGGCGGTGATCATCGGCGCCTGCGCGAATGTCGAACCGCTCGACCAGAAGCGCCGGAGGCATGTCATCAGGCATCGCGATCAGTGCGGTTGCCGGGACCGTGAACCCGGCTTCCCTTGCGAGTGCAAGTCCTATCCATTCGACCAGCGGCAGGGCCTCAAAGCCACTGGTGCCTGCGGGCTTCAGGATATGTGTGAACGGCGCATCGATGCTCGGCGAGAGCCTGCCGTCCGGGTCGAGCGTCATCGGTGCCTTGATCTGCACGCCGGAGAGGCGCGGCGTATCGGCACGGTCATAGATCGTGGCGAGGTTGCGCTCAAAGTCCTGCTCCATCGCGCTGCGACCGGGCTTGGCATAGGTGCCTGTGAACACGCCGGCCGCTGTGTGTGCGGCGAGCGGCGTCGCAAGAACATCGAGCGGCAGGGCGGCAAACTCATCTGCGTTCTCGGCCATCGTGATGTTGGACATGTAGCGCCTGCCCGAGCGAAGCATGGCCCGCTCTTCGCGGTAGTGCAGGACGCTCTGCAGCCAGCCTTCCGGCAGCAGAGAGACCACGAATGGCGGTAACCTGCCCGGCATCGTCTGGCGAATAACTGGCGGCAGAGGTGTGCCGCCGTCGGTCTGCGACCACCGCCACTCGAATCCGTCGTGAATGAGGGTGCCGATGGGCAGGCCGTGCCATGCCACGGTCAAGGCTAACCTTGTTCTGAACGATTTCGAGGGCCCGGATACGGGTGCGCTGAACGCGCGGCCCGGTCAGGTAGAGGCGGCCATCGCGGATCGGCCCCAGCAGAACGGCGCTGGCCGCCGAGAGATAGGCATTGGGATAGAGGTAGCGGCCAATCCGGACGGCATGGGCGAGGACGGTCTGATCGATGTCCTCGGCGGCATCGACGTAGTAGAGATACTACCGGCGGCCGACGCGCTCGCCGATCTCGATGGCGCTTTGTTGGTGTGAAGGTTATGTCGAGCAGGTGTTGCGGCAGGTCGCGGAGAAGGTGATGATGCGAACGCGCTCGGCGTGCGGCTTGCTCGAGGCTCGTCGGCGAAGGTGTGGTTCGAAAGTGGGAATGCAACTGCGCAACCCCTCTGGTTGGTCGTGTAGACTGCCGTCCAGGAAAACGACGCTTGGAAAACCTGCCGCAGACTGAGCCGAACCGATTCAGGCCCACCGAAAACCTGCACATTGTTTTCTGGCTGTTCAAGGACCTGTCCTGGTGTTTGCACCTTCGGGTTTTGGGCACGCTCATGATCCTGCCCACGTTTTTCGTCTCGCTTGTCATTACCTGGCGAACGCGCCACCTCGTGGCGGAACTGTGTCACAACGTGGCGGTGACCTTTTGGATCATCGCCAACTCCTTCTGGATGCTGTGCGAATTCCTGAACGCCGAGGACAAACCTGTCGGAAAACACCTATTACTAAAGCACCTCGCGGCGATCCCGTTCGCACTGGGAATCGGCACGCTCGGCTACTACTATTTGTATCACCGACTGATCCGCAAATGCGCGGACCCCGAAACACAGCCCCTATCCTAGCCCAGGGTGTTTCCAGGGCTTGCGATAGGGCCGCAAGAGTCGACGGGTGGCTTCCTTGTCGCCCTTGATCGTCTTCGTCTTCGGATCGTAGACAACCGTACGACCGAGTGCCATCGCGAGGTTGGCGAGGATGCAACTCGCGGTTGAAATGTGCCCTTCCTCGATGTCCGCAACCGGGCGACCGCGCGTTTCGACCGCAGCCAGAAAATCCAGCATGTGCTTGCGCGTTGCCGGTGCCGCATTTAATTCGATCGCTTTTTCCGTCACGTCCTCGGGATACTTTTCCCTTTCAAAGACACATTCAAAGTGAATCGGCTTTCGTTTTTTGTCGTGCGGAATGAAATCCGCGTGCATCGTGCTCGCCTTCAAGACGCCTTTTTCGCCGTGGATAAACAGCGCCCACGGATAGTCCGGATCGGCCGGCTCACCCCAGGTGCGGTGCTGCCAGGTGGCGTTGAAGCCCTCGTATTCAAAGATCGCTGACTGCGTATCGGGGATGTTGGACTTGCCGCTCTTGTCGACAAAGATGCCCCCCGCGGAGGACACCCGCTTCGGCCATCCAATGCCCAGCATCCACCGCGCGGTATCCAGCATGTGCACGCACATGTCGCCGAGGATTCCGTTGCCGTATTCGCTGAACGCGCGCCACCAGCGCAGGTGCGGCAATCCGTCATACGGGCGAAGCGGCGCCGGTCCTGTCCACAATTCGTAATCCAGATGCGACGGCACAGGGATAGGCGCCGGATCGCCGTTGGCGCGCATGTGGAAATAGCAACACAGGTCCACGTGACCGATTTTGCCCAGCAACCCGGCATCGACAATCTGCTTTTTCACGTCGATTAGATGCGGCGTGCTTTTGCGCTGGGTTCCGATCTGAACGACCCGCCGGTGTTTTCGAGCCGCGTCCAACATGGCGTGGCCTTCAAGAACATCGCGGCTGATGGGCTTTTGACAGTACACATCGGCGCCGGATTGCACCGCCGCAATCAGGTGCAACGCATGCCAGTGATCGGGCGATCCCACGAGGACAATGTCGAGATCCTTTTCCTTCAACATGTCGCGATAGTCCCGATAGGTGCGCGGCTTGTTGTGAGACGATTGCCGCTGGCTGGCAATATCGACGGCCTCGTCGAGCATCTTCGTGTCGGGATCGCAGAGGGAAACCACCTCGACCGGTGCCACCTGAATAAGCCGCCAGAGATCGCTTTTGCCGTACCAGCCGCAGCCGATGAGTCCGACGCGTTTCGGTTTTCCGTTGACGAGATCCACGGCGGTACTGCCCCACGCTGGCAACGCCGCCATCGCGGTCGTCGCCGAGGCGGATTGCAGAAAACGCCTACGATTGAAGAAGAATGCGGGTGGCCGCGTCAGGGAACCGATGCGCTTCATGGGCGCAACTTGAACAAATCCACGGCGCAAAGGCAACCACCGAAGGCAACCACCGATCGACCGACGCCGCCTTGCAGCTGCGAGCCCAAAGTGGCATTCCTTTGTCATGGTGCCCTGGATATTGTTGGGTCGGGCCAAAACCCCCGATGGCCAATCCGAGATGAAGCTCATGCGCCGTGGTGACGAGTACGTCATCCGGGTGCAGGGACACGAGTTGATGAACAGCCGTGCACACGGCTCAGAAGAAGCACTCGCCGAGTTGAGCTGTGCCAATTTGCCGGACAAAACCCGCCCGCGTGTGTTGATAGGTGGTCTCGGAATGGGCTTCACCTTGGCCGCCGCCATCCGCGTCTTGCCGGAAAAGGCAATCATCGAGATCGCCGAACTCGTGGAAGAGGTCGTCGAGTGGAACCGGGGACCCCTTGGGCCGCTTGCCGGAAACCCCCTTGATGACCAACGCGTGGAGGTCCACATTGGCGATGTGCGGGTACCGCTAAAGTCGGCGGTGCAGATCTACGATGCGATCATTCTCGACATCGACAATGGGCCGACGCCGCTCACCCAGGCCTCGAATCAGGGGCTGTACGGGCCACGGGGGCTCGCGACCATGGCGAAGGCGCTCAAGCCGGGCGGAACTCTGAGCGTCTGGTCCGCAGAGCCCGACGAGCGCTTCACCCAGCGGCTTCAGGAATGCGGATTCAGTGTTACGGTTGAGCGGGTTCGCGCGCGGGCGCAGGCTGGTAGCACCCACACGATTTGGCTCGCGGTTGTCCCGCCCACCTAGCGTGACAAGAGGAGACCCCAGTCGACGCCGAGTGGTTCCGCCGCTACCCGTTCGCGCTGTCGACCTCGACCTCGACCTGATGTTCCCCGCGATCGTCACTCAAAGTGATCGCCCCGTCGGGCTGCTCGATGCCATCGCAGACCACCCGTGGGGGTTGCGGTGCAGCGCCGGTGGCGTCGCGTTTGCGCACCCGGATGTGGTACTTGGTTTCGTGGTAGCGATAGTGCATGTCGAACGAGCTCCAGGCTGACGGCATGAGCGGCGTGATACGCAAGCGCAATCCGTCCCGATGCAACCCGAGCAACGATTCGATCACCAGGCGGTACATCCAGCCAGCCGAACCGGTGTACCACGTCCATCCGCCGCGCCCGGCATGTTGCGGGTTGGTGTAGACGTCTGCCGCAACGACGTACGGTTCAACCTTGTAGGTTGCGATTCCGGCCGCGCCATCGCCATGCCGGATCGGATTGATGAGGTTAAACAATTCCCATGCGCGCTCGGTGTTGCCGGCGGCGGCAAAGGCCATCACCGCCCACACGGCGGCGTGGGTGTACTGACCACCGTTCTCGCGCACCCCCGGCACGTAACCTCTGACGTATCCCGGTTTTAAATCCGACTTGTCGAACGGCGGATCAAACAACTGGATGACCCCCAGCTCGCGCTTGACGAGCCGTTTATCGAGTGAGGCCAATGCCTGGCGGGATCGCTCCGTATCACCCGCGCCCGAGAGTACCGACCAGCTTTGGGGCAGTGAATCGATCTGGCACTCCGGATTGCTGGCAGAGCCGAGTGGCTCGCCATTGTCGAAGTAGGCGCGGCGATACCAGTCGCCGTCCCAGCCATGCTGCTCGATGTTGTCCCGCAGCCGCGCGGCCTGCGTCCGACATCGGTCGGCAAAAGCCTGATCCGAGCGCGACCGTGCCAGATCGGCGAATCGCACGAGCAGGTCGTAAAGGAAAAACGCCAGCCACACGCTTTCTCCCTTTCCCTCATCACCCACCAAGTTCATGCCGTCGTTCCAGTCGCCACTGCCCATCAGTGGCAAGCCGTGTTCACCGAATCGGAGGCCGTTCTCGATCGCACGCACACAGTGATCGTAGATCGTACCGTGGGTCTCCGATCGGATGGGCAGGTCGTAGTAGCTGTCCTCCTCGGGCTTGACGAGTCGACCCTCAAGAAACTGAACCGTCGCGTCCAGCACGCCGGTGTCATTCGTTGCACCGACGTATCGGCACACGGCGTGGGGCAGCCAGAGGTAGTCATCGGAAATGCGTGTCCTCACCCCCCGTCCGGTCGACGGGTGCCACCAATGTTGAACGTCGCCCTCGATGAATTGCCGCGATGCCGAGCGCAAGATCTGATCGCGCAGGATGCCCGGCTCGGCGTGCACGAGCGCCATCGCGTCTTGCAACTGGTCTCGGAAACCAAAGGCCCCGCCCGATTGATAGAAACCGCTGCGGCCCCAGATCCGCGAGGCCAGCACCTGGTAGAGCAGCCATCCGTTGGCCAGAAAGTTGAGCGCAGGATCGGGCGTCTGCACGTTGACAGTCCCGAGGGTGCGATTCCAGTAGGACCACACGCCTTCCAGTGCGGCGTGCGCGGCTTCCGTGCCGGTGAACCGTCGCACCAGGGCGCGGGCATCCGCCAGATCGCGCCCCGAGCCGAAAGTGAAAACGATCTCGCGCTCCTGACCATCGGCCAGATCCAATGACGCCTGCATCGCGAGGCAGGGATCGAGTCCGGCGCCGACACGGTTTGAAAGGCGCGCCCTGCTCATGCAGGCGGGACGCGCAGGACTGCCGTTGCGTCCCAGAAATTCGAGCCGGTCCCCGCTGACCGTGCGTTGTTTTTCGCTGCAATCGAGAAAGGCAATGCGGGCTGCGAACTCGCTGCTATAGGCGTTGCGGGCGAACAGAGCGCCACTTTCCGCTGCGATTTCGGTCACAATGTGCGGCAGGTTTTCCGACCGGTTCGACCCAAGCACCAATTCGAAAAATCCGGTCAGAGACAGGCGGCGCCCGCGCCCCGATCGGTTGCGGATCTTGAAGGTCATGAACTTCAGCGGCGCATCGGTCGCCACGTACGTTTGAAGTTCGCTCTCGATGCCGTCTTCGCTGTGCTCGAACACGCTGTAACCGAACCCGTGCCGCGTGGTGTACGGGGATGCACCGCCGGCCGGCAGCGGGGTTGGCGACCAGAACTGGCCGCTTTCCTCGTCGCGCAGATAGAAGGCTTCGCCGCTTACGTCGCTGACCGCATCGTTGTGCCAGGGTGTGAGACGGTATCCATGCGCATTCTCGCACCACGTGTACGCGCCGCCGCTTTCACTGACGACCGTGCCGAACCAGGGGTTGGCGAGTACGTTCACCCAGGGTGCGGGCGTACGCGAGGTGGACGTGGTGATGATCACGTATTCGCGCCCGTCGGGGGTGAACCCTCCAAGGCCGTTCCACATCGACAAATCGGAGCGTTCGATCGATGCCACCGGTGGTGCGGCACGTCCGACCTGCAATTCGGAGGGTGTGCGACGGCGTTCGCGGCCCCGCACCAATCGCGGGGGCATCTCACCCAGAGCTCGGCGGTTCATCTGTTCGGTCAACGAGCCGTCCGAATCATTGACAATCAAACGTGCTGCGGTTTGCATCAGCACCTTGTCTTCCTCCGATAGTTGATCGGCGCGGCGCACGAAGATGCCTCCGGGTCGATCGAGCAAGCTGCTCTCACTGAGTGACGCGACCACGGCGGTGATGTCATCTTGCAAGACCTGCCGGTAGCCCGAGGCATCCTCGTTCCAGATCACCAGATCGGCCGCCATGCCCTTCTGTCGCCAGTAGGCATGTGCCTTCACCATGTGGCGCACCAATCCCAGGTTGTCACCATCTGCAATGCGCACGAGCACGATGGGCAGGTCGCCCGAGATACCGTAGGCCCACAACGCCGACTGGCCGCGCCGGTTCCGGACCATCACGGCTCGTGGCGCGCGTAGATTGGGACTGGCGTAAAGCACATTGCCGGCCAACCGTTCGTAAATCTGGGTGTCGGCCTCGGTGGCATCGAGCCGCCGCAGCAGGACCTGGCTGTGTGTCCACGACAGCTCGAACACCCGATCGGCGGAGTGGGTATCGCTGTACTTTTCAATCAACGCAGTGGCTCCAGCCCGGGTTTCAGAGATTCCGGTCACCATGTGGATGCGCACCGTCTCGTCCGGCTGAATGACAACCGTGTTGCGAATCGAAACGATCGGATCGAGTACCGCGCCTTCGCTGTCGGTAAGCCGGGCGGCGTGCATGGCAGCGGGATCCTCTACCGAGCGCCCGCGTCCGATGAATTCCGCACGGCCGGTCTCATAAGACGTTGTCCCCACTGCGGTACCCTGGACTGTCATGAGATGCAACATCCACGGTGGCCGCTCGGTGCCCGATCGGGGCCGGCGCGTGCAAAGGATCGCTTGCCGCTCGCGCAGCAGCTCGGTCTCTACGAACAAGTTGCTGAACGCAGGATGGGCGGTGTCGGCCGCGGGCGGAGCCAACACCACCTCGGCGTAGCTCGTCAGTTCGATGGTTCGGGGACTCCGTCCGGAATTGGTGAGGGTCACCCTGCGCAATTCGATGTCGTCCTCGGGTGAGATGCTGATCTCAACATGAGTGTCTATCTCGTTGTCGCGTCGACGAAACTCGGCTCGGCCTTGCGAATAAATGGCCTCGTAACTGCTGGCCCGCTTGAGCGTCGGTTGGTGCGTCGCGGACCAGAATGATCCATCGCCCACATCGCGCAGGTAACAGAAACTGCCCCAGCAATCCCGCGTCGGATCCTCGCGCCAACGGGTGACCGCGAGATCGCGCCACCGACTGTAGCCGCCGCCCGCATTCGTGAGGGCAACGTGGTAGGTGCCGTTCGACAGCAGATGGACCTCGGGCACGGACGTACTCGGACTGGTAAAAACACGGAAGTTTTCAGCCGCATCGGGCAGCGGCTCGCCGACGGACAGGTCCGCCGGATGGGGATCGATGGGTGGTGTCTTCGGCACCCGTTCTTGCAACAACAGTTGCGTCGCCTGGAAGGCGCGATCGAGTCCGAAGCGACGCTGCATCGGCTTGTCACAGAGCGCGTGGGCGAGCGAGAGAAACGTCATCGCGTGGTGGTGTGCCATGTAGGAGCGCACGGTGACGTGGTCCACGCCGCGGGGCAGACGTTCAGGCGTGTAGTCGACCGCCTCGAAAAACCCAAAGGCTCCCAGCAAGTCGAGACGGGCCATCCGGCGCAGGTTGGCGCAAGCGGCCTTGGGCGCCACCATCAGCGCCATGCCGCTCGCATAAGGCGCGATCACGAGGTCGTTTCCCAGGCCACGCTTGAAACCCAGACCGGGCACCCCGAAAGCGCGGTACTGGTAAGTGAGTTGGGTGTCGGTCTTGTTGTAGCCCGATTCGGAAACACCCCAGGGTACGCCGTGTTCACGGCCGTACGCGATCTGTCGTTCGACCACGCCCCGATAGGTGTCATCGAGAATGGTGTCGTTGTAGGTGGGCATGATCAGCAACGGCATCAGGTATTCGAACATTGAGCCGCTCCACGACAAGAGCGACGACCGGCCGTCCACCGAGGTCAACAGACGGCCCAGGCTGAACCAATGTTCTTGCGGAAGTTTCCCCTGAGCGATGGCGACAAAACTCGTCAGCCGCGCTTCCGAAGCGAGCAAATCGTAGCACCCGGCGTCGAGGCGATGATCGACGACGTTGTAACCGATCGCCAGCAGGTGACGATCTCGGAGGTAGAGGAATTCGTAGTCCTGGTCGCAAAATTGCACGCACCGGTCCGCCAGGGTTTGGATCTCGGTGAGGCGAGCGGCGGCGCGGCTGGAAGCCAGCGAGACGGCGTTGCGCAGTTCGGTCAGATTGCCAAGCTTTCCGTCGGCCATCGTGATAGCGCGATCGATCGCGGGCACCACGTGCTCGCTCATGCGGGCGCTGTCGCCGAGGGTAAGCCCACTGTCTAACTCCGACAGCGAACTTGCCAATTCATCGATTGGTGATGCTGGCAAGAGCGCAACCCAGGGCGCCATCAAATTCAGTTCGTCGTGCGCGACCTCTACCTGTCGCCCGAACGCGCCCACCCACCACGCCAGGTCTTCCTGGGTGGGGCGCGTCTGAATAAAAACCGCGAGATCTTTCGCAGACTCTGCCAGTCGACTCAAGAGCCGGTGTGCACCCGACAGGGTTGTCGGCACGGTCCGCAGCTCGCTCCGCATCGGCTGGCTGCGCGCGAGCAATTCGTTCCATTCCCGCCCTGCTTCCGCGATTCCGTCCATCGTATCGCCGAGGCCCGCGAAAATTTCGCCGCGCAAGATCGAATGGCCCACCAGCTCGCGCAGGCCAGACGCGAGAGTGAACAGATGCCCGGCGAGGTTCCCGCTGTCGACCGCAGAGATGTACATCGGGCGAAGCGGTTCGAGCGAGCGCGTGTCGTACCAGTTGAAGAAATGGCCGCGGAAACGTTGCAACCGATCCATCGTCTGCAAGGTCAGCGCGGTGCGATCCAGCAACGCACCAACCGGCAGATAACCAAAGTCGTACGCGGCAAGGTTCGCCGTGAGGGCCAGACCGATGTTGGTCGGCGAGGTCCGATGGGCCGGGCCCTGATAGGGCTCCTCTTGAAAGTTGTCGGGCGGCAAATGGTTGTCTGGCAGGGCGACGAAGGTCTCGAAAAAGCGCCAGGTGCGCCGGGCGAGCGTGCGCAAGAAAACCAGATCGCTCGCGTCGAGGCCGGAGTCCTCGGGCGGGATAGGCTGACTTACCCACCAGGTGAGACCGGGGGCAAACATCCACAGTGCGAGCACGGGCAGAGCAGGCGGAAGCGCCCCCGGGTTGCGCAAGACAACGGCGACCGTCACGGCGGTTGCGACAGCCGGCATGATCCACATCCGTGTGTAGGCACTCGGCAAACCGGTGCGGGCGCTCCGCTGCGCGTCCTGGGCCGTGCGCCATTGCAGCAACTTGCGCCCGGTAAACAGCATGCGGGCTCCGGTGACTACAATTGCGGACAGTGCGATGAACGCATCGTAGGGCAGGCAAGCGAGTGCGAACACCTCCCGCGCAACTTGCCGAACCAGCGCCGCGGTGCAGGCGTGCGCGTGGCGGAAAAGCGGCATCTCAACCGGGCGGCGCATCAGCTCGGCGGCGGCATTGAGCAATCCAGGCAAAAGCAGAATTGCCAAAACCAATCCGGTGGCGAGCCAGGCCGCATCAGCCAAAAGCCAACCCACGAGGAGAACCGCCAGCAGCGCGACGGGCACCACACTGCGGCGGAGGTTGTCGAGAATCTTCCACTGCGACAACCACGACAAGGGATTCTTCACGTCCCCGGTACGGACGTCCGGCACGCGCGCACGCAACCACGGCAGGATCTGCCAGTCGCCGCGCATCCAGCGTCGGCGCCGGCTCACGTCGGCCGCGTAGGCAGAGGGAAAATCCTCGAACAACATGACGTCACTCACCAGCCCCGAGCGGGCGTAGGAGCCCTCCAGCAAATCGTGACTAAGGATGCGGTTTTCGGGCAGACGATCACCAATCGCATGACGGAACGCATCGACGTCGTAGATGCCCTTTCCGACAAACGATCCCTCGCCGAACACGTCCTGGTACACGTCCGACACAGCGCGGGTGTAGGGATCGATTCCGGGCTCGCCTGCGAACAATTGTGCGAAGCGCGACCGGCATGCGCTTGTCGTTGTGATGGCGACCCGCGGCTGGAGGATGGCGTAGCCTCGGGTCACCCGGCCGAGCGATTCGTCGTGTTGCGGGCGATTCAGCGGATGGGCCATCGTGCCCACCAACGCGCGCGCCGAATCGCGCGGCAACTGGGTGTCGCTGTCGAGCGAGATCACAAACTTGACCTCCTGAAGCGAGTTCACGTCGCCGACGATGACGTCGAACCCCGCTGCATTACCACGCAGCGCCGAATTGAACTCCTCCAGCTTGCCGCGTTTGCGTTCCCATCCCATCCACACGCCCTCACGCGGATTCCAGCGTCGCGCGCGATGGAAAAGAAAGAAGCCGCCGGTCTGACCAGAGGTCACATATTTGGTGTTTAGTGCTTCGATTCCCGTGCGTGCCCGCGCCAATAAATCGAGATCCTCGGGCATCTTCTCCTGCGGCGCATCTCGAAAGTCGCTCACCAGGGCAAACGAGAGGTGGTTGTCGCGGTTGGCGAGAAACCGGATCTCCAGCGCCTCAAGCAAGTCGTCGATCTCGGCCGGGTTGGTGAGCAGGGCGGGCACTGCCACCACGCACGGGTGCTCTGGCGGAATGCCCTTGGAAAAATCGAGCCGCGGCAAGCTTCGTGGAAGCACCAACAAGGTTGCGGCCCAGTGCACGATTCCGATCGCCACCTGGCTGCAGCAGATCCCCAGAACCACAATCGCCGCCGCCAACCAC
>Ga0105046_10002115_pt1 | contig 31191 bp, 26 predicted proteins | sample MAT03_FD_78385 | JGI IMG/M metagenome (GOLD analysis project Ga0105046, IMG submission 78385) | Freshwater microbial communities from Lake Fryxell liftoff mats and glacier meltwater in Antarctica - MAT-03 (megahit assembly) | ecosystem: Environmental > Aquatic > Freshwater > Ice > Liftoff...
GATCGTAAACCTTATGCACGTCGTGATGATGATAGTCGTCCTTCACGGGATGGCGATGATCGTAAACCTTATGCACGTCGTGATGATGATAGTCGTCCTTCACGGGATGGCGATGATCGTAAACCTTATGCACGTCGTGATGATGATAGTCGTCCTTCACGGGATGGTGATGATCGTAAACCTTATGCACGTCGTGATGACAACAAACGCTCTAATTCAGATAGAACACCGGGAAAATCGTACGGAAAAAAGCCTTTTGAAAAAAAGCGTGAGAGGTATGCCGACCGTGACCATTCGAAAGAAATGGGTGGACGCTTTGAAAAACGTAAAGACGAAAAAAAGTTTAAAACACGTAATGATCGGACCCCTTTTCGCGATAAGGTTGCATCTGAACCGTCTGAGCCGGGTGAAATTCGGTTAAACAGATTTATTGCTAACGCAGGAATTTGTTCACGCCGTGAAGCAGATGAACTCATTATCGCCGGTGTAATTTCTATCAATGGTGAAATTGTTACTGAGCTAGGAACAAAAGTGAAGCCGGGTGATAATGTGAAGTATCATGATCAGTCGTTGAAAACTGAAAAATTGGTGTATGTACTTTTAAATAAACCTAAAGATTATATCACTACCACCGATGATCCGGAAGAACGCCGTACTGTAATGTCTTTGGTGCATGATGCAGGTAAGGAAAGAATTGTTCCTGTAGGTCGCTTAGACAGAAACACAACCGGGCTTTTATTAATTACTAACGATGGTGAGCTTACCAAAAGATTAACACATCCCAGTGGAAACATTAAAAAATTGTATCAGGTAGAGCTGGATAAAAATCTAACGCAAACTGATATGTTGAAAGCTGCCGAAGGTATTGAACTGGAAGATGGAGTAGTTAGTTTTGACGAAATTCAATACGCATCCCCTGATGATAAGAGTATTGTTGGCGTAGAACTTCATTCCGGTAAAAACCGTATCGTTCGCAGAATTTTTGAATCGATGGGTTATGAAGTTCGCAAACTTGATCGTACCACTTTTGCAGGTCTTACCAAAAAGGATCTTCCTAGAGGACGTTGGAGATATTTAACAGAAATGGAAATAAATATGCTGAAGATGCTTACCGGCAAGAAAAAATGATTTTTGTGATTATTTATTGAAGGTTGCGATTTTTTGGCGAGGGTGGTTGCGGCGGCTACTAGTGTTGATGGTCGGCGGTTCGGCGGTTCGGCTCCGCTCACCGTGACGGTTTCCGGTCTCGGCTTCGCTCGACCTTTCAAACCAACATACATAAATGTATGTTGGTTTGGTGGTACATAAATATATGTTGATTTTTGGGTACTTAAATATATGTTGGTTTTGGGGTATGTAAATATATGTTGATTTTTGGTGGTACATAAATGTATGTTGATTTTTGGTTACTTAAATATATGTTGGTTTGGCGGTACATAAATGTATGTTGATTTTTGGGTACTTAAATATATGTTGATTTTGGGGTACTTAAATATATGTTGATTTTGGGGTACTTAAATATATGTTGATTTTTGGGTACTTAAATATATATTGATTTTTGGGTACATAAATGTATGTTGTGAGGGTACAAAAATGTATGTTGTGAGGGTACAAAAATGTATGTTGTGAGGGTACAAAAATATATGTTGATTTTTGGGATGCCTGCTTCAGTGTATGCAAGTGTTACAATCGTTATTTTTGTCTTTCTTTTTATTTTGTATGTCACTCGTTGTAAAATTTAACAAATACTTTAAATTACTTCGATAAGCTCTTCGTGGCGACGAGTATGATTACACCAAAGGAAGTATTCGATTGGCTGTTGTTATGCTTTCTATTCCTATGATGCTGGAGATGTGTCTGGAGAGTGTGTTTATTGTAGTTGATATTTATTTTGTAAATAAATTGGGCAGTCATGCAGTGAGTGTTGTTGGGTTGGCAGAAGCCGTAGTAACTATTGTTTACTCTGTTGCTATTGGATTGAGTGCGGCGGCAACTGCATTGGTTGCCTGGAGGGTAGGTGAAAAAAATCAGGAAGGAGCTAGCCGGGCGGCAGCGCAATCGCTCATACTATCGGGCGTTCTCATTTTAGTGATGAGTGTTGCCGGTTATGTGTATTCCGAAGAAATTCTCAGATTGATGGGAGCCGAAGAGGAAGCTGGAAATGCTGAAATCAATTGCATCTCTAGCCACACCGGCCACCATTCAGTTTGTAGTTCAATCGGCGAGCTGAATATTTCTTGCGATTATTGTAGCTCATAGTGGTAGTAATGCGAGTGCGGGTTACCAGACTGTCATCCGACTAATTATATTTTTCCTGCTTCCTGCCTGAGGAATCAGCAATGCTGCGGCTACTTGGGTAAGACAAAATTTGGGAGCCAGGCAACAGGAACTCGCTGAATTATCGGTGATAAAAATTGTCAAATACAATGGTGTATTAATGGCAACGGTGATGGTTTTCTTTCTGTTATTCGCCGAACCCTTGATCAGTTTTTTTATTCCTGCTGAATCTGTTGAACAGCATAAGTATGCCATTCAGGCTTTGCGGATAATAAGTCTTGGATATATTTTATATGGAGTTGGAATGGTGCTTGTGCAAGCATTTAACGGCGCCGGCGATACCAAAACACCCACTTACATTAGCTTGTTCGGTTTCTGGCTATTGCAAATTCCTATGGCGTATTTTATGTCGACTTATTTAAAAATGGGTCCTTTGGGTGTGTTTATTGCCATCCCTGTTGCCGAAGCAATTATTGCATTTGTTTACCTCTATTATTTCAAAAAAGGGAAATGGAAGTTGGTTGAAGTTTAAAATATGAAACGAATTTATTTTAATAAAAAGCATTTCTTAAGATTTGAAAAACAGATTATTATTTTAAAACTACTATGCTCAGGTAAGCCGAAAGTTCAGATTTAATTGAATCTAAAATCTTTTGTTTTTCCAGCAGCTCATCAAAATCCCGATTTTCTTCAGCAGCTAATTTTATTGTTTCCCGGTTTTCTTTTATAAGTTTATTGACATGTTTTATTTTAAGTGAAGTAATAGCACTTTTTGCGGCATGAGGCAAACGGGTCGCTTCTTCCTTAATATAAACTCCATGCTGATCCCATTGTGCCAGCGGATATTTGACAGTGAAAATGTCAGCCGCAATTTTTCTGATTTCTGCATCTTCATGATTAACAAAATAGGAGGGAAGATAGTCGGAATCGTTATGCACCATCACAGCAAATTCATTGATTATTTTATTATAAACAGGATTTTCAAAGTATAATATACCATCCTCAGTCAATTCATGAACGAAGTACGATTTTACTTTTTCAATTATTGTTTCTGATTCTTTTTCATTTATTGTTTCAATGAAATGCATTTCAGTTTCACCATACATCAATAGCATTCTGATAATGTCGGCTTCCTGATATTCAGTTTCATTCTGATCGATAATTTGATCTTCGGGCCGAATGAACTCAGGCAACAACTCATCAACATCAGGTTCATAGGATTGTTTGTTGAGCGATTTGCGCAGTATTTTGTTCAGCTCCGAAATAAGAATATTTTCTCCTATGTCCATCAGCACCGCACACTCTTTGGTATAGGTAGAGCGTATGATAGGATCGGGAATTTTTGCAATTGTTTCAACAATATCTCTAATCAACCCCGCCTTACGAACAGGATCGTTGGCTACATCTTTAAGCAGGAGGGAGGTCTTGAAGCGAATAAAATCCTGAGCATGTTCGTTAACATATGCCGCAACTTCATAACTGTTGTGCTTGCGCGAAAAAGAATCGGGATCGTCGCCATCGGGGAAGAGTACAATTTTCACATTAAGTCCCTCTTCAAGAATGAGATCAATTCCGCGAAGTGAAGCTTTTATGCCGGCGGGGTCACCATCGTAAAGAACTGTAATGTTTTTAGTGTACCTTCCAATTAATCTTATTTGATCAATAGTGAGTGATGTTCCTGAAGAGGCCACCACATTTTCAATGCCTACCTGGTGAAGAGCAATTACATCGGTGTAACCCTCAACCAAAAAGCATTCATCTTTGGCGATGATAGATTTTTTGGCGAAGAAAATTCCATAAAGAATTTTACTCTTATAATAAATTTCAGATTCCGGCGAGTTTAAATATTTTGCTGTTTTAGGATCCGATTTCAATATGCGGGCACCAAAAGCAATTACCTTTCCTGTTATGTTATGAATAGGAAACATAACTCGTCCGCGAAAGCGATCAAACATTTTATCCTCATTCGCAACTGTTAGTCCGGCCCTTACCAAATTCTCTTTGAGAAATCCATTTTGAAGTGCATGGTCGGTGAATGCCCTCCATGATTCAGGTGAATAGCCTAACTGAAATTTATCTATCATGGCTTCGGTGAACTCCCGTTCGTGAAAATAGGAGAGTCCTATCGATTTGCCTTCATCTGTTTCGTGTAACTGGTGTGTGAAAAATTTTCGTGCAAAATCAGTCACTACCAGCAAGCTTTCCCGCTGCAGCTGTTCCTGGTCAAATTCAGGAGTTTTTTCATCCTCCTCAATTGAAATATTGTACTTGCCTGCCAGATAGCGTAATGCCTCAGGATAACTGTAATGCTCGTGCTCCATTATAAAGTTGATGGCATTACCGGCTTTTGCACATCCAAAACATTTATAAATACCCTTTGTAGGAGATACATTAAACGATGGGGTTTTCTCATTGTGAAAAGGACAAAGGCCAATCAAATTCGTCCCACGCCGTTTCAATTGCACAAAATCTCCAACTACTTCTTCAATGCGAGAGGAGTCGATAATAGCGTCTATGGTTTCTTTCTTTATCAAAATCTAATATAGAGAGTTAAAAGTGACCGGTGACCGGCGTTGGCACAAAATTATGAAAAAACCCCTTTCAAACGCCCTTTCCCCTCACTTGTAAGTGATTGATTTTACAGTATTTTGAAATGAAGTGTGCTTTAAAAAGAATTTAATTGTTGAAATGCCAGCTTTCGGAAGCGAGTTTTTTTTGTTTTGGGAGGTAATGAACTGTTGATAAAGGTGGAAATTTTATCGTAGTAGGTTTTGTCGTTGGCCAGACCTTTTGGATTTAAAAATGTTTTTGTATCAATAAATAATTTCTTTTTTTCGTAGGTTGATGCATGGTACAATTTCAAACTTTCATCAATTTCTTTTTTGGTGTCGAAATTTGCTACCACAAAAAGTTGCGGAATTTTGATGGTTTGCAGGATTTCAAGAAATCTGAAGTCGTCAAAATTAATTCCTGTTTTACGTTCGTAGGAACGAATCAAAGCAGGCATAATCAACTGGATATTCATACCCCATTCCTGCAACGCTTTGCGTCTAAAGTATTGTTTCATTCCGACAGGTAGATTTTCAAGTACCACAACATCGGCAATAGCTGAATCGGATACAGCTTTTAACGCTATTCCTGCACCCGTTCCTTTTCCCATTAGTGCAATCTGATTAATGAACGGCATCTTTTTAAATTCATTAATCATATAAATCACATCGTTAACTGCATTCATTCCCGGGTCATAATACTCACCTCCGCTGATACCTTGTCCGCGCATGTCCATCACACAAACGTTAAAACCACGATCGCAGAATTGTTTAAGTGCGGGAATGTAATTGATGCATCCTTCATTAATATCAGGAATGATCAATAGTAACGGTGATTGCATACGTGTAGAATCAATCGACATCCAGCCTTTGAGCCTGATGCTGTCTTTCATTGTCAGGGTAACATCAATATAATTTATTTCAAGCTGAGATGGGTCGTACAGAAAATTAATCACGGTATCAATAGCACCTGCCTGAACTTTTTTTTCATAAATTAATTGTTGCTGGCTCACAAAGGCCGAATCTACTCTAACAGGGTAGAGAAAATTATTTACCGAAAGTATAGGAGTGATAATCACGAGAACAGCCGTTGCCAGCATACCAAATATACAAAGCCGAAAAAGATTCTTTAACATTTTGAGAGGTAATGCCTTTTGTAATTACAGACGACCGAAGCAAACAACCGGCTGAGTATATTTAACTCAATTTTCGCGTTCAATAGTATAATTTACCAATGCAATAAGTGATGATTTATATTCACTTTCAGGAAAATCATCCATCATTTTAATAGCCTGATCACGAAACTCACCCATTTTTTGGGCAGCGTATGGAATGCCACCTTTCCTATTTACAAAATCGAGCACGTATTTCACTTTTTTATCGTCGCTGCTATGATTTTTGATGATGTTGATGATCTCTCGCTTTTCAGATTTATCGGAAATAGAAAGTGAATAAATCAATGGCAGCGTCATTTTACTTTCTTTAATATCTATTCCGGCAGGTTTACCGGTTTTGTTATTCAAATCGTAATCGAAGAGATCATCCTTAATCTGGAACGCAATTCCAATGAGTTGACCAAAGTCTTTCATTTTAGCAACCACTTCTTCGGAGGCGCCCGTTGAAGCTGCCCCAACGGCACAACATGAAGCTATTAATGTTGCAGTTTTCTGACGGATGATATCATAGTAAACCGATTCGTCAATATCCAGTTTGCGTGCTTTTTCAATTTGCAAAAGTTCCCCTTCGCTCATCTCCCGAACAGCTTCCGATACTATCTCGAGTAAATTAAAATCTTTATTTCTTACAGATAAAAGTAATCCCTTGGAAAGAAGGTAATCGCCAACAAGCACTGCAATTTTATTTTTCCAAAGAGCATTCACCGAAAAAAAACCACGTCGCAAATTAGAATCATCCACCACATCATCGTGAACTAATGTGGCTGTGTGAAGCAATTCAATTAAGGATGCACCGCGATAAGTAGTTTCATTAATTCCCCCACAAGCACCTGCCGAAAAAAACACAAACATAGGACGGATCTGTTTTCCTTTCCGTTTTACAATGTAATGCATGATCTTATCCAACAAAGAAACTTTACTGCGCATCGATTCCCGGAATTTGATTTCAAACTCAGTCATTTCTGCAGCGATAGGCCTTTTTATCTGATCAAGAGACAGTTTTTCCACAATGGCTGCAAAGGTACGGAAAATGATTTGTTACCTTTGATCCTGATATTTTTATTATCGGAAACATTTTATTACTTTTATACCATAATTGACCCAATGAAAACTAAAATCTTTGCCTCGATACCAATTTTGATGATTCTTTTATTTCTTTCCATTACCGCATGTAAAGATGATGATGACAACAGCACCCCTGCAGTGAAACCAATCATCACTTCAGCCAGCCCATTAACGGGTATCAAAGGCACTGAAGTGACAGTTATGGGATCGAATTTTTCAAACGACCCTATTAAAGTTTCTGTACGTATTAATGGAAAATCAGCATTGCTCACTTTTGCCTCTGAAACTATGCTAAAGTTTATTGTTCCTGCCAAAGCCGGTACCGGGAATATTGTGGTGGTAGCTAATGGGGAGGGTACAACGGGCCCATTGTTTAATTTTATTTATACCGTTTCGGTAAGTACCTATGTTGGATTCTCCGGTTCTTCAGGTTATGTTGATGGCGATGTTTCGGTAGCGCGGTTCAATTATCCCAGAGGACTTGCTATTGATGCACAGGATAATATTTATGTTGCCGATGAATTAAACCATTGTATTCGACGCATCTCTATGGGTGGTTCCGTAGCCACTTTTGCAGGTTCAGGAATTTCCGGTCATGCCGATGGTGCTCCCGGTTTGGCGAAGTTCAAAAATCCTTACGATGTAGCAGTAGATGAAATTAACGGATATTATTATGTCGCCGACAAAGGGAATCACTGCATAAGAACAATGTCACTCTCAGGTTACGTAACTACATTAGCCGGAATTCCTGCTACTATAGGTTATGTGGATGCTCCCGGAGGCACTGCGCGATTTAATAACCCAACCAGCATTGCAGTTGAAGGTGAACTTGCAAATATTTATGTTACTGATGCAGGCAATCATTGTGTCAGGAAAATTGATATTACTAACGTAGTTACCACCTTTGCAGGATCAAATGTGCAGGGTCAGTTGGATGGAAACGGCACCGCTGCACGATTCAACTATCCTATGGGAATCACTCTTGACTCAGCAGGATTTCTTTACTTAACAGATAAAGACAATCACAATATCAGAAGAATTAGTTTGGGAGGAACAGTTATAACCATTGCCGGAACCGGAGCCGCAGGGTGGGTCGATGGACAAGGAACCATAGCGCAGTTCAATAACCCATCAGGAGTTTTTGCTGAAAAAGGAAATCTGTTCGTTTGTGATTTTTCTAATCATCTAATACGCAATGTGAGCCCCGGTAAATTGGTTTCAACTGTTGCCGGTGATGGAACTATTGGTTTTGGAGATGGACCCGGAGTTCAGGCGAAATTCAAATATCCTGCCGATATGGTCATCAATAGCGAAGGTGATTATTTTGTATCAGATGCAGGAAATCACTCGATCAGGAAAATTGTGATTGACTAATCTAAGGAAGACAACCTGCTATGTAACCGGCCAATTCAGGAAAATTATCACCAATAATTTTATTGGCATGATTGGAATTGGATGGGAAAAAAGATGTTGCATAACTTCCGGCAATTACCTGGCCCTGCCGGTTGTAAATGGTAAAGTGAACCATTACCTCTCGCTTATAAATTTTATTGGCAATATCCATACAGGATTTGTAATTGGTTTTGATTTCAAACTGAGTGAGAAATACAAATATGTCGGTTTGATACTGCTCATAAAGTGCATCAAACAAAGCCTGTGGTTTCGCTACAATGGCATGCATATACAAGGCATCTGCCGCAACAGGAATATATCTGGATGCAGTTTTTGAATCCTCATGGTCTTTGGTATTACTTTCTTTTACTTTTGTGATCGTTTTTTCAAGCACATGTGTTTTAGGAGTGATAGGAATTGCTTTTTCATAACGGTAGCCCATATGTCCTGTAATCTGATACAATGTTTCCTGAAGCCCGTCAGCAGTATCATTCAGCAACGAAATGCACTGATAACCTGCACCAATTGCACGTTGAACATGACGATCGATGTTATGTCGGAAACTACTCCTTATGGTATTGCCATCCATTTTAGACTGCTCCATAATATCACGATCGGCATCCGATAAATAATAGCGGGGATCGTAAGGTATTAACATCACTTTATGCGCAGGAATTGAATCGTGAGCGATTTGTTCCTGTGCATGAGAGGCTGTATTGAACAGCGAAATAAAAAGTAACGTATATAAACTTAAACGGATCATGAATTAATTTTAGTTAATAATATGTTTCCACACATCATTTCCTACTGCGAACACCATCAGCGAAAGCAAAATGACCATACCCACCATTTGCGAACGCTCCATAAAAGTATCACTGAATTTACGTCGTGTGATGGCTTCAATGGTAAGAAATATTACATGTCCTCCATCGAGTGCAGGAATTGGTAAAATATTCATAAAGGCCAGTACCATCGAAAGCAAACCCGTTATACGCCAGAACCATGACCAATCCCAGGTGCCTCCGTAAATTTGCGCAATACCTATTGGGCCTTGAACCGCATCAGTTGCTTTTTCCTCACCGGCAAAAATTTTCTTCAAACCTTTAATGTTTGATACAAGAGCTTCCCATGCATCAGCAGTTCCAAACTTAAAAGCTGTTGTTAGTGTGAATGCTTTCATCCGGTAATCGGGATTGATTTGCGATGATGTGTTATAACCAATTCCGATAGTTCCTTTTTCACTAACTTTTGAAGGTATAACCAGTTCACTGCCATCACGCTGAATTGTGAATTTAATTTCTCCGTTTTTTACTTTTGATAGTTGTTCAGGTAAATCATTATTTCCATTGATTCGCGCACCATCAATACCAACAATTTTATCTCCGACTTTTAATCCTGCCTTTTCAGCATTTTCACCTTCAGCAATAGAATTTACTTCGTAAACCAATTCGCCGGTTCCTATAAAATTCCAACGACCTTCGGTGGCAACGGTTCTGTAAAAATCACCAGGAACTTCAACCTCCAACTTCTGTCCTTTACGCTCAACCGTGAGTGTTGATCCAAACACTACGCGGGAACTCAGCAGATCATCAAATCTTTCAAACGTCTTTCCATTAATAGCTATAATCTTGTCGCCATCCTGAAGACCAATATCCTTACCTAATTTATAGGCATAAATTCCGTTTTTGACTTCGCTGTTGGGAAGGTATTCTTTTTTGTCGGTGAGAAGGATGAGTGAGAAAATGATGATACCTAAAATAACGTTCATCGTTACACCAGCCACCATCACAATTAACCTTTGCCATGCAGGTTTAGATCTGAATTCGTGAGGTTGCGGTGGTTGTGCCATAGCTTCCTTATCAAGAGATTCATCAATCATACCCGAAATTTTGACATAACCTCCTAAAGGAAGCCAGCCGATTCCATATTCAGTATCGCCTTTGGTGAAACTAAATAATTTAAATCCCCATGCATCGAAGAAAAGATAAAATTTTTCAACTCTTATACCAAATGCTCTCGCCGCAAGGTAATGTCCAAGTTCATGCAGTACTACTAGTATCGACAATCCCAAAATCAGCTGGGCCGCCATTATTAATCCAGTCATTGTGTGTTTTTAATTGATCCGTTTCTTTGTTGAAAGCGGTGAAATTACTTTAATTATTGAGATATTGGTCGACATACGACCTTGTTTTAAATAACATTGTTTTTCATAATCCAGCTAGCTCAGAAGCTATTTTTCTCGATTCTTCATCTGTTGCCACGTAATCTTCAATAGAGGGTTTTGGAATCCAGGAAGCCTTTTGCATAACGTTTTCGATGAGTTTTGGTATACCCGTAAATGAAATTATTTCTTTCAGGAATGCTTGAACAGCAATTTCATTGGCTGCATTGAGGATGCAAGCCATGTTACCACCTTTTTCCATGGCATAAGAAGCTAACGAAAGGCATTTGAAAGTTTCTGTATCAGTAGGTTCGAAGGTGAGTTGAGGATATTTTATGAAATCAAATCGGGGAAACGTCGATTTAAGACGGGCCGGATAACCCAACGCAAACTGAATGGGTAGTTTCATATCGGGCAAACCCATCTGAGCCTTCATGGAACCATCTTCAAACTGAACAATGGAGTGAATAATAGATTGAGGATGAACGATAACATCAATTTTTGCAGCCGGTAAATTGAACAACCATTTAGCTTCAATCATTTCCAGACCTTTGTTCATTAGTGTAGCAGAGTCGATGGTAATTTTGGCTCCCATGCTCCAGTTGGGATGTTTAAGAGCCTGTTCAACAGTTACAGCTTCAAGAGCCGGCAATTTTAAACCCCTGAAAGGCCCTCCTGAAGCGGTCAGGTAAATTTTTTCAATTGGGTTGTGCCATTCACCCTGAAGGCATTGAAAAATAGCGGAATGTTCCGAATCAATAGGGAAAATATTCACCCCTTTTTCGCGGGCTAAGGCCATAATATGTTCCCCGGCTACCACCAATGTTTCTTTATTAGCCAAACCAATGGGTTTTCCAGCTTCGATAGCTGCAATAGTTGGAAGCAAACCGGAATATCCTACCAAAGCAGTCACCACCATATCGATGGTATCCATTTGCACAACTTGCGCAATGGCCTGGTGTCCTGCAAATACCTTTATATTAAGAGGTTCCAGTGCATCTTTAACCTTTTTAACGGCTTTGATATCACCAATTACAACAGTATTGGGTTGAAAAATTCGTGCTTGATCAATTAATAAATCGGCATTGTTATTAGCGGTGAGTACCTCAATGCAAAATGTATCAGACTGTTCTGCAACTACTTCGAGTGTTTGCTTTCCAATGGAGCCGGTGGAACCCAATAGTGCAATGTGTTTTTTTGGTTGCTCTTTCAATTTCAAAATGTCATATAATCAACAGGGTTAACAGGACTTCCGTTATACCATAATTCGAAATGCAGGTGGGGCCCGGTAGTTAATTCACCGCTATTCCCAATAATGGCAATTACCTCACCGGCTTTCACATAATCTCCGGGATTTTTGAGCAAGGCCGAATTGTGCTTGTAAATGGAAAATAAATTGTTGGAATGCTGAACAGCAATAACATAGCCCGTTTCTGAGGTCCAGTCGGCCATCAAAACCGTTCCGTCAAGGGTACTTTTAATCACCTCATTAGGAGAAGCTACAATATCGATTCCAAAATGTTTGATTTTATTGTTGAAGAAATTAGTGACCGTTCCCTTCACAGGAGTAAAAAAATAAAAACTACTTAGGCTGGAAGTCGCCTGACCACCACCTGTCGACAATGTAAATCGATCTTGTGATTCTATTTGTTGCCTCATGGCAGAATCGACAGACGAAGCGGGTTGGATTTTAATGGTATCGTAGCGGTTAAGAGAGGGTACTGAGGCAGTGGAACTGTCGGTACCCATTTCACCATTAATGACATTCCTTAGATTAATCATATATAAATCTCTGGTCTCAAGGGACTTGACAAGTGAATCGGTTTTGGCAGTGAGCGATAATAGCTTTCTTTGCATGGTAATGTCTGCATAACCGGGAATGTATTCCCGCAAAGGCGTAAAGGCAATAATATAAATGGTGAAAGTAATGAGAGTGATGATGATAGTTCCCGCAAAAACAAAAACATTTAAAGGTGTGAGCGTAATGGAAACTTTTTCTTCAAAAGTTTCATCATTCATTAAAACCAACCGGTATTTACTACTCAATTTCCGGTAAATTTTCTTCTTGGATTTGTCTGCCACCTGATGCAAATATTGGTTAAACCAAAAACAATCGCTAAGTTTGCCTCGGTTTCAGTAAGTGTGCAAATATCGGAAATTATAGTAACCGGCCGATAAATTTGGATGTGTTCTAAATATCTGTAAAACATACTAAAACCAGCATTTTGTAGTTATTGTGACTTATCGGTTATCTTCAGTATTTTGAACTTTAGAGGAATATTAAAAATTTCGGCGGTTTTTGCATTACTGGTGGTGGTTCTCTCGAGCCCGTCCTGTTCTGTGAACAAAAATAATATTTTAAGCAGGGAGTATCACAAAACTCTGGCCCATTACAACGGCTATTTTAATGCCCGCGAACGGGTTAAAAAAGGTGCCAAGTCTTTATCAACAGGTCAGATTGATCGCTATGACCGGATTTTATCGGTATTTAAATACGGCGAAGAGGCTTCTGCTAAAGCGGTTTTTCCTGACATGGACGAGGCAATTAAGAAAGTATCGATTGTAATTCAGCGTCATTCAATGGACATTGATGGGCAGGAAAGGAATTCCTGGATCGATGACAGTTATTTGTTGATTGGAATTGCTCAGTTTTATAAACATGACACCTGGACCGCCATTGAATCATTTCAATTTGTTGCAGCTGAATATCGAACCAGCCCTATTCGGTATAATGCTTTATTGTGGCTGACTCAATGTTATCTTCGATTGGGAAAAATGCCGGATGCAGATTATCTTCTGACGACCTTACGAGATGATCCAAAAATGCCCAATGATCTGAGGTGGTTTTATAATGCCATTTATGCCGACTATCATCTTCTTCAAAATGATTACGATTTAGCAGCCGAACATTTAGAGAAGGCTTATGCTATGAGCAAAAAGCGTCAGGATCGTATCCGGTTTGCTTTTATTCTGGGACAGATTTATCAAAAAATAGAGAATTATCCCAAGGCAGTTACCAAGTACGATCAGGTTCTGAAACTTAATCCTCCATACGAAATGTCTTTCAATGCAAGGGTGAACCGCGCCAGATGTGTTGATGTGAACAGTCCTGATGGAAAAGAGATTAGGAAGATGCTGGTGAAAATGTTATCCGATGATAAAAATCTCGAATACCATGATCAGATTTATTATGCGCTTGCTGAAATTTCATTAAAGGAAAATAATACTCCTGAAGCTATCGATTACCTCAGAAAATCTGTGAGCAGTAGTGTTTCAAACAGTAATCAAAAAGCGCTTTCCTTTCTGAAACTTGCAGAAATCCATTTCAAGCTTCCTGATTATAAACTTGCACAAACTTATTATGATAGTACCGCTGCCTTTTTATCGCAGGATTACCCCGATTATTTGACCATAATCAACACCAAAAACAATCTCAACAAGCTGATTCAAAATCTGAATATCATCATGTTGGAAGACAGTCTGCAGGCACTTGCTTCGCGGTCTCCGGGTGAAAGAGAGATGATTATTGATAAGAAAATCGCTTTAGAAAATGAAGAAAAAGAATTCAGAAGAAAACAGGAAGAGGAAAGAAAATTAGCTGAAGCTGAAGGAAAGGAGCAACAACTTGCCGACCCATCCTTCAATCAGCAAAGCAATCGACCGGGTGAAGGTAATTCCGGAGCAGGATGGTATTTTTCAAACCAGTCTTCAGTAAGCTTTGGTTTTAATGAGTTTTTACGCTTGTGGGGAAATCGTAAATTGGAAGATAACTGGAGACGTTCTACAAAGAGCTCTTTCGCAGAAGCATCCAGCCCCGAAGAAGAAGCAGAGGAACAAGATACTATTGCAAAACTTGATCCTACAGTACGTGATTCTTTGCAAGCTATTGAAAATATTAAAAAGAAAGAAACTTATCTGGCCGGCTTGCCTGTAACACCCGAACTTTTAGCTAAGTCGGATGGAAAAATTGTTGAAGCCTATTATAATGTAGGGTTGATTTACAAGGAGCAGTTGAAAGATAATAAGGAGTCGGCGAAAAATTTTGAGGCACTTATGACCAGGTATCCAAGCAACGAATATAAGTTACCTACTTATTATAATCTTTACAGGGTTTATCTTTCTATGGATAGTCTGGATAAATCGGATTATTATAAAAACATTATTCTGAACGATTATCCCGATACCGAATATGCTAAAATTATTCTGAACCCCGATTATTTTAAAGATCAACAGAAAAAGGTGGCTATTCAAAAAGTGTTTTATGAAAATACCTACAGAGCATATTTGAATAAGCAATATGAAGATGTGATTGAAAGAAAGGCTACAGCCGATTCGCTATTTCCTTCAAGCGAACTTGCTCCTAAATTTGAATTCCTTAAAGCCATGGCGATTGGAAAAACGCGTCCGCTTACTGAATTTGAAGCCTCTTTGAGATTGGTAATAGTTAAATATCCGGGTGATTCTGTTTCAGGAAGGGCAAAGGAAATTCTGGCACTCATGAAACCTGAGACAGTTATTCCAAAAGATTCGACTGCAGCAGTGTCAACAGGAGGGGCTAAGCCCACAGTTGTTGAGCCCCCAAAACCCAAGACCCCATTTGTTATCAATCCTGATACCATTCAATATGTCATCTTTGTTTATAGGAATAATGTTATCAGCACCAATGATTTTAAAATTGCACTGTCAAATTATAATGGCAAATTTTATAGAGGTAAGGGATTGCAAATTTCCAGTGCGTTTTTAGGGTCTGAAAACCAGTTTGTTATGCTAAGGGAGTTTACTAATAAAGAAGATGCGCTACGTTATCTCGATGGTTTATTAGGTGATCCTGAAGCGTTTACTGAGCTGGATATCAGCAGTGCCCGCTACGTTACTATTACTCCTGACAACATGCTTTTATTAATGCAAACGAAAGATCTCGACGGATACGAGAAATTTTACGAGGAAAATTACCTCAATTGAAGGGTGTGGTCGCTCACACTTAAATTCTTTTTTGTTCGTTATTTAGAAACACGTAAACATTTGTTGTAAAGTTATTATTTTTAAATATTTAACTTTTTAACATATCTTTGTGAACAAATTCAAATATTCGGCGATCATGTTTGAAAACATAAAAAATAAAAGCAACCAGTTAAAATCTGGTGAAGGTAGTGGCTCAATCAACCTGATAGGTGCCGGAACAGTTATTGAAGGAGATGTGAAGGCAATGGGTGATATTCGGGTAGATGGAACTATTATTGGGTCCGTTTCCTCAAAATCAAAAGTGGTAGTTGGCTCAACAGGTCAGATATTAGGCGATGTTTTTTGTCAGAATGCCGATATTTCAGGCTCTGTAAAAGGAAAAATGACCGTTGCTGAAATGATGTTTTTAAAAGCAACCTCCAAAATCAATGGCGATATAGTAACCGGAAAGTTAGTTGTAGAGGTAGGTGCAAGTTTTACCGGAAACTGCAATATGGGACCTATGATAAAGGATCTGAAGAATGCCGACAAACAATCCGAAATTCAAATCAAAGAAAAAACAGCTTAACGAATACGCCCGCTATTCCGCCATTGGATTTCAGATGGCCGCCATCATTTTTTTATGTACGTGGGGTGGTGTAAAACTGGATGCCTGGCTTCAGCTTAAAATTCCTGTGTTTACAGTGGTATTGAGCTTGGCTTCAGTCGCACTTTCACTTTATTACTTTTTAAGAGATGCCGGGACTAACAAATAAATTATTTTTTTAACTTACAGTTGCTCTCGAGTCATGAAATCATCCGACGGATTTATATTTAAACTGGGCATATTTTCTATTCTCATAGGTGCCTCAATGCATTTCATAGAACCGGTACTTCCGCAAAAAATACAATTTGCAAATCATTACTTCATTCACCTTTTCATAATAATCGTCACGTTTTTGTTTCATCTGGGGCTGATAAATGCAGGCAAAAAAAGTGATGCAGCGTTTATCCGGTTTTTTATGGGTGCCACTGGGGCAAAGCTGTTTTTATTTATGAGTATAATGGTCGCTTATGGTTTGATGAATAAAGAGGGTGCATTTGGGTTCATTTTACACTTTTTTGGCTATTACCTGCTTTACACCGTTTTTGAAGTCTCGGTTGTCTACAACAAGTTCAGCGGAATGAAAGCAAGGCCCTGATCCGGTCTTGATTGTGGAAAAATATTGATTTTTAGTTTTCGGAAAAGCCGGAAAGTTACGATAGTTAAGTTGCTGGTTAACAGAACTTAGTGAGCTCATCACGGGTCTTTCAAATTGTTCAATAATATTTCGTTGAATACTGTTTTTTATTAGCATTTACTTTCTACCTTTGCGGTCGTTTTAAAAAGCTAAAAGAGCACCCAATTAATGAAATCTGTTTCTTCTTTATTCTCCAAAAAAATCAATAAAGTAATTTCATTTGTAATCCTGTTTTTTTTAACTGTAGCCCTATCACAGGCATATGCCGGTGGTGGAGAGCCCGGAGCGAAATTTAATCCCGGTAAAATGATTACCGATCACATCACCGATGCACACGATTGGCATCTTTGGGGTGAAGGTGATAATTCTGTTTCTATTCCTCTTCCTGTTATTCTTTATTCCTCCGATCTGGGATTAAATGTTTTTATGTCTTCTGCATTTCACCATGGTCACGATATTCACAAAGGGTTTGCTCTTAAAGAAGGAAAAGTTGTTGCTACCAATGAGCAAGAGGGTGATGCACATACCGCAACTGTGAATGATGAAAAAACCGCGGGGCTTTGGGATATTTCTATAACTAAAAATGTAGTGTCTCTTTTTGTTAGTATGATTGTGCTGATGATTATTTTTATGTCTGTAGCAAAGGCTTACAATGCGCGTCCCGGACAAGCTCCAAAAGGACTTCAGGGGCTGATTGAGCCACTGGTAATATTTGTAAGAGATGATATTGCAAAATCTTCAATTGGCGAAAAGAAATACAAAAAATTCCTTCCTTATTTAATGACCGCATTCTTCTTTATCTGGTTAAATAACCTGATGGGACTGGTGCCAATTTTCCCAGGAGGAGCCAATTTAACAGGAAGTATTTCAGTAACTTTGACTTTGTCAGTTATTACCTTTCTGTTAGTTTTAGTAAATGGAAACAAACATTACTGGCACCACATTTTCGCTATGCCGGGTGTTCCGGGATGGGTGCTCTTTTTGTTGACACCAATCGAAATATTAGGCGTGTTTCTAAGACCCTTCGTATTAATGATCCGACTCTTCGCCAACATCACTGCCGGTCACATTATTGTATTATCTTTCTTCAGTCTTATTTTCATTTTTGGAGAAATGGGCGCAGGTGCCGGATTTGGTGCGGCATTTTTCTCTATAGCTTTCACTGTATTCATGACCTGTCTCGAATTGCTGGTAGCATTCCTTCAGGCATATGTATTTACATTACTCTCTGCAATATATATTGGTGCCGCTGTTGAAGAGGCACATCATGATACTCCGGGCCATGATGCTAAAGTGGAAGAAGCGCACCTTATTTAAACTAAGTTCTTGAGCCGGCCTGCTACAGGCAGGTTCTGGAGTTCTGGAGTTGGTTGATTGGTATAAAAGTTAGTTAGTGTAAGTCAACAAGTTCATTATCATATTATCCTATTACCTCATTCTTTAATTCTTTAATTCTTTATAAATAATTTAAATTTAATTCCATGTTATCAACTATCTTATTACAAGCAACAGAAGTAGCAGGCTTAGGTCTCGGTTATGGTGTTGCAGCATTGGGTGCTGGTTTAGCTGCTGTAGGTGCAGGTTTAGGTATCGGCCGTATAGGTGGATCAGCACTTGAGTCAATTGCACGTCAGCCGGAAGCGGTTAACGATATCCGTGCAAACATGATTCTTACTGCTGCACTTGTTGAAGGTGCTGCCTTCTTTGCAATGGTTGTTGGTCTGCTTGTTGTTTTCAAGTAAACCATACCCAAAAATCAAATCTGTCATGTAGCGATTGGCTGCATGGCAGATTTTAAAAGAACATTTATAAATATAATTAATATCAGTCTCAATGGAATTAGTAAAACCCGCCTTTGGTTTAATATTCTGGATGGTGATCTCCTTCTCCATCATCCTTTTCCTTCTCAAAAAATTCGCCTGGCCAGTTATCCTTACTGCTCTTGACGATCGTGAGCGTTCGATAACAGAAGCCTTAAACGCCGCTCAAAAAGCGAAAGAGGAAATGGCTAATCTTAAAGCAGACAACGAAAAACTTCTTCAAGAAGCCCGCAATCAACGCGATTTGTTGCTTAAAGAAGCGCGTGATGCTAAAGATGCTATTATCAATGATGCGAAAGTAAAAGCCACTGAAGAAGCAGATCGTCTTCGTAAAATTGCACGTGAAGATATTCAAAATGAGAAAATCGCTGCCATCAATGAGATGAAAAATCAGGTGGCCACTCTTTCTATTCAGATAGCTGAAAAAGTAATTCGTCAGCAACTATCCACCGATGAAAAGCAAAATGCCCTCGTGGCTAATTTGCTGAAAGATGTAAAACTGAATTGATTTTTTAGAGCATTATAAAATGGCTGAAACAAAAGTAGCACGACGATATGCAAAGTCTCTTCTCGATATGGGAAAGGAAAAGAATATCCTAGAGCTTTTAAATACCGACATGCAACTGGTGGTGAGTGCTCTTAGAGCCAATCGCCAACTGGCAGCTATGTTCAAATCCCCGGTAATCCACAATTTTCAAAAGGATGCTGTTATAACGGAAGTGTTTACAGATAAGGTGCAAGAAGCCACGCTGGATTTTATGCGACTTATCGTTAGTAAAAACAGAGGTAGTATTATGGATGAAATTGCGAAAGAATATCTCCAGCTCTATAAAGAATTTAAGAATATTCATGTAGCCTATCTCACTACAGCAACTGCAATTGATTCAAAATTGCGCGAGCAAATGATTGACATTGTAAAAAATGCAACCGGTGGTACCATTGAATTAAACGAAATTGTGGATCCTTCCATCATTGGAGGTTTTATTCTGCGTTGGGGTGATAATCAACTCGACTCTTCTGTAGAACACAAATTGGTTACTCTTAAAAAAGATTTCAAAACAACTTTTATTCAAAAATAAATTTCAAATCGACTTAGTTACATTAGTATAATACAATAAAAAATGGCAGAAATAAGACCGGATGAAGTTTCAGCAATCTTAAGACAACAGCTTGCCAGCTTCAAATCAGAAAGTGAACTCGAAGAAGTAGGTACCGTACTCCAGGTGGGTGATGGTATTGCTCAAATTTACGGACTTACAAAAGTACAGTCAGGTGAATTGATCGAGTTTCAAAACGGCCTCCAAGGTATCGTATTGAACCTTGAAGAAGATAATGTAGGTGCAGTAATGCTTGGAAAATCAACCGACGTAAAAGAGGGTGACGTTGTAAAACGTACCGGAAAAATTGCTTCTATTAAAGTTGGTGAAGGTATGTTGGGTCGTGTGGTTGACACTCTCGGAAGCCCAATTGATGGAAAAGGCCCTATTACCGGCGAATTGCTGGAGATGCCTCTCGAAAGAAAAGCTCCCGGAGTAATTTTTCGTCAGCCGGTAAAAGAACCACTTCAAACCGGTATCAAAGCTATCGACGCCATGATTCCTATTGGTCGTGGTCAGCGTGAGTTGATTATTGGTGATCGTCAAACAGGTAAAACTGCCGTTGCGATTGATACCATCATCAATCAAAAAGAATTTTATGAAAGAGGGGAGACTGTATATTGTATTTATGTAGCAATCGGACAAAAAGGTTCTACTGTAGCCAATATCGTTAAAACTCTTGAGGAAAATGGTGCAATGCCATATACAGTAATCGTTGCTGCGACAGCTTCTGACCCAGCCCCAAACCAGTTTTTTGCTCCAATGGCAGGTGCTGCTATCGGCGAATTTTTCCGCGATACGGGTCGTCCTGCTCTAATTGTTTACGATGATCTTTCAAAACAGGCTGTTGCTTACCGAGAGGTTTCTTTGCTGTTGCGTCGACCACCGGGACGTGAAGCTTATCCGGGTGACGTATTTTATTTGCACTCCCGTTTGCTGGAACGTGCTGCCAAAATCATCGAATCTGATGAAATCGCAGCCAATATGAACGACCTTCCTGAATCTCTAAAGGGTAAAGTAAAGGGTGGTGGATCTTTGACCGCTCTACCTATCATCGAAACACAGGCAGGTGATGTTTCCGCTTACATTCCTACCAACGTAATTTCCATTACCGATGGTCAGATTTTCCTCGAAGCTAACCTCTTCAATTCCGGTGTTCGTCCTGCAATTAATGTGGGTATCTCGGTATCTCGTGTGGGTGGTAATGCTCAAATTAAATCCATGAAGAAAGTTGCCGGTACCTTGAAACTCGATCAGGCTCAATATCGTGAGTTGGAAGCGTTCTCTAAGTTCGGTTCTGATTTGGATGCAGCAACAAAATCGGTTATCGACAAAGGTGCCCGTAATGTGGAAATCCTTAAACAAGGACAATATTCACCTATGACGGTTGATAAGCAAGTTGCTATCATCTATTGTGGTTCCAAAGGATTGTTGAGAGATGTGCCTTTGAAAGACGTGAAGACTTTTGAAAAAGATTTCCTTAACATTCTCGATGCTCAATACAAGTCAACTCTTGATGCATTAAAAAAAGGAGATTTGAGCGATCAGGTCACCGGCACACTTGAAAAAGTTGCTAAGGAAGTGTCTTCAAAATATATTGTTAAGTAATATCATTTCTTATCCCGGATAACTAATCATTCCGGCATAGTATAATACAAGATGGCAAACTTAAAAGAGGTCAGAGTACGTATAACATCTGTTAATTCAACACAGCAGATCACCAAAGCCATGAAAATGGTGTCGGCTGCCAAGCTGCGTCGTGCCCAGGATGCAGTTACTAAAATGCGTCCATATGCGTCCAAGCTGAAAGAGATTCTTGAAAATGTGGCTGAAAGTGTGGATGCATCCGGAAGTGGTGTTTATGCTAAAGTGAGACCCGTTAATAAAGTGCTGTTGATCCCGGTAACATCCAACCGCGGATTGGCAGGGGCTTTTAATGCGAATGTTATTAGAACAATAAATAAACTTATCAGCGAAAAATATCAGAACGTTGCAAAAAACGGCAATCTGAAAGTTCTTGCCATAGGTAAAAAAGCCAGTGATTTTTTCAGCAAAAATCAAAAACTGTACGCCGGTAATCATAATGAATTGTTTAATGCTCTTAACTTTACCAATGTTGCCGCTGTAGCTGAAGAGGTTATGAAGGAATTTGCTTCAGGAAATTACGACGAGGTGGTGGTTGTATATAACCAGTTTAAGAATGCTGCAGTTCAATATGTAATTGCTGAACAATTGCTTCCGATAACTCCTCCTTCAAAAAAGAAGACTTCAAAGGTTGTAAACGATTACATTTTTGAGCCCGGTCAAGCTGAAATTGTGCTTGCTTTGATTCCAAAATCAATTAAAACTCAATTGTACAAGGCGGTCCTCGACTCTCATGCCAGCGAGCATGGTGCCCGCATGACTGCTATGAGCAAAGCAACAGATAATGCAGGGGAGTTGATTAAAGAGTTGAAACTTCAGTACAACAAAGCCCGTCAGGCATCTATCACCAACGAAATTCTTGAAATTGTTGCCGGTGCCGAAGCGCTGAATGGCTAATACAGTTAACAATAGTGTTTATTAAAGGAATGCTTAGGTGTTCCTTTTTTTATGCTCTTTAGGATCTTGGTTTGATCCGAGAGCGATTGCGGAGTATCAAAATGAATTATTTTTGAAGAATTCACTCATTTGATTAATTCATAGTAATTTTTACCTTTGTTTTCAAAATCCTCCAAACAGTTCATCTTGTAAATTCCAATCCCATGAAAAAACGATACTTCATTATGTTCTTTATTCTGGGTATAAGTAAATTATCTGATGCTCAGAATGCAGCTACCCCTAATCCCGGTTTTGAAAACTGGACTCAGGTGGGAAATTATTTTGATCCCAATAACTGGGATAATCTCAATTCCAATACCGGAATCTTAGGTGTTTTTACCTGCACCAGAGCAACAGGAGCCGATGTTCACAGTGGAACTTATGCAATTAAACTTATTACCAAATCGGTATTTGGTGTTACTGCAAATGGGATCGCAAGTACTGCTGAACTAATTACTACTCCTCCTTACGGTGTTACCGGAGGAATAGCCTACACACAACGCCCCGACAGTATTGTGGGTTGGTATAAATGCAATCCGGTCTCTGCAGCCGATTCAGGATTTGTTCAGTTTGTGCTTTTAGATGGAGCTAACGACACAGTAGGTTTTGTAAGACAATACATGCCAAATACCCCTGTGACTTCCTATACCCGGTTTTCAGCTCCCATTGCCTATTTATCATTTTCAACTCCTGTATTATCCTATTGGATTCTTAGCTCAAGCAATCCTGTTACTCCGCAGGTAAGTAGTTCAATAATTATTGATGACATTGATTTGATATTTAATCCTTCAGGTATTAATGAAGCAAATGCACCTGCACCAATTCAAATTCTTAGCAATCTCATAAATGATGAGATGGAAATTTTAAACAGAACAGGTAAACAAGCGCAGTTGGTAATATTTGATAGTGCCGGCAGGTTGGCATTTGATAAAGATGTTAATCCCGGAAATGAAAAAATTAATTTGCAACAGCTTAATAGCGGAATTTATTTTTATAAATTTGAACAGGCCGGTCTAACGGTGCCTGTATATGGTAAATTGATCAAGTTGTAATCGACTATTATGTCGGAGCTATTTGGGTTGAAAAAAATTTTACTGGCTGGTATGGGCATTTTTCTTTTTTCATTTTGTTTTGCTCAGGATAGCGGTACCCTTAAGGGGTTTATTTCAGATGCGGAAAAAAATCAACCTTTACCCGGAGCAATTCTAATTAATTCATCAGATAAAACAAACGGCGCTGTTGCGGATAAAGATGGTCGATATGAGATTAAGTTAAATGCGGGCAAGCACCTTTTAATTTGTTCCTTTTTAGGGATGAAAGCGGATTCTTTTTCAGTGACCATTGAAGCAAATCAAACCAGCGAGCACAACTTCATATTGCAACATCTTCCTGCCGAAATGGGTTTGGTGGTTGTTTCAGCAAGTAAATTTGAGCAACGACTGGATGAGGTAATTGTGTCTATGCAAATCATCCAGCCCCAGCTGATAGAAAGCAAGAACACTGTTAATATCAAATCTGCTTTGGAGCAATCACCGGGACTGATAATTCTGGATGAGGAGCCTCAGATGCGTGGTGGAAGTGGTTTTAGTTTTGGTGTTGGGAGCAGGGTGGCTACGTTGATTGATGGCCTTCCGATTTTGACCGGCGATGCAGGTCGCACCGACTGGGCATTTATTCCTACCGAAAATATTGAACAAATTGAAATTGTTGAGGGGGCATCTTCGGTACTGTATGGTTCTTCCGCATTGAGCGGTACCATTAATTTCAGAACCAAATTTCCTAAAGAAAAAAGCAGTACCTACATCCGCACCTACACGGGCTTTTACAGTACTCCAAAAAATGAAGAAGCGAAATGGTGGGATGGCGCAGCAAATTTTAGCGGATTAAATTTTTCCCATGGGATGAAAATGAAGCAAACCGATTTGGTGATTGGTGGGCAGTTTAACTACGACCATAATTACATCGGACCCTATATTCTCGATGGCAGTATTCCTATAAAAGCAGATACTATTGATAATTCAGATGTGGCAAACCGATCGGGAAGAATTAATTTTAATTACAGATACCGTTCTGCCAAAGTGGAAGGGCTAAGTGCTGGATTAAATGGTAATATAATGACCGGCAAATCGAATTTTTCTTTGGTGTGGGGTAACGATTCCAGCGGCATCTACCGCGCATTTCCGGGAACTATGACCCTCACCGAATACACCACTTTTTATGTGGATCCATTTCTGGTTTATTTTACTCCGGGTGGAGCCAAGCACAGTATCAGAGGCAGATGGTATCGGACCGATAACAATAACAATAATGGACAAGAAAATTCCGCAAATGTGTTTCTTGGAAATTATGAATTTGGGAAAACATTTAAAAAAATCGGTGGATTGAGTCTTAACGGTGGCTTATACATAAGTGAAACTTATTCCGAAGCAAATTTATATGCAGGAAGCGGTAGTCCAAAGAACGATTTGAAAAACAGAGCTGCATATGTTCAGCTTGGACAGAAATTTTTTAAAGCCGTACACGTTATGGCGGGTGTTCGAGGAGAATATTTTGAACTGAATGATGGTGAAGAAGTTTTTAAACCTGTTTTTCGTACAGGTGCAAACCTTGAAATAACCAAATCAACAAACTTAAGAGCTTCCTACGGTCAGGGTTATCGTTATCCTACCATTGCTGAGAAATTTATTATCACTACTACAGGTGGCATATACGTTTTTCCAAATCCTAAAGTGAAACCTGAATCAAGCTGGAGCATGGAGGCCGGTGTAAAGCAAGGGTTTAAAATTGGTGGATTTATGGGCTATCTTGATTTTGCTTTATTTCGTCAGGAGTATAAAAACACAATTGAGTATGTGTATGCAATATGGGCCCCCGATTCGGCAGGATTTAAGTTTGTAAATACCGGAAATACCCAGGTTAAAGGATATGAATTGTCGCTGATGGGAAATGGCAAACTGACGAATAAAATTGAATTAAATTTGCTGCTTGGGTACACTTACGTTTTACCACAAACTCAGAATGCAAATGAGGTTTTTGCAACCGACAATCCCGCCGATGGAATTATTCCTACTGAATTAACTTATGCTAATACCAGTTCCGATACAACTGATAATATTTTAAAATACAGGTTCCGCCATCTCTTTAAAGTTGATGTAGAAGCAATTTATAAAAAGCGTTTTTCAATAGGAGGCAGCATGCGCTTTTATTCCTTTATGGAAAATATCGACAAAACATTTTATGATCTTGATAAACCCTATTTGCTTCCAACAGGTATTATTGAATACAGGGAAGTGAATAATTCGGGAAGTATGGTTTTTGATGGCCGTGTTGGATTTTCTATAAATGCTCATTTTTCTATATCTATAATTTCCAACAATATTGCCAATTTGGAATATTCTCTGAGACCATTGAAAATAGAAGCACCCAGAACAATTATTTGTCAGGTTACTGCGAAATTTTAATTTTTTTGACCAATAAAATATTCAATTTATAAAATCGAGATTGGCATTTTTGTAACTGCCACCTGCAATGATAACTTTTAAGTTTTGAAGTGTTTTATAGGGATTGTCAACAACAAAGGAATTTGCAAGCCATGGAGGTATTTTCCCTGCCGGATTGCCATGGTACTGATAGGTAATTTCAAAAACACCCTTTTTAACTTCTTTGATTTTCCATAAGCCACTGCCTTCCGACATTCTCACCGCCCTCTCAGAAACAGGGTAATCATATTTAATGCACCGAATATTTATAATCACTTCATTGTTTGTTTTGTTGTAACTGGATTTAATTTCAAAAATACCTTCTCTGTCATCAACAGGCCACGGCGCCTCAGTAATTTGGTACTGAATAAAATTGCCATCACTTGTTTTTGTTAGAAATTTACTTTCTTTTGTATCAGAAAAAAGTTTTGTAGAATTTGGAACATCCAATATTGGTGCTGTAACCTCACCGATGTGGGATGCCGATATTGTAGTCACAGCTTTGAATGCCTTAAATTCGGAACCAGCTATGTCAGAAGTATAAACTGAAATTCCTGATGTTTGTCTTTTGAGTTCCCATTTAAATTGTGAAAAAGCCTGATCACAAGAAAGTAAAAGACAAATTACAAGTACTATATTTTTATTTATAGTCATCAACTTTTATTTTTTTACGTGTTAAATCACTCCATCCAAAACGCATCAAAAACTTTTCTATAGAATAATATACTACAGGAATTACAATAAAATTCAGGAACAACGAACTAGTCAAACCACCAATCAACACCCAGCCCAAACCATTCTTCCACTCCGAACCTGCACCCGATGAAAGTGCAACGGGCAATAGCCCAAACACAATCGTTAAAGTTGTCATCACCACCGGTCTGAAGCGAAGTTGAACAGCCATAGCTATTGAAGTGCTAAGATCTTTACCTTCTATTCGAAGATGGTTGGCGAAATCAACAATAAGTATGGCGTTTTTACCTACCAGCCCTGTCATCATAATTAGTCCCATGATAGAGAAAATACTCAACGCCTGACCTGAAATTGCAAGGGCAATAAAAGCTCCTATCAGCGCAAGCGGAATACTCAACAAAACGGCAAAAGGGTAGAAATATGAATCGTACAAAGCAACCAGAACCAGGTACACCAATAAAATTGAAATAGCAAAAGCAATTCCTAAAGTCACCAGTGCTTCGGTAGTTCTCTTAGTGGATCCGCCCCATAAAAATTTAATGTCCGATGCGAAACCTGCTGTTTCTATTTTCTTTTTAAGGTCATTGCTAACAGTCCCTGCCGGCCTTCCAACAACTTGTGATTTAATAGTGACCGAAGGCATCCTGTTGGTCCGTTCGAGAGTACCTTGTGTTTCTGTTTCAGTGAAAACACCAAATAATCTGAATGGGATCACCTTACCCTGCCCATTAATTATTGTCAACCTGGCAACATCTTTTATGGTAGCCCGGTATTCAGGAGCCGCAATAATATTAATAGGAATCGTTTTGTTAGTGTGGGCAAAACTAAAATCACGATTCCCGCTGATAAGTGTTCGTAATGTTGCAGCTGCCTGAACAGGATCAACACCAAGTGTGTCCATACTCACTATATCGGGAATGAATTCAAAACTTTTTGTTGCCTTTTCACTGGAAGTTTGAATTTCGCGTGAACCATCAGTGCCTTCAAGAAGCTTGTAAATTTCTTTGGCAGGAGTTAAAAGGGAATCCCGCTTTAGCGATAATAAACTAACCTGAACGGCATCATCATCTCTCAATCCAATAATATTAATTTCAATAGGTCTGAAGATAACTCCGGGAAATTTGTTTGTTAAATTTTGTTTAACCTCTTCCGAAAAACCGGCAGTTGAAACAGTTCGTTTTGATTTATCAATTAGCTTAATGTATAATTCAGCCATGAAAGAATTATTGGATTCAATTCTCCCACTACTTGTAATTCCTGTATTGGTGAAAACAACCTCTACTTCGGGATATGCCATTAGAATTTTTTCGACCTCCTTTGTAATTTTATCAGTTCTTGAAAGAGTAGCGCTTTTATCAAGTTCTATCTCCATTAAAAATTCTGATCGATCACCAGCCTTTGTCAATTCTATGCCGATGTATCCTGCAGGGATCAGAAGAATACTTGAAGTGAAAAGGATAAGTGTAATTGTTGCAATCAATAGTTTATGATTAAGTGACCAATGCGCCAAATCAGACATCTTTAATGCAACGGCCTCAATTGCTGCCTCTATTTTATCTCTCAGCTTCGGTTTTCCCGAAGGATTCAATTTTTTGCCCCAACGGGAAGCCAGCATCGGCACCAGAGTGAAAGAAACGAAAAGGCTCATAAGTGTTGAAGTAACTATAACCACTGCAAACTGATGAAGCAAATCGGCAACCATACCTGAGGCAAATATCACCGGAACAAAAACAACAATATCAATTAATGTGATACTAATTGCGGTAAAACCTATTTCCATTCGACCTTCATATGCTGCTTTGACAGAATTTTTACCTGATGAAATATGACGGGAAATATTTTCGAGAATAACAATTGAGTCATCTACGAGGATACCAATGGCAAGAGATAATCCCAACAAGGAAAGCAAATTGAGTGAAAAGCCCATAAGTTCCATAATAATGAAAGTACTGATGATGGAAATGGGAATAGAAATGAGTACAATCGATGCAATTCGAATGTTATGAAGAAAAGTAAGCATGACAATTGATACCAGTAAAATAGCAAGAAGCAAATCCTCCATAACGGCATTGGCAGCTTCAACGGTAAATATACTGGTGTCGGCTGCAATTTCGAACCTCAGACCGTTGGATGCAAATTCATTTTCAAGAAGTTTTAATTCTTTTACTACCAATTTGCTTAAATCCACAGCATTCGCATCGACTTGCTTTTTTATATCGATCCCAAGAGCAGGTTTCCCATTTAATCGAGTGATAACTTTAACCGGTTCAGTTGATTCAGTTACTACAGCAACATCACGCAAACGAATCTTAATATTTTTTTCAGTGTTGGAGTAGAGAACAAGTTGCTCAATTTCATATATTGAAGTAAATTTTCCGGAAAACTTCAGATTGGTTTTGTGCTCATCCGATTCAATATATCCTGCAGGCATGTTACGATTAGCACTTCCCATAGCCTTAAGAATCTGCAATGGTGTGACGTGATATAACGCCAGTTTTTGCCTGTCAAGACTAACTGTAATTTCATCACGAACATCACCTAAAAGTCTGACATCGGCAACCCCCCTGAGTTTTTTTAAGGCAGGAACTATTTTTTCATCGCTTAGTCCGGTAATTTCTGAAGGAGAAAGATTACTGAAGTATGCAATGCGCATCACCGGTAAATCATTAAAGTCGAAACGACTTAGAACAGGTTTACGGGCACCTACCGGTAATTTATCGGAAATGAGCTGCAATTTACGTGCAGCATCCTGAAGAGCAAAATCCACATCAGTGCCGGTTTTCAATTCCAGTCGCACCAGCGAAAAGTTCTCTTTAGAAATAGTTGTGATCAGATCAATATTTTCAATTGATGCGAGAAGATCTTCAACAGGAATGGAAACTTCTGACTCTACTTCCTCAGCTGTTGCACCCGGATATATGGTTACAACAGTTAGTACCGGAGGCGTGAATTGTGGAACCAGTTCATAGTTCAACTTTGAATAACTGAATAGCCCGAAAAACAGAAGCAGGATAATTATTGCAACCAGTAGAGTAGGTCGTTCTATCGACAGTTTTGTCAGGTTCATAGTTTTACTATTTCTGAATCACTAAATTACAATGCACGAGTGTATGAGAAGCGGGAAATCTTTATCAATGGTGTAAAATTAAGTATAAGATCCATATTCATTCGATAATGATAAAAGTACATATAATTTGTGCATTTGTATCCGGATGTTTGGGATGATTTATAAAAAATTTATTCTGAAGTACGAATAAATGAAGGTTAAGGAATCTTTAACCTGATTTTTACTACTTTTCGACCATAAAGGCATTTAGCATGAGTGAGTTTAAAATACCACCAATTTCAACATTAATCGGCTCCAACCTAATAAATTTCCTTCGGGTATTCCGTAATGGTGGTTCTTTGGATGGTAAATATTATTTTAAACTACTATTGACAACACTCGTAGTGCTCATCTCCACGCCTTTTTATTGTTGGGAAGAGATTATGTTCAGGCGACGGATTAGAAAGTATAAGTTTAAAAAGGATCCTGTTTTTATACTCGGGCATTGGAGGAGCGGCACTACTTTTTTGCACAATATGCTGTGTGTGGACCCTGATTCCGGCTACCTGACTACTTATCAATCGGTATTTCCTAATAATCTTGCCAGTAAATTTATTTTCAGAAATTTTATGAAAATGAATATGCCCGAAAAGAGACCCTCCGATAATGTTAAGTTGGGCATTGATTTGCCTCAGGAGGATGAATTTGCCTTGGGCAATCTGACTGACAGGTCATTTTACCATTTTTTTTATTTCCCAAAAAATTACAAAAAGTTTTACAGGCAATCTGTGGATGAAGTTAATACAGGCAATTTAACATCATGGGATCTCAAATACCGAAAACTGGTGATTAAAGCTTTGATAAATTCAGGGGGTAGCAGAGCTATTCTGAAAAATCCTGTGAATACTGCCAGGATACAAACTCTTTTAAGGATATTTCCGCAGGCAAAATTCATATATTTATATCGTGAACCCGTAACTGTATATATGAGTACCCGAAAATTTTTCATTGAATTATTACCGACCTTATGGTTTCACAGGGTTGAGTGGGAGTTTATTGAGAATATGATTTTCGAAAATTTTAGAATGTTGATAAATAACTATGAATCCAATAAGCTTTTGATACCTGCGGCAAACCTGTTGGAAGTTAAGTTTGAAGAACTCGAAAAGGACCCAATTGGTTTTTGTGAACATATTTATACCAAGTTGTACAAAGAAGATTTTGAATCTAAACGAGATCATTTCTTAAAATTCCTTTCCGACCACAAAGGGTACACTAAAAACAACTATCAGGTACCTTCGGAAATTTCTGCACGAGTGTATAAAGAATGGGGTGACCTTACAAATAAATGGGGTTATCAAAACGGTCCCGTCAAATAAGTAAATAAAAATGTTTTTTTTAATATTTTGTTTTCTCCAATTTACTAAATTTCAGAAAACCGGCGATATACTCATTGTGTAACCGACTTTTTATTTATTCGTCGACCCCACTAAAATCGAATTCACAAAAATTGAATTCACAAAAAACGAATTCGCACACTTCTCGCCAACCGCCCAACTTCAACTGCAAACAAAGTGAAATTTATTTTATAAGAAAAAGCATTATTGAACCAACCTGATGGTAACTTCAGTACCTTTATCTAAAGAGCTTGAAACGTCAAACGATCCATTTAACA
>Ga0105046_10002116_pt1 | contig 31190 bp, 22 predicted proteins | sample MAT03_FD_78385 | JGI IMG/M metagenome (GOLD analysis project Ga0105046, IMG submission 78385) | Freshwater microbial communities from Lake Fryxell liftoff mats and glacier meltwater in Antarctica - MAT-03 (megahit assembly) | ecosystem: Environmental > Aquatic > Freshwater > Ice > Liftoff...
CTGCAGCTCCTCCGACAGCGCCTCTGCCAGCAGCAGCCGCCGGTTCACCCAGCTCTTGTGGTGACCCAGCAGTCGCCCGATCTCCGGCTGCGTCAGCCCGTCCTCGCGGTGCAGCGCGTGGATAGTTCGGGGACGAGGACGCCGCGATGTTTTGTACCGGGGACAGGTATCCTGGCGCAGATCATCCAGGGTCTGCTCGACGCCCGCCCGCCCTCGGGCGCAATATCGAGCATCGAACAGGCGGTGAGATCGGCGGCTTCGTGCTTTCAAAAGTGCCAAAACCGCGCCGGGTCTTGTCGATCTGGCGACAGCCGGACAGAGGGGTGGTCACGGGGGCAGTGGGAGGGTCATGCTCGATGCTGGTGCGACCGACCCATCGATCGAAACTCCTTGTCCCGGGCGGAAAGCTCGATGATCTTGCGCTGCTCCACTGCGAGTGGGCGCTGGGCCTCGAACGTTTTGCCATGCTCCGTGAGTCACGGCTCGCCGCGGGGATCTCAAGCGATGCGCGGGCAGCCGATCAGGTGGGCGAGCATGGTGATCGCTGGCTGTTCCGGTTCGCGTTGCCCACGGAGTTCGGGATGCGCACGAATGCCGTTCGGATCTCAGGGACGAGCGACGGCGCGGTGGTTGAACACCTGGTCATCGATGAGGACAATCGCCGGCAACCGGAGCCCTCGGCCGACTCACCCGAGACCACCCGCGTAATCCTCGAGATGCCCGGTATGCAACCAGCGATGCTACGTGGGGTGGCGCCGGTGGTTCTCAGTGAGCGCGAGGTCCCGGCGCTGGTCGCCGATGCCCTGGAACCGAACCGGGAGGCGCCGATCGTCCTGATCTCGGTGGACAATACGACCCGCGAGCCCCTGGTGGATCCGCCGGAGCTCGCACGGCGCCTGGCCGGCATGGCCAGGGTCGTGTCGCTGTCGACCGTCATCGCGTCGCGCCGCCTTAAAGACGAACTTGTCGGTCGGGGGTTCTCCGAGAAGTTCGGCTGTTTTCACGGAGGAGTTCGGATCCTCTGGCCTGGGATCCACAAGGGCGACGACCCGTATGACCACCTGCTGCTCCTGCCGGTGCGGCTCTACCCGATCCCCGAGGGTATGCGGGCCGAGCGGATCGCCGGGCTCTTCTGCGAGATGATCGCTGAAGATGAAGATCTCCGGGGTCGGCTGCGGGAGGTCGAGGCGCCATCAAGGCCCGAGCCGCTCCGACAGGCGCCGCCCGTCGACAGGTGGTCGCCGCGCTCGCTGATTGTCCCTGGGCCAGGGCCCAAGACGGCCCCTGCCGAGCCACCATCGAAGGCCGCGCCGCCCGTGAGTCCCTGGCGGTCGCCGCTTGCGCCGCGCGTGACCCGTAGCACGGTGAGTACGAGCCCGACGCCACCCGTACCACCGCCGGCAACCCAAACGACGGTGACGAGAATTCCGCCGTCGTCGACCAGCGAGGCGACCGCCCTACCGATACCCGCGCCGCCCGGTGCTCCACTTTCCGCGCCAGAGCCACTGCTGGGCCCGTCGCCCGCGAAGTCGGCCGCGTCAGCGGGGCCGGGGTTGCCCTCGACAACTTCCGCCACGTTTACACGACACGACGTCGTAGAACGGGAGCCTGAGCGCGCCAAGTCTGATGTAGGACCACCGGAGGTTGAGGCCAGGCAACCTGACGCTGCCGAGTCCCGGCAATCTGACCCCGTCGTGCCTCGACGCCCGCGTGAAGCAGCGACCACCTGGTCGCAGCTCGCCAGCGACGTCGTCGCGGCCGCTGAGCTCGCCGAAGAGCTCGAGCAAGACCTGGACGCCACCCGCCGCGAACTCATGGATGCCCGCAAGGCGCTGCGCCGGGCCGAGCAGGAGCGCGACGAGGCCGTCGAAGCTCGCTTCGTCGCAAGGTCTGTGCTCGAGGCGCTGAGGCTCGCCGAGGCCTGCTTCCCTGATCGACTCGTGGTCCTGCCCAGCGCCCTCGCATCGGCCGACGACTCACCCTACCGCGACCCCGAGCGGGTCTTCGAGTCGCTCACCCTCCTCGCCTTCTTCGGCCGGCAGGATGGCGACTGCGAGGCCGCATTTCAAAAGGTGACGGGGGCGGGCGCGCGCTGGAAGCCGAAAGACAGCCCCGAGACCACCTCGCGCTTCGGGCCGCAGCGGACGTGGGCCGACAGCGAAGGGCAGCGCAAGCTGTTCCGCCGTCACATCACCCTCGGCCACGGCGTCGACGCCCAGCGCTGCGCCCAGATCTACTACGACGTCGCAAGCGACGGCCGGATAGAGATCGCATGGGTCGGTGAGCACCGGCCGACAGTCAGCGAGGACACCTGACTTTTTTTGACTGCTCGAGGATCGGCCCGAGCAGGCGCGGCGACGCCGCCAGGACCGACAGGACCATGGTGATGGTGCAGATCCAGACGCGGGTTGTCGGCCCAGTAGTGGTGCACATGACCCGCTATGAGGTTGTAGCCTGACATCGTTGTGTTCGCGTACGTTGCGAAGCCGAACGAGCACTTGCCATCGAAGCAACCCGCCTGTCCTGCGCCCGAACCAGCTAACTGCTTGGGCGTCACGATGATGCCGAAGTCGTACTGGCGCTGGCCGGTCGTGAGGTAGTCGGGCGGCACGAACAGCCACAGGACCTGCCCCGCCGGAATATTGTCTTTATCGATCAGCACACTGGCGCGCAAAGTTCGTCGGATTCGGCATCTCAGACCAGTTCGAGTATCCCACCGATCACCGTGGTCTACCATCGTCCGATGCAACGGCAGCGGTGGCGACGTACGATCGCGGTGCATGCCGCTCTGTGCGCCTGTGGCACGCCCCCACGCGAGCCACACACCGTCGACGCCGTCGCGGGGGGCGAGCATGGTTGTCTGGTCGTCGACGGCCACGTCGAATGTTGGCACCCGGATGTCCCGGGGCGGCGGCGCGTCGAGGGCGTCAAGGCGGCGCCGGCTGCTCGCGGCGCCGTACTCAGGCGTATTGCGCGGGATCGATCTCCAGGTGCGTGAGCCAGCGGCGCAGCTGGGTGCGGTGCACGCCGAGCTGGCGGGCCGTCAGGCTGACGTTGCCGCCCGCGCTGCGCAAAACCGCCTCGATCTCCGCCCGGCGGGCCGCCAGTCCCGCGTCGTGGGCCGCGAGCTGACGGCGCTGGCCCGGGCTCGGGGCGGCGCTCATCGGCGTGGGGAGAACGCTCGCGGTCGCGGGCGGCAGGGGCGCGAGCGCCATACCGGCGTCGGCGGCGAGGTCCGTGAGGGTGACGCTGCTACGGCCGGCCTCGCGGGCGTTTTGGCCGGCGACGCGCAGCTCCGTGACAAGCTCGCGGACATTGCCGGGCCAGGGGCGCAGGGTGCAGGCCTCGATCACGGTCGCGTCGCAAGCGAGGCCCCGGTCGAGGCCGGCGAGCACGCTGACGATCAACCATGGCAGGTCCTCGCGGCGCTGTCGCAAGGGCGGTAGCTCGATCATCGGCCGGCCAAGCCGATAATAGAGGTCCTCGCGGAAGCGGCCGGCGCGGACCAGTTCGCGGAGGTCGTGGTGCGTGGCGACGCAGAGCTGCAGGTCGACGGGGTATGTGCGGGTATCACCGACAGGGACCACGCTGCGGGTCTCGAGCGCGCGGAGCAGCTTGCTCTGCAGCGTCAGGGACAGCTCGCCGATCTCGTCGAGGAACAGCACGCCGCCGTCCGCAGCCCGGAGATATCCCTCGCTCGCCTCGACCGCCCCCGAGAACGCGCCGCGGCGGGCCCCGAACAGCAACGCCTCGGCCAGCGACTCGGGGATCGCCGCGCAGTTGACGGCCACGAAGGGCCCCCGAGGGCGCGCGCCGCGGTGCAGCTCGCGCGCCGCGAGCTCCTTGCCGCTGCCGCTCTCTCCGCGAAAGTACAGCGAGGGGCTGATCCCGGCGAGGCTGGCGATCCTGGCCCAGACCCGGCGCAGGCGCACGCCGAGGACCCGCGAATCATGGACCTCGGGCGGCGTGATCGCGCCGCCGAGGTCAGCGAGTGGGAGCAGCACGGCGTCGCCGAGCCGGATCGCTCGCGGGTTCACACCGAGCATTCGACCGTGCAAGCGGCGCCCGTCAATATAGGTACCATTACGGCTACCGAGGTCTTCAACCGACCAGCGCGCGCCGTCGAAGCCGATGCGCGCATGCGCGCGTGAGACGCTGCTGTCGTTGATCACGAGCCCCGCGTCGTCGCCGCGGCCGACGACGCACTCAGACCCATCCAGCCGGTGATCGACGCACACCGGGCGGCCATCGGCCCAGACCGTGAGGAGCCGCGGGAACGGCGTTTCGGGGTCATCGTCCCGGCGCGCGCGCGACGGAATCGTGGAGGCCTGGACCTTGCTCATCGCCGGCATCATAGCCCGACCCGGTCGCTGTTCGGCACGCGTCGCGCGCAAAACCCGGCCGATGGCACAGCCGAGCGCCTGACACGGTGTGCCAGATCGCGGTGTGGCGGTGCCAGGGCGTCAGGGGCCGCGCCAGGCCGTGATCTCGGCTGGCATGCGGCTTGCTCTTCGGGGTCTTGACACGCGAGGCCAGCGGCGCTCGCGTGCAGAAGGAGAGCGAGGTTTTGAGCGAGATACGAAAAAATTATCTGGTCACCGGCGCCAGCGGATTCATCGGTGGACACGTCTGCGAGGCGCTGTGCAGGAGCGGGGCGCGGGTGCGGGCGATGGTCCGCGAGACGAGCGACACGTCGCATCTGAGGGGCCTGGACCTCGAGCTCTGTCGCGCGGAGCTCGGCGACGCCGCGAGCCTCGAGCGGGCCTGCCAGGGCGTGGACATCGTGATCCACACCGCGGCTGCGGTCGGGAGCTTCGGCGAATGGGCGCACTTTCACGAGACCGGGGTGCTCGGCACGGAGCGCCTGATCGCGGCGGCTTCGCGCCATGGGGTCGCCCGCTTCGTGCACATCAGCTCGATCGCAGTGTACGGCTTTCGTCCGCACGGCCGTCGCCTCGACGAGGACGCGCCCTTCGACCGCCACCCGCAGGGCTGGAACCACTACGTGCGCGAGAAGGTCCTCTCGGAGGATTCGGTGTGGGCGGCCCACGCGGCCGGCAAGATCTCCGCGACGGTGCTGCGACCGGCGGTGGTGATCGGGGCCCGGGACCGCAACGCTGTCCCGCGTATGGCGGACCTGCTGCGTCTGCCGGTCTCGGGCCTGCCAGGCCGGCCCACGAATCGTTTTCCGGTGGTCACGATCGAGGATTGCGTCGACGCGATCGTGCGCGCCGCTCGCAGCGAGGTCGCGGTCGGTCGCGCCTATAATGTGTCCGGCGCGCGCTCGGTCGGCCTCGCCGAGATCTACGGCCTGGTCGCCAGGCACGCCGGGCTGCGCGCCCCGGGTCTGTACCTGCCGACGGCGGTGGTGCTGCCGCTGACCGGCGCGCTCGAGGCGGTGTGGAAGTGGCTCGGCAAGGCCGGTGAGCCGATCGCCACGCGGATCGCCATCGTGCTGTCCGGCTACGACTACGACATCGACTGCAGCCGTGCGCTGCGCGAGCTCGGCTGGCGCGCGGACGGAGACTACGAGGCCGCGATCGTCGCGGCGCTGGCCGTGCCAAACCCGGCCGAACGAGGCTCACGCGCCGCGTGAACCTGCCCATATTGCTCAATCGGTGCACACCGGGGTCTTGGACCCCGCAGGAGATAGACCCATGTTTGTGACGATCGCTGGTGCGGGCGGCTATGTGCCGCCTCTGGTGGTGGACAATGAGCGCCTCGTGAAGGCCATCCCGGGCTGGAGCGCGGAGCGGATCGCTGAGAAGACGGGGATCCTGGAGCGGAGATATCTGTGGGACTTCGATGAGACGACGGGTCGCACGATCCCGCCGGCCGTGATCGAGGATCCCGGGCCGACGGTGCAGGTGTCGGAGCCGGCCCTACGCGCGGCGCTGCAGATGGCGGACCTCGAGCCGCACGAGCTCGACGGATTGATCGTGACCACCTGCACGCCGGACCAGACCAACTTCAGCCACGACGCGCTGGTCCTCCACCGGCGCCTGGGCATGCGCCCCGAGGCGTTCGCGCTGGTCCACGACGACGGCTGCGGCGGCGCGTTGTTCCACCTCGCCATGGCCCGCGAGATGATCCTCAGCGGCCAGCGGCGCACGATCGCAATCGTCGGCGTCAACGTGATCTCGCCGCTGCTCGACCGCGATGCCTACACTCGCACGCTGCGCCACAACGGCTCGGAGCTCGGCGCGTTCCTCACCTTTTACCTGTTCGGCGACGGGGCCGGGGCGATCATCCTGCGCGGCGAGCTGGAGGGCGGGCCCTCGGGCGTGCTCGCCTCCTATGCCGCCAATGAGCACATCGACCTGGTGGTCCGCCGCGGCGGCGGCAACATGTGGCCCTCGCACACCGGACGCGCCGAGCGCTCGGACCCGGCGTTCTACGTCGACGGCAAGCTGGTCGCGTCCTGCTTCGAGCCGTACTTGCGGCGGGCGATCGACGGGGCGCTGGCCCGCTCGGGCCTCGGGATCGGCGAGATCGAGCGCTTCTACCTGCATCAGGCCAACAAGCGCGTGCTCGAGGCCTTCATCGAGCGCGCCGGCATCCGGCCCGAGCGTGTATCGATGCACATGGAGCGCTACGGCAACATCACCAGCGGCGGCACCCTGATGCTGCTCGCCGAGGACCTCGCGTCTGGCAAGATGACCCTCGGCAGCGGCGAGCCGATCCTGATGGCGGCGATCGGCGCGGGCGCGCAATGTGCGGCTCATGTGATTCGCCTGTGATCGCTACGAGGCGCGGGGGGTTAGATATGCAGTGGCATGAGATGAATCACGAGCAGGTTGAAGGATCAGTGGTCGCCCGCGACCTCGCGGCGACCTGGGACGGCGCGCTCTTTCATCGCCTCGGCGCGGCCGGCCTGCTCGGACTCGCGGCCCCGCGCGAACACGGCGGCGCCGGGGCCACCGCGCAGGCGCTCTGCGCCGCCATGGCGGGCTTCGGCGCGGGGGGCAGCGACGCCGGGCTGGCCCTCGCCTGGGCAGCGCACACGCTGGGCTGCATGGCCCCGATCGCGCGGCTCGGCAGCGAGGCGCAGCGTCGGCGCCATCTGCCGGGGCTGTGCGCGGGCGAGCGCGTGGGCGGGTGGGCCCATGACGACCACACGGACGCGCCGACCCGGGCGAGCCGGCGCGCGGGCGGCTGGCGGCTCGACGGTCGCAAGGTCCGGGTCGTCAACGCGCCGGTCGGCGGATTGTTCGTGGTCACCGCGATCACCGGCGAGACGCGCTCGGCCTTCCTCGTCGGGCGCGATACGCCGGGTCTGTCGATCGGGCCGCGTATGGCGACCTCGGGCATGCGCACCGCGACGATCTCGGCGCTCGTGCTCGAGGGCTGCGAGGTCGACGAGCAGGACCTGCTCGGGCCCGAGGGTGCGGGGGGCGCGACCTTTCGCCTGGTGCAGCGCTGGGAGCGAGGCTGCATGCTCGCACCCTGGCTCGGGCTCCTGCGCGGCGCGCTGGCGCGCTCGGTCCTGCACGCCCGCGCGCACCGCGAATACGGGGTCGCGCTGGCACAATCACAGTCGCTGCGCGCTCGCCTCGCGGACATGCGGATCCGCCTTGAGCTGTGCGAGCGGCTGCTGGCCCGCGCCGCGTGGCAGCTCGATCATCAGGGAGAGGACGCCGACCGTGACCTCGCGGTCGCCCGTCTGTTCGTCGGCGAGGGTGTCACGGCGATCGTGCGCGCGGCCGCCGAGATCTGCGCCCCGCAGGCGCTGGAGCTCGGGCACCCGCTCGAGCGCCTCCTCCGCGACCTGCCGCTCGTCGGCCTGCTCGGGGTGCGCGACGATGTACTGCGCTCGAGCATCGCCGGAGCACTACTCGGCCTCGGCTGAGCGGGACCTTTCACCCATGGAGTCGATCATGCATATTCCCATCTGCGCCGCCGATCAGGCGTTCGCCCGCGAATTCTCGGTGCAATGTCAGGAGCGCATCGCCCCGCTCGCCCGCGCGGCCGATCAGCGCGGCGGGTGCTCCGCGGAGGGCTGGCGCGCGGTCGTCGACAGTGGTTATCTGCGCCTGTTTCACGCCGCCGAATGGGGCGGGACCGGGGCGAGCGGCATCCGTCAGGCGCTGGCGATGGAGGCGCTCGCGCAGGCCTGCGCCGGCACGTTCTGGACCGCCTCGATCTCGTCGATCCTGTGCGGCAAGCTGCTGCACGACCTGTGCGGGCCGCAGCAGCAGGCGCGATGGTTGCCGCGGATCGTCGCCGGCGAATCGCTCGGCTGCTTCGCCGCGACCGAGCGCGGGGCCGGCAGCGACCCGGCCTCGTATCATACAACGGTGCAGCGCAGCGGCGGCGGCTATCGCCTGTGCGGCGAGAAGGCGCGGGTGAGCAACGCGACGACCGCCGACATCGCGGTCGTGCTGGCCCGCCGCGAGACCACGCACGACCCGCGCCTGTGCTACGCGGTCGTCGATCTGCATAAGCCCGGCGTGGTCCGCCGCGAGCAACCGAAGCTCGGGCTGCAGGCGATGTCCTGGGGCCGCCTCGAGTTTACGGAGGTCGAGCTCGGCGAGGAGGACGTGATCCTGGACGCCAGCATCGACCAGACCCTGCGCGTGGTGGAGTGGGGCCAGCTGATCCAGACGATGTGCGCGATCGGCCTCGCCAGCGCCGCGCTCGCGGCCAGCCGCGAATATATGCTGCATCGCCACGCCTTCGGGCGGCCGATCGCGCATCTGCAGGCGGTGCACGCCCGCCTCGCCGACATGCAGGCCGAGCTCGACGCGGCCCGCCTGCTCGCCTTCGCGGCCGCCCGCGACAAGGCCGAGGGCCTCAGCGTCCGTGAGCCGATCATGATGGCGAAGATCTACGCGACCGAGATGGCGGTGCGCTCCGCCGACCGGGCGATGCGCACCTTCGGCGGCTCGGGCTATGCCAAGGACCAAATCGTCGAGCGCATCTATCGCGACAGCCTCGCCAATGTCCCGGCAGGCCTGCCCACCGATAGACTCCGCGAATTCATCGCCTGCGCGATGGTCGGCGCCGACCCCTGGGTCTATCCGCCCTTCGACTGGCTCACCCCTGCCGGGCTGACGCTGGGCGACGATGATTGTGAATCCGTCGACTTCAGCGGCGCGACGAGCGGATGGCCCTGATAGATGCCCTCGTGCGGGTCCGGCGTGCGCCCGTGCCGGGCCTCGCACGCGGCGTGAGCCGCCCACGCCTGCTCGCTGTCCTCGAGCAGCACGTGCTCGCGCTGCTGCGCGGTCAGGCACGCGGTGGTCGCGGCGCGCAGGCGCTGCATCAGGCGCGCGGTGTCGGGGGTAACTACGAGGGAGGGGCGCCACAGGCGAGCTTCGTCGTCGCCGATGACGAGCATAACATTCGTGCCATCGGCGGTGAATCGCGCGTCTTGGATCTCGCGATTCGCGACGTAGATATCGGAGGTCACGCCGCGCTCGACATCCCAGACGCGGGCGGTGCCGTCGGCGCACGCGGTGACGACGGCGAGCCCGCCCGGGTGCCAGGCGATCGTCGAAATTCCGGCCCGATGTCCGCGCAACACCAGGGGCGGCGCGGCGCCATCGACCCGCCAGATGCGGGCGGTGCCGTCCTCGGAGGCGGTCGCGACGCGAGCGCCGTCGGGGCTCCACTCGGCGGCGTAGAGCATGTCACGGTGGCCCTCCAGCACCACCGGCGCGGCCACGCCCAGCGGATCCCAGATCCGGGCGGTGCTGTCGGGCGAGCTGGTGAGCACGCGCTTGCCGTCGGGGCTGAAGGCGAGGGTCTTGGCCCCGCGCTTGTGGCCCTTAAACGCCTGGCTCGCCTGCAACTCGACCGGCCCGCGCCGGATGTCCGCGAGCACCGGTCCGATCGGCCAGATGCGTGTGCTGGTGTCGTTGGCGATTGTGGCGATCGTGGCGCCGTCGGGGCTCCACGCGGCGTCCCATACGAGGGGCGAGGTGTGGCCTCGGAGCACGACCGGCGGCGCCGCGCCGACCAGGTCCCAGACATGCGCGGTGCTGTCATAACCGGTGGAGATCAGGTGGCGGCCGTCGGGGCTAAACGCGACCCGCCACCCCATCCGCGGGTGCACGCCGACCCGCCGCGGCTGTCCCTCGGCTAACGCGGCGATCCACACGCCACCCTCGTCGATGTATGCGACGCGCGTGCCAGCCGGGTCGAGCTCGAAGTCGTAGATCTTCAGGGTCGACAATCGGCGCTCGCGCACCGGTATTGATCCCGAGCAATCCCAAATGCGCAGGGTGCCGTCCGCCCCGAGCGCGATCATCTGGCCGCGGTCGCAGCCGCCGAGGGCCCCCCCGACGCCCCCGGCCGGGGTCTGGAACACCATCGACTCGGCCAATCTCCGCAGATCCCAGACCCGCGCGGTGTGATCCCCCGAGGCGCTGAGCAGGTGAGCGCTGTCGCGGCTAAAGACCGCCTTGTCCGGCGCACCGCCGTGCAGCTCGTATACGATATTCGGATTGTCCCGACGCCAAAGGGATATGTGCTCGCCCGCGATGGTCGCCAGCCACCGGGCGTCCGGGCTGTAGACGACGTGCTCGACCTCGTTGCGGTGCTCCAGCCGCAGCCGCTCGGCCCCGCTGGCGGCGTCCCACAGGCGTACGGTCCGATCTTTCGCGGCGGTCGCATACTCGCTTCCATCGGGGCTGGCGGTCGCGGACGTGATGGCCGCGGTGTGACCGCGCAGGTCGAATCGCGGCTTTGCGTCGCCGGACCACACCCGCGCCCGCGCGTCGCTGCTGGCCATCATCTGGCCGTTGACGGCGATGTGTACCGCGAACACCAAGTCGGCGAAGCGAGCCAGTGGTTCGCGCCCTGCGCCGTCGCTGCGCCATGTGATGAGCCCGCCCTCGTCGTCGCCGGTGGTGAGGCCACGTCCCTCGAGGTCGAAGGCGATCGCGGTCACGCGGGCATCATGGCTGCTGAGCGTGGCGAGCACACGGCCGGTGTCGACCTCCCAGAGCCGCACGACGCCGGCCCTGTCGGCCGTGGCGATGCGCTGACCGTCGGCGGTGAAGGCCGCCACCTCGCTCCGCGCCGCGCCGCCAGGGAGACCGTGGAGCTCGCGGACCGGCGCGCCGGGGCTCGCATCGACCTCCCAGAGCCGCACGGTCGGCTCGCCGAGTGTGACGAATCGGCGCCGCTCCGGGCTGACGACCACGTCATTGACGGGATCGGCATGGGGCAGCACCTGGGGGTCGCCGGTGCCGTCTCGTCGCCATATACGAGCGCTGCGATCGGCCGCGCCGGTGACCACGAGCTCGTCGTCGTCGCCGAGGAACACCGCGGCGCTGAGCCGATTACTGTGACCCCGCAGCACGGCCGCGCTGAGCGGCGTCGCCAGCGTGGCGAGCGCGGTCTGGGTCCACTCCGGGGCGCGCTCCGGGGCCTCGACCTCTTGCAGGAGCAGCGCCGCGCTGGTCGGGTCACGCTCGAGCTCCCGCAGCGAGGCCATGCGCAGGGTGTCGCGCGCGCGGATCGACTCGCGCATGGCGGCCTCCAGCGCCTGGTCGCGCTCCTCGCTGGCCACGGCGGCCTGCTGCGTTGCCACGTCGGCTTGCTGCGTCAAAACCTCAGCCCGCTGCTGGCCCTCGTGCGTCGCATAGGCGAGTAAGCCGATCGCAGCCGCGACCAGAGCGCCCGCGCCGGCCGCGAGCACGCGGCGACGACGGCGGGCCACCGGGTCGCTGGCCAGCACGGCCAGCAGCGCCTCCATCGTGGGCCAGCGCTGCGCGGGCTCGACTGCGAGCCCGCGCTGCAGCGCGTCGCGCAGCCAGCTCGGCACCCGCGAACCGGGCGGCGGGGCTGTCGGACCGCCGCGGACCGCCCGCGCCAGCGCCTCGAGCGTATCGCCGTTGAAGGGCCGCTCACCGTACAGCGCCTCCCACAGCGCGACGCAGAAGCTGAACTGATCGGTGCGCGCGTCGGTGGCGAGGCCGGCGTGCTGCTCGGGCGACATGTACGCGGGCGTGCCCATCGCGGCCCGCGTGAGCGTCAGCTCGGCGATGCTCGCGTGCGACGGGGCCTCGCCGCGCATCGACAGCGCCGGATCGGCCGCGACCACGCGTACCAGGCCGAAGTCCCCGACGCGCGCGACGCCGTCGTCGCCGACCAGCACGTTGTCGGGTTTAAAGTCGCGGTGGATGAGGCCGGCCTGATGAGCCGCCGCCAGCCCGCGCCCGGCCTGGATGAACATGGCGACGATCGCTCGCCAGTCGCGCGCGACTGGCGTGACAGACATGTCCTCGGAGACATGTACATAAAGCCACTGCCCGAGCGAGCCGCCCTGCACGTACTCCATCGCCAGGAACAGCGAGCCCTCGCTCTCGCCGACCTCGTAGATCTGCAGCACGTTTTGGTGCGAGAGCCTGGCCATCGCCTGGGCCTCGCGCTGCATGCGGGCGGTCTGCACAAGATCCGGGGCCCCCAGGCTGCGGATCACCTTGATCGCGACCCGGCGATCGAGGGCGTTGTCGTAGGCGAGGTATACGACCCCCATGCCGCCGGCGCCGAGCCGGCGCAGCACGACGAAGCGGCCGATCTGGCCCATGCGCGCCGCCCCTTCCCCTTCGTGGGCCGCATCGGCGCCCGCACCTGGCAGCGTCTGCTCCTCGCCGTTGAGCGCGGCCCACCGCTCGCCGCTCGATGTATCAGCGCTGGCCTGACCGGTGCGCATCCGCGTCTCGCGGGTGACGATCGCTCGTGTGATGGTGTCCGCGTCCTGCCTCATGCTGGAGGATTGTAGACGAGGCCCACCAGAGCCGGGCGCGTCAAGCGAACCGCGCACGCGCTCGAGCGAGTTGACCGTCTTCTGCTCGCTCTGGGTCGGAAACCCTGACCCCCCTCATGCGCTCCTCGATCCTCGCCCTCCTGGCCGTCGCCGCCGCCTGTCGCGGCACGGTCCCTGCCATCGACGACCCCGCCGCCACAGCGACCTCGACCGGTCACGGCTCGACCGCCGGCCGCCTCAGCGGGGCGCCTCGCGGGGAGCTGTCGTTGGGTTGCCGCGCAGACCGCCGAGCTTGAGCTTTTGCCCGCCGGTGGCCGGGTCGGCGCGCGGCTCCTCGCGGGTCGGCGCGCGGCTGGTGGCCACGGACGGCTGGTCGGTGCGGGCCGGGGGCTCCGCGGACGGTTCGCCCTCGTCGACTTCGGTGACGGGGTCGTCGCCGGCGAGCTCGGCGAGCTTCGCCTCGCGCATGGCCTCCTCTTCGAGGCGCAGCAGCGCGAGCCACTTCTCGTCGCTGAAGCTGACGGTGCCGTCGGTGGCGACCACGAACTCCGCGATGGGGTTGATCGGTCGCACGAAGGCCTCCTTGATCCGCGGCATGCGGATGTCACGGAAGACGATCGTCACGCAGTCACGCACGTTGTCGGGCAGCGCGCCGGGCTCGATGCGGTTGGCCAGCGTGCGGCCGTCGCGGTCGACCAGCGACAGGCCATCGATCTTGTAGCGGCCCGCCGGGACCCGATTGGCCAGGCACTGGCGGGCCCGCTCGGCCGCGGTCGCCTGTTGCTTGCGCAGCTCGTGCTTTGTCGCGCTCGAGTGGTCCTCTTGCTGGTACCCGAGGCTGACCCAGTAGATCACGTCAATGAACTGGACCACGCCGCTGCGGTTGGTCGTCCACTTGATGTTCTTGATCGCCTTGTCGAGGCAGGAATACATCGCCTCGTCCTTGAAGCCGGTCTCCAGCACCTCGGTGCGCAGCACCTCGCCCGCCGGGTTAATCCGCGTACGGATCCGGATCTGGCCCTCGGGCACGCCGAGGTAGGTCTGCTCGCCGTCCTGCGTGCCGGGCTTCATGGTCTCGATGGCTCGGTTGACGAAGCACACCGCCGCCGGGACCCGCAGGCTCTGGGCGATCTCGTTGAGCCGGGTCCGATCGAAGAGGGTGTCCGCCTTCTTGGACGGCATGAGGATCACGCCCTCCGACGACCGCCGCACCGCCTTGTCGACGTAGCGCCGCGCCTGCGAGTGGGTGTTCATGCCGAGCGGCGGCAAGACCTCGTCCTGGTTGCCCCTGCTGCTACAGCCTCCAGGCGCCGCCAGCAGGCCCAGGGCCAGCAGCGCGGTCCGCGCCGATGCGCCTACGATTCGTCGCTTGGTCATCGCAGGGCGCATGTGTAGCACGCGCCCTTGCCCGCGGGGGCCCAGATTAGCTATTGGTGACGTCCCGTGGCCAGCGACAACGCCTCTCTCCAGCGCACCCCCCTCCACGCCTTGCACGTCGCGCGGGGGGCCAAGATGGTCGACTTCGGCGGCTGGCACATGCCGCTGCAATACGACGGCATCCTGGCGGAGCATCGGGCCGTGCGCGAGGCGGTCGGCATCTTCGATGTCTCGCACATGGGAGAGATCGACTTCACCGGTCCGGGCGCTCTGGCAGCCGTGCAGCGCCTGATCACCAACGACGCCGCGAAGCTGGTCGACGGCAAGGCGATGTACACCTGCGTCTGTTATCCGGACGGCGGCATCGTCGACGACTGCATCGTCTACCGCCGCGGCGCGGAGGACCTTCGCATCGTCGTCAACGCCTCGAACATCGCCAAGGACTTCGCCTTCTTCCGCGAGCACGCCGGCCACCTCTGCGAGATCGCCGACCACAGCGACGAGGTCGCGTTGATCGCCGTGCAGGGCCCGAAGGCCCGCGCGCTGGTCAGCGAGCTCGGCGGCGCCGCGCTGATGGACGTGCCGAGCTTCGGCTTCACCGGCGGGCGCATCGCTGGCGTCGACATCGTCGCGGCGCGCACCGGCTACACCGGCGAGGACGGCTTCGAGCTGTTCGTGCCCGCCGCCGACGGACCCGCGGTGTGGCAGGCGCTGCTCGCTGGCGGCGCCGCGCCGATCGGCCTCGGCGCGCGCGACACCCTGCGCCTCGAGGCCCGCCTCTCGCTCTACGGCAACGACATCGACCAGTCCACCAGCCCGCTCGAGGCTGGCCTCGGCTGGGTCACCAAGCTCGACAAGCTCACGCGCGGCGAGCCCTTCGTCGGCGCCGAGGCGCTGGCCGCCCAGAAGGCGGAGGGGCTGACGCGCACCCTCGTCGGCTTCAAGGTCTCGGATCGCAACATCGCCCGCCACGGCGCCGAGGTCGTCGACGCGTCCGGGGCCGTGATCGGTCCGGTGACCAGCGGCGGACCGGCGCCGACCGTCGGCGGCGCCGTCGGCCTCGCCTACGTGCCCGTCGCCCTCGCCGCGCCCGGCACCGTGCTCACGATCTCGCAGCGCGGCCGCAGCTTCCCCGCCGAGGTCGTCAAGGGCCCGTTCTATCGCCGCCCCGAGGCCGCCACCTGATCCCTCTCACGCACCACCCGCATCGCACTCGCCAACCACCTGACCAGGCCGATCCATGACCGAGAGCACCTCCAGCAACCCCAGCAACCTGCGTTACACCAAGGATCACGAGTGGGCCCGGATCGAGGCCGATGGCACGATCACCGTCGGCATCACGACCCACGCGGTCGACCAGCTCGGTGACATCACCCTCGTCACGCTGCCTGCTGTCGGCAGCGCGATGACCGTCGGCGAGCGCTTCGGCGACATCGACTCCGTCAAGGCCGTCTCCGAGCTGTTCGCCCCGATCTCCGGCGAGGTGACCGCGGTCAACGAGCACCTGGCCGACTCGCCCGAGGCCGTCAACGCCGACCCCTATGGCGTCGGCTGGATGATCCGCATGCGTCCGAGCGACAAGGATGCGATCGATCAGTTGCTCACCGCCGAGCAGTACAACCAGCACGTCGTCGAGGCCGGCTAGCACGTGACGCGCGGCGGGCTCGTGCTCGGCCTCGCGGCCCTGCTCGTCGGCGGGGCTGCCTCCGCCGACGCGCCCGCCGACGCGCCCGCCGCCGCGCCCGCCGACGCGCCCGCCGACGCGCCCGCCGACGCGCCCGCCGCCGCGCCCGCCGCCGCTTCGACCGCCATCCCGACCGCCACCCCGACCGCGGAGGGCCCCGCCCCGCCGACCGCGCAACCTGGCCCAAAGGCCAGCTCTACGCCCGCCGAGGGTCCCACAAAACCTGTCCCCAAGGCCAGCTCCACGCCCACCGTCGAGGGCCCCGCGCAGTTGCCCGGCCCGACCGGCGCGCGCGCGACCAGCGAGCGCAGTTGGCTGCGCGACGCGACCCTCAACGGCGCCGCCGAGACCAGCCGCGCCGACCTCGGCCTCTCGCGCCAGCGCGATGGTTCGCGGCTCTACGTCGACCCAGGCAAGCGTTTCACTGCGGCCGTCAACGCCGACGGCTCGGTGCGCTTTGGCAACCGCTGGGGTCGGGATCAACACGGTGAGCGCCTGCGCGGCTCGGGCCGGGCGCTGCGGACCTTCGGGCCGACCGGCATCGGCGGGGTCGGCATGGCGATGACCGGACCGACCGAGTGGCTGCTCGCGCTCTCGGGCCAGGAGAGCGACGCCGCGGCCAAGACCGAGTTCCTCAACCGCACCCGCGACCTGCGGATCCAACTGGCGATCGCCTTCACCATGCAGCTCCTCGACACCCGCCTCGGCGAGCTGTCCCACGAGCTCATGGGCCTGTGGTCCGAGGACAGCCGCACCCTCGCTGCGCGCCGGGCGATCGTGTTCCAGCGCTGGGACGAGTGCGACGAGCGCCTCGTGCACGGCCTGCCCAGCGGCGGCGATCTGCCGCCCGAGGCCCTGTCCGCGATCGACCGCGCCCGCCTCGAGGCCGCCGACCGGGCCCGCCGCAACATCGAGGGCTTCATCCGCCGACAAATGCCGCGCGCCACCCCGCGCGCATACACGGCCGTGGAGCTCGCCGAGTTCAACCGGCGCCGCGTCAGCCGCCAACCCTTCGCCCCCTACGAGCCGCACCGCGGCCGTCGGGAGTCTACACCTGTCCCCAAGGACATGTCCTCAGGAGCAGCCCCATGACTGTCCATACTGGCCCGATCCGCCCCGCCCTCCAGCCTGACCTGGCCCGTTACCGCGAGGACTACCCGATCCTCGCGGACACGACCTACATGAACAGCAACAGCATGGGCGCGATGCCGCGGCAGGCCGCCGAGGCGCTCGCGCAGTACGCCGCCGACTGGGCGCGCGAGGGTGTCGAGGTCTGGCCGCACTGGTTCGACGTGCTCGAGGCCACTGGCGACAGCGCGGCGCGCTTCCTCGGCGCCCCCGCCGGCCAGACGATCCTCAACCAGAACGTCGCCTACTTCCAGGCTGCCGTCGCCAGCGCGCTCGACCTCCGCGGCGCCCGCAACCGCGTCGTCGTCGAGGCGCTGCAGTTCCCCAACGTGCTCTACGTGTGGGACCGCTTCCGCGAGCTCGGGGCCGACCTGGTGCTGGTCCCCTCCGACGACGGCATGACGATCCCGCTGGATCGCATGCTCGCCGCGATCGACGAGCGCACCGCGATCGTCCCGATCTCGCACGGCATCTACGTCAGCGGCGCCCTGCAGGACGTCAAGGCGATCTGCAGCCGCGCCCACGAGGTCGGCGCGATCGTCATGGTCGACGTCTACCAGACCGTCGGCGCCGTGCCGATCGACGTGCAGGACTGGGACGCCGACATCGTCGTCGGCGGCAGTCATAAGTGGCTGTGCGGCGGACCAGGCACCGCCTTCATGTGGATGAAGCCGGCGCTGCGCGAGCGCCTCCAGCCGCGCCTGACCGGCTGGATGGGCCACGAGGACCCGTTCTCGTTCGAGCCGGCGCCGATCCGCTACGCCCAGGGCTACCGCCGCTTCCTCGGCGGCACGCCCTCGATGCCGGCCTACTACGTCGCCCGCGCCGCCTTCGAGAACCTGCACGCGATCGGCGTCGACCGCATCCGCGCCCACAACCTCGCGCTCGCGCGGATCATCATCGACCGCGCGCAGACCCACGGCCTCACGATCCACTCGCCGATCGCCGATGACCAGCGCACCGGCTTCGTCGCCGTCGACTTCCCGGGCAGCCACGTCGCAAGCCAGCAGTTGATCGCCGAGCACTACAAGCTCGACTGGCGACCCAACTGCGGGCTGCGACTCGGGCCGCACTTCTACAACACCGAGGCCGAGGTCCATCGCATGATGGACCGCATCGTCGCCCTCGCCGGCCGCACCTGAGTCACAGCGGCCCGGCCGCGATCCAGCGGTAACTGCCGGTCGCCAGCCCGCGCATCAGCTCGGGCTCGGGCTCGAGGCCGTCGATGCGCGCGAGTTCGCCGTCGGCCGCCAACACGTAGAGGTTGCGCGGCGCGATCGGGGGCAGCTCGAGCTCGTAGTTGAAGCCGCGGTTGCGCCGGCTGTGCAGCAGCAGGTCGCCGTCGTCATCGATCGCCAGCGCCCACATCGGCACGCCCTGGTAGCGCTCCATCCCGGTCGTCGACACCCGGAGCACGTCACCCACGTTCGGGGTGTTGTCGAGGAAGAACGGCACGTCGCTCGCGTCGAGCGTGCAGGTCCACGCGAGGTGCCGGCCCGAGGGGCTCACCACCGGCGGCTGCGGATTGGTGCAGGGCTGGCGCTCGATGCTCAGCAGATCGATCGTGGTCGCGTCGACGCGCAGCGCCGTTCCGCTGTACGTCGCGACCACGACGGCGCGGCCGTCCGGCGTGACCCTCGTGAACACCTCATCGACCGCGCCCGGCAGCGGACGGCTGCTCAACTCGCCGCTGCGCCAGCCGTAGCGGTGGACCGTCAGGCCCTCGCGGAACACGTAATGATCGCCCGAGATCGCGGCGACCAGGCGGTCGGTCTGCAGCGCCGCCGGGGCGTCCGCTGTCACGGCGCACACGGTCTCGCCGCTCGCGACCTCGAAGCGCAGCAGGCGACAGTCGCCGCCGTACACCGCGACGCTGACCGCCTCGCCCGCCGGGTCGACCGCCACCGCGCCGCACGAGCTCCGCGCGCAGCTCAGCGCCGGCAAGCGCAGCGGGATCTGCCCGGCCGGCAGGCGACCCTGCGCCAACGACTCGAGGTCCATCGTCTCGTCGGCGCCCGCCGGGTAACGCAGCGCCACGATCGCGGCCTCCTCATCGACGCGAACCTTATCGCCGTCGCGGCGAGCGTCCAGCAGGAAGATCACCGGCGCGTCCGCGGCCGACGCGACCTCCATCCTTCCGTCGCAGGCGCCCTGCGCCGGTCCGAGCGCGCGCCGCAGCGGTGCCAGCGTGCTCGACGCGCCGTGCTGCTCGCGCGTCAGCGGCAGACCCGGCGTCAGCGGCATGACGGCGAGCATCTGCGGGCAACCCTCGGTCCAGGTCAGCGCGTCACCGGTGGCCGTGAAGCTCGCGCTCGCGAGCGCGTCGGGCACCCACAGCGGCAGCGCGCGCATGCTGGTGAGGTCGACGTAGCCGACGCGCAGCCCCCCGGCGCCGCCGAGCTCGTGCAGCCAGCCGTCATCGACCGCGCGGACCAACGCGCCGCGCCCTCGCGGATCGAGCTCGACCAACACGGGCAGATCGGCCACCACCGGGTCGACGCTGCTCGCCCCCAGTCGACTGGTCGTGATCGTGCCGGCCGCGTAGCTGTGCAGGGTTCGACCGCCGTCTTGCGTCCGCGTCGCCCCGATCCACACCGCCCGTACATCCACCGCCGGCTGGCTGCAGCCTGCACCTGCGATCGTGAGTGACACGCCGAGCGCGGCCCCGACGAGGTCCGTCTGCGCCGTCGTACGCCAGATCCGTGCGCGTGACTTGGCTCCCGCCGCCATCGCCGACACCATACCAGGATCGGCGCGCGACCCCTCCCGAAGCGTCCGCCCGCGACGCCGATGGTTGCGCCTTTATCCCGCCTTTGGCACCCTTCGCGCCTATGTCCGGTGACGAGCAAAATCCCGACTTTGACAACGCCGACGGCCTCGAGGACGGCGAGCTCATGATCGATGAGAGCGCCGAGGGCGAAGCTGACGACGACGAGGGTTCGCCCGCCGAGTTGCAAGAGGCCGCCCAGGCGATCGACTTCGTGACCCTGCCGATCGCCTGCACCAACGAGGGCAAGGGCGCCCCGCTGGCGATGGGCATCCAGCGCTGGTGGGCCCAGGAGCTGGCCGAGGCCGGTGGCAAGGCCGCCGCGCCGGTGTTCACCGCCCTGCACGAGCAAGACGGCCGCAAGGTCCCCGCGCTGATGATCTTCCGCGAGCCGTGGACCGACGCCCGCGCGCTCGAGGGCATCCAGCGGTTCGCCAACGCCCGCCACGGCCTCGTCACCGACATGCACGTCGAAGAGGACAAGCTCACCGTCAGCGCGCGTCTCGTCGAGATCGCTGGCACCGGCGAAGCCGCCAGCCTCCAGACCCTCCAGACCTGGGAGTTCACCGGCACCCCGGACGAGCTGCCCAGCCAGATCTTCGACCTGCAACAGGGCATCGCCGGCCGCCTCGGCCTCAAGGCCGAGACCAAGACCTGGCAGGACGCCTTCGGCACCGGCAACATCCAGGCGCTCGTCTCGTTCCTGGTCGGCCTCGGCAACCTCAGCGCGCTCCAAGGCCGCTGCGTGCCCACCACCTCCGACCAACTGCTCTCGCCCTTGATGGACGCCCTCGGCCGCGCCCCCGAGATGGACGCCGCGATGCAGGCCCTGCACGCGATGGTCGACATCCTGGTCGGCGGCCAGCCCGATCAAGGCGCCATCCCGCTGTCGATCCAGGCGCTCAACATCGCCGCCCAGCGCCGCAAGACCGACCAGGGCGCGTGGCATCACCTCGCGCTCACGCTGCGCCGCGTCGGCGACGTCGGCAGCGCCGTGCAGGCGTTCCAGCAGGCCCTCAACCTCAACCCCGGCCACCCCGGCGTCGCCGCCACCTTCATCGACACCCTGCGCAGCGCCGGTGACCTCGAGAACGCCTTCAAGGTCGCCCAGTTCGCGGTCGAGAACGGCAACGAGGGCTCCGTGGTGCTCGCTCAACTCGGCAGCCTGCTGATCGAGAACGACCAGTTCGACCAGGCCGAGCCGTTCCTGCGCCGCGCCGTCGAGGAGGGCAAGGTCCCGAGCGCCTACGGCGACCTCGCCAACGTGCTCTGGGACACCGCGGAGACCGAGCCCGGCAAGATCAAGGAGGACAAGGACGAGGCCCTCGCCCTGCTCACCCAGGCGATCGACCAGCCGACCCTCGCCAAGAGCAGCCTCGACATGATGCTCGACCTCCACGAGGAGGAGAAGCTCGAGGGCGCCACCGGCATGCTGCTGCGCGCCGCCGAGAAGCACCCGCAAAACGCGACCGTGCTGCGCTACGTCGCCAGCATGTACCTCGACGGCGACAACCCCCCCGCCGCCCGCGCCTACCTCGACGCGATCCTCGCCCTCCCACGCCGCACCCTCGACGACGACGCCTTCGCCCGCCGCGCCGTGCTCGGCCTCGAGGTCGAGGACTTCGAGGACCGCTACGACCAGTCGATCGACGCCGTGCGCGGCACCGATGAGAAGGCCAAGAACACCGCCGCCAAATTCCTGCGCGAGATCATCGCCCGGGACCCGCGCTACTGGCAGCCCCACCTCATGCTCGCGCTCGCCGTACGCGGCGCCGAGGGCGACTCCTCCGCCCTCGCCCACCTGATGGACGCCGTCCGCCTGCGTCCGAACGACGGCGAGATCCGCAACCTGCTCGCCGTCATCCTGCGCAAGCTCGGCCGCCCCCGCGAGGCCGTCGAACACCTGCGCGCCGTCGTGGCGATCAACCCCCGCGACGTCGACCCCGTCATCGCCCTCGCCTCGTGCATGCGCGACGCCAACCTCTTCGATGAGGCGCGCCAGGTCTGCACCGCGGCGCTGCAGATGATCCCGGATCACCCGGAGTTCAAGCGGATCCTCGACGGGCTCCCGCCGCCGCGCGAGCAGCAGAACTGACCGACCGGGCGCTCGCCCGCTCGAGATATCAATATCGGCGAGGGATGTCCTGCCGGAGACGCGCTCTCCGGAGGTCGCCCCGCCGATATGTCGATATCGGCGAGGGATGTCCTGCCGGAGACGCACTCTCCGGAGGTCCGGGGTTGCGACCCCGTGGAACATGCGCGCCTGGCCTCGCTTGATCTCATGTGTGCCGGGTTATGCAGGGTGATCGGGACCGACTGTCGGTCTTTGACCGCCCGTCGCATGCCCTCGCGGATATCGTCTCGCGCGCGACGGCTCAGGTGATGAGGACTTCGCGCTCCAGGTCCCGCGTCACGCGTACCCCGTCCCACACGATCGCGTCCTGCAAGCGTCGCCCCGGCTCGACGATCACGCCCGCGCCGAGCTGCACGCGCGGTCCGATCTGTGCCCCAGCACCGACCTTCACGCGCGGCCCGATCCACACTGCCGGGTCGACGATCGCTGTCGGATCGATCTCCGCGGTGGGGTCGATCCCACGGACGAAGGCTGGTGCGTAGCGGACCTGTGCGCGGCCCTCGATCACGTTGGCGACGCCTTGTAGATAGCGCTCGACCGTCGAGTGCTCCCACCAGTAGTCGTCGGTCACGAAGCCGCAGAACGCCCCGCCCTCCGCGTGCAGTTGGCTGTAGGCCGTGCGTACGACGCACTGCTGGCCCTCGGGCGGGATCCGGTCGAGGAAGCGCGGCGCGAGCACCTGGACCCCCGTGAACATCAGCGCCGGGCCGCCCGCGTGTCCGCCGGGACCTGGCTTTCCGAGCAGGTGCGTCACGCGACCCGCGACGTCGGTGCGCAGGCTGCCCCAGCGATCGGCCTCGGGGTCGGCGCGCAGCACCATCGTCGCCTCGGCGTCGTGCGCTGCATGCAGCGCGAGCACCGGCGCGAGCTCGAGGTCGAGGATCACCTTGCCGTTCATCGCCACGATCGGCGTGCCCTTGCCGTCGTCGAGCAGGGCCCGGGCGTTGCGCAGGCCGCCGCCGGTGCCGAGGATCTCGGCCTCGCGCGAGTACGCGATCGCCAGGTCGAGCGCTGACCCGTCGCCGAGCTCGGCCTCGATCTGTTCGCCGCGGTGATGCAGGTTTATCACGATCTCGCGGATCCCCTGCGACCTCAGCCACAGCGTCGCCCACCGGATCAGCGGGGCGCCGCAGACCGGCAGCATCGGCTTGGGTCGTTGCTCACTGAGCTCGCCGAGGCGGGTGCCGAAGCCGGCCGCCATGATCATGCCTCTCATGCCTCGCATCGCCCTCGTGCCTCCGGTGCCGCTCATTGGCCCGGAGCGTATCAGTTGTTCCACAGCAGCTTGTCGAGGACGACCACCGTCAACACCAGCCCGCACGCCATCGTGACGACCAGCGCCACCGCCCGCAGCAGCACGGTGCGCTGGGCCTGGGCGATCTCACGGGCGATCGCCGCCGTCGCGCCCTCGCCGTGGATCTCACGGGCCAGCTTGCCCGCGGCGCGGCGATGGCTGAGCACGATCAGCAGCAGCGTCACCAGCAGGAACAACCCGCCCCCGCCGAGCAGGAACCACCGCAGGCCGGTCGCCCAGCTCCGCTTGCGGGCCGAGAGCCCGGCCTGCTCGCGCGGCAGGGTCGACAGCGCCAGCGGCGGGCCGAGCACCTCGACCGGCAGCGTGCCGAGCAGCCAGGCGCGCGCGAGCGGCACGTCGACCGCGGCCACCTCCGCCTTCTCGATCGCGTCGAGGTACTTGCCCTCGAGCTCGCGGTCGAAGCCCTTCTCGACCCGCCCGATCGCCAGCAACCCGCGCTGCGCCGCGAACAACGGCGCGAGCGCGGCGTCGCTGTCCGGGTCGACCTCCGTCAGTTGCACGCGGGCCAGCGCCGCCGACTCGCCCGGCGAGGTCGTGAACTGGTAGGCCTCGATCTGCAGGAAGCCGGGCGCGAGCCCCGTCGCCGACCACGCCCGCGGCGGCTCGGGCCCCGTCACCGGGCTCAGCGTGTCGATCCAGGCGCCGTCGGGGCCGTGGACGTCGACGAACACCGCCTTCTTGGCCCGCAGCGCCCGCGCCTTGATCTCTAGCTTGCTCGCGAGCGACGGCCCGACGCGCAGCGCCAGCGGCTCCGCCGTCACCCGCACCGCGCCCGCGAAGCTGACCAGGCGAAACTTGCGGGTCCCGAGCGGCTCCGTGGTCACCGTCGTCCCTGCGGTCGTCGTCCCTGCGGTCGTCGCGGTCGTCGCGGTCGTCGCGGTCGTCGCAGTCCCCGGACTCGCCGCCACGCCCGCCACGCGCTTCGCATCCGTCGCAGTCGCCGCGCACTTCGAGCAGGGCGTCTGGACTGGCGCTGCCACGCGGACCTCGAAGCGAACCACATCGGTGCTCAGCTCGCCGTCGAAGCGCAGCAGCCCTTGCGGGTCCGTATCGCCGTGAAACACGACGGGTGGCGCGTCGCTGTTGGCGCGCAGCGCCCCGAACTCCCCGTCGACCAGCCGCACCTCGGCGGGCCCGACATACGGCTTACCCTCCGGATCCGTCACCCGCACCAGCAGCGTGTTCTCGAAGCCCGCGGCCAGCCGCCCGAGCGGACGCAGCGCGATGCGCAGCTTCTCGGGTTGCGGCTCGGTGTCGTCGGCCCAGTTCTTGATCGACGACGACACCGTCACCGTCCCGCGTCGCGCTTCGGGTGCCGGGTCGAGGCGGACCGGCACGCGCTCCGTGAATTTCTGGTTCCCCCCCGCGATCGTCAGCACCAGCTCGGCCGGACCGGGCGCCCACGCGGGCACCTCGAGCGTGCCCTGGGCCGAGCCGTGGCCGGTCACGTCCGCGAGCTCGACCAGCATCACCGACTGATCGCCGCGGACCAGGCTCGCCTGCGCCGTCGCGCCCGGGATCCCGATACCCTCGCCGGTCTGCACATGCGCGCGCAGCGCAATATGCTCGCCAGGGCGCCACAGCGTGTCCACCTGCACGATCGCCGAGTGCTCCACGTGCCAGCCCGAGATCATCATGCTCGCCAGGATCGCGAACAGCAGGCCCGCTGGCGCGCCGATCACCGGGAGCAGCATCGCCACGCGCGTCAGCCTCGGCTCCGGTCTGGCGGATCCCTCCTCGGGCTCACACGCAGCGGGCTGGCCCGCGCCCGGTCCAGCAGATCCCGCAGCGGCCTCGGCCTCGCGCTCTTCCCCGGGGATGTTCGGCTCCACACGCACCTCCGCGGGCGCGGGCGAGCCTTCACGGCGCCGCGTCCAGGCCTGGCAGCGTAGCAGACCCCGCGACCTTGAAGTATCCTCGCCGCCCCATGAAGATAAGCGTCATCGGTACTGGATATGTCGGCCTCGTCGCGGCGGCCGTGTTCGCGGACTTCGGCAATGATGTGCTCTGCGCGGACATCGACGCCGCCAAGATCGAGTCGATCCGCCAGGGCAAGCTGCCCATTTTTGAGCCCGGTCTCCAGCCGCTGGTCGAGCACAACGTCGCCGCCGGCCGCCTGCGCTTCACCACCAGCAACGCCGAGGCCGCGGTCCACGGCGACGTCATCTTCATGGCAGTCGGCACGCCGACGCTCGGATCCGACGGCGCCGCCGACCTCTCCTTCCTTTACGCGGCCGCGGCGGAGATCGGCCAGCACATCGACCGCCACACGATCATCGTCGACAAGAGCACCGTGCCCGTCGGCACCGCCGAGCGCATCACCAGGATCATCGGCGAGCAGACCAAGATCCCCTTCGTCGTCGTCAGCAACCCCGAGTTCCTCAAGGAGGGCGCCGCCGTCGACGACTTCATGCACCCCGACCGCATCATCCTCGGCACCACCGATGAGCACGCGCGCCAGGTCCTGCACCGCCTCTACCAGCCGTTTTGTCGCACCAACGATCGCATGATCTTCATGGACGCGCGCTCGGCCGAGCTCACCAAGTACGCCTGCAACGCCTACCTCGCGGCCCGCATCTCGTTCATGAACGACATGGCCAACCTCGCCGACAGCGTCGGCGCCGACATCGAGCTCGTGCGCCGCGGCATGGGCTCCGACCCCCGCATCGGCTCCAAGTTCCTGTTCCCCGGCGTCGGCTACGGCGGCTCGTGCTTCCCGAAGGACATCCGCGCCGTACTGACCACCGCCCGCGAGTACGGCCACAACCTCGAGATCGTCGCCTCCGCCGAGCGCATCAACGAGGCCCAGAAGCTCGTGCTGGTCCGCAAGCTGCGCAAGCACTTCGACAACGACATCGCCGGCAAGACCTTCGGCGTGTGGGGCCTCGCCTTCAAGCCCAACACCGACGACATCCGCGAGGCCCCTGCCCTCAAGATCGTCCGCACCCTCGCCGCCGACGGCGCCCGCCTGCGCCTCCACGACCCCGAGGGCGGGCCCAACTTCATGGCCGCGCTCGGCGACTCCGTCGCCCGGTCGTGCACCCTCGTCGAGGACCCCTACGAGGCCGCCGAGGGCGTCCACGGGCTGTTGCTCGTCACCGAGTGGCGCGAGTATCGGAGCCCCGACTTCGAGCGCCTCAAGGCCACCATGGCCCGCCCCTCGCTGTTCGACGGGCGCAATCAATGGGACCGCAAGCTGCTCGAGGGCCTCGGCTTCTTCTACACCGGCATCGGCCGCTGACGCCCGCAGTCCCCGTCGCACCGACGCAAAAAAGGACCTGACCCATCGGCCAGGTCCCCGCTGCGACCCTGAGCGCTACTCCTCGACGTAGGTCGAGCCGGGATCGAGGTCGAAGGTGAACTTCACGACCGTCGGAACCCCGTCGTACTCGGCGTAGGTCGCGGCCGCGGCCGCGTCGCGCAGGCAGTCGCCGAGCTGCTTGCTGGCGACCTCCTCGGGCAGCTCGGCGTTGACGGCGAACGGCTTGTTGCTCTTCGGGTTGAGCTTGATCGCCATCGAGACCTCGCCGGGCAATTGCTCCTCGCTACGCCGGCGCTTCTTCTCGGCGGCGACACACTCATCGAACGCGCCGTAGCGGGTCGCGAACGCCTGTTCGATCGCGTACTGGTCCGGACGCGACGACCCGTAGGCGTTGAGGTCGAACTGGATGTCCTCGTTGGGGTCGAAGGTGGCGATGCTCGCCATGCTCGCCTTGCGCCCGCGCTCACCCGCTGGCTCGGCCGGCTTCCACCCGCATGCACTCACCATCATCACCGCAACCACTCCGATCCACATGTTCGCTCGTGCCATAGATGTCTGTCCTCCGCGTGTCGAGACGACGCTGTACGCCGCCGCGAGCCCAGGTGTTCATGCCCGCCGCGGGATGATACCCTGGTGTCCGCTCACGTTGAATACCGGCCAAAATCGCCCGGAGCCCACCGACGCCCCGCAGGACCCCGTCGACGCCCAATGTCCCGCGTGTGGTCTGCACGCGCTTGTGCCAGTGACGCTCGTACGCAAGGCCAATGGTCGCTGGACCCAGCAAGACCCGCCGGATCCCGCCGCCACCGAGCGCGCTGGCAGCATCACGCTCGACACCTGCCCGGTGTGTTTCGGCGCATGGTTCGACCGCGGCGAGTTCGACGTGCTCGGCGACGGCAACGTCGACTCGGTCAAGCTCGCCGCGATCGAGGCCCGCCCATCGACACGCGTGTGCCCACGCGGCCACGGGCCCATGTACGAGCACCTGCTGCCCGGCGTGCTCAGGACCCCGATCGAGTGCTGCTCGCGCTGCGCCGGCATCTGGCTCGACGGCGCCGAGCGCCGCAAGCTCGCGGTGCGCACCACCAGCGAGGGCCAGCAAGACCTCAAGGAGCGGGTGATCCGACGCGGCGCCATCTGGATCGCGCAGGTCATCACGCAGTTGCCGGTCGAGGTCGACAACCCGGCGCGCGGCACCCCCTGGCTGGTCTATCTGCTGCTCGTGGGATTCCTGCTGTTGTTTATCGCCTCGGCCCAGGGCGTCGTGTTTTATCGCGACTGGGCCGTCATCGCCGGCAAGCTCGTCCGCGACTACGACGATTCCGTTCACACCCTCGTCACCCATCAGTTCCTGCACGGCAGTTGGTATCACGTCCTTTTTAACGCGTACTTTCTCTACATCTTCGGCGACAACATCGAGCACCTGTTCGGGCGCCTGCGCTTCGCCATCCTGTTCGTCGGCGCCGGCGTCGCTGGCGGCGCCCTGCACGTGCTGCTGAGCTATGCCACCGCCACCCCCGTCGTCGGCGCCTCGGGGGCGATCGCCGGGATCATGGCCGCCTATCTGTGGAGTTTTCCCCGCGCCAAGCTGTTCCAGACCATCTTCTTCATCCAGCTCAAGATCCCCGCGTGGATGTACCTCGGCGCCTGGGTGGTCTTACAACTGGTCATGGGCTTCTTCACCGACAAGGTCCAGTTCGCGTGGTTCTCCCACCTCGGCGGCTTCCTGTTCGGCCTGACGATGACCCCCGTGGTCTTGTACCTGCGCCGCCGCGAGGTCGCCCGCGCCGTGCGCGTACCGGCGTCGCAGTACGTAAAAGCAGTGAAGGCACGCAAGGCCGGGAAGCGCTGAGCGCTTGCCAGCCGGGCGCCCCCCGGTCCACAGTGCGCGCCCGTGGCCCGCAAGACCCTCCGCCGCCTGGTCGCCGACGGCCAGCTCTACCTCTACACCGCCGGCTGGACCGACGACCTCGACGGCGAACGGATCGTCTCGGTCGCGCTGTTCCACAGCGAGACCGGCCGCGAGCAGCACACCCGCGGCAAGCCGATGCGCGCCAACTTCGTCTCGCGTGAGGCCGAGTACCCCGCGCCGACGATCGCCGCCATGCCCTCCGACGTCCGCGCCGTGCTCGAGCAGGCCCTCACGCTCGGCTGGGACGGACGCCGCGAGGGCTGGCTACTGCCCGCCTGCGGCCTCGAGCGCCCAAACCTGGTGCTATCCACCAAGACCCGCCTGCGCGCCTGGGCCAGCGAGGCGCCCATGTTCGTCGCCACCATCGACGAGGCCGAGATCGCAGGACGCCTCGCCGAGGCCCTCGGCGTGCCGCCCGTCGCCGGCTCCCGCGGCGCCGCCGAGGCCCAGTGGCAGGACGACCGTCGCTACCTGCTGCGCTCGCGCTGGGGTCAGTGCGTACACGTGTATACGCGCAGCGTCGCCGAGCTGGTCGATGTGCTGCGGACCCTGCAACGCCGCGCCCCGCAGCTCGGCGCCGCCGTGGCGGCCATCCCCTTCGCGCAGGTCTCGACCTCGGGCGATCCGCCGATCGAGGTCGTGCCACCGGAGCACTGGGCGAGCCACCCGGACGCCACCCGCCACCGCGGCATGCGTGAGGTCGACGTGCTCTGGACCTTCAGCGAAGCCGACGGCCCCGCGATCGAGAACTACCAATTTCATCCGGACGCCCCCGACCGCCTGTGGCGGTGGATCAGCCTGCGCGCCAGCGGCTGCGTCGAACGAAGGTTCCCGGCCTGAGCCGGCCGCGACCGGCGGTCGCTGGACGCCTTGCGAGGAGTCCGGCATATGATGCGCCATGGCCAAGGCGCACGACACCTGGAAGGTCCTCCCCCACCGCCCGATCGAGGTCGTCGCGGAGAACCTGTGGCGCGTCGAGGGCAAGCTCGAGGGCATGCCGCTCAAGCGTGTCATGACGATCGCCCGCCGCAGCGACGGCGAGCTCGTGATCCACAACGCGATGGCGCTCGACGACGAGTCGATGGCCCGCATCGACGAGTGGGGCCGCGTCGCCTGGATCATCGTCCCCAACGGCTTTCACCGCCTCGACGCCCGCGTGTTCAAGGATCGCTACCCCTCCGCGCGCGTGCTCTGCCCCCGCGGCGGCCGGCGAAAGGTCGAGGAGGTCGTGCCCGTCGAGGGCGCCTACGAGGACTTCACGCTCAACCCCGACGTCGCCTTCGAGACCCTCGACGGCGTCGCCGACCAGGAAGGCGTGATGATCGTGCGATCGCTCGACGGCCTCACCCTCGTGTTCAACGACGCCGTCTTCAACATGCCCCACGGCCGCGGCTTCACCGGCTGGATGTTTCGCCACGTCACGCAGTCCACCGGCGGCCCCCGCGTCTCGCGGATCTTCACGTTCTTCGTCATGAAGGACCGCAAGGCCTTCCATGCCCACCTGCTACGCCTCGCCGAGCTCCCCGCCCTCCAGCGCATGATCGTGTCGCACCACATCATGGTCCACGACGACGCCGCTGGAGCGCTTCGTCTGGCCGCGGCGACCCTCGGCGTTTAGCCGCTCCACGAAGCACGGGAGGGCCTTACGTCGCTCGGTATCGGGCTCCATCGGTCACTCCGATGATTCCGATCGGCGCTGGAGCTCTCGACATAATTTGTTGAACGACGGAGACCGGGCCCGGCCGAGCGTGAGATCCATGGCCCCCGTGAGCTTCGCCTGGTCGACCGTCTTCTGATAGCTTACCCCGCGAAAGCGGTCGGATATCCACTTCTCGCCGTGTTCGTCGGGAGCCGCCCAGGCGGACTCGTCTCCGGCCCGAAGCGAAAGGAAACGGGTCAAGCTGTCAGCGGCTGCGATGAACCATGCCTCATACTCCCGGCGGGCCATCACGCAGGCGAGGTCCAGGTCTCCGCGGACACGGCGAGCAGTTGCGAGGACCCGTGGCGCCAGACCGCAGGGCAGGTCCTCGTCGGCGTCGCACAGCAGAAGCGCAAACTTGTGTCCGTGTGGGCTCGCATACTTGAGCAGGGTGCTCGCAGTGTCCAGCGCGCGGCCCAGCTCCTGGTCATCAACCCGTCGCGCACCAGGGCGACCTGGCAGGAGTTTGCCGCGAGGTAGACGAAAGGGGCGCACGACCTCGATGGTGACGTCCAGGAGTTCTGCGGCGATGCGACGCAGGAGTATGCCCACCGCCTCGACCTCTCCGTGCCCCTCGATAATCGGAGCAACACAGAGGTGCTTCACGTGTCACCCTCAAACAGATCGGTCTGCTTTTTCTTGAGGTCCTCTGGATCTTGTCCCAGGAGATCAAGGTGCAGGAGCTCGCCCGGAGTTCGCAGATGCTCCTTCATCATCTCGCGGCTCGCCGGATCGGCACGAGCGACCGTCGTCACCCCTTCGTGGGCCGAGACCACGTACAAACCGTCACGCTCGGGATCGATCTGGTCGAGCATGTCCGGGCTATGGCATGTCACGATCACCTGGGTGCGAACGGCGGCCTCGTGCAGCGCGTCGGCCAGGGCGGCGACAGCCGCGGGGTGGAGGGCCGTCTCCGGCTCCTCAATACCCGCAAGTTGGACCGGGCTCTTACGCTCGAAACGTTGCATGATCGCCACGAGCGCGCCGATGGCACGCAGGGTCCCATCGGACATACTCAGGGCCTCAAAGCGCCACGGGTGCGTGGCCCCTTTGATCGACTGGAGGAACTCTATCGTCTCCCAGGCGCCATGCGTGACCTGATGGACCTGCTGGACGCTCGGCACGATCTTGCTGAGGTACTCGACCACGCGCTGCATCGCTTCGGGCTCGTCACGCTCAAGGCGGGCGATGACA
>Ga0105046_10002119_pt1 | contig 31127 bp, 36 predicted proteins | sample MAT03_FD_78385 | JGI IMG/M metagenome (GOLD analysis project Ga0105046, IMG submission 78385) | Freshwater microbial communities from Lake Fryxell liftoff mats and glacier meltwater in Antarctica - MAT-03 (megahit assembly) | ecosystem: Environmental > Aquatic > Freshwater > Ice > Liftoff...
CGGGAGAGGACAATCCGCAAGACAGGCATCGCTCCTCCTTTGCAGCTCCCAGAGCAGCAAAGGAGGAGCGATGGCCCGGGACCGGCATGACACAACAAGCATCGCTCCTTGTTGGCTGCTCTGGGAGAAGCCAACAAGGAGCGATGCCTGTTGTCGAGCCCGTCCTGGTGCCCGTCCTGGAGCCCGCTCTGGTGCCCGTTCTGATGTCCGCTCTGCTGTCCGTCCTGGTATCGGCCTCGAGGCTGATCCTTCGGCTTTTTGCTGTCAGGTCCCCGACACCTGGATCCCTGGACCACTGTTGGTATTGAGGACGGTGGTGGCGGAAAACTTCCGAGTCGGACTGCGCAGGCAAGTTTTGCGCCACCGCCGTCCTCGTTAACCAGCCGCGCCCGCCCGGCCCGGCGCCCGCCCGGCCCGGCAGGCAGCCCGAAAGCCGGAAAGCCCTCAGCCCCTGACTTGAGCGGCGAACCAGGCGTGGATCCTGTTATCGCCGGTCAGCTCCGGGTGGAAGCTGACTGCAGTTACCGTTCCCTGCCTCACCGCGACCGGGTGCCCCCTCACTTCCGCGAGGACCTCCACCCCGTCTCCGGATGACTCAACCCAGGGGGCGCGGATGAAGACGGCCCGCACCGGTCCGCCTTCGATTCCCTGGATTTCGATGTCGTCCTCGAAGCTAGCGAGCTGGCGGCCGAAGGCATTTCGTCTGGTCGAGATGTCGATCAGCCCGAGGTGGTCGCGGTCGCTGATGATCATTCCGGCACAGGTGCCCAGGATCGGCCTTCCGGCGCGGTGATGAGCGACGATCGGTTCGGCCAGACCGGCCGATTCGATGCCCATCGTGATCGTAGTGCTCTCGCCACCAGGCAGGATCAGGCCGTCCAGGCCGTCCAGGTCCGCAGGGGTCCGCACCTCGGAGCCGACCGCCCCGACTGAATTGAGGTGCTCGACATGAGCGGCGAAGCCACCCTGAACAGCGAGCACGCCGATCCTGACCGGCGCCTCACTCATCTGGGGCTCCGGTTACCAGCCGCGGTTGGCAAGACGGGCGTCTGCGCTGAGCGAAGACATTTCAATGCCGGGCATGGCCTCGCCAAGCTGCTCGGAGGCAGCGGCAATGCGCTCCGGGTCGTTGAAGTGCGTTGTCGCTTCGACGATCGCCTTGGCGCGGCGTTCCGGGTCATCGGACTTGAAAATGCCGGAGCCGACGAAGTTGCCTTCGGCGCCCAGCTGCATCATCAGGGCGGCGTCGGCGGGAGTGGCGATGCCGCCGGCGCAGAACAACGGTACGGGCAGCCAGCCCCTGGTCGCTACATCGCGGACCAGCTCGAGTGGTGCCGCGAGTTCCTTCGCGGCGGTCGGAAGTTCAGTCGAGCTGAGGGTGCCGAGGTGCTTGATGCCCTTGGTGATCTCGCGCATGTGGCGGACGGCCTCGACGATGTTGCCGGTGCCAGCCTCACCCTTCGAGCGGATCATCGCGGCACCTTCACCGATGCGGCGCAGAGCCTCACCGAGGTTGGTCGCGCCGCAGACGAACGGGGCGTTGAACTCGAACTTGTCGATGTGGTTGAACTCGTCGGCCGGGGTGAGGACCTCGGACTCGTCGATGAAATCGATGTTGAGCGACTCGAGGACCTGAGCCTCGGCGATATGGCCGATCCGGACCTTGGCCATGACCGGGATCGAGACTGTCGCCTGGATCTCCTTGATCATCTTGGGGTTGGACATACGGGCGACTCCGCCATCACGCCGGATGTCCGACGGTACGCGCTCAAGTGCCATAACGGCGCATGCTCCTGCTTCCTCGGCGATCTTCGCCTCGTCGGCGTTGACCACGTCCATGATCACCCCGCCCTTGAGCATCTCTGCCAGGCCGGTCTTAACTCGGAATGTCGCTTCGTCAGCCATCCCTACCAATATAAAGAGTCCCGTACGCCGGGGCTTCTGACGATTCGGCCGCGAATACGCCGGAAACCGCGCGATTCGTCACTTCCGGCGAAACCAGAAACGGGTCCTGACGTCTATTTCCCCGCTCAAGCGAAAAAAACCGGCGAGACCCTACTTCAGCTTGTAAGCGCGAATGCGATCGCGGTGCGCGTCTTCGTCGCGGGAGTAGACCCCGTGGGCCAGGGCGTGAACCAGGGCCATCAGCGCCGTGTTCGAACGCAGGAACGAAGGGCTGTTCGACGAGTAATAAAGGCTCATGTCGGCCTTCTTCACCGCGTCGGAAAGGGTTGCGTCGGCGATCGCGAGGGTGCGGGCTCCGCGGTGCTCGGCCAGCTTCATCGCCCGGGCCAGCAACGGATGCGAGCGGCCAGCGGAAAGGGTGATCAGCAGGGTGTCAGCGTCGATCCGGCCGAGGCGCTGCAGTGAAGGGCCGGCAGTCGAAGTGACGATCTCTGCCCGGATGTCGAGCAGGCTGAGGGTGTGGCGGAAGTAACTGGCGAAGAAAGCCATCTGGTCGGTGCCGACCACGATGACCTGGCTCGACTGGGCAAGCGCAGCGACCGCCAGGTCGATCTGCTCCTGGTCAAGCTTCCTTGCGGTCTCTTCAAGATTGGCGTGATCGGTACCGAGCGATGCTTCGAACTCCGAGTGGTCGAAGGAAAAGAGCATGCGGCCGCCGGTGCTCTCGGCTCCGCCGCCGACCGTGGCCCGGTATTCCTCGATTGCCGATCCCTGCAGCTCGGGGTAACCCTCGAACCCGAGCGCCTGTGAGAAACGCACCACGGTCGAAGATGAGGTTCCGGCACGCCGGGCCAGTTCTTCAGCTGTCAGGAAGGCCGCTTCGTCCAGATGGTCGACGATGTAGCGGGCAACATCCTTTTGCGAACGCGAAAATTCTTCGATCCGGTCCTGGATGTAAGTTGACAGGGTCTTGGTTTCGGCGGTGACTGTGCTCACGCCGATCCAATTCGCCCCGCCACCCCGTTTCCCTTCAAACTGCAGGGACTATGAGTTCGTTTTCCGGATTGCCCAATCGACGCATGAGCCTCACCGGTTACACCGATGAAGGTGATGAGATCTGGATTATCCGCTCGATCTCGCAGAAGTTTTACAAGTGTCAGGGGTGTTACAACCCGATCGAAGTCGGCGACGAACACGTGGTTGTCCAGTACATCGGACGTGCCGGTGGAACCGAGCACTCACACTGGCACCGTCGATGCGCGGAAGAAATTCTCTACAACCAGACGCGTCAGCTGCGACAGGTCCAGGCGAAAGAGTCCGGCCAGGGCAAGCTCGAAGCCCGGGGCCGGCGTCCCGCCGGTCGCAGGCGACGCCCCCGCTGATCACGAGCAGCACGGCTGAGCCTCAGGGAATCAGAGACGGGTCAGGCTTCGAGGCGGCCGTCGGTGATGTGAACGGTGCGATCTGCGTAGCGGGTGATGCGTTCATCGTGAGTGACAATGATCGCCGCTGTGCCGCGGCTCTTCATCTCCTCGCGTATGAGTTCGACCATCTGGTCGCCGAGCTTGGTGTCGAGCGCCGATGTGGGCTCATCGAAAAGTACCAACGCGGGTTCGTTCATAAGCGCGCGGCCGATCGCAACGCGCTGTTTCTGACCTCCAGAGAGCTGGGATGGCAGGTTGCCCGCACGGTTGGAAAGACCGAGTTCCTCAAGCAGCTGGTCGGCTCGCTTTTTCGCGCGTTTGCGGTCGCGGGAACCGATTTCGTCGACCACCAGCAGGTTTTCCCGGGCGGTCAGGAACGGAATCAGGTTGACCGTCTGGAAGACGAATCCAACCGAGTCTCGGCGGAATTCAGTCAGCTGCTTCGAGCTGTAGTCCGAAATGTCCTGGCCGCCGACCTCGACTCTGCCTTCGGTTGGCGAGAGAATGCCGCCGGCGATCGAGCAGAGCGTCGTTTTGCCGGAACCGGAAGGGCCGACCAGAGCGATGATCTCGTCTGAGCCCAGGATCAGGTCGGCCCGGTCAAGCGCCACGACCTTCTCGTCGGCTACCTCGTAGACCTTGCGCACTCCCTCCATCCTGAGGGCAGGGGTGGAATTCGGTCCGCCGTTGCCGGACTCGCCTGGCCGGGATGCTTCTGTCTCGGTTTCGCTCATTGCTCCTCAGGATTATCGGTGAAATTCTGGTTCATTGTCAGCCGCCAATTGCTTGAGCGGGGTCTACCTTGAGCACACGTCGCAGTGAAAAGGCACATCCGATCAGGGCAGCGAAAAGCAGGAAGATCGTGCTGCCCAGGAGTCTCGCGCCTGTCGCAGTGAACGGGATCGACCCGGCCGGGATCGCCGCGTCGAGCGCGAGGGCGGCGACCGCTCCGATCGCGCAGGCGATCAGGGTGACGATAACCGCCTGAAGCAGCACCCCGGCGAAAAGTCGGCCGGAGCCGGCCCCGAGTGCCTTCAGAACTCCGTACAGGCCGATCCGCTCGACCGTGATCAGAGCGAAGAAGAGCGCGACAACGATGATCGCGATCAGCACAGTCAGGGCGATGATCTGATTGAAGACGGATTCCTGGGCGGCAACACCCGGTAGCGCCTGGATCGTTTCGTCTTCAGTCAGGCTCGAGGTCAGGCCACCGGTCGCTTCGTCGATCCTCTGGGCCAGCCCCGAAGAATCGGGGCCCGAAGCCTGGATGATCAGCGCCTGGCTCACTCCGGGACCGACCCGGGCGTCGGGCCGATTCTCGCTCTGGACCTTGCGCCAGGTATCAAGCGACGCCCACAGAGTGCTCTGACCGGAGTAGCGCGTGTCGTTGACGAACCCGATCACTTTGACCGGACTGCGTGCCGGGCCGACCTTGATTACGTCTCCGCGCTCGACTCCTTCTGCCTCCAGTGTGTCGTCGGCCCAGGCCTCGCCGGGTCTGGTCGGCGGCTCGGGCAGGCCCTTCGACGCCGCCTCGTAGCCGAAGAGCACCAGCGGCACCAGATCCCGCGGACCTTTTCCTTCTATCCGACCTCCGAGCTGGGCGCTGCCGAGTTCGCCGATCCCGGCAACACCCTCGACCGCGGCCACCTGCTTCTCCTGGTCTGGTTCAATCCGGCTTCTCACCAGCGAGTCCTGCGAGGTGGACGAGAAGACGATCAAGTCGGCCTGCTGGGCGCGGATCGCGCCGGTGTTTCCGGCGGTCAGGCCGTCGAGCAGTCCGCCGAGGAACATCAGCAGGATTGCGATCAGGGTCAGGATGACCGTGGCCACGCCGAAGCGGCTGGGCTGGCGACGAAGCTCCTTCAGTGCGAGGCTCACCGGCTGCCCTCCCCGGTGGTCGCTTCGATCGGGTCGATCTTCAGAACCCGGCGGGCAGACACGATCGCGCTGAGCAGACCGAGGCCGAGCAGCAGAGCCGACCAGATCAGTACTGCGCTCACGTCGAAACTGAGCTGGATATCACCGAGCTGGGCTTGGGAAAGTGGCGTGTAGAGCGCGATACCCACCAGCAGTCCGCCCCCGATCACCAGCACAACCTGAAACATCAGCGAGCGGACCAGGAGTCCCGACTGAGCCCCGACCGCACGCAGCAGGGTCAGCGAAGCCGACTTCTGCAGCGTGATGATCAGAAAGAACAGACCGGTCACCAGTGGCACGACCAGGCCAAACAGCAGGAAGATCACCTGGAAAGACTGTCGGACTTCGGCAACCCCTGGCGTTTCGTCAGCGGCGGACTGTTTCGGAAGCGCGTCGGCCTCGTCGCTGACATCGTTGATCCGGTCGGCGAGTGCCGCTGGCTCAAGGCCCTCCACTGGCGCTGCGGCAATCGCGGATGGTAAAACGCCGGCCGCATCCGGGTTGGCGGACCTCACCGAAGCGACGTAGTCCGACCAGCCGGTGAACAAGGTTGGGGTGACCTGAAGTTGCGCGTTGTCGGCAAGGCCTACGACCGTGATCGTCTCCGGGTCTGCGCTCTGGCCGCCCGGGCCGAGCACCCGGACCGTGTCACCGAGTTCGAAACCGGCGGAACTGCCGACTGCCTCCCCCGGGCCCTGTGCCGCGCGTCCGGCAGAAAGCTGGTCAGGCGCGCCGAGTTGGGGATCCGTGTAACCGATGATTGCCGCGTCGGAATCCTCCCCTTCGCCGTTGACATTCACAGTGAAGGTGCCCTGCCCGATCCGGCCCGATCCGGCGATGCCTTCTGTGGAGAGGATCTTCTGCTCCAGGGGCGGAGTGATGATGCTGCCCTGCAGGGTGCGCTGGCCGTCGACCGAATAGACCAGCACCGGCGCCGACTGCTTCTCGATCGCCCCAATGAACGAAGTGATCAGCCCGGTCTGGATCGCCTGCTGGGCGAGGATCAGCAGCACCAGCAGACCGATCGCCGAGATCAGCAACCCAAAACGGACCTTGGCCCGTCGCATCTCCTTCAGCGCGAGAAACACAAGCGGATTCCCTTCATCTGAGGGGGCGGGATGAACGGGAACACTGAGGCGAACCCTACTGACCGTTGGCCACCGCGGACGCTGAGGCGCGTCAGCTCAGTCGTCTCCGCCCGCTTCATGCTCCGCTTCCCCACCACTGTCTCCGCTGTCGCTTTGGACATTCGCCGGCGGAGAAGCCACGGGCGGAGAAGCCACGGGCGGTGACGCCGGCAGTGGCGCAGTGTCGGGCTGCGGGACTTCAATCGGGGTACCAGCCGGAACCTCGGGGGAAACCGGGACGACGTCTGGCTTTGCTGCCTTCCCCGGTGAACCGGTCTTTCGCCCATCGCCCCGTGAACCAGCCGGGGTGGTGGACGCCGGCTCCATAGCACTGGCGGCAGAAACGGGTTCGCCCGCAAGCCCGACTGGCTGGCTGGCAAGTCTGCCGGCCGCAAGGGCAATGGCCAGGGCAAGGACAATGCCCAGCACACCCAAGGCCAGCCATTGCCAGATTCCCCAGTCTCCGGGGATACGATCTTCCTGCTTGTTCATGAGATCAAGGGTAGGCGACCGCGGGTTAGGTGCAGGCAAAATCTCACCGGAGAACGGGTCCGTCCGATTGCTGTTGCGAGAAGTCCACTGTGGCCATCGCGCCCCGGATCGCCCGTGTTTCGATAGTCACATTCGCGCCCCACGGTCGGGCGAGTTCTTTGGCAATCGAAAGTCCCAGCCCGGTCCCGCTCACTCCCTGCTTCCCCGACTTTCCCCGGGTGAACCGTTCGAACACCAGCTCCTCCTCACCCCGCTCAAGACCCTCACCTTGATCGAGTATTCGAATGACCGACGGTCTTACGTCAATACCGACTTCACTGTTTTCCGGGGAATAGTTGACTGCATTCTCGATCAGTGCATCAAGGATGCGGTCAAGGTCGGCTCGGGCGCAGAACACTGTCCCGATGTCGCCCCGGTCCATTCCAGTCAGCAGGAGATCACGACTGCCAGAAGCCTTCAACCAACGTCCGTGGGCTTCCCTCGTTACCTCTTTGAGGTCAAGTATTTCGCCAGGTACATCCACCTCGCCAGCCCGGCTCAGGACCAGAAGCTCATCCACCATCTTTGAAAGGCGATCGACCTCCCGCAGACTGGCATCCAGTTCCTTTCTGTCCTCCGGATCGCCCGTTTCGTCTCTGAGCCCTTCGATTCTCAAACGAAGCCCGGTCAATGGTGTCCGAAGCTGGTGGGAAGCACTCGCCACGAAATCGGTCTGACTTTGCAGCAACCTCTCCACCCGGGAAGTCATTTCGTTGAACGAGCGCGCCAGGGACCGCTGTTCCCGGCTGCCGGTTACCTCGGCCGTCTCTTCGAGGCCACCGGTCGCGAATCGCCGTGCCGTGGCTTCCAGTCTGCGAATCGGCCGCGAGATCTGGTTGGCAATTACAGCGGCGATCATCAGGGCAAAAGCCATGACCAGCAGAGCGAGCAGTCCGAGACCCAGCAGTGACCTGTTGATCGTGCTATTCACGGCGTCGACGCTCTGGGTGATCCTCACTGCACCGACCACCCGATCACCGATGAATATGGGGTCTGCGGTGGCGAGAATCCTCGTGCCCAGAGTGTCGCTTGATCTTTCCAGCTGGTCGCTTTCTCCGCGAAGCGCAACCGAGATCTCGGGGCGCGAGCTGTAATCACTGCCGACGGCCTCCGCGCCACCACTGTCGCTCAGGACGATTCCGGATTTGTCGACGATGAGCACCCGGCCCCGGACGCTGCCGGAGGCGCTTAGCACCAGGCGGTTCATCGCTTTCTCGTTCGGGGTCTGGATCAGGCTGCCCGCACCCGTAGCGACAATCGCCGCCTGGCTGTGAGCCTGGCTCCGGACCTCGTCGTTGACCCGGTCCTTGAGACTCAGGGCCAGCGGCAGACCAAGCGCGATCAGCGCGAGGGCCAGTACATAAGCAACCGCCGCGAGGAGGAGGGCTCTAAGGCTTACGGTCGGCCACTTCCGGCAGCGCGAAGCGGAAGCCGACTCCGCGGACGGTGTGGATGTAGTGCGAATCAGTGGCGCTGTCGCCCAGCTTCTTTCTCAACGCCCGGATGTGCACGTCAAGCGTTTTGGTCGAGCCGAACCAGTTGACATCCCAGACATCCGCCATCAGGTCCTCCCGCTTGACTACCTCTCCGGCATGCCGGACAAGTTCGGCAAGCAGGTCGAATTCTTTCCGCGAAAGGTTGATTTCCGTCCCGTAGAGTTTCGCTTTTCGGCCCGGAACGTCCAGGGTCAGGTCTTTGATCTCGATCGGTCCGGCGCCGATATTCGGCGCCACGGTCGCGGACCGTCTCAGAATCGCGCGAATCCTCGAGATCACCTCGCGGGCGCTGAATGGCTTGACGACATAGTCGTCAGCCCCGAGTTCCAGTCCGACGACACGGTCGGTCTCGGTGCCGCTTGCGGTCAGCATCAGGATCGGCACATCCGAGCGCCGCCTGATCTCGACGCAGACGTCGCGACCGTCCCCGTCCGGAAGGCTGAGGTCCAGCAGAACGAAATCGGGACTGAGCCGCTCGAACAGATCCAAGGCCGCGGTCGCTGTCCTTGCGTTGACGGGTTCAAACCCGGCTTTGACCAGGGACCGTGTGAACGGTTCAGAGATCGACTCTTCGTCTTCTACGAAAAGGACTCGCGGCGCAGGACGTCCAGACGATTCCATCGATCGATCCTACATCCAGGCTGCACGTACCCCGAAAACCTTTGCCAAGTCCTAACCCTGAGATGGGCTGCGCCTTGCGGGGGTACCCCCAGACTCCTGACCAATGAATCAGTTTCCCGAAACCGAAAAGAGGAGTTGGTCCCAATGGAAAACGTGAAGCTTAAAAGTGTGGTGTCAGTGACCCTGCTCGCGCTGGGCGGCCTTGCAGGCGCCGCAATCAGTTCGAATGCCGACAGCTCCAGCCAGGAAGCCAGCGCGGCGCTGAAGCCGAAGATCCGGACCGAAGTCGTCAGACGCACGATCCATCGGACAAAGATGGGCAAGGCGACGAGTGCCCCGATCCAGAGCGCTCCCGCGGCAGCCGCCCCGGTCGCGGCCTCCTACGCCTCGACCCCGACTTACGTTCCGTCAGCCAGTAGCGGTGGAAGCAGCAGTCCGGCCGTGACTTCTTCAAGCGGGTCCACTGGCGGCGGATCTTATGGCGGCGGTTCTGGCGGCGGCGGTTCTGGTGGAGGCGGTTCTGTGGGTGGCGGAAGCAACAACGGCGGAAGCTACGAGTCAGACGACAGCCAGGAATCAGAAAACAGCTACCAGTCGGATGACGGCCAGGAATCAGGCAACGGCCACAAGCCGGAAGAAGGCCATGGAGGCGGAGATGACTGACCGGGTGAGGACCACCAGAAGGAGCAAGCCGTCCGCGTTCACGGTGTTCGCGGCTTCGGCCGCGCTGTTCTTCGCGGCACTGGGTTTCCTCGCCTACCAGCTGGCCCAGGGCAGGGATCCTGCCCTGGGAGCCAGCGTTACCGTGGCCGACACACCGAAGCGACCGGTTGTGACGGTCCGGCGGATCATCAAGCGTCGTGTCGTAACCACGGTGGTGCCCGCCCCGGTGGCTGCAGCGACTACGGTTTCCAGCGCGGCCGCTCCGGCGACCGGTTACTCGGCACCGGCGGCCGTGGCCGCCCCGGCTCCCGCCCCCGCTCCCGCCCCCGTCGTCTCGGCGAGTTCCTGATGAAGGGCGAAACCGTGGAGGCATTCGACGAACAGTTCGACGCGATGGGCTCCCGAATCCGGATCATGATCGGTGAGCCGACCGACGACGGTTTGAAGGACCCGCAGGAAGCGGGCCGCGAGGCCAGGGCTTTCATTCTGGACTTCGACCGTCGACTCTCGAGGTTTCGCCCTGACAGTGAATTGACCGCGCTCAATCAGGACCCAAGAACCGAGGTCCCGGCCTCCGACCTGCTCCGGGCTGCAGTCGGGGCAGGTCTCCTGGCCGCGCAGACCACAGACGGCCTGGTCGATCCCACAATGGTGGACCAGATCGAGCTGGCCGGCTATCGCGAGTCCAGGGTGGGCATGTCCGGAGTGCCGGTACCACAACTGCTTTCCGACATACCGGAGAGGCGCCCCGCGAGGCCCGATTCCGGAAAGAGCTGGAAGGGCTTTGAAGTCGATGACGTGGAGAAAGTCATCAGGAGACCCCGTGGCCTCAAGTTCGACACTGGCGGTACCGGCAAAGGTCTTGCCGCTGACCTGGTGGCGGAATCGCTGGCAGGATATTCGCGTTTCCTGATCAGTTGCGGCGGAGACATCCGGATCGGCGGGCGGCAAGCCTCCCGGTTCCCCTATGACGTTCAGGTCGAGCATCCGACAAGTGGCAACAGGCCCCACCTTTTCAAGCTGGGATCCGGGGGCATAGCCACATCCGGCATCAACGTCAGGGCCTGGCGCAATGATGACGGAAGTACCGCCCATCACCTTCTTGACCCTTCGACAGGCGAACCCTGCTGGTCCGGCCTTATCGGTGCAACTGCCATCGGCCGGACAGCACTGGAAGCAGAAACCCTGGCCAAAGCGGCACTTCTGTGTGGCCCCGAGGGCGCGCGCGAAACTCTCTCCCGCTACGGCGGACTGATCGTTCACGAAGACAACCATGTGGAGATGATCGGACGGGTCAACATCAAGCTTCGGTTGCCCGACATCCCCGCTGAGAAAGAAAGGGCCGCGGCATGAGAAACATCAACGAGGTAGTTGCGAGTCATGGATGGTGGCTGGCCAGTCGCGCCTCGGGCCTGGTTGCCCTGGTGCTGGTGACGGTTTCCGTCGCGATCGGCCTGATGATGGCCAGCAAACTGGCCCGCCGGCCGGGAATGCCGAGGATCCTCACGGCGATCCACGAGCAGACTGCGCTTGCGGGACTGCTGGCAATAGCGGTCCACGGGATCACCCTGATCGGTGACCCCTGGCTCAACCCAGGCGTCAATGGTGTTCTCGTGCCGTTCACGATGGACTACCGCCCTCTCTGGACCGGACTCGGAACAATTGCGGGCATCCTCGCAATGCTGCTCGGCCTCAGTTTCTATGCGAGAAAGAGCTTTGGCACGAAACTCTGGCGCAAGGCGCACCGGGCGACAATCCTCGTCTACTTCCTCGCCATCGGTCACACCCTGGGCGCGGGCACCGATGCATCCGCGGTCTGGATGAAGTGGTGGCTGGTAGTCACCACCCCACCGATAGTCATGCTCTTTCTCTACCGGGTCAGCTCACCCTGGCTGCGTCAACGGCGGCTCGCCACGACGTTGGCTGGTGCCGGCGAAGTTCAGGGCGGTGGAAGCAGATGACCGGCGACGGAGTACTCATCGTCGGCGGCGGACTGGCCGGCCTGCGCTGCGCCCAGACCCTGAGGAAAAAGGGATACGACGGCAGCATCAGAATGGTCTGCGCGGAGGACTCGGCCCCTTACGATCGCCCGCCCCTGTCAAAGAAGTATCTGACAGATCGAACCGGTGACATCGTGATCTCGCTCAAGCCTGACGACTGGTACGTCGAGAACGAAGTCGAACTGATCCTGGGCCGCTCGGCGGTCGAGCTCCGTGTCGATTCAAGGCGGGTAGTTCTTGATGACGGATCAACCCTCCCCTTTGATCAGCTGCTTATCGCGAATGGGTCAGAAGCCCGTTCGCTGCCGGCACTGGAGGGCTACGAGAATGTTCACTCACTCCGAAACATCGGCGATGCCCGGCGTCTCGGCCCGGAGATCGGTACCGGTGGCCATCTGGCAATCGTCGGATCCGGCTTCATCGGCCAGGAGGTCGCGGCTTCAGCCCGGGCCCTCGGGGACCAGGTGACGATCATCGAAGCGATGCCTTCGCCCCTGGAGCACATCCTCGGCAGCGAGGTTGGCGGGCACATTGGACAACTCCACACCGAGCGCGGAATCACCCTCCTCACTGAAGCAAAGGTGGAAAGCGCCAGAGGCAACGGACGCGTCGAGGAACTCAGGATGGAAGATGGCAGCCTGATTGCCTGCGACACCGTCGTGGTCGGGGTCGGGGTGGTTCCGTCGACCGGCTGGCTCAGAGGAAGCGGCCTCGAACTGGATGGCATCGTCACCGATGCTTCGGCCCGAACCCGTATCCCGGGAATCTTCGCCGCTGGCGACATCACCCGGTCGTTTGATCCCAGGACCGGCAAGTACAGCCGCTCGGAACACTGGGACTCGGCCGTGCGTCAGGGCAGGGCCGCAGCTCTTTCGATGCTCGGCGAACCGGTCCCGCGTCCGGGGCTTCCCAGCTTCTGGAGCGACCAGTACGACCTGCGCATCCAGTACGTCGGCCACGCCGAACTCGCCGACCGCGTCGAAGTCGAGGTTGGCACGGATGATCGCGAACTGAGCGTCAGGTTCCTGCGTGACGACCGTCTGGTCGCCGCCCTGGCGATCAATGAACCCCGGGCGGTCGCTGTCGCGTCCAAAACGATCGAACAAACCCATGATTTCAATATCAAAAGCGAAAGGCAAAACAATGAACTGCAGAGCAATAGTTGACGAAAACAGCTGCAGCGGTCACGGAGACTGCGTCGATGTGGCACCGGGGATCTTCCGGCTGGAAGACGACATCGCCGTAGTCACGGCAGATGGCCCGATCGAACTCCTGATCGCGGCAGCCGAAGCGTGTCCGGCCGCTGCCATTTCGGTGGTGGATCCGTCTTCAGGGGAGAAGCTGTACCCCTGAACGAGGGTCGTCGAAGAAAGAGACTCCCCGCCCTCGTGAACGCGGCACCTCCGGCCGGAGGTGCCGCACCCGCTGAGGCTTCGGTCATTCAGCTCTCTTGACACTGCGGTAGATCAGGTAAGCGACACCGCTCGATAGCAGCAACCCGACGATGATCGCCGGAATAAACAGGTTGTTGCCATCGTCTTTGTCCTCGTCGACGTCGCTGCCCGAGGCTGAAGCGAGGTCGTCAGGCGCGCCATTTTTAAGGTTGGAACCAGTCGCGCCGCTCGTTGCTTCGGCCGGCATCGGTTCAGGGGCAGGCTTTTCGGCCGACGAAGTCAGGGTAACCACCGGTGCCGGGGTTTCCGGCCCAACCCCGCTGGCCAGGGCCGTGGTCGTTGAAACTTCGACGTGCGCCCCGGCCACACCCGGCAGAGCCGGGGTGACCAGGAGCGCGATCAGGAATATAAGCGCTCGATTCATGCCTGATTTCTACCTGGAGCGGCGGGCCGTAACCAGGGCGGTACCTCCGGCAGCCAGGCCGAGTGCGCCGATGATCAGAGCCGCAATCGCCAATCCATCGCTGGATCCGTCCTCGGAATCGGAGCCCGAGACAGTCTCGGCATGCTCTGTTCCCGTGCCTTTGTCTCCGGCTGCCATTCCGCCGTGGTGATCAGCTTCAGGCTCCCCGAGGCTGACGAACGGTGCCGGGTGCTCCGGCTCTTCTCCACTGGCCGGGGTCGACTGGATCCAAGCGGTCTCGGCGCCGCCTTCACAGCTCTGAATCAGTTTGAACTCGGCCGTTTCACCTTCGGTGCCGGCCAGCGCAACGCTCAGGCCGAACTGCTGGAGGTGATCGTCCGGAAGCGGTCCGCCGGTCCAAGTGACTTCACGCACGCCTTCGGTGATTTTCTCTCCGTCTTCATCAACCGGTTTCGCGAGCTTTCCAACTTTGGTCTTGATGGTCCAGCCGGCAACTTCCTGCGGAACCGCGGACACGACCGGTGGCGGCATCTGGACGCTGATGGCGGTTGTTGCTTTTCCGTCGCAGCCGTGGGGCACCGTGAAGTCGAGCATCGCGTAGCCCTCCGCCGGAGCTTCATCGGGGGTCACCGAGATGTGGGCGGCAGCAATGCCGGGGACGAACAGGCCAAACAGGGCCATCAGGGCCAGAGACAGCTTCAATTTGAGATTCATTGGATTCCTTTGCTTCGATTCATTTTGGCCGTTTCCGGCCATCGGTTTGAGTTGATTCAGGTCGAAGCAGGAGGAGCCCGGCCAGCCATCGAGTTCGCGATCAGCTGACCACCGCGCACCGGTTTCAGAAAATCCGAAAGCTGCCCACGGACTGGTGTGATTCGCCGGTCGATCGGGCGGCCGTGGTCGATCAGCTCCCGAAGCTTTTCGATCATCCCCTCGCCGGGATACCTGTTGAGGACGAGCAAGCCGACCAGGACCAGCAGCGGCAGCAGACCGATCAGGAAATTGACGGCGTTCAACGGACCGGCACCTCGAACTCAACGAGCTGTTCGTCGAACCGGGAGAACCGGACCGCCGCCTGCGCCCGCCAGTCACCCTTGACCGCCAACATTGCTGACGGGACCACGTAGTGCCCCGGACCCGACTTGCGGGTATCGGCTTCGATCGGGGCGATGTCCGAATCCGGCAGGGAAAAAGTCATCTCAAGGTCGCGAACTTCAACTGGCGCGCCGGTCTTGTCGTCGAACAGGTAGACGTGGACTTCGTTGCTGCCGACCCGGGCCGGATCCACGGTGTACTCGAGGTTGTCCGCACCCACCTGGACCGACCCGCTGAGCGGACCTGACTTTCCGGCGACCGGCGGCGGATAACTGACCAGCGCGGCGGTCACCGCCAGGACCAGGGTCACGAGCACGACTTCGATCCGCAGGTTGCGGCGGATTTCGAGGCCCGCCTTTCCGGGCGCCTCTTTCTGCTGCCGCCTGACGACCAGGGCCGGGATCAGTCGGCGACGATTCTTCGCGGCAACGGCGACCAGAATCAGGAAAAGCACGATCTTGATCAGCACCGCCCGTCCGAATGCGGTGTCGACCAGGGCCGAAACCGAGTTGACCTCGACGATCGCCTGGACCGTGCCGCTGATGCCAATAATTAGTACCGCGATCAGTGCGACCGCGGAGAATCTGAGCAGGAAGGCGGTGAGGACCTCCGTCTTCGAAGCATCGCCTTCGATCAATCGTGTCGCTACCGGCAACAGCAGCACCAGGGCAACCAGTCCACCGACCCAGACCGACATCGCCGATACATGAAGGATGTCGGAGATCGTGAGCACCCAGATCGGATGCTGCGTCGAAGCGTGCCCGGCGAGCGCCGGAGAGACCACAAGAGCTATCACCGGAAGGGAAAGCAGCCCGATCAGCCTCGGTTTCTTCGAAAGCCCGGGGTCGAAGATCAGGCGGCGGCTAGCCAGAGCCATGGGAATCAGGGCGAGCCAGGCGACAATCCGCAAGATCATCGCCGAGCCATACCGGGTGTCGGCCACCTCCCGGAAGACCTCCGGCCGCAGCGAGTCCCAGATGCTGGTTCCGGCAGCGGTAGCGCCCTGAAGGGGAATCGCAAAGATCGAAGCAAGCAGTCCGGTCAGGATCGCGATGCCGAGAAGAAGCCTGAACCGGGAGGACACAGCCTCGGCGACTTTGCCCGACAGTCTGACACGGGTCCTGGCCATCGGTGACCAGAGCAGCAGCAGGAACGCGAGCAGACCAACCGCGACCGCGAGGGCCACGTACCCGACCCAGCGATCGAACCAGAAAGCAACTTCAGTGACCGGCCCGACATCGCTCAGGGCAATCAGTTCAGAGATTGTCTTGGCGGAGTTCGGGCCGGCTTCACCGACCGTGAAGACGAGTCCACCCGACACTGGGTGCGAGTCAGCCGAGACCACCCGGTAGGTCGCTGTGTAGACACCGTCCGGCAGCTCATCGGGCAGGTCGATGGCGATTTCTTCGCCGGTGTCACCCAGGCGTTTAATCTCCCCCGTTTCGACCTGGTTCGCTTCGGTGTCAAAGACCCGGACTGCACCCAGGCTCGCTTCGACCGGCTCGTTGAAAGCGAAGGTGACCTGGGCCGGGGCCTGCTTGAGCACCTCACCCCGGGTCGGACTGGACGATTCCAGAACGGCATGGGCCAGCGCCGATCCGGGAAGGATCAGGCAGGCCAGCACCGCCACGCAGAGCGGCAGCAGGATATGGAGGCGCCGTCTGGTCACCAGGCTTCGGCCTGCTCCTCCGGTTTTGCCCCGTTCGAGTCACCAGTGTCCGTGTCATCAGGGCCATCGCGATCAGCGTCATCGTCGGCACGGCGGCGACGCCTGACCGAAATGGCGATCGCCCCAAGAACGATCACGGCCGCAAGGCCGATAAACGGAAGGATCGGGAAACCGGACTGCTTGCCGACCCAGGTGAGCACGCCATTCGCTTTGACCGGCACGCCACCGACAGTCATCGGGATGACGTAGGGGAAAACCTCAGTTTCCTTTGACTCGTCCTTGACCTGCGGAGGAGTGCCGAGGCCCATGAAATGGGAGCGATGGTCGTGCCACGAGAAAGTTCCGTTGTCGGCGACCTGTTTCCAGTCGGGCGCGGCCTTTGCGTCTGCCTTTTCCGGCACCGTCACGTCGGCGAAGCGGTCCTCGTTCAGATAGTAGGCAGGCGAATTCAGGTTCACTTCGACCGTGCCGTCCGGGCTGATCCGGATGTAGGGCTCATTGTCGTACCCGTTCACCACCACCTCTTTGCCGGTGCGGTTATTGAGTTCGAGGTTGTCGTCGAAGTTCTGAATCGTCATCACGAGTCCATCCGCGGCGGAGGCCGGCGTGATCGAGGTGATTTCAGATCTGAAATCGGGGTTGCCCTGATGGGCGGTGGCTGCTGATATCACCAGTGATGACGTCAGGGCCAGCAGCACAGCAAGCGTGCCGAGTAAGCGCTTCATGGATGACTCCTGTTCTAGATTCGCCAGTTACCTGAACCCGGGCAGAAGCGCCGCAGAGCGGCACGGCCTGCTCAGGTGGAGGCGAGCGGCGGCGCGCGGCCGGCCAGATTTGAAGCAATCAGGAGCGCTCCGCGAAGGAGCGTGGCAGGCGCATGAATCCGTGCGCCGCCAGAGCGGCTGGGCCGCTGGCGTCGTGGAACGACTCGCCCGGCCAGACTGGCGATCATGTCTTCGCCCAGGTACTTGCCCAGAGCCAGCGGCGCGACCAGGATGAATACGGGAACCGTGAACAGGATCACCTCGGGTGAACCGATCACGGCGAGAAACAAAGCCCAGGCCACGGCCACCAGGGCCAGACCGAAACTGCGGCTGTTCAGCTGCGAATTCACGGCACAAGTGTAACCCGAAGAGCCGGATGCGCCCGCGCACTATCCTGAGGGTCCGATCTCTCTTCCATCTCAAGTCAGGTGAACATGAACGAAACCCCGAACATTCCGGGACGAATTACCGCTCGAATCTTCAACGACCCCACCTGCCCTTTCGGATATTCAGCCAGTCCCGCGCTGAGGACAATCGAGTGGCGATATCGTGACCAGCTCGACTGGCAGCTGGTGGTGATCGGACTTTCCGAGCCCGGAACGATCAATCCCGATTTCACCGTGACCAAGCTGGCCGGGTACTGTATCCCCCTTCGCGACGAACACGGGATGCCGTTCTCGGTTGAACCCAAGCTCCGACTGGCGTCGAGTTCCCGAGCGTGTCAGGCGATTATCGCCGCGAAACTGATCCAGCCGGGTTCGGAGTGGCGCACCCTGCGCGCCCTGCAGCTCCTCCAGTTCAATTCTCCGCTCCTGATCGACGACGATGAGCAGCTTCGTGCCGCTCTGGGCTCAGTCGAAGGCCTCGAGGCCGACCGGATCATCGATTCGCTCGACAGTCCCGAAGTCCAGGAGGCCTATCGCCGCGACTGGGCCGAAACCCGCACCGCGGGCGGCGGACCAACCGAGCTTCAGGGCAAAGCGGCGAATACGCCCGATGGTGTCCGCTATACAGCGCCCTCGATCATCTTCGAAGCTGGTGGCCAGTGTCTCGAGGCCGGTGGGTTCCAGACCGTCGAGGCATACGACGTCCTGATCGCCAACCTCGATCCCACCCTGGTCCGAAGCGCCCCGGCGGAGTCACCGCTCAACGCCCTGGTGCTCTACCCGAGCGGGCTGACTACCCAGGAAATAGCTTCGATCATGGCCCCGCACAACACGACACCGGATCGTTCGTCAACCGAATCACGGCTGGTCGGGCTGCTCGGCGAAGGAAAAGCCAAGCGTGTTCCGCTGGGCGACGACGCACTCTGGTTCGCCGCCTGATCAACACAGGCTCAAACTGAAGCGTGCCGACGTCCTTCAGCACCTTCTGTACCGTGAACGGCGTATCGAAAGGTCCATCCGGAGAGATGCTCTTCGGAGAAGCCTTCTTGATGACACCGATGACCGATGCATGGCGCGCTTCGATCGTGATGATCGAGAGAGCGGCGCCGAGTACCGCCGGGTCCTTGATGTTGAAGGCCTGGCCCGCATACGCGTGCACGCCTTCGTTCTCGAGGGCGAATGACGTGTTGACGAACTTCTTCAGGGACTCGTTGGTGCCCTTGAAGTCGAACTTCGGCTTGGCGATCGCCTTCTTGCCGAGGGCAGCCTTCAGGGCCTTGACGTGGGCGTTCTCGTCACGGGTGGTGACCTTGAGGAATGCCTTGGTCTTCGGATCCTTCACGAACGACTTCCTGTTGTTCGCCGCGGTTGCTCCGTTGTAGAAATCGATGTTCCGGGTTCGGAACCCCACGAAAACCAACACCCATTGGCAGGACTACGGGGCGATCAGCCCGCTGGATCAGTCAGGCGAAACGTTTAGGCGACATTTAGTTCGAACGCCGCAGTTTTCTATTGACCGGCCTGCGCCAGGCCGGCCCGGCATCCTTCAAGTCCGTACTTCCGGTACTTCTTCTCGAATCCGAAATTGACATAGGTCTGGACCACAGCGTCGACATCAGACGGGTCGACCTTGAACTGCTTCGCGAGGCCTTCCACTCCCTGCATCCTGCAGAAATTCGTTGCCGCCTCGACCATGGCGTCCGTGTTGATCAGCGAGGAAGTACCGGTCTGGGGAGTCTCGGCCGGTTTCGTTTCGGCCGCGGGACTGGAGTCATTGTTCGAACTGTCGTCTCCACAGGCCGGCAGGGCCAGTACCACGCCGACACAAAGCAGTGAAGCAACCACCTTCATTGATCCATTCAAATTCAAAAGTGCCTCCAGGCATAAGGGACATTCGGGTATGGGCCAGCCAGGACTCGAACCTGGGACCGACGGATTATGAGTCCGATGCTCTAACCAACTGAGCTACTGGCCCGCGGTGGCGATTGTATGCGGCCCGACCGTCACCGAGTCCGGGGGCTCCCATCTTCACCTCCAGACCGCGGCTTGACAATTAACTAAACGTTTGGTTAACTATTCAGCGAGCGCCACCGAGGCGAACCCGATCTTGAAAGCAGGAACCATGGAAACGCAGACCGACGAAAGCCTCGAACTGCTGCTCGACGCCGATATCGACCAGGTGATGGCCGGCCTCGACCGCATTGTCGAAGCCGCCCCCTCCTACGAGAAGCTGTTCTCCCGCTGGGAGAACCAGGGCTGGAACTCCGAAGACATCGACTTCTCGAAGGACGTGGTCGAATGGAACTCCGATATCTGGTCCGATGAACAGAAGGAGTTTCTGAAGTGGAGCCTCTCGTCCTTCTTCCTGGGCGAAGAACGGGTAACCACCGAACTGCTGCCTTTCGCCATCGCCGCCCCCAGCCACGAGGCCCGACTCTTCCTCGCCACCCAGATCTCCGATGAAGCCCGCCACACCGTCTTCTTCGACCGTTTCTACCGCGAGGTATTCGGGTCCGATGCCAAGACCATCACTGAGAACCTCAAGCTGCAGCGTCCGCAGATGAACGAGCAGTGGGGCGAACTGTTCGAGGGCATCCTGCACGACTGTTCAGAAGCGCTTCGAATCAATCCGACGGACACCGAAGCCATGGTCCGGGGGGTAACCGTCTACATGATCGTCATCGAAGGCACGCTAGCCCTGACCGGTGCCCGTTTCATCCTGAGTTACCTCAAGGAGAATGATCTGCTGCCCGGCTTCCGGCTCGGTTTCACCAACGTCAACCGGGACGAATCCAGACACGTTGGTTTCGGCGTCAAGTATCTGGCAGACGCGATCCGGGAAGATCCCGCCAACGCCTCGATCGTCGCCAAAACGATCAAGGAAACGCTGCCGATCGGAACCCTCGCCCTTGCTCCGCCGATGGTCGATGACCCCTACGACTTCGTTTCCCCGCTGGGCTATACCTCGGCTGAGATCTACGGCTACGCAGCCAAATCACTCTCCAAGAAGCTCGCGGCGGTTGGACTCGACCCGGCCATGATTGACTGAGGACATGAGCGTCGCCGACACCCCCGTCCCGTCCCGGGACTCCCCCGGACCCGGCCGTCCACCTTCCGATGCGTCGGAGCGGATCGTCGATGCAACGATCGAGATCCTCAGCCGGGACGGGTACGCCGGCCTGACCACTGCCAAGGTCGCTTCCCTTTCCGGGCAGAACAAAGCGATGATCTCCTACTACTTCGGTTCGAAGAACGGGCTGGTTGCCGAAGTGGCGAGGCAGGTCGCCGGGGTCGTGGTCGACGAGGTCCTCGGCCGGATCGAGCATCCGGAGAATGCGAACGAACTGGTGAGAGGTCTGGTCGGCGGGATCGGCGGCCTGATTGAACGGGACGCACGTCTCGCCCAGGTTTACGTCGACCTCGCCTCCCGTTCAGGCATGGACAGCGAGCCCCGCCAGATCCTCGACGAGATGAAAACGCGATTCAGGGAGATCCTGTCCGGCCGGCTCGGCAACCTTGACGAGGCACCTTCCCCCGCGAAGATCGGTGCGATCTCGACCTACCTGATCGCTTCGATGGAGGGCTTCATCCTCGAACAGCTCGATCGTGGTGAAACCGAAGACCTGATTGAAGCCCGTGAAATGTTCGTGACCGCAGCAGAAACCGTTATCCGAATGTAGGTGGTCGAATGCCCAGCTTCGTCGAAACGATCGATTCCGAAACCCCCGTCCTGACTGACGGGGGCATCGAGACACGGATCATGTTCGAAACCCGGATTGAAATGGATCCCGACATCCAGGTCGCCGCTCTTCCGGGTTCGCCGCAGGGACGTGCCGCCCTGCGGGAGATTCACAGTGGATACATCGAGGCGGCCCGTTCCAACTCACTGCCGCTGATTCTCGGCACCCCGACCTTCCGGGCCAGCCCGGCTTTCATCGAACGGTCGGGCAGGCCAACTGAAGCACTCGGTTCACTGAATCGCGACGCCACCGACCTGATGAAAGAGATCAGGACCGAATCCGGCTATGAACCGGTGTTCATCGCCGGTGTGATCGGCCCGAGCGGTGACGCCTATCTGCCCGAGCAGGCACTGTCCCGGGAAGAAGCCGCGAAATACCACCGGGGACAGGCCGAAGCCCTGGTTGATGCCGGGGCCGACTTTCTCTTCGCGCCGACCTTTCCTTCGGTTGACGAAGCTGAAGGTGCATGCCTCGCAATGGCTTCCACCGGCCTGCCACACGTGATCAGCTACATCCTCGGGCCTGACGGGGATGTGCTCGACGGAACCCCGCTGGCCGATGCGATCGACCGGATCGACGCCAATCCCGAGGCCAGGCCTCTCTACCACTCGCTTTCCTGCATCCATCCGGTCGCCGCAGCACGCGCAATCGTAAAGTTCAAGCTGGCGGCGGGTGACGCAGCCGGGCGCCTGGTCGAGTTCAAGGCGAACGGCTCGCCGCTACGGACCGATGAACTGATCCAGCTGAATCACCCCGAGACGGATGCGCCGGACACCTTTGCCGAAGAGATGATCGATCTGTTCGATCCTCAGGGACTGAGGGTGCTGGGCGGATGCTGCGGCACGCGGGAGACCCACATGGCCGCTCTCGGTCGCCTGCTCGCCGGCCGGCACTGACGTAAAGCAGACCGCAGACTGCCTACATGGCGAAAAGCTGGGACAGCGAGCGACCCACGTCGGGCGGTTCCTCTTCCCCGTTCGCCGAAGCCTGGACCCCGGCAGCAAGCGCTTCGGCTGCATCAGAAATCTGGCTGGCCCGGTTGGGACGGATCTCTCCGGCACGGGCGGCGTCGTTGAGATCGGATTCCATCAGGCCGGCAAGTTCACCCAGGCGGCGCAGGCCGAGGGTCGAAGCCGTCCCGTGAAGGGCATGGGCCTCCTGGCGCAGGGCCTCGAAGTCGGTCGTTCCCGTGTCGAGACCGGCCGAGATCATGTCGCAGCGCTGACGCGCCTCTTTGGCGAAAGCCTCGAGCAGAACCACGTCTGACTTCTCTTCGCTCACAACACCCCTTCCCCGGTGATCCAGGTGAATCCGGACGGACAAATCCTTACTTTCGCCGACATTGTTGCCGTTCGGCGTTTGACTTGCATACTGGCCCCGTCGCAACCCGGTCGATCTGATCTAGTCTGCGCTCAGACTTCCCCAATCGAAATGGAGAGTAAGTGGCTAAACGAGCGGCATTGGTAACTGGTGGATCGGGCGGAATCGGGCTTGCGATCGCACGGCGACTCGGTGAAAGCGGATACGCCGTGACGATCTCCGGACGGCGCGAAGACAAACTTCTCGCTGCCGCCGAGACCCTGGCCAACGAGGACCTCAAGGTTGAGGCCGTGGTCGCCGATGTCACCTCCGAGCAGGCCGTGGTCGATCTTGTTGCCGAGCACAAGCGCCAGTGGGGACGCCTCGACTGCCTGGTCAACAACGCCGGGGTCGGCATCGGACAGGGGCTGGCCGACATCCAGATGAAGCACTTCGACCTGCAGATGGACGTCAACGTGAAGGCTCTCGTCATCGCCACCCGCGAATCGGTCGACATGCTGAAGGCCGCCGGTGACGAACACGGCAAGGCACTGATTGTCAACCTCGCGTCGGTCGCCGGCAAGATGTACCCGGGCTGGCTTTCGATCTATGCCGCCACCAAGGCTGCTGTCATATCTTTCTCCGCGTCGACCCAGAAGGAGCTCGGGGAGTTCGGCGTCAACGCAACCGCCCTTTGCCCCGGTTTCGTCGACACCGACATGACCGAGTTTGCGCAGGCAATGGTGCCGGCCGAAAAGATGATGCGTCCGACCGATATCGCCGACGCGGTCTCTTTCCTGCTCGCCGTTTCGCCCAACTGCGCGATCCCCGAGATCGTCCTCAACCGCCCCGCCTCTGGCCCTGACAGCGGTGGCATGTAGTTCCCCGCATCACCGCGAAATCTGAACAACCCCTGCGTTGCCTGGTCGCCGCTTTCGGTGACCCCGGCCACGTCTTTCCGGCGATCAGCCTCTCCCGTTCCCTTGCGGACCGGGGACATGAGGTGATCGTCGAAACGTGGCCGCAGTGGCAGAAGGCCGTTGAAGGAGTTGGCCTGGAATTCACCAGCGCCGCCGAGTACCAGGTGTTCCCGCCGCCGGAATCCGGCTCACCCGGCGGCGGTGAGGCTGCCGTCGCGCTGATGCCACTGCTCGAACGGTTCGATCCGCACGTTGTGATCAACGACATCCTCACCGTTGCCCCCGCCCTTGCTGCCGAAAAGTACGGCTGTCACTGGGCAACCCTGATCCCCCACATCTATCCGGTTCCGGAACCACGGATGCCGTTCTTCGCGATCGGCGCTTTGCCGCCGCGTACGCCGATCGGGCGGGGCTTTTGGGGGATGGCCGACCATCTGCTGCTGAAAGGCCTGGAGCGCGGCCGTGCGGACCTCAATGCCCAGCGCCTGGTGGTCGGCCTGCCGCCGACCGACCGTTTCCACGGGGGCATCAGCCCGGACCTGGCGATGGTGACTACCTACCCCCAGCTTGAGTACCCGAGGAAATGGCCGGAGTCAGTTCACGTGACCGGTCCGATGCCATTCGAGCTGCCGCACGACGGGATCGAGCTTCCGCCCGGAGACGACCCGCTGATCCTGGTCGCACCGAGCACCTCGCAGGACCCGGACAACCACCTGGTCCGCTCGGCCCTGAAAGCGACGGCCGGGATGCCGGTGAGGATCGTTGCGACGACCAACAACGTCAAACCACAGAGCCCGATCGAAGTGCCGGCCAACGCTGTACTCGTCAACTGGCTCAGCTATTCGCAGGTGATGCCGATCGCCGACCTGATCCTTTGCCACGGTGGCCATGGGACCGTGGCGCGGGCTCTGGCTGAAGGGGTGCCGGTCCTGACCTGTCCGGCGGCCGGAGACATGAACGAAACGGCGGCAAGAATCACCTGGGCCGGGGTCGGGCTGTCGGTCCGCTGGAGCCTCACTGGTCCCAACACGCTGCGCTGGGCGATCGCCGAGGTTCTCAGCGATCCGGGGTACAAACAGAAGGCAGAAGAGATCGCTGCCTGGAGCAGAAAAAACGACGGCGCCGCGAGAGGTGCCGAATTGATCGAAACCTTCGCGACGCCGTAGCGTTACTGATACTCGGGGGGACGGACTCGAACCGTCAACCTACGAGTTAACAGCTCGTCGCTCTACCATTGAGCTACCCCCGAACGTCACCTTTCGGTTCCGCCAGTGAGACTCATACAGACGCCTCGAACGGTCAGTGCAGACTACCGAAACGGCGTCGATGAAGCCGCCTTGATCAGACGGTCGGGCGTCGGAGCAGCCAGCCGTCCGAGCCACGCACGTCGACCCCGACCTGAAAGCAGGTCGGTGGGCAGAGCTCACCGTTCGGCTGAACCTTGACGACTGGGACTTCCAGCTTCTGGAAACGCAGCACCCGGCCTTTCCTCCCGGTGACCTTGAGCCGCAGCGTGACTTTCCCTCCGGCTCCATCCGAGAGCTTTCCACCTTTCATGACGAAAAGACCAAACCCGTTCTCGTCCTTGCGGAGCTTCGTCGACTTGCAGACCTTGTCGATACAGAACTGCGCTTTCTTCGCTTTCGGGAGGCTTCTGGCGATCGGGGCGGTATCCACGAAAAGACCGGACTCACATCCGATTTCGGTGCAGGCCTGACCAGGCAAAGGATCACTGTTTCCCTGGACCGCCCCTCCCGGTTCCGGCAACGTCCAGCCGAGGATGAGGATTGCGGCGGCCATGGCGCCGGCTGCGAGGGTCGACTTCTGGAAAGTGGTCATGTCCCGCATCTTCTCAGAGACCTTCGGCGTCGGCTTCGGCCCGGCTCACCTGCTGGACCAGTTCGGCCCGGCGACGATTCAGTTGTGCCCTCAGGGCGACGTCGTCAGAAGCAGCCGCCGCGGTGATCTCATCCTGGAGGGCTGCCAGTTCCAGCTCCATGAAGTTCCGGCGAATCGAGCCCGAGCCAACCTGCTCGGGATTGGCCCGGACCACAAGCGCCGCGACCAGCCTGTGGAGCTCACGGTCATCGGGGTCGAGGCCTTCAGCCGGGTCGCCCAGGTGGTCGTTCAGCCAGGCGACGGTCCTGATCATCAAAGGTGAAGTGAGGTGCTTCGGTTCCAGCTGCGAGATGTACTGAAGCCCTTCATCCGGCTTGGCAACGCACATTGCCAGCAGGTGGCGTTCCTGCCGCTCCCTCTGGGAAAGCACGGCGCCTGGTGAAATGTTGGGTGTCGGTTCAGCCTGGTTGGTGGTGTGTGCCCGGGAGTCCGAACGCGAAGTCGAAGTGTTCGTGACCTCGGCCGGCGGAGCACCCTCGACCCTGGCAACAACGACCGTCGCGTCGATGCTCAGCCGTTCGGCCACCCGCCTCACAAGTTCTTCGCGGGTCGCCCCGGGCAGAACCTCGTTGAGCACCGGCACGACCTCCCCCAGACCCCGGTCGCGGTCCTGCGGTGAACCGAGGTCGACGCCGCCGAGGATCAGGTCAATCTGAAACTCGGGCAGGTCGACGGCGTTGTCGACCAGGCTGCGGAACTTCTCCGCCCCACCTTCAACCACAACCATCTCGGCCGGGTCCTCGCCGGCCGGCATCGCCACGACTTTGATCGAGAGCTTTCGACCGGCCGCGACCTGCTGGGCGCGCAGCATGGCCTTCCGGCCCGCGGCATCGGCATCGAGCGCCAGCACGATGTCAGAGACGGTCGCGGAAAGGAGGGCCAGCTGTGGTTCGGTGATCGCCGTACCCATGACCCCGACCGATTCGGTCAGGCCCGCCTGATGGAGGGCGATCACGTCGGTGTAACCCTCGACCACGACCGCCCGCCCGGCTTTTGCCATCGGACCCCGGGCCTTCTCGATTCCGTAAAGGATGTCGCTCTTGTGGAAAAGCTCGTTCTCGGCCGAGTTCAGGTATTTCGGCTTCTGCTCCGGGCGCATGGCCCGGGCACCGAATCCAACGGCCCGTCCGCGCGGGTCACGGATCGGGAATGTGATTCGTTCGCGGAAGCGGTCGTACATACCACCCTTCTGGCCCTTCTGGGCCAGTCCGGTCTTCGCCAGTTCATCCATGCGGTATCCGGCCCGCTGGCCGCGCAGGATCAGTGTGTCCCAGGCACTGGGCGCGTAGCCGACCCCGAATTCCTTGAGGATCTCTTCGCCGAGGCCGCGCCCGCCCAGGTAATCACGGGCTTTCTTCGCCTCCGGCGCTTCGAGGTAGAACGCCGAGTAGAACATCGCCGCACGCTCCATCAGTTCGGTCAGCCGGGTCCTGGCCTCCCGGCGCGCTTCAGCCTGGGGATCCTCTTTCTCTCGCGTGACTTCGACCCCATAACGATCAGCCAGCAGTTCGACCGACGCCGGGAAGTCGATGTTCTCGGTAGCCGCGACAAAATCGAAGAGGTCCCCACCCACCCCGCAGCCGAAGCAGTGGTAGAGCTTGTCTTCAGCGTGAATGCCGAATGACGGCGAACGTTCGTCGTGAAAAGGGCAGAGCCCGGTCCACCGGACTCCCTGGCGGCGCAGGTCGGTGTGGGCGGAAACGATTTCGACCATGTCCGCGGCGGCGCGGACCCGGTCAATGGTGTCTGGCGTGAACTTGGACAAGGTCAACAAGCTTAGCTTCGCCCGAACAAAGGCAACACTTCTCTCGTCCACTCGGCGAGCCTTCGAAATCCAGGGCCATTCCCGCAGTGCGGGAATGAGGTCTGGAATCCATGTTCAGAGCCGGGAACCCTCCGGCACGTACAGATCGGTGAAGTGCGAGATCGCGTAACGGTCGGTCATTCCGGCGAGCAGGTCGGTCACCCGCTGCAGGTCGTCGGCCTTCGGATCGAAGACCGGCACTTCGTCAATCCGCTCCATGTAGTGGTCGAACAGGATCCGCAGCGCCCGGTGGACCCGCCCGTGTTCGGTCAGGGCGGCTTCGCCCAGGTAAACGTTCTCGAACATGAACTTGCGCAGCCTCAGCATCGCCATGCCCATGCTTTCGCTCTGGAGGATTTCCGGGCCGACCTGCGACTGCTCGACGATGTCGGTGACCAGCGAGTTGATCCGGCTGGCACCGGTCGGGCCGAGCAGCGCGATCTCCCCCCGGGGAAGGTCTTCAGAATGCAGGATGCTGGCCCGCAGCGCATCGTCGATGTCGTGGTTGATGTAAGCCACGCGGTCGACCAGGCGCACGATCTGGCCCTCCAGCGAAGCGCTCTTGTTCGGACCCGTGTGGTTGAGGATGCCCTGCCGCACCGGCTCGTTCAGGTTGAGGCCCCGGCCCTCCCGCTCGAGGACATCAACCACCCGTAGAGAATGGACGTTGTGCTTGAAGCCTTTGCCACCATGGGCCTTGTTCGCTTCGTCAAGTGCCTGCTCGCCGATATGGCCGAATGGCGGGTGCCCAAGGTCGTGCGCCAGGCCGATCGCCTCGGTCAGGTCTTCGTTCAGGTTGAGCGCGCGGGCAACCGTGCGAGCGATTCCGGTCGCTTCCAGGGTGTGGGTCAGTCGGGTCCGATAGTGGTCCCCTTCGGGGGCGATGAAAACCTGCGTCTTGTGCATCAGCCGGCGGAAGGACTTGCTGTGGACGATCCGGTCACGGTCACGCTGGAAAGGCGTTCGCAGGGGATTGTTCTCTTCCGGAACTGCCCGGCTGGCCGGATACGATTGCACGGCCCGTTCCGAGAGGTAACCCTCCTCCCTGTTCCTGATCATCTCTTCGAAAGTTTCACTCATGCGGCGGCAGTCTCTTCCGGCCTCGGCAGCCGGACGTGGGCGTGGTGTTCCAGAGTGTCGCCGATGGCACGGCCCGCCTGCTTGACGGCGGCCGGTGAACTCTCGGGACCGGCACTCATCGGTGATCCGAGCGCGGTGACCATGAAGTCGTGGGCTTCGCCGGAAAACGGGAACGAATTGGCTTCACAGGTCGGGCATACCACCCCTCCGGCCGCCCCGGAGAACGCGGTCAGATGGTCGGTCGCGCCGCATCGTGAGCAGCCGGAGAGTTCCGGCGCGAAACCGGCAGCCAGGGCCAGTTTCAGGCGGAACGTGACCATGCCCCCGAGGCCGGCGACACTTCCGGCGGGATCTTCATCGACCAGGGCCAGATAACGGCAGAGCAGGTTGTAGGCCGGCTGGTTCGGCTCGGATCCGTCGAGCAGGCGCAACACGGCGCCGCAGGCATCCCCTGCTGCCCGGATTCCCCGGGCCGACGAACGCAGCGCCGGGTAACCCTCCACCGTCTCGGCGGCGGTGACCGTATGCAGGTCACCGCGGCCGCGATGAAGCACCAGGGCCAGCCGGAAGAACGGCTCCAGCCGGCCGCCGAAGCGGGATCTGGGCTTGCGAACGCCCTTCGCGATCGCCCCCAGACGGCCGTATTCACGCGAATAGATGTGGAGAATGCGATCGGCCTCGCCATAACGAATGGTTCGTAAGACCACGGCTTCTGTCTTGAATGTCCCGGCCATCCCCACAAGTCTGGCGGGTCGGGCAGACGGGCTCGCGGAAACTCAGGCCTTGCGCTTCTTCGGCGGCTTCCTCAGCTTGACCTGGCAGTTCGGGCAGTAGTAAGTCGAGCGGCCGCCAACCACGATGCGCACGATGGTTTCGCCACAGCTGTGGCAGGCCTCGCCTTCGCGCCGGTGGACCAGGAACTCGTTCTGCATCGAGCCGGTTTCGCCTTTGGCATCACGGTAGTCATCGATCGATGCGCCGCCCAGGTCGAGTCCCCGTTCCAGGGCTTCGACCACACCGTCACGCAGCGCTTCGTGATGTTCGGCTTTCATCGAAGCCCCGGTGCTAAGCGGATGGAGGCGGGCCCGGTAGAGCGCTTCGTCGGCATAGATGTTGCCAACACCGACGACGCCTTTCTGGTTGAGCAGGAAAGACTTGAGCGGCCCGGTCCGGTTGGCGGACATGACCGCCATTGCTTCGACCGTGAAATCGGGCCCAAGTGGCTCGACCCCCAGGCGGGAAGCGAAGTATTCGTCCAGCTCATCCTGATTGGCAACGAAACCGCGGCCGAAACGACGCGGGTCGGTAAATCGCAGTTCACCGCCGTCATCGAGCGTGAACCGGGCCTTGAGGTGCTTTGAACCGGTGTCCGGCTCATAGATCCGGGCGTCACCGGGGTTCTCGACACCTTCGGGGTCGATCAGGATCAGCGCACCGGTCATACGCAGGTGGATGACGACCGTGTTGCCGTCATCCAGCTCCAGCATCAGGTACTTGCCGCGCCGCCCGACGTCAACGATCTCCCGGCCTTCAACGGCCCCTTCGAATTCACGCGGCAGAGCGGGCTTGGAGAAGTAGGGGTCGAGAACTTCAACCGTCTCGATCGTCCGGCCAACCAGGTCAGGCTCAAGCTGGCGGCGAATCGTCTCGACTTCAGGAAGTTCAGGCACTTCTTAAACATATGGAATCCGGATTGCATTGCCGCGCGAGCCTGCGGTCTCCGCAGTCGTCAGCGGTCGGCAAAACAATCCGGCCTGCCTCCCGACCAGAAGCCCTACGAGCTGACGGCTCTCGGGTGAGTCTTGAAGTAGACGTCTTTGAGCTGTTGCCCGGAAAGATGTGTGTACATCTGGGTTGTGGCTACGTCGGCGTGGCCCAGCATTTCCTGCACTGCCCTGAGGTCGCAGCCTCCTGCCAGCAGGTGGGTGGCGAAAGAATGGCGCAGCGTGTGCGGGCTCATGCGATCTTCGAGTCCGACGTTCCGGGCGTGGCCCTGGACGATCTTGTAGAGCCCCTGGCGGGTCATCGCTTTGCCGCGGAAGTTGACGAACAGGGCCTTTTCCGACCTTCCCTTCACCATCTCGGGGCGGCCGGTTCGCTGGTAGAGCTCAATCGCGGCGATCGCCTGTCGGCCGAGCGGAACGATACGTTCCTTGCTGCCTTTGCCGCGGGCTTTCAGCATTCCGTGATGGGTGTCGATGTCGGTCATCTCCAGCCCGGTCAGCTCTGATGCCCGGAGGCCGCAGGCGTACATCACTTCAAGGATGGCGCGGTCGCGGTAGGCCTGTGGCGATGCACCTTTGGGCGAGGCGAGCAAACGGCCGACTTCGGCCTGGTTCAGCACGTTCGGCAGCTTCTTCGAGCGCCTGGGCGTGGTCAGGCCGACGGTCGGGTCGTCGATGATCAGATCTTCGCGGCGCAGGTGCTTGAAGAAGGACCGGAGCGCAGCAGTCTTTCGGTGGATGGTCGAGGCAGCCAGCGGATGGTCGCCGTCGACCGAAGTGAGGCTGGCAACGAACTCTGACATCTGTGCTGCAGTGATCTCAACCGGATCGATGCCGTTCTGGCGCAGGTACTCACCGAACTGGAGCAGGTCCGTGCGATAAGCGTTCAGGGTGTTTCGGGACAGGCCGCGTTCCAGCTCGAGGTAGGCCAGGAATTCGAGCAGCAGGTGCTCGAATCTGGCGCCGGGCGCAGCGACTTCCGGAGTTGCGACAGCAGGAGGCATGCCCCGGTTTTCGCGCCACCGGTAATCAATCCTTGTGGCGCAACGAATCCCGCAGACTCCGGGATCGGAGAATCAGGATTCGATCAGCTCGGCCAACCGGCAACCGGCTGCGAGCGGGCCGCTGAAGAACTCGGGGTCCTGGTCGATGTCGCGTCCCATCGTGCGGCGAGGCAGTCCCGAATTGGCGTAACCAGCCAGATCAACTTCTTCGAAGACGACCCGGTGGCGCCCGTCACCG